>JACLAD010007029.1_pt1 | contig 64728 bp, 28 predicted proteins | sample 8027901 | NCBI WGS metagenome assembly JACLAD01 (sample SAMN15725071, study PRJNA655200) | protist metagenome | isolation source: fluorescence activated cell sorting (FACS) single amplified genomes of... | place: Spain: Blaines Bay Microbial Observatory, Mediterranean Sea | collected 2016-07-05 | reverse complement strand
TCTTGTAAAGAAGAATTGAATAACAAGTGTGCATATCCTGTAGAACAAGAGGAATATAAGTGCGCAAAAGTGCGACAATAGGTTGCACCACAAGCACTACTATTTAGGCAGGCAGGTACACATCCATAATCACTGACAAGTAGCTTACCTGCAGGATTGATTCCCAAAAAATTGGTATCGGGTAAATAACATGAAGCATCCCAATAAAAGGCACACCAATTGTCCAAATTCCAATCCGTACTACTATATCCAGAACAGCCACTCAGACAAGTACTTGCATAGGAAGTAGTGCCAGAGGGAGTGGGAGCATAGGTGTTCATTGTAGGTTCCGAGGAAAAGACATGATCATCATCTCCAGAGACTTGTAAACGACGATTCTCACCAAAATCAGGAAACTGAGAGGAACCACTACCAATTCGAAGACTATGTTGAATCTCCAACATGTCCTCTGAAGAATCGGCTCTGATAGCTACCACGAGATACAGACAACAACCTACAAGGGCGTTGATAAGGGGAAAATATCGCATTTTCTCGATGACGTTAGCAGTAATTCTATTCTAAGCACCGATCATACCATAACGCTAATCCTGGCTTATGTTCGGGAAACCAGAAACACTCTCTCGTGTCGTATGTCAATCTTCGTGTACATATGTCTTCGAGCATATGTTGAATTGAAGTGACTTTATTGGGTCGGGTGACTGAGGCGAAAACTTCCGCTGCTGAGTGTGTGTGTGTGGACTTCAAGGTTTTGTTTTTTGCCAAATAAGACTTGTTTTTTCACGGAAAGTTATTTTTTGTTGAAGAAAAGGACTTCAAAGATGGCTCTATCATTGAAAAATGAAGGCAATGAGTTATTTAAGGCAGGTCACTTGTTGGATGCCTCTGCCAAGTACGGTGAAGCAATCACACTCTTGGAAAAAGACAAAGATGTATCTCAAAATATACTATTGTCTACCTGTTTGAGTAATCGAGCGGCCTGTTATCTCAATTTATCAAAGGAATCTGGCAATGGTTCTGCGAAAGACTTGGAAATTCTCGGAAAACGTATTGTGTCTGATTGCACACAGTCATTTGAAAAAAATGCGAGTAACAAGAAGGCTTTATTCCGTCGTGCACAAGGCTACTTGTTGTTGAAGAACAAGGAGAGTGATGCCATGAAAGATCTGTCCTTACTCGTACATTTGGATGCAAAGAACAAAGATGCAATCAATTTGTTACGTGAAGTGAGTGCAAAAATATCCAAAAAACATGTTGGGGTCTCTGAAGTCACGAAAATTTTGTGTGGTATACGCGAGCTCGAAGATAATACGAAAGAGAGCTCTCTGAAAGTTGATCTTCCGTTACCTCCCCAAAAAGAACAATATCTACGGTCATTGATTGCCTTATGCCTGGATGATGCAAGCCATCAAGCTACTTTTGTAAGAGAGAATGGTCTTGCAGATATTCAAATGTTGGTAAATTCTCACTGGGAAGATGAAAACATGTCTGTATTGAAGGAATGTTTCACATTATTAGGTGCCTTGTGTAACTACCATGACTTTGTTTCCAAATATGTGGTTGCGAATGAAAGTTTATCATCTAAAAATGAAGAAATAAAAGAGTTTTCAGAATCATGCTTTACAATAACTCAGAATGATATTTCTTATTGTATGGTGAGTTTTTCTCAATTATGCAAATTAGCTTTACATATCAAGAACACAGAAATCTTGAAAATCATCATCAGTTTGCTTCTACGTATTTTAAAGGCTTTACCATTGTATCGTGAACAGACAGAGATAGAGAAGAATTTGGAATATAAGAAAGTAGAGGCAGGTGACGTGAGAGTAGAAGAATTGTCTAAAGAAAAAGAAAAACAAGAAAAGAAAGTCATGTATGTTCCTTATCTGTGTCATGAAGATGCAGACTTGTTTTTGCAGGTATTATGTAAAGCTATTTCTTCTTCTCTCGAGGACGAAACCAAAGTATTTGCACTGGATAGTCTTGCTGCATTTCAATCGGAATGTGGAGATTATGTATCACCTGAAATGGAAGTAGACACTCGTTTGGAAAGCTTGGAAGAACGCAAGACTCGCATTCGTCGAAGAGCTATTATCAAAAAGAGAGCTAGTAATCATGCGTTTTGGTCACTACCCATCTTGTTAGACATTTTAGTAGAAATTATAGATGGTGATTCGAAACATTTGAAAGCGAGATGTTTGCCATGTTTTGGTAGAATTATGCTACATGCATCTGATGAATTCAATGAAGTACCACGTTCTAAAAATAAAGATGAATCTCCAGAAGATACTTCTGTCAAAGAAGATTTGGTGTTAAAGAATTTCCTACAACCGTATCTTGTTTCTAAAAACGATGCAAATCAAACAGAAAAACGCAAACGAGCAAGTTTGACTGCTGCTTTATTGACATGTACTTCTGATTTAGGAATGTGGGCATTGCAAAGAAATAATGGTATACAACAAATATTGACATTGATTGCTTCCATGGACACCTCTTGTCAAGATATTGCCGCAGAAGTGTTATGCTTGACATCATCCGTAGAAGGAGGCAACTCATTATTAGCTGCTGCTTTGGAAAATGGTGCTATTCATGCATTACTGAAAGCTGAAAATCCAAATACTCGAGCTGCTGCAGCGGCTACCATTACCAAATTAAGCATAAAAGCAAAGGCGCTAGAAGAAGATTCACCTGAAGTTTCGCAAGTTCTCAATGCAGCATTTGATGTAATCAAAATATTTGGTTCATTATCTTCAGGGAAAGAAATTCAAGATATTCCAAAAAATAATTTGGTATCCTTTTCAAAAGTAGGAGATTCAACTCAAGAAAAGTTAGAGAATGACAAGTCCATCTCCTTAGGAATTGTAGATAATCAATCAAATTCGATGGATCGTGCAATCGAAGTGATTGCTGCCATTGTAGGTAAAACACATGTCAAAGAAGAGATTGTTCATGGCTCTTATCGTGTATCTCAACAAGCATTCCAAAATTTGATGCAGTTAGAAGTTTCACCAAAATCTCAAGCTGCTTATGGAATTGCTCATATTATGGCCCTTTTGACTGTAACTAATAAAGAGTTGCATGAAATCGCTTTAGCGGAGAAAGAAATGACATTAGATGAATACGAGCGTCTCCAAGAATTGCAACGCATCAAAACAAAAGATGACGAAGGAAATCCGTTGGAAGAAAAAAAGGAGACACCTGATACAGATACTGAACTCGCTTGCAAAATACGTATTCAAAAAATTGTGAATAAAGGTGGTATAATGTGCTTAGTGAAGCTTTTGGCGAATGGATCGATGAAAACAAAAGAATTGTCTGCTCGATCGTTAAGGCAAATTTGTGTAGAAGAAAGTGCAAGAGGGATCTTCATACAACAAGGAGGACTAAAAGCTTGTTTTGGTATATGTAGTTCGTATGCACCTTCTTCGGAAAAGGTTTCAAAAAATTCTTCGGAAAGTGCTGAGGACAACACAAATATGGTAACCAAACGTGAAGCAGCACATGCCATAGCAAAGACATTGGTAACAACTGATCCAAATTTATTGCAAGCACATATGCGATTAGGTTCTATTGAGCCCTTGATTGCACTATGTGGTGATGTGGATGCTACTCAATTGCAACAATTCGAAGCATTATTAGCATTAACTAATCTATTGAGTGTATCTGATTCTGAGGCTTCCAAATTTTTGAAAGTGAAAGGACACTTCAAAGTGCATTATTTGATGTTTAGCGATAATATGATGGTACGTAGGGCCGCGTGTGAAGTATTTTGCAATGTTCCTACTCGTGAAGAAGTATTGAAATTGATGAGACAGCCTGAAAAAGTAAGATTATGGCTTGGACTTTGTGAAGATTGGGATAATAAAGAATCCGAATCCGTAGAAAATCCTGAGGCCTTGTCCATCTCCAGAGCTTGTAGTGGAACACTGGCGAGTGCTTGTAGTGATGTAGAGGTCTGTAAAGCCGTACTAAAAGAAGAGATTGGTGGCACTATTGTGAAATTGTTACAATCCAAACAAGTAGAATTGATACATAGATGTATTGTCATGTTGAATGAGATTTTAGAGACTCATGGTACTACGGAAATGTGCATGCATATGCTCGAAAGTGGAGTCATTGCTGCTCTCACAGAAGCGTTGAAACTGATTCAGACGATTGGATCTAAGTTTCCTCCAGGTGAATCACTCATTGAAATGTCCAAAGGTTGTTTAGAAATTCTGTTGAAAGCAATGAAAGCCCATGAAGATCAGAAAGCGTTAGATCCAGCGGATACAACCAATAGAGTGGAAGAGCTGTAATTTTATTAGATATCTGTAATTTTATAAGAGAATGTGGGAAAATGTCAAACAATAGTACTTTACAATTTACTAACAAAAGCATTAATTTTTCTATTCGTTTTCAACTTATCCTGGAATGATTGGATTTTCAGTTGTCTTCTTGGATCATCATTATATTGCCAATCTCTAATGATTATATCTGTCATTCCTTCGATATTCGATCTCGTTATATCATTTCTACTATCCATCATGGTATACCAAATCTTCAATGCGTTTTTAGGTCCAAAATATTCTATCAGTTCTTGTCTGACTAATATAGGAATTTCTCGAAAATCCAATGACAATAATTTGATGATGGCATTCCATGCATTTAGACGGAAATTTATGATATGTATATCCTCAGAATCTACTCCTTCATCTTCAGGACTAAAATATTCCTTGTAAATATGTGACCACAATTGCAAATCTTCTTCCATTCTTTTTATTAGTCTTTGTGAAACCTTGAAATCCCCTAATACAATCAATTCTAATGAAAATTCGTAAATGGCAAATAATAAATTTCTCTTAATTCTTGACGACATCTCATCAGATTCTAGCCATGCGGTTACATTTCTCAAATTCCAATCGATGGCTACTTTGACTTCCAGAATGTAATCATTTTTATCATACCAATTTCCCGAAAACATATTTTTCTTCAGGATTATAAAAATATCATTCTGGATATCTTCCTTTACAGAAAGCAAAACATCATAAGCATCTTCAATAAATACTTTGTTTTTTCTTAGGGACAACTCAATAATACGACTGGCAACGTCTTCACTATCCACATATTCTACTAAATTTTCGATAGCTTTACCTACGAGTATTGTGAAATGGATGTTGTTATTGATATAAGCACACAACCGCTCCCTTGAAAGCGTCTTGACAGATCTTCGCGTCTTTTTCAACCAATCTTGTTGCATCTCCTTGTAAGAAGTCAAATTGTCAATCATCATGGATATAACTAATTCCAATGCATGCGGGGGCAAATGTTCAATAATAGGTGCAAAATAACTACTAAATGTTTTCACAACAGCTACCGGCCAATTTGTATATACAGTAGTCTCTTTGCCTGAATATACTTCGTTTTCGGAAGATGGAGCTCCTGTCATAATCATAGCTTCTGTATCATCTGTTTGCAACCTTAAAATACATGGAACCAAGGTAGTTTTTAATTTATATTGTATTTGTGCCATAATCTCCTTTTGAAAGTCATTTAGAATATTTACTTCTCTGCCTCCAGAATCTGCCATCATACAATTTTGTTTATCAATGAAAGACAATATAATAGCCAAATTTTTGAATGGCATCTCCTCAAATCGTGAAAGACAATATGGACGAATCTCGCCAGAGATCCGTTGGCATATATTTTTTTCATAAACGTCTAGAATATGTTTGTGTAATTGACAAGGGAAAATTGGTAAAATGGCTTCTGTACACTCGATTAGTATTCGATTCAAACTATCTAAACTTCTATGAATCTTGGTTTCCATTTTGCTAGAAGTTAAATCGCGATTCATAGTCGACATTTGTGGAGAATGTACTACTTCAGTTTCATGCAAACCTCCAGCAGCAGCAACAGCGGCAGCATTGTCTGCATTAAGAAATAGATTGTCGATTGCTGCACAAATGATAGAGATGGCTGCGGGACTATACAATAGATCAATTCGTATAGCACATCTCACTGTCTCTTGTAGGATTTCCTTCGTTTTCAATGGTCGTACTATGTTTACTCTCAACATATCCAATATCCAACCACGTGTCTCTTCATACCAATCCTCTCCTGTTTGCATCACGAACGAATACAAAGAATGCAAGACCCAAGTCATTTCAAATATCTGTTCAGTGGTTTTTGCATAGACAAAACGATGCTGAGCTTGGTGGATCAAAGTCTCATCTGCAGTGCTACTTCGAATCTTTCCTGTAAATGCAATATTGGTATTAGATGATGACGAAGCTCCTTGTTGTTGTCCTTGTTGTTTTGCCAAATCCAAAACACGTTCTTGTTCTTGTTGAAGGAGAAATTTTTGCATGAGATGTTGAATAATGACTTGAAATTTGGTAAAAAAGTTCTCTGCTGAATGAATTTGATGGAAAAAGACACGTGATAATTGCTGGAAATTTTCTGAATCCACTTCAATCTTCTTCACTATATCTGCTAAATCTGATGGTGACAAGAGTAATAGTTGAGGGCTGATACCACTCACTTTCTTTCCATTTTTATGAAAATTCGTATTACTTGAAGAATCGTATGCCTCAGAATCAGAAGATTGATCAATATTTTTGTTATATACTGAATTAGTGGTGCTGCCCATAGCACTTTGAGAAGAACGAGAACTGCGTTTTGATGTGCGACTATTCAAGCTATTTCTTGTTGTTGTTGTCGTATTATTATTTCGACCAAGCTTTCTGAAAACACTCTCTAAATCTTCCACCTCACTTTCACCTTCCGATTGCCAATTCAAACTTTCTCTTTTTTCTGTTTCTCCATCACTTTCACCATCAGATGTTCCCGAATCGTATTGCTGAAATTTTGAGAAATAAGGACTTTTCTCGAAAGTATTGGAATCGCCTAGTAGGGATGTACGATTCGTTATGCTATTCCTCATATTCCCTAGATTAAATTCGTCATAACTCTCTCGATTATCTTCGGATGGATTTCTCAAATTCCTATTCCCATTGGTTACTCTCATTTTGTACAAATGAGTTAATAATTCATTTTTGCGATTCAATTTTCGAATTTCCTCTTTCAATAGTTTGATAATGCTCGAATCTTCGGTCTCGTTTCCTTTAGTTGGGGTTAAAAAATTGGGTTTAGATGCACTAGTTCTCTTTATATTGGGACTATCCGTTTCGTGATAACTTTCTTGATAACTTCCCGTGCCTCCTCCCGCTAAACCACCATTCATTTGTGGTGTAAGAGGAAGTCCACTTTCCATAAAACTGTTACCTTTCAATCGAGATTGATACATTCCTGAAAAAGTATTGTTGCTTTCACGTATATTTTGAGTCGGACTTCCAATCATTCCCATAACTCCCAAACTTCCCATGATGTTATCCAATTCATTCTGATTATCGTTATTGGTCATGGGTACCCAGTTTTCGGGAATCTCAATATTTCCTCCTCCGCCACTGACTGATTGATTCAGTGCACGATTCGAAATGTCCATAGCCTTTGTTAATATTGAATGACGTGATGGTGCATTTTCTTGATGTAATGACTGCAAATCATATACAGGAATAAGCATTTTGGTTGTATTTTCTGATGTCAATGTCCAGCGCATGATAATGTTTGCTATATGCTCATTATGTGGAATCCATGTAAAATGATCAGGATCGCGTATATCTCTTTGTACTTGAAATAAGGCTAAATTCACACTATGACAAACTTTACCAACTAAATCTGCAGCTGTGGTTGAACTATCATAACTTACTGTCAAAGAAGAGCCATCCAATAAAAAGATGCGGATCAAAGAATCAGATACATAAGAAGATGAATTCAATATAGCTTCTTCTTTTTCACGCCTTGTAGTGTTCATTTCCTTGAAAATCTTCTTTTGTGTCAAGGTAAGGAAACAACCATCACATACTCTTTGTGGTGTTTGGCCATATTTACCATTCAAGACAAGTTTGCGCTTCGAACAAGTACCACATACGAGACGACCGCACTTACGGCAATGGTGACGACGACGTTTCAAGGTAGTAAACACTGAAAGACACAAGACACAATTCTTACTAGATTTGTCGCTCACCCATTCCACTTCCAAATCTTCACTCACGTCGTCAAGACGGCGAGAGGGACTGCGTTCGTTGGTACTCTCCATCACATTCCCATCCTTAATCAGGCAACAAACAACCACAACATGGACAAGCCAGGGAAATTCGACCCGTTTGTGTCACTTCCAATTGTTCACTCGAGCGCTTGAGCTGTCGCCGTTTGACGTGGTCTAACTCCTTCTCTTTTAGTAAGGTTGATTGTTCGACTTCCAAAACTCCGACGTCGCATATTTGAGTCCAAAACTGTCGACGTCGATCGACGTGTGGTCTAACGCTTTTTGAAATAGAGTTGATCACCCAGTGCAAATGACAGCCATCCTACGCGACTTTTTGGAGGAGATCTTACCTCGTTCTCAAAGTGGTCTTTTGATCGACAATACATCCGAAGATTTGCATGATTATGTGAATGACAACTTCGACCTGTTAAGTGAGGGCGTTCTTCGCAAGCTAGTGGAGAAAGCTTTGTCTGTGCGCGACGAGAATGTGAAGTTGAATACTAGCATGGCTCAAGAGGATATTCTAGGCGTATGGGGTCAAATTGTGGATGTCGTTCGCGATGTGACAAGTAGTCGTCAAGAACGTGCTGGAACTAATTTCCAAGCTGTGGTTGCCATCGCCCAGAAGGAAGGTCCTAAAAAGACTAGTCAATTACTCACACAATTATATAAGAAAGGTGAGATTGATAATTTGTTCCAAGAATTATTGAAAGATGCTATTGAACGCTCAAAGGCAATCAAGAGCAAAGAGAGTACAGAAATGTTGGAGTTTTTCGATAAAGTGATTCAAAAGAATAAGGATATCGAAGTGGCTTTGAAAAATAGAGATTCTACTAACAGTAGTAATCATTCGTCTTCCGTTCCAGACACTTATAGTAATAATAGTAATCCAGCAAAACAAGAAGAACATGTGAAAGAAGTAGTAATTGATACTGCTAATATGAGTCTGGAAGAACATTCGAACATGGAAGCAGGTAGTGATTCGGATGATGAAGCGATCATAGAAAATGAAGAAGAATACATTCAACAGCAAGTGATGAAAGAAGTGCAGCAAATCGAGTTGCAAGAGAGTGAAAGTGAACAAGAAAAACTGATGCATGCTTCTGCATATTTGAGAAAAGTGATTGATGAATCACGTGGTGATGCTGTTGCATTACAAAAGCGATTACAAAAAGAGTTGACATTAGGCTTTGGTGATTTCACTATTGATCATTTTGGAAAAGTTGTACAAGATACATTACTTGCGTCTGAACAAGCTGGTTACGTGAATAAAGTGAAATTATTGCAATTCATTATCAACCGCTGTATTACCCCAGTAGTGGAAGCTTTGAAAGATTCTGTAGCGAATAAGGAGAACCAAGGTGCAATTCAATATGATTCGGATGGTAATGCGATCGCTGGTGATGGTTCTACTTCTCACCATGCACCTAAATTTGTTGATGATTTGTTAAATTCAGGTAAAGATGCAAAAACATTCAAAGTGATTAGTCCGCAAACATTTGTGGCTGGTTTTGCAAAATCGAGTGCATCTTCCAAAAAGTTAAGCAAAACGGGTCAACTGGTTGATAGTAATAACAAATATAAGGAAAGTGCTCGTAATTTCACCATCATGGCTAGTAAATTAGCAACACATTTGAAGACACATGGATGGGCTGTCTGTGATGATTTTATTTCTAGTGATATTGTACGTAGAGTTAGAATAGAAGCAGGATTATTTGAAGAACATTATGAGCAATCCGAAATTTGGGTAGGTAAACAAGCTGATGTCGGTACTTTATTAAGCGTACCTTCAGTAAGAGGTGACAAAGTCATATGGATGTGTGGTGGTCACGATCATAAATTGAGTCCAGAAGGAATGTCACGTGTTGTCAAAACAAAGAATGAGATTGAGCCATGTAAATTAGAAGCAAAAGCCAGAGCACCTATGCGTAAATTTAATGCTTTGAAAGAATTAGTTAAAGCATGTGATAATTTAGTAGATGAATTGAAAACAAAAGTAGAAAGCTGCAGTGGTATCTATGAAAGATCAGATGCTATGTTGGCTAATTATCCTGGTGGTGGGTCTCGATTTGCTAGACATATCGATAATACAACAAATGATGGACGTCGATTAACATTATTGATTTATTTAAATCCGGGATGGAAACCTGAACAAGGAGGTGCATTGAGATTGACTCCATTGTCCAAATTTGATGCAAAAAGTAAATCGAATATCAATTCCAACGACAAAGATGATTCCATTGTAGATGAAAATCAATTGAATAATGCAGATGCTATTGATGTATTGCCAGATTGTGGTCGTTTGGCCATGTTTTATTCCGCAGATATCCCTCATGAAGTCATGCCTACCTATGGTGATCGACATGCCATTACATTATGGTATTATGATTCAAAAGAACGTGCACAAGCAGTAGAGGATGCAAGCAAATCTGGTAAAGCGGCCGAAGTGAACAAAGCTGGTGTAGATGCACAAAGGGAAGCCAAACAATTTATTGCAGATTTGATGGGGAATGATGCGGATGATAATGCTGAAGATCCAAGCCAACAAGAACTCAATGCGTTGATCAATAAGGTAGTGGACATGTCTCCATCTGCATTAGGAGTGGTAGCATCTATTACAGGAGCACCATCAGCTGATTCGTTCAAAGAAGGGTTTCCCATGCTTACACCCAGTGATTTGAAACACATGAGACAATTGTTTAGACGCATGGGACTCAATGAATAGTGCCAAGAGAATACACTCTCACAGTAGTGAAACTGAAAATTATATGTACAACTGTAGACAATAGCGTTAGTAATCTTGTAGATTCATTATACAAACAGCATGCAACTTTTTCTTACTTATATCAACAGGCTGGGTCCGGGAGGGCTACTCCCTGGTCTGGGTCGGTAACATTTTGGGAAAAGAAAGCGAAAGGTGCTCTCTCGACTCCAGTAAGTAAAGAACTTGAATGAAATTGGTTGCAGAGCTCTATGCTGCTACGAATGATAGGCATATGATGACAATATTTCCATTAACCTTAGGACACCTTCTGATGGTCTAACCAAATGAGAATGCTTTTGTTCTGATGCCTTTTGATTTCGTAGTGTGGGCTATACACGTGCTTTCTATATGCTCACTACCCATGCTAGCGCATGAAATGTCTGAAACCATTCCGTCAGCAGTGCGATGTGAGGTTTAGTCTAGGCTACCTGGTGCATCAATGATGATTAACATGTCTATTAAACCCAGCTCTATGAAATGCACCCTATGTATTTGTGTGCCTTTGGTAAATTCTGTCAAAACGGTAGATGAGCCTCGGGTCGTATATAGTTGGTTCTTGATCGAATTATGTGTTATATCTGAGACGTAGAGCCAGTGCTATGCCTCACAAGCGATAATTGTAATTGTAGTGAAGTGACAGCTCGTCTCAACAAACATGGAACTGCATCATACGCATATTTCTTCTACTTCTATTCTATGCCACAAAGAAAGCGCGGTACTAAATTCTCATTTAACCCTCTCTCCCTTCTCTTTCTCTTTGTGATTAGTAGTTCTCAGAATCTTATAATATGTCTGAGAAGAATTCAAATATTCCTAGCGAAATGCGCTTGGAGCGTAAATGGGACTGGGCATTGACAGAATTCGGAACCAAAATCGTATATGGAACTGCAGCAGCAGGATTATTGTCCTTGGTATTGCTAGGCAAAGCACCAAGAGCTAGAGTCGCATTGACTGCAATGGGTACTGGATTCGGTATGGGTTGGGCTTACAAGACAGTTGATACTGAATTTAAGAAGGAAGTGCATGGTAATAAGCTTTAAATCGAGTGAACGCTTGTAGAAAAAATATTTGTCATCACTATCATGAATATATATGTCGAGAGAGTTTGTTAAATAATGTAGATATTAGACAGAACAACTATTTATAATTTACATACGTTCTTTTCTGATTAGTCTAATCTACTTTTGATTTCAGTATCATACTGGAAATACACACGAGTAAAATTCTTTCTATTCCTACATACTATAATTTTTTATGCTGCTGATTGAAAGCATGTACTTTGGCATAAAGCACTGATTCATCAATATTGTTGGCATGTCCGGTATCAATTTGATCTTCCACTATTTCTTCTTTCAACATAGGCAATTTGGGTGAAAGCGATTCTAAAAACCTTGCAAGCTCGCCATTGATGGCAAAGACTTCATCAAAATCTTCACCAAATTCACCAGGTCCATTGTACGGCAAGGGGTTTATATATGAACCCAACGGGTTTCGTTCGCATTTCGCAGCAGAATCGTCAATAAGAATAACCTTGTTTTTAAATTCAGGAAATTTTTCCCAAATCTTGACCACATCTTTAAACATGAGTGGTTTTGTTTCAGAACCAAACAAGGCACGACGTCGTTCCACTTCTTGACTATCAAGATCATCGTGTTCTTCACTCTCTTCACTCCTGACAACTCTCATGCCATCTTCACATACAATCTCTTCTTTGTCACATTTCCTCTGATCCCAAACAAACAAAAATCGAGATTTGTCAAAACCTTCTTCTACAGTGAAGAGACACTGACAAATAGCTTTACATGAGCTTTTCGTTGCTGAACTCCATAATGCCAACGCAAATCGTTTAGACATATGAAGCAAAAAGTCCATGGCATGGGGACGCATTATCAACATCTGCTGTTCCTTTCTACAAATAGTGCGTTTGCGATGAATCAAGACTTTGTTCAGATCAAAGACCAACAAGATATCCCTGCGATACGCCAACTTGATTTTACGATGCTTCTGGGACTTCTGATTCTGCTTCTGAATATCCATAGGTGGATCATCATCATTCCCCTCCTCTTCAGCGGTCGTCGTCTCCTCTTCAATCAAATGAGCATTCACATCTTTCTGAGTCTTCGTAAACTTCTTAGCCTGCGACTTCTGAGCCCGGCGCCTGTGAAAGAATAGTGACTTCTGATGATGAGCCATGTTTCTCAGGTACTTCACTTTGGCTTCTTTTCTAGCTTTGACAGCCTTGCCTTTCGTAGTTGACATCGCAACAATGCCGGAATGGATAGCTTTCAAACCTACAAGGCCTCGGAGGTCCCCGGCCGACCCGCTCAATCACTCCAATTGTTTTCACTTTTTTGAGTACATCGCCTACTGCTACGGTGCATAGTAGACCCTTTTGAGCTCAACATACCTCCAAGAAGTGGTACATTTCTGTGTAGTCTTCAAATCTCAGTCATACACGTGCTATGTAGAATTTGATTGACTAAAACTCTCTTGTTTTTGATATCTTAAGTGTAAAACTATGAGTACGATGCCTGGTAACAAACGTGAGCGCGGTAGTATCACCGACGAGTCTATTAACTCACAGAGTGCATCTAAGAGGACCAAAGATTCGTTTCCTGATGCAGGTAAGTCCAAGCGCCTTGGACTTTTTTATACTTCTTTCATCATGTTTTTCTCTAGTAACCTTTGCATAGATATCGCACTAATTCTATGTTTGTGTCTGATTATTTTTATTATCAAACATATTTTCTTCCCCTGTGTGCTACATATGATGAATCAAAAGGTAGTCAAAATGAGGAAGCTACTGAAGACTTTGGGAAATTTGTTGACTCTGCCCTTTCTCCCTTACGTGATCAAACGAGTCCACCTGCAAGTCAATTGGAGCCATATGATAATGCTAAACCGTCTCTTTCGATAGGTAATCTTGCTGCTCGCCGCTCGTGTACAACCACTTCCACTGTTCTTGCCGATGAAGGAACTGAAACAGATTTAAGTCAAGATGATACGATACTTGATGGTGCGAGTCAATGTGAAAGTGAAACTACTGTTGTTCCAGTATTGACCAATGCTGATAGTGACATTGACAATGTGAAAATAATTTATGGTCGCACGGATAGCTATCCTCCTCCACATCAAAATGCTGGTAAAAACCCATTCAATGGTTTCTTTAGAACGACAAGTAGTGATAGTGATACAAATCCTGGTTTGAGTAATGGTTTGAATTTTAATCTTAATGTGAATACACTCAATATCAATAGCGGTAGTCTCAATATGAGTCAAACAACAGGCCAAGACATGGGAATAGGTGGTATAGATGGTATTAATAATTCTTCTAGTACGAACAATGTCGTCATCTCCACTACTGATGGTAAGTCGGTCAAAAGTGAGAAGGATGGAGGTGAGGAAAAGTATCGTCGTCGTTCAGAGAGGCGGCGTGAACCAACATATCAAAATCATAACGAGATCTATGGATATGGGAAAAGAAACACTAAAAACAAAGATTTCTCTAATTCACCAGATTCTCAATTCCATAGTTGGGGTCTAGGTGGTACACCTGGAAATCTAGGTATGATTACTTGCAATTGTAAGAAATCCAAATGTTTAAAATTATATTGTGAATGCTTTCATGCATTGAAATTTTGTGAGAATTGTAATTGTATGGATTGTGAGAATCGAGCTGGTAATGATTTGGTAAGAGATCATGTCATTGCTACCATCAAAGAAAGAAATCCAACGGCATTCGGATCGAAAGTTAGACCTATCGATGCAAAAACCAGAGTTCATGTGGCTGGATGCCATTGTAAAAAGAGTCAGTGTCTCAAGAAGTATTGCGAATGCTTCACGGTAAGTCACTCTCCTCCCTTATTCTTGCCAATCATCATCAATATTATCCACTACGAGAAACTAACTGATCTCTCGTTTTACTCTTCCGTATCTTTATCTCTTATTTTCCTTTTTTCTAGCTTACAGTTCCTTGTACGGATAAGTGTCGTTGTATGAGATGTCAAAATAATGCATCGTTGTATAATTATGGAGCTTCTAAGGCAGAAACAGGTTTGACTGTAACCGCGACAATGATAATGGATGCTGCCTCATCGGCAATTGATGTGGTTGGAGGTGATTCATACTTCCAGGGTTTTAATAATGCTGTTGCTGGGATAGAGCAGGGATCCAACACATTGCTCAATAATGGCGTAGAGATGAGTGAGCCTCCTATGTGTAATGACGCGAATGACGGTAATAATAGAGAAGGCATGAGTCCACAATTGGGAGCAGTTTCTTCTCCTCTGAGAGTAACATCGAGTCCTGGTCGTAGTGGTCTCATTCCTTCCAGTCCAGGAGCCAATCTGTTGGAGTTGGCAGGTGCTTGTCAAGAGCAGGAAAAAAAAGAGTTGGCACGAGATGCGTTGATGGCGTTGTCACCACAAAGACATCCACGCAAGGGGTCGTCACAATCATCACCAACATTGTAGACGATCTAGCTTTCTGCTGGGGAACGTGGGGGGTAATTGACATTGTAACAAACTTGTACAAGACTGCATGAAAAACTGTATTATTTAGTAAACTTACAAACGAATCATGTTCCCTATTTATACTACAACTATCATATCATGTATTTGAATGTTGTTCTCTAGTTAGTGAAAGATACTTGAAGGTTGGCCTCTTCTGCCTTGTTGATGATCTCAGCGACATTGACTGCCTTTTCTGCTGCATCCTCCAAATCATCAGTGACAATCATCTTGATACCACTACCTTCAACAAGTTTACGAGCCTCTTCTACGTTGGTACCTTTCATGCGCAAAACAATAGGAATCTTGAGGCCAATGTTCTGTACAGCATTGATGATACCCATAGCAATGACATCACAACGCATGATTCCACCAAAAATATTAACCATAATAGTTTTGACATTAGGATCCGCATTCAACAATTCGAAAGCCTTTTGTACTTGTTCTTCCGAAGCACCACCACCTACATCTAAGAAATTGGCTGGATCGCCGCCTTTCAATTTGATGATATCCATAGTAGCCATGGCAAGACCAGCTCCATTAACCATACAACCAATATTACCAGTCAAACCAATGTAATTCAAATCATATTTGGCAGCCTCAACTTCACGTGCATCCTCTTGCGTTCTGTCGCGCAATTCGTGCACTTCCTTTTGTCTGAACTCGGCATTATCATCAAAGTTGATCTTAGCATCACAGACTAATACTCTTCCATCAGGTGTTTCAGCCATAGGGTTGACTTCTACTAGAGTACAATCATGTTGACGGAACATTTCATACAACTTCTCAACAATACCTTTACACTCTTTATGAGAGGCACTTCCTTCTTCAAACCCTAAAGAAGTTGCCAAGTAATTGGATTGTTCTTCAGTTACACCAGTATTTAGATCGACTGGAACTTTGAAAATCAATTCAGGTGTAGCTTCAGCGACATCTTCAATAGAAGTTCCACCAGCGGGGGAAGCAATAAATAAGGCGCCGCCAGCAGAGCGATCGAGCATGATGGAAATATACATTTCACGGCGCATATAGAAACGTTCGACAACCATTACTTTGCTACAAGGTAAACCTTCAGCAGTCGTTTGCTTAGTAATCAAATTTGCTCCCAACATTTTGCCTGCAAAATTCTCCAAATCTCCCTTCTTATTACACAAGTGAACACCACCTTGGAAACCATTATCGAAGTGACCTAGACCCCTTCCACCAGCTAAAACCATGGCCTTGATTACACAATCTATCATACAAAGAATGTTACATAAGAGAAGGAGACGCAAAGAGAGAAAAGGAAAGGAAAAGAAAGGAAAGGAAATATCAGATTACTGCGATTCAATTGAAGAGAAAAGGACAAGAGGTGGCGGTCGTCATATCCGTATGCATTCGAGGCTTGATGAATAATTAAGAGCAAGAAGGAGATTTGTAAAGTGAATGATTTCCATTCATTTCCCTAGTCGAATAAATCGAAGATGAACCGGATGGGTCCATGGACAATAAGCTTCCCATCGAATTTCATTGATACTAAGTTTTTCTATTATCTAATCTTCCGTGCATTTCTCCTCACAAGAAGTGCAAAGCTAGATATATAGAAAGTTCATCCATCTCTGAAAGACCGATATGTCTCTTGTTGTCATAGATTTTCGCACACATGTAGTCCACAAAGGCCAAAGATGGCACACACATACCTTGTCCTTCACCAATCAAGTCCTTGTAGACTTGCTTAATCTCGTCCACACTAGTTCCCATGCCTCCTTTAGGCACTGGGATGTCGAACTTGCGCATAATGTCCATACCCACATACTCGTGAACATTCAATCGCCGCACGCCACCTAGTTGAATTTGGCTTACACGAGGAGGGACTCGACTAATAAAGGCACGCATTATAGTTATTTATCAATCGTAAAAGTAGCTTTTTTCTGTTGTTCAATGCAATTAGGCGCAGTGAGTGTCATGAAAGCAGGGTCGGAACTGAAATAGGAGTTGATTTTCCCGATAATTAACAAGCGGCGCTCATGTCTGAATTGAGCTCTGTATTCACCAACCTTGGTCTTAAGGAAAATGATCATGCGGATGTCAATAAGCCCATGCTAAGTAATGACGCCAGTTCCATCCCTCAAAAGCAGGATGTGCCCATGACGAAGTCACCGAAGAAGTTGGAACCCAAAGAGTAAGTATTGACGATTCACTCTACTGTTGGAGTCGTTGTGATGATGATGATGTGATAGAGAATATTGAAGTGATAGTGAGTCGTAGAAGTGCAGACTGAGGGGGTGGAGCATACTCTTTATTTGCAAACTAAACGCAGGAGAGATTGCTATCTGGATACTTTTCGCTTTGAGAGTGAAGTTGCGATACCGGCTTGGACTTAGACTCCTATTTGCTGCTACATGACTTCCAATGGTATGGTTTGAATGCCTACTACTTCGATGACTTGGCGTGTATACTAATGAATGCCCTTTTCTTCCCTTTCGTGTTTCTTTCATCTTCATTCTTTTGTTTTCCTTTCTCTTGCCTATAGTATGAAATTATGGTCCTTGCGTGATTTTGAGATTGGCAAACCATTGGGTCGCGGTAAATTTGGCGATGTATATCTTGCTCGTGAAAGGAAAAGTAAATTCATCGTCGCAATCAAAGTGATTAAAAAGAAACAATTATTGAAAGCAGGCGTAGAGCATCAATTACGAAGAGAGATTGAGATTCAATCTCATTTACGTCAAAAGAATGTCTTGCGTATGTATGGTTACTTCTTTGATGAGAAACGTATCTTCATCATATTGGAATTTGCACCTGGTGGTGAATTATATAAACAGTTGACTGCACGTGGAAGATTTAGTGAATCCACTACAGCTAGGTATATCCATGATTTAAGTATTGCTTTGGCATATTGTCACAATAAACACGTCATCCATAGAGATATCAAGCCAGAAAATCTATTAATAGGTCAAAAAGGAGATATCAAAATAGCTGATTTCGGATGGAGTGTACATGCTCCTAGTAGTAGAAGAACAACTTTATGTGGAACATTGGATTATTTGCCACCTGAAATGGTTGAAGGACGTGATCATGATAGTACTGCAGATGTATGGAGCTTGGGAGTATTGGCCTATGAATTCTTAGTCGGAAAACCACCTTTTGAAGCAGAAGGATATAGAGCTACATACCGTAGAATCAGTAGTGTTGATCTTAGATTCCCAAGTATTGTCAGTCCTGGGGCACGTGATCTCATTTCAAAGCTGCTTGTCAAGGAACAAGCAAAGAGAATGAAATTGGCAGACTTGACAAAGCATCCTTGGATCGTCTACCATTGCCAGCCGAAAGTCAAACAACAACCTTAGTCATTCTGTCATGCCATTTCAATGCGTTTGTGTAAGACCGTTCAGTTTCCCCCGTCTTTATTGTATATTTTTCAAATTGTAATCTAACACGGGTATTACCAAAGTTACCAAACATTAATATCTACTTTTCCACGGGTCGATCTGCATCGACAGCTATGACTTGAAAAAAACCCTGAGTCAAGAGTGCCAGATCCATTGCTCTGGTCGAGCGCTAGAGAGATTTATAGAGACCCCACCTGGGATTGTAACTTCTGATTAACCCTGGGATAGAGTTTCGGGCAGAGACAGTGAAGTGGTCACACCAGCTTCCTCCTCCTCACCGCGGTATTCACTCTTCTTAGAAAACCCTCAACCCTCGCTCGACCAGTATAGCCAACAAGACAGTGTTTGTTCCCTATAAGGCATCGAGATACTTGTATCTATTTGTAGTATTCGGAAGTGATTATTTTGATCGCTGTTCATGCTAAACAGCTTTTGCAGTGGTGAAGCAGGAAGTAGTCATGAATGTGAAGTTAGACGTTGATATCCACGACTACACTTTGAAGAACGAGGTTGAATTAGTCCGCGGTAGTCTCTTTAACAACAAATCGCTGCTTGATTCTCCCAAATTCCGCACAAAGGAGACTCCACTGCATATAGCCTGTGCTAATGGGTACACTGAAATGGTCAATTTGTTATTGGAGCATGATGCTGATATAAAATTGCGTTCGGGTCCATCTAATTGGACAGCATTGCATTATGCAGCGAATCAAGGCAATATTGAGATTATGTCCTTATTGGTTGAAAAAAGTCAACAGATTGAAGCATTGCGTAAAGAGAAAGAAGAAGTAGAGAAACGATTGGTTGAAGAAAAGCGTATTGAAGAGGAGATTGAAGAAAATCGTATTCGAGTAGAAAAGGGGTTAAGTCCTAAGCGTCGCGTAAAGAGACCTACGGAAACCTTGCCTGAAGATGAAGAGACGAATGATAAAGAATTGATTCCTTCCTGTGACTTGATCAACATACAGGATGATGAAGGTTTCACTCCTGTACATCATGCAGTGGTGGGTAATCATATCAATGCTGTTTTGTGGCTATTGAATGAAAACAATGCGGATGCAGGCATGAAGACAAATGTGGGTGACAATTGTGTTCATTTGTGTTGTTACTATGGCCACTTGGAACTTTTACAATTACTATTCAAACTTCATAATACGGTCACACAAAAGGTCAATGTTACTGAGAAGAATAATGGTGGTAACACGCCTTTACATAGAGCGTCTATTCGAGGGCATTCACATATTGCGAGGTTTTTAGTGCGGAAAGGTGGGGATTTGCTTTACATTAACAAAGCACAAGAAACTCCATTAGATCTGGCAAGTCCAGACTTTATAAAAGAATTGTCTATCAAAGACACTTGAAGGAAGGAAGAAGAGTAGAGGAAAAGCAGGAGAAGTTAGTGATTTATGAGAATTTGTTCGTGTTGTAGCAATTGTAGGATAGTTGACAATAGTAATTCGATTAAAGATTGAAGCATCTATACGATTGCCTCATGCGATAAGCTATGAATATCTTGTGTGCCCCATCTACTTCACTGTCTGGTGCTTCTAATTTGTTCAAATCTAGCAGAATGGAAGCATATTCGCGATCGTCATCGAACCTGGCGACTTCTCCATTATAAATTCTGGACAAAATACGTAAAGGAAATCGAAGCCAATCGAAGGAAGGACCAAAATGTGTGTTTTTCGATTGAATAGACCCGAATATCCATTCTGTATCCTTTTGATATCGTGGCATGAATGCTCTCATCAGTTCATTTCTCAATTGCAAGAGATGTAAACATAAACCTCCTCTCCCAATTAGCTGTGCATTCTCGCCGTACGCAAAAGTATCACCATTGGCGCTTTTCTTATTGGTGTTGGTTGGTGTATGGGGTGCTGTCTCTTCATCTCTGGTGTTGTCATCGAAATCTATAGAAAGACCCACTTGCTGTTTTGCTTCACTCTTTGTTTCACTCTCTAGTGGTATATTATTTGCGGGTGATATATTGTTATCCAAAACGGAATCATTGCACAATTTTGAAGCAGAATGTATCTCACGGATTCTTCTTGGACTCGTTGGAGTTGGAGGATATAGAACAGGATGCGACGAAATTGCTGATGCAAGATCAGTATGGACATCATCATTCATCATATGGTCTCCATGTCTGCCACCGCCAGCAGTATGCGCGGATAATCTATTGGTAGAAGTTGCATTCTTTGTTGCAAGTTGATTTGTACCTAGTGGGTTTTCGGAACCATAGACTTCTTGTAAAGAGCGTTCCACTTCTGTCAGTGCCAAACGCAAAGGTAATGTCTTCTCTCCATGCGAGGGTGGAGCACGATTAAATAGCTTCCTCAGAAGAAAACTGGCTGCGCCTAACAAAGCAAATGCTGGCATAGCAGCAGTACCGGCAATAGTCAATTGATTACTGACCAATACCTGATCCATCCTCAACATGGCAGCTTCAGTCATGATTTTTACTCGTTGTACTTGAATCAATGCAGCGGTAACAAGACTTCCAAAGACCATACCTTTCAATGGAGAATTCAATTCGTCCGTATAGCGTTTCATGAGACTTTCCATTGCCTTTTCCGTTGAATCGGATGTCCAATCGAGGTCGACTTCGGGTGCTGTGTCTTTTTTCCCGGGTATGGTGGTTCTTGTTGAAGTAGGAGAAGGTGGTGATTTTTGGGACGTTGATGATGAAACCACAGCGTCTTCTCTTTCGCCAACGTCTACAGCTGTACCTATAGTCCCATCATTCTTATGGCTAGAATTGTTGGCCTCGGCGTTGATAAACTTGTCGATAAATTTGGAAGAGGAATCAGTCACTGAAGCGAGCGAATCTGCAATGTATGACAATAGTGAAGAAGATTCACTACCGGAAAATCCCTGTGTATTGGTCGTTGAGCCAGAAATAATCGGTTTATCAGTTTCTACTTTTGCTCCAGCAGTGTTGGAATCTACACTCATGTTCATCTTTTGATCATTTGCGTTATTATTGTTAATAGTAGTCTTAGTCTGCTGATGATGTGCATCTGTTCGGGCAGTTTTGCTGTTATCACCAAATGCTAGTAAAGGAGGTGAAGTTGGTTTCAACTCTAATTCTAAACCACCATATGTCGTATTATAATTCTCCAACATCAATCTCAAATCCTGTGTACTCTTTCTCAACTCCTCCCTTGTCACTCCTAGTGCAGAATCTTCTTGTATTTGAGCACTCAAGTAGCGAGATAAGTTCGTCAGAGGTATAATGATTTGATTCTTTGCTTGACGAGCCATTGTTTCTACCCAGGAAATCATCAATTGCCTTAATTCTCCAGTTTGATGCATTTTCAATATTTTATGTCCCAATAATCCTCCTACTACAAAGTAACAAGTATTACGAACCCATGTACGTTGCACCAAAGATGGCCTTCGAGCACTTCGATCAGCCAATTCTAGTGGGTAATCATTCCTTCGATTGTACTCGCGCACATTTCCATTGATGCTTTCATAAAGCGATTTCAGATGATTGATCTGAAGAATCTGTCTCTCGATTGCTTGTTGCAATCTGTGACTTTTTTCTGCTGCCGCTTCTTCTCCGTTCGTAGATTCCAGATTGATGTTACGCATATCAGATCTATTGGTGGGAGATGATGCAACACTTGTATCTATATAGTGCTCCCAATCGTTGCTCTTTTGTGCATTTTCGTTAACATGATTATTATTATTATTATTATTATTATTATTATTGATACTAATATCAATATCATTGTCATCGCCGTCTCTATCAATGAGAGCAGAGGGCCAAACGCGATCCAATACATTCGATAATATAGAGGACATACTGAAATCCCAAAGTCTAGTTACATTCTCTAAACTACCATTGATACGGTATGTCTCCATAGTGTCCTGTAGATCCCGAATACATGTTCCCAAGTTATCGCATGCAAACGCAACTAGTTCGTCTGCTAGTGGAGAAGATAGATAAGAAGGCTGATATTGTACACGTGTCGTAACACTTCTTTGACTAGTGATCATGATTTCATTATGGATTTTCTTCAGACTTTCGGCAGCTTCTCGAATGCTTGCTAACATACATGCCAATTGCTGAATATCGAATCGAAGCACAAAGATGTTCCTCTCAATATTGCCTACAGAGGCTGCCTCAGAAGCAGCAGCACTATTGACATCATCGGATAGGGCTGATCCATCTCGCTTGGGAGAGTATATCAAATAGTTTCCACTAGACTTGGACTTAGGCTTATCATTAGTACGATTCAAAATAGATTTGCGTGCATTCGCGTGCATGGTTCTTCTCAATTCGCGAGCTTTAAGAATCTTATCATTATTGATATCTGCTTCTACTTGTGGAATTGGATTATTATTATTACGAAAGAGACCAGCTATTCTATCCATTCCAAATCTATATATTGCATTCTGCCATAGTAATAGATTGATCTCGAGTTGACTCGATGTTGACAAGGCTTCCCAATACTCTAAATCACGTTTACATGAGGAAATCTCACACAGAACCAAATCAACAAGTCTTTCGACCAACAAAACCATGCGGCGATAGAGAACTGGGAGTTCGGAGTTGCCACCATTCGCTTCATACAAAACGTACTCGATACGAGAAATAGCCACGTGCGGAATGCCAACCAGATTCAATTGTAAGCGAGTGTCCATCGCTCTTTCACACACAACTACCTCAAAAGCTCAACAATCACGATTTCAAATGACTCCAAAATTAAATGATGGAAGATTTAAAGACGTTCTCCAGTGTCTGCACCAAGCTAAAGGTCAAGCGATTATTTTCTCAACGCGCAGAGAGTACTTACTTACATAAAAAATTGTGTTTGTGGCCGACCCAAGTCTAGCCAGCCACTTCCTTCCGACATCCTAACCGTAGGCATGATTGACAAAATGGAGATGTTGGATGCTCTGATGAAGCATTGATTCTGCTATGATGCTCCCGCACTGGTAGTAATACAATGGTAACTGCAAAGAACCCTGCAAACATGGATATGCGCATCCATTTTGCGAGAAGTCGTCTCCTCTGCCTTCTAGGATTCTTCCATGTGAACAAGAAAGACGGCGCTCTGTTGTGGTCAGCTATGTCGCTAATCGACAATCATCATAGCGAGACGGTTCACGTGCATGCCTTTTCCGACGTCTTTTGTCCTCAATACAGTTGGCTCTTTGCTCTGATGTGGAACAAATATGTATGGAAACCTGACGAAATTCGCCTCAAAGATAAAGTTGTTCATCATGATGAAGATGAAGAAGTAGACGAACAGGAGTTAAAGAAAGGTTTCTTGGCATCAGCTGAAGAGAAAGCCAAACTGGAATTGCAGCGTGAATTAGATAGGTTACAACGCAAAGAAAGAGATGATTACAATAAGAATCGTCCTAATTATGTGGATTTCTTTTGCTTCTTATTATTTTTCATGTCTATTCCCAATGATGAAATGGCAAGATGGGTGTTTTGGTTGTGGTTTTATATACCGAAAATCAAACCAAACCAGGAAAGATTGCATAACTTATGTAATGATTTTTACAAAAAGGAGGATCCAAACAAAGCATGGTATTCCAATGAAGTGAGAACTATTGTAAAAGTTGTGGATGATAACTTCAATGCGTTTTCATTCCAAATGATAGATCAGCGCACAGGTGGCGCATGGGCACTGCAATTTCATGAAATGCGAAAGACAATCACACGAAATTTAGGTGGTACTTTATTTTGGACTCGTTTATCAAAAGCTTTTCATTTCACAATAGCAGAACCTAGTAAATATTTGCACCGACTGAAAGATTTAAGAATTAGAGGATCTGCTCCCAGTCTTTCACGTAAGGGAGATCGAGGAGATGCACGTCACAAAATAAGAGACTTTGTACGGAAATATTTCACTTATGATCGTATGCCTAAAGAGAATGATTCCGAATTTCAGGGTGGTGGTTGTTTAAGTACAATATGTAATATGATTAGTGTGGGTTGTTCTCAAATGTTTTCATTACTGAAAAAGAGTCAAGAACAAATCGGTCCAGAGATCGATTTTACTATGGGTATGGGTGAAGGAGGATATGTTCGACCTTCCAGTAGAGGTACATTAGCCAAGTTGAAAAATAAAATAGCAGAAAAGGAAGGTAAATTTATTGATGAAGATGGATCAATTATAAGTCATCGTAGCAAAGGGTCCCATGATACTCATCCTGATGATGTTTTGGAAGGTTTCGAAGATGAAGAAGATGAAGATGAACTGGAAGAAGTGATTCCATTAGAATACAAATACAGAGTACAGTTGAAATTACCTGCCAGAGTGCTGTATAATAAAGCAGAAAGTATCAAAGGTAATTCCATAGATATTATGCGCAAATGTGACCTGGAAGTCATTCCGGAAGGCGAAATCCTAGATCGGCTCAATATTGATTTTGAAGCACTCTTTGCCGATCCAGACAGTATGGATAATATAAGTGAGACCAAAGATGACCATGAACACATTCCATCAGGAATCACCATTCGTTCAGATGATGATGATGAGTCCATTTTGTCGATGGACTCTGCTATAAGAGACTAAAATGCAATCTTATTGAATTTGTTTGTGCTGAGCTGAGTTAGTGTATCAAATAATGTATCCACATATTATTAGTTGTTGTTCCGATGTAGTTCCTAAGAATATACAGAATAATGATTACAAAGTAAATTGCATGACCTATTCATAAATAAAATAATGTTTTCAATGATGCAACGAGCCCGTAAGTAAGTAAGATCCACTATCTCCTGGTGGTAAGTCTCCCATCAATGCAGCAGTAATCTTTGATACTTTGGGAATCTTAGGTTTGGGTTTATAATATTCAGGGTAATACTCGACATCATCAGGTGTGTACTCTTCTCTTTTCGATGTACCTCCTCTAGCCAAGGACCATCCTCCGTGCAAGTTGTTCTCTTCCGTCTTTTCTTTCGGTTTATACTTTCTAGGCCTACCTCTTGGTCTCTTATATTTTCCTGTTGTTCTTTTTGCTTTACTATTAGTAGTCTTCGTTTGAGGTATCGAAGGTGGGATATGCAATGAATTCCGGATGTGAGTAGCATTTGAAGAACCAACGAAGGACTGTGCCTCATCATAATAGCCACTGTTATTCGTATCCAAAAAACTATCCACTGTTGGGTATGGTGGAGGGTATCTTATATTGTAAGTAGAGTCTGCATATTGTGGAGTAGGGAGGTGACCATCATAATCAGGTCCATATTCATATTCATTCACTTCATCTCCTCCCTCATCCATCTCATCACCTTCTTCGTCTACCTGTTCATCAAAATCCTCGCCCCTCACACTACCAGCATTACTGCTACCAGCATACTCTTCGCCACCACTACTACTGGTCATCAACCATCTCCCATCAACACTACCAGCTTCTGCTGCTTGACCTGATTCCTTTTCGTCTTCTGATCCAAGATTTTGGTAAGCTTTATCGATATATCCGCCACGAGATACTCGTGATCTTCTCGATTTCAATGCAGCTCTTTCAGAAGGTGAAGTACGCAAAGCAAATACTGCTGCTGATACTCCACCATCTGTATCTACAGATCCCACTCTTTGAGGATATGGAACTCGAACTCTCTTCATACCTACTGTAGCGCTATTATTTATATTTATATCTACCGGTTTCACAGATTCTGGTGCGGGTATAGGTGCAGATACAGGTGTTATTGTAGGTACAGGACTGCTGTGGACAATTTTCTCTTTATAAAGAGGATTCGGTTTCATAACTCCTTCGTGAAATATATATGGTGAATTCTTGTCAGCTTTTTTGATTTTGCGAGGACGTCCTCTGCCACGCTTTATAGTCCCATTCGGCATCAACTTATCGCTTGACTTGAGAATAAGAGGCTTCGGTCTACTATGTTGTGACTGATGTTGTGGTGTTGGAGTGGAGCGACGAAACAAATTAGATAGTTCTGGAATCGCAATGAACTTACCACCTACAACGTGACTCGGAATAGTGTCCATTTTGGATAACTTATCATCCAACAATAACTTTACTGATTGCCCAGAATTGTCTAAAGCGAATTTATCAGTAGCTAAACTCGTCTTCGTTACCGCATCGAGGACATGTACACCAGAAACTTGGGCGGCACCAATAACAGAAGCATTACGAATCGTCAAAATGCCAAAGTAACGCGATGGTGATGTAAAAGAGTGGTCATTGTGATTATTATAACCACTCTTATCACTGCTCCTGCTCACAGTTTTCGACCCTGTCTTTTTCTTTTCGCCATAATCTTTCAATTCAGCTTTCTCTTGAATTTTTTTACTTTTTTCCATTTCCTTATTATTATTATTATTCGCAATAGGTATAGTAGTTTGTAAAGGTTGAAAGGATAAGTAGCAATACATGGGCTTGCCTTCTTTAGTTCTCAACAGAGCATATTGTTGAATCGATATCCGACGAATCAAGGCACCAGCAATATTGCGATGGATGGTGGGATTCGAAGGAGCAGGTACTAAGGGCAACTCAGGGTTGTTGTCCTGAATCTCGGGAGAAGTGAAGAACAAGTCCGTCAGCGGGTGGCCTTCCACAGAGTCCGTAGACAACCTCGAAACGGAGTAGTTGAAAGTCTCACTAAAGGTCGAATCGGCATTCATTATATAAACACGCTGGTCTGAGGCATGGGCACTCAGCGACAATACCAACTTGCTTGGCTCGTGTAGTTTGCCAGAGTCATTAATAGATGGCATGCCAAAAGTGGAACCACACGGCCGCTTCTTTCTTTTTAGCTTGGCAAGAAGATTTTTTTGGAAGCGATTAGACCAGGTCGCGGGCCATACTTGGTTTTCAAGTACGTGTGGCAATATATTTTGTGACTGGCTGAGAAAGCGTTCTTGGACGATGAATGGCATAACTGGTCTGTTCAGCTACATGTTTGGTGAGGATGATTCTGTCTTGAAAAGGGCTACGTCGTCGTCGTCCTCCTCCTCCTCCTCAGATTCCATGATTTTTCGATCTATGTCAGCCAAGACTGCGATCATGTTTTTGAAAGGTCGCGATTTCATTTGGCAATTTTTGGAATTGAAAGAAGTGTTGCGAATGAGCATTACTTGTCGCTTTTGTGCGAACTTATACATTTCACAAGACAACATGTTCGCTTTTTTGGGTCACCATCATAAATTGAAAGAGATTGGTCAATTTAAAATCAGTTTTGCTTCTGAAATCACCATTGGAATATTACGCAGATTATTGAATCGTGTGATTCATGGTAGAAAAGGACTAGTATCAATTGATGGATCTGGTCGATTACGTATGACAAGTGGAGCAAGTTTAAAACGAACAGATTCGTCTGATTTGGAGGAGAATCTTATATCCGTTATTGATGAAGTGACCCCAATGAAACAAGAAGAGTCAGAAGTGGGTACAGATGATCTAGCACGTTTGAATCCGATCCTTGAAGCTTATTCTTGCGACGAATTTGATGACTTTGTTCCTACGCATCCAGCATTGAAAGTGAATGAAAAGGGAATGTCATACTTCAGTTCGAGTGATTTCGAGGATTTTGCCAAAGAAACATTTACTAGAGGACACCTGGTCTGTCAAGGAAATCCTTTGAGTGAATTGGAGGTCTGGGCATTGAATTCCGCTAGTCAAGTCGACCACAGCACATCTCGAGGTAGTTTGTCTTCCTTTACTTCACAAGGTGATTTGAATTCAAATACTAATTTAGAAAATCTTGATTTGAATCAGACGGAAGAGCTATTATTGCAAGCATCGATAAGAGGAGTAAGCACGTCAAAGTATTCAGATAGTGATAATGATTCCGATGATGAACAAGACGAAGGAGATATCGAAGGAATCTACGATCAAATTATATCCGATTAGTGACCTAGTACGGAAAGGGGAAATCTACTTATTTATCAGAAGAATGTATGTCTACTGTAGCAACGAACTGTAAGCAATTTTGCAACATAATTTACATGCGTAACCGTCTCTTCTTTTCTTGCAATGTGAACAATATGATACATTAATGTGATGCCAAAATTTCTCTTTTCCGCGTAATATTGTCCCCCATAGTTCTAACGAGCACCGAACGATCCAAGACCGTACCCATCGCTATCTCCATTGGAAGCTCCCCTCGTAGTAGATCCGCTCTGATTGGTCATGTCCATACCAAAACTGGCAAGACGGGAGAAACGTTTAGTTCCCTCGCCAGCTCCAGAGCTTGAAGAACCATACCCTCCGGTACCTCCACCATAACCACCATTGGCTTTAGCTGCGGCAGCTGCATCACGAGAACCTATTCCTGATGGCTGCAGTATATCCGATCTTGAACCAAACGAGTTACCACCACCAGTTGCAGTAGTTTGATCCTGGCGCATGGCTGGGTTGGAGCCGAAGGAGAGAGTGGCAGGTTGTGTAGGTTGATAGCGAGCTTGTTTCGTATAACGACTACCGACTGTCCCTCCAATCCCAAATTCTCCCAATGCATCCACTGCATCACCAGAAACGAGTCCATTATTCGCTCCTGAGGAGGAGTCTGCGGGTTTATTATCGAAACTATTACCTCCAAAGCTGGACTGATACCCTCCATTATTATTGCTAACAGATGGTTGTGATGTCGCTCCACCGACTGCTCCGAGATGAGATCTATCTCTACCGCCTCTTGAGAATGCACTTTGGCCACCAGCACCACTACTACTAGCAATATTATTGGAAATGCTATTATTAGCTGTATACCCTCCTCCTGTGCTGGTTTCACTCACGAGACTATCCCCAATTGATAAAGAGGGGTTTACTCCACCGTATGACCGGAAACCACTGACATTTTGTGGCATACTTGTTCCATCAGTCGCAGTAATGGGAGGATCTGGTTTAAAGACTGGTGAGTATCGAGGTGCAGGTTGTGTATTGTGTGGAGGACTATCAATGCCATCGAGTAATCCTTCCAATGCAGACAGGGTGTCATCACTGGTAGCACCACCAACATTCTTAGCCACATCCGCACTCTCACTTTTCTTCACATCGTTCGAACTATTTGGGTTATTCTCTTTGCCCTTGTCGCCAATAATCTCGTCTAGATCCATCTCAAGCTCATCTAACAGATTGTCAGAAGACTTGATCTTGTCTGGATTGTATTTATCTGAGATCTGTTGAGCTCGTGCTTCCAACCGTTCAGGTGCAGCCACTTGATTGTGTGGATGTCCCACTCGGGGAACGCCATCTACGCGATCTTGAACCTGTAAATATCGAAGAGACAAATGTGCAATGATATAATAGTTGAATTTCGAATGAATGGAACAGCGGATGTCAGTATATGTTCCACAAAATCGGATTAAATAGATTGAATTTGAACAGAAATGAGAACACTTACATAATTGGATGCCATTCTGGGCATATCAGAAGTCTCATGGAGCAGGTTCATCTCAGGAGCTTCATATACTTGTCCTCTTTCCAACTCTCTTTGTATCTTTTTGGCTTCAGCACGTTCTCTTTCTTCTTGTGCAGCCTCGTTCTCTACGGGTGGTCTTTTTGTAAATGTTGATGATTGAGGCACAGCAGAATTAGCTGGTGCTGGCATTTGACTATTTACCTGGAAGAATGCATACTGCAATGATTGCGATGCAGTAGGACGCTGTTGTGGATCCCATTTCAACAAATCTTGGATCAATTCCACACCTTCCGGTGATGCATTAGGTAGTGTAGTTTGTAAAGGAGTTGCCACAAATTGTGGGAAGCGGAATTGCATAGCTGAAGCAAGACGTAGTCCTTCGGACCAGACTTTGGTATTTGGAGTCCCCAAGATAGCACATACTTTGTAAATTTCATCAGCTTCACTAGAACCTGGAAATAAAGGACGTAATGAGAATAATTCAGCTAGAATACCACCACATGCCCACATATCGATCGGACTATTGTAGTTGTCTGATCGCAATAGCACTTCAGGAGCTCTATACCAACGTGTACTAACATAGTCTGTAAACGGTGGTCGAGAGCGAATCTCTCTAGCTAGACCAAAATCGGCTAATTTGACAACATCACCTTTCACTAACATATTTTCGGGTTTGATATCACGATGAAAGAACCCATTACGATGCATAAAAGCGATTCCTTGGAACACCTGGTACATGATATTGCGCACTTGTTGCTCTGGAAAGTGACGATCTCTTTTTTTCATCACTTCATACAAGTTCCCTTCCATAAACTCGAACACGAAAAACAATTCATCATTCTCACGAATCACTTCTTTCAATTTCACAATATTGGGATGATTTAGACGCTTCAAAGACTTGATCTCACGCAATTGCATGCACTCGTCCCAACTGTAAAACTTCTTCTTCATCTTCTTCACAGCTGTCGTCTCCCCACTTTGACGATTCACTGCTTTCAATACACTACCATAAGTGCCATCACCCAACTGTTTGGTCACTTTGTAACGATTCATAGCTGTACCTCAATGAGATGCCTGAGATGGAGCAACTGGAAGGGTTTACGACGACCGCAATTTCAAAAACAGCGCGAGGCACCCACCCACCCGGGAAAGAAAGAAACCACTCCCAAACTGGATTTAACTAATTGTCGACATTGACGCGTTTTTTACTTCCAGATAGTGTTGACGCGCCCATATTACTCGTGTATTGACACTTTGGTTCATATAGAGGTAGAAACAGTGGAGTTGAAGCTATTATGAGTGAGAATTTGAGCCAAGAGTGTCTCAAGTAGAGTTGGAGATTTTTTACGTTTAAAAGAGACGATTTAAAGACGCGTTCTGATAAACTGGGGTCAATTCAGGTGTTGTGCGTGGCTTAGTTCTACTCTTTACGGCTATAATATAAGATGAAAGACTTGGAAGGCAAAGAGATGAAGTTGCCTCCTGGCCTAAGAGGTGCCAAGAGTCAGCAAGCCATGCGTACGCGCACCATCGAAGAAACTGGTGTCGAAGTCGGATACAAACCCTTAGAGAAAGTAGAATTGGACTTATCCGAGAATAACAATCGTCGTTTCACAGATGAGGAGAATTATAGAGCTTACAAGCTATTCAGTGTAATTGATACAAACAATGCAGGCACCATCACATTGCGTGAATTGAAACGTTGTTTGATGGGTGATACCTTTCGAACGTTTCCCAAGGATTTCGATCATCCAGATACTGGTATCATATTCGGTCTAGATGAAGATGATTGTGTAGTGATTTCAGGAATCGAGCCTTCATCCCCTGCTTCTCTAGATCCCTTCTTAAACTTGGGTTTACACTTATGGTCGATTAATGGTGTTCTGATTCCTCCGCATCGAAAAGAGAGTTTGATATTGACGAACAAGCAATTGGTATCATTATTTGATGATGCCGTTCGTTTCGAATTTGTAGAGCCCATCTTGATTGTGACCAAGTTTAGTAACATGCTTGATTTACAATTTGACAATCAGATTTATAGTGTGGAATTACCTGTAGGAGCTGTCAATAACTTGGAAATCTTTGAGAGCAAAATCAAATTGGCAATGCGTAAGAAAGATAAGAAATTGAAACAAGTACATATGAATTTCGATGGTAAACGTCGTCAAGCCTATTTCCGTAGTCATCATGAAGAATTCAATATCCTTTTCCAAACAGGACCAAATAGACAAAGATCATGCAAGTTTTCTTTAGGTTTCACTAATGAAGACACTGGATTTGGTTTCACACATCGTGGACAAGCCATGGTTTTCAATTTGGAGTTAGGTGTGAAAAAGGAAGAAGCCGAAATCGTCTTTACAGAATTGTTTGAGAAATTTGATGAAGACAAAAGTGGAGAGTTCGAATTCGAAGAGTTTCGAGATTTCTATATCCGTTTCCTTGATACAGAAGAAAGTATTCAACATCTTCGTGATTATGCACAATATAAATTTCGAGATCAAGAAAAAGAAGCGTATTACTTCGAATTGCGAGAAAAAGCACGTATCAAAAAGGAGAGATTAGCAGCTACCAAAGAGCGGGAAGATGCACGTAGAGCAGAACAAAGGGCAATGTACATGACTCAATCTTCTTTAGATGCATTTGGTATCCGAAGACGTGTCTATGGAGACCAGCGACCTAAAGATCGCATCATGATCCGTAAACATCGCAAGCCTGGTAGAGTTCCTATGAAGAAGTTCAAAGACATTGAACACCCTGATGATTTTGCCATCGATGAGGATGGGGGAACAGCCGAGAAAAAATCCGATGAAGAAAGTTTTGGAGACAATACGTCTCAGATCACAAAGAATAGTAAGAAAAGTATCAATCTAAAAAGAATGACACCGGCAGAACGAATGCTCTACCGATCAGAGATCAGAGCCAAGAAGAAGGAACAAGATTTAAAGCGGCGTATGAATCTGAACGACATTTACAATTCTACAGCCGCATTAAAAGCAGCCAATCGGAAAAATGTGTTACGAGTCAAAATGGCATCAGAAGCTGTACATGTGCAAGAGGTCGTACAAGCCATTAAACGTGCTGCAAAGAGTGCTGTACGTATATCCAACACAGGTGTTTCGGGAATCACTCAAGTAAATGTGAGTATGACTCATGTGATTGCAAGTCCAGCATTTGTTGTCACGGCTGCCATGTTTACTGGTGATGTAGAGCCAGATTCAATAGAATTGAAAAAGATTGGTCCCAAGGAAATGCATCCTGCTGTACAGCGATATTTCCTAATCAGACGGTCTAAGAGAGTAAATGCAGACTTTGACAGTGAATTGATACATCCAGTATTCTTCACTGCAGATTATGAAAGAGAACCATCTAGACATTCCAGTTTTGGTTTTGCTGCAGCAAAAATGATGGAAAGAGGTCTCGTTGCAGGCAAAAAGTATCGCAAAGAGAACAATATCGATGAGCATTGGGAGCATGTTCCTGACTGGGATAAGAAGTATGTTCCCGAAAAGGTCAAGTTTGTGAAACCCCCTCCGCCATTGAAAGCAAATCGTCTTGTGGGACGTGCCACTCTTGTCGGTATCAGAGCTTTGAATTTACCCAGGTTGAATCCATTGTTACAGAACTCTCCTTTCGTGACTATTATCTGTGGTCCAGAAGGTGCTGAGCCTATCTTTAAGGCATCTACAGAGGTCATATCAGCAGCTGGTGAACAAGCAGAATGGGAGGATCTCAAATGGATATGGAGACTTCACGCGAATGACACATTGAAAGTACATGTGTTCAGTGGAACGAGTCGTGTATACCAAGAGTTTGGTGTTGCAACCATGCCGTCTTTGGATTGGGTAGAACATCAACGCACACGTACAGGATTCATGGAACTAATGTTACCCATCATGAAGAATAATGCTCCTAATGGAAACATCCGCTTGTCCTTTAATATGGAAATTGGAAGTGAATTCGATTGGTTCCGTGATGCTTACCAATTACAACAAGATAATATAAGGAGAGAAAAGAAGTTTAGGAAGTGGTTGCTGAGAAGAGCCAATGCTCCAAAAGTTGTCTTACCGTATCCATTGCGATTTCGTATCACTTCCTTGAAACTGTATGACTTGATTCCTGTCCATTTGTTCACCGCTAATTCTCCGTATGTTGAGATTGAGTATGGAGGAGCAGATCTCATTGAATTGGAACCCATATTAGGTGCTGGCTCTGAATGTTTATGGAAAGATATGACACTAGATCTGAGACTTAGCCATGCACGTAATAACTTAATCTTTATTGTGTATAGTGATGGGGAACCCATCGGAAGATATTCGATCCAAGGTAAAGATCTGAATGATAAGCCACGTTCTAAGACTGGTGAAATCGAGTTATTGGCTACTTTGATTCGTTTGCCTCCGGATGAGCCGCAACAAACAGGTAGAATGTCTGTTCAAATAAAATTTGATATGAGTGCTGCGATTGTATTACCTGGTGGTAGCGAGGAGGCGCCTGATGAGGTGCCGTGGGGGAGTGGGGAGGATCAGAGTGTAGCCATGTCGAAAGTGACTTATACTAGTAACTACACTCCCAATCCTCCTCGAGGTGTATTGCCATGTCGTTGTCGTATCATGTATGTCGCAGTGTCAAATCTGCCTAGTGTACACGGAAGTGGTAAGCCTAATTCACCTTATATTTTGTTTCAATGTGGTCGTTTCGTCAATACCACTGAAGTTCAAAGGGATAGAGGTGCTCATGCAGAATGGACAGAATTTGATCAAATTCCTTGGTCTTTCCCATTGACGGACCGTATGGCCTTCATCATGAAGGTAATGTCTGAGGATAAAGTAGTAGGAGAGTATGGATTGACCGCCGGCGAGCTGGGTGATTACCGTCGTACTACCAATAATGTTGCAGAAATCATGGAAGAATTGACGGATGGGGTGGAGTTAGTAGGTAAATTCAAAGTATGTATTCGTTTCGATTACGAGGGGGATCACGGTTTTGTCGAAGAGATGGTGAATGAACATATTCGAGAAGAGACTAGAAAGATTGAAGAGGAGAAGAAGGCCAATGGAGGTGCTACAGGTATCATCACTGGTTATGGCGATAGCGTCATCATGCCGAAGGAAGAGAATGCGCAAGGTTTCAAGTTCGTAGAAAGGCGTCCTTTCCAATACGACTTTTTGCCCACGTCTTCGTTCTCTTCGCAACCCACACGAACACCTTTCCGAATCACAGTCAATCGAGTCACCTTAGTGAATCTCAAGTCAGTACATATGTTTAGTCGCAATAGTCCCCGTCTAAATGCTGCGTGTGGTCAATGGGCTGGTACTACTGATGAGAAACCCAATGCAGGCAAATCTGCCGGTTGGGTGGGACTTGGATGGACATGTTTCGTGTACGATAAATCAAGTCTCCGTATTGCGGTGTGGTCTAGAGAGACAATGATTGGAACGGCTATTGTGAGTAGTAAAGAGATGTTGAACTCTCCCATCGATCAGGTGGGTAGTCGTGATATTTTGATCCCTCTTCTCGGTGAAAGCAATTTGAATACTATCAATACCGGTCAACTCAAGCTAAATTGTCAATTGGAATCCATGTTTGATGCGCCACTCGTGAATCCACATACATACAAGCCTTCTACTATCAATCTAGAGCCTCCCATCTTGTGTACTATTTATACAGTCGCAGTGATGGATCTTCGATCTGTGCATCCGTTTAGTAATAACTCTCCTTATATCAAAGTGGCATGTGGTAATTACTATGAGATTACGGAACCTCAAGGCGGGGCAGGCAAGAGTGCTAAATGGGAGGATGTGGGTTGGACCATGTATATGGGAGAGAAACATACAATGAGACTGACTGTACAAAGCAGTACAGTACCAATTGGATTTATCACTTTCCGCCCTCGTGAATTGTGTGCCGCTTCTGTGGATACTTATGGATTAACCACGCTAGAAAGAGATCTGGTAGATAAAGGTAAATCTGGAGTTCATGTAGGAAGAATCCGCGTTGTGGTGCGTCTTGAAGCACATTTCCAAGAAGAAGAGGTCAGTGACGAAGAAGAAGATATTTTAGAAAGAGAAGCACGTTTAAGCGAAGTGATCAGGAAACATAATGACGGTCATGAAGAAGTCATTTATATTCCGAAGGTGGTGTATTGCCAATGTATCGGAGTGGTCTTGAAAGATCTGCGACCTTTACATTCCTTTTCACGGAATAGTCCCCAGGTACTTATCCAATGCTCTGATTTCGTTGATTCGACCAGTATTGCATTTAACAAGGGCAAGAGTGCCTCTTGGCTGGACCTAGATTGGGGCTTCTATATGACCATGAATTCAACCATCAAAGTGACCATCAACTCTGGTTCTGCCCATTTCGGCGAATTATTGATTACAACACAGCAATTGTATGAACTTGTCCCTGACGATTTGGGGAGGACCCTGTTACAAGTACCCATCTTATTCGAAGGCGAGACCATGGGTAACATTAAGATGCAATTCATTCTTGGGGATGCTTCCAATGATATACCTAAGGAAAGTAAGAGTCTGACGACAATCAACGCAGAGAAGTCCGAGGAGGAATATTTGAATGAGAAGAAGAAGAAGGAAGAAGAAGATATGGATTTTGCAAGATTCAATCATCTACAGGATAGCGGAGAGAATCTAGGTAGTGTTCAATTGAAAGTGCCGGTGCTAGTAAAGGTTAGCAAAATTGTGGTGACCGATTTGCAGCCTATTCATGTGGCCTCTACTGTCATTCCTAACTCGCCTTATGTCACTATGAGCTGTGCAGGTTTCATGAGAGAAACGCCTGTGGCTCATCGTGCTGGAGAAAGCGCTTCTTGGGAGGGCGAGGAACTAGATTGGAACTTTGTTGTGACCGATCCCAATAGTGTGTTGCAAGTCTCTGTACTGAGTGGATGGAGTCGTGCAGGCACCTTAAGTGCACCCATTGACACTATCTTCAAGATGCCTCGTGGTCGCTTTGGAGATCTTATGCTACAGGGCAAGATTACGAAGACATACCGCAAAGAGGCCCTTTTTGAAGAGTTTACAGTGACGAAAGGAAAAGTGACTGTGATCATGAATCTTAGTCCATATGTCTCGGAGGAGGAACAGCAAAAGCTTGATGAAATGAAAAAAGAAAGAGAAAGAGAAGTGCAAGCTATTCCTCGAGTACTGGCATCTTTCGATATTATAAAGATAGCAGTAGCTGATTGTATGCAAGTCTATGGATTATTTCAGAATTCACCACAAGTTCACATCGCGTTCGGAGATTGGAGAAATAGTACGACCATTGCCTTTGATGAAGGGACAGATGCCTCATGGGAGAATCTAGGCTGGAACAATATACCTATTCGGGACAAGAGTACCTTTATGGCCGAAGTGATGTCTGGTAACGAGAGTCTTGGTCTGATGAAGATCAGTTCTTCGGAGATTTTGAATCTAGTGCCTGTAAAGAAGAAAGCCAAAGACGGTAATGTCTACATGGAGATCTACAGTCAGGTGCTAGATGGTGATTTTGTAAAAGGCAAAATTGGTATTATTTGTCGCATTAACGAAGAGAATACAGCAAGAATTGAGGAGTTACAGCATCATATGGGCAGAGGGGATCGCTCTGTAGGTACAGCCACGACGGCTTCGGGTAGACTCTTGCTTGGTCAAGACCCTCTAACTGTACCGAAGGCCAATACAGGTATCCAGAAATTCAATTATGATGTGGACGTAGCATTGAGCTATAACTACACCATGGCGCAGCAATCGCAGTCTGTAATTCAAGACGGAGAAAGTGGTGCCCATCGAACAAGGCAAGGCGGTTCTTTGGAAGATGATAGTACTGTCGGCTCTGGAGCGGATGCAAGTGTGAGCACTAACCTAAGAAAGGATGTACTGCAGGGAGGAATAGTGGAAGGAAGTACTGTGAGTGATGTCACCATGCCCCAAACATTTCAACCAGGTGACAAATATAGTTTGATGTCAATGGATGACAAGACATATAGTAGTGGCAGTCAAACATTGGAGGATATTCATATTTCCAAGAGTCAGCATGCCGCTAAACGGGAAGCGGATGAGAAAATGATGCCTCCTCCTGGTAAGTTAGCGGAAGACTCTCTGTTCACTGCACCTTCTCAGAGCAAATTATCGATGGATATTTTGTCTCAAAGCATCGACAAAAAATCGGTCAACTCTCAAGACAGAAGTGCTGCGGGTACTGGTGAAGAAGATGATTATTATGATGACGATCTTATCGGAATTAGTCAGAGCGTCACTCATAAGTCGCTACAATCGCTGGTAAATCCACATAGTGCTTTGTCCACTTCTACACCTACACCAGTAGCCACTCGTGTCAATATCCAAGCATTGAGTCTGACCGACATGAAGCATGTGCACACCTTCCGTAAGAACTCCCCTTTGGTCACTCTAGAATGTGGTGGATATGTCGCCAAGACAAGAATGAGGGATAAGGCAGGCACAAGTGCGTCTTGGGATGATTTGGGGTGGGTGTTTGTGATGAAGCGTATGACCTTCTTCCGTATCACTGTGACAAGTCATGATAAGATCATTGGATCCGTAGCTGTGAGTACACGTGAATTGCTTGGTGTGCCCAAGAGAAATAATGAAGTGTCATTCAAGAGACATTTAGATTATGAGTCTGAAGTGACCGGCTCTATACGCATCATATGTTCTGTGGATGCTCGCTACAGCATTGGTAAGGACTCGACGTTGTCACAACAATCGTTATCTGCCAGCTACGTTCCTCCTGGAGGTAAAAGTAAGGATCGCATGGAAATCGCTGCTTCTACTCATAATATGGTAAAAGATTCCGTTCGAAAGAGAATTATTGCACCGCCAGAACTACCATTGACATGTCGTCTGCATGCGGCTACAGTAGTGGATATCATTCCATTACATACTGTTACTCCGAACTCTCCTTATGTTCAGTTGACAGTCGGGCATTGGAAAAAGAGAACGACAAGTGCCTTTGCTGCCGGTCCGAGTGCTTCTTGGTCTGATCTCGGTTGGATGTTTGATCTCCATGATGTGTCAGCAACAATCACGATTGATATCATTTCCGGCTCCAGTAAAGCTGGTACAATGGTACTTACCGTCGGCGAGTTGCTTGAATTACCTCGCAGTCAGCAGGGATACACGCAAGTGCAAGGTACAGTGTGGACTACCAATGGTTTGATCGCGGGTCAAGTCAGCCTTACTTTGACCTTGTCTCGCTTTGTGTCGAACGAGGACCGCGAGCTAATGAAGAAAAGACTTGACGCTGATTTGCGCAGAGAAGGAATAACGCCTCGTCTACTAGCGGAATTCACAATAGAAGTTGTCTCTGTAATGGAAATGAGCCAGGTTTACAAGACATTGTATGTGTCTGCCAGCATGAACAAGTGGAGAGGTCCACGTGTGAAAGAGAGTACATTGAATAAACAGGGTATGATCGTTTGGGGTGACCTGCAGAGTCACGGATGGGATACCATCTCCATGTATGAGAGGTCGAACATGGTGGTAGACGTAGAGGGAGGTGGTACCCTTGTGGGGTCTGTGTCTTTCACTCCAAAGGAAATCATGGCTCAACCAGTTGACGAAGATGGACACATCATCATCTTCGCAGATCTAATGGATGGAGACATCACGGTAGGTAAACTGAGCGTTGGAGGTACTATTGATCACAAACTCTCAGACCACAACTCTGTAATACGCGTAGGTGGGCAGGACATAGCCTCTTCCGCTGCCTCAATGAAAGGTCCTTTGAGTATTGCCAATAAAGCTATTGCTGATGGTGCTACTACTATCGCTAGCGAATCCAATATAGATCAGGGCATTGATGATGACGCCATCACTTTAGATAGTGCCTTGTACATGCCACCGCCAGAGCGACCTCCTGTGATCATTAAAGAACCACATTGGTCTGAAAATGTTAATGTGGTCATGCTGAGTCTGTCGCAATTGCGTTCTGTACATACACTCCGATCGAACTCGCCTACTGTCAAGATCAAATGTGGCGACTTCTGGTCTGATTCTCGACCCATGATCAATGCAGGTAAGAGCGCTGTGTGGAGAGATTTGCCATGGCAACCTTTTCGTATCAAGAAGCGCGGGCCATGCGCAGAGATTCAGATCGAAGTGACATCAGAGACATATACTATTGGCAAGGCTGTTCTTCCTTGTGAAGTGGTATTGGATGCTGAGAGAGTGGACAATGTCACAAGCTTCGAGATAGACTTGTTGCACAAGGAAAGACCTGGTGCTGGCAAAGTTTTGTTTGAATTCCGATTTTTGTCAGATGAAGAGGCGAACATTCGACCAGATGGAGATTCTGATCCAGAGGATGACGTGATTGATACGAACCCTGTACCCCACTCCAAATTTGATCTGAATAAGGATATTGGTACATATAATAGCACTGGTTCTCATTTGCCGGCTATTGACGAGTTTCCAGATTATACAGGTTTGATGGATCCGACTTATGTAGGTGATGCTGCACATCCTGATCTGGCCCAGGCAGACAAGAAGAACCACTTATCAGAGAAGCCAGAGCTACAACTGTCTCTGCCCGGATCTGTGTCTTCTGATACTCAATCAGAACCTTTCACTTTAGCTACCTACGAGACTAACGAAACGTTAGGTCCCAATCCTAAAGCTGCCGCCGCTGCTGCTGCTGCTGAAGCCAAAGCCAAAGCGGATGCTAAAGCATTGATTGATGCATTCAACCCATTGGGAAGTGCTTCAGTATCGGATGCAACAGGAGGAGGAGGCTCGCAAAGTCTGCAAACCAAGAGCGACAATGGCAGTGCAAGAAGTGGTTCCATTTCGCGTCCGAAGACGAGCCGTAGTGTTGCTGATGCATCTCATGCTTCTGGTACCGCACGATCAGCGCTATCTACAGCCACTAGTTACCAAAGTTGGGACACGAATGACACTCCAGCTAGTTGGAGTAGAACCAACAGTGCAACAGAGAGTTACATTGGTAGCGATTCGGATCTTTTTACTGGCAGAACTCCTGATAGTGGTTACATGTCGAGCAGAATTTCGTCCGTACGTTCCCAAGAGTCTGGATATTCAGAATCGGTAAGAAGTGATCGCTCCGATACGGAGAGATCAGAACATTATACATCGAGAACGGAGGACTCGTACTATTCGGAATATTCAGGCTACACTTCACATAGTGATTCTGGAAGGTCTTACTCCACAGACGCTTATTCTTCTCGCTCCGATGCTTCTTATTCTTCTTATAGTAGTAGTCGATACTCTAGCAGTAGTAGGCTCAGCTCTGCACGCACTGATCCCATTACGGGGGGTCGCACAAGTCGTGACGATGAAGATGTTACTAGAATCGTAGAAGAAGAAGAAGAAGAAGAAGAAGAAGAGCTTGTTGGTGAGAAGAGCCAGTCACAATCTCCTCTTTCACAGACGGCAAGCTCGAGCTCATCAGAGCAGAATACGACAGAAGGACAAGTAGAAACTAGCGGGGAGGAAGAGAATGAAGACAAGTCGGATGTAATGAGGAAGGCGATGGGCGCTCGAGGTCCTGCGGCATTTGTGGCAGCACAGCTGCAGAAATCTGGACAAAGAGGCCCCTATCGTATCCACAATGTGAAGAAGATCACTTTCGACATCGCCCCCTTACCGCTTGTCGGTATTGATGTTATTTCTCCCTCTAGTATTGCACACCGCTATGCTGTGGAGACTGTGCGTGGTATCATGGCCAAGACAGTGGATGTGCTAGTAGTAGAGGAGACAGGGGGGAACACCAAGCCGTTTGGGCCTCTACTGAGCTCTTTTGCGCCACGTCTGTATGGCTGGACAGAGCACGTGGATCATCACACTGTACTGATGGAATTGGCAGTGGTGACTGTAAAAAAGGCCCTTGCACAAGGAGGTACACTGGTCATGAACACGTTGCTTGGTGTAGAAGAAGCACGGGACGAAGTGGAAGACGAAGGTGCACAATATTCTGCTACTGATAGCGATAACGATGAGGATGGAATCGAAGAGATTGAGTCGCCAGGAGTCATACGTGATGGTAACCAGATGGGTCGACGTCGAGGTATGATCATGACAGATGGACTGTTCGGCGAAGGCAAGGACATGAAATACGAGACAGTTGAGGTAAAGGAGGAGAAGGAGGTCGACCTTAATGACAGAGTCTTTGGCAAGGTTCGTGGCCACTTCACTGTACCAATTTTGCGAGGGGAGTTCGAGATCCTCGATGTCATGGGTTTCGACGTATCCTTCCTCGATCCAACTGTCATACCTACTCGGCCATATATGACGGCGTGTAAACCTTATGGAGACTGGGCTGCCGAAACGGGACCTTTGTGGATAGGCAATCGCGGCTTGAAGAAGTCAAATATGAAGTTGGGTTACCGCAATCTCAGTACGACATGGGGTTGGCGTACTGTCAATATTCGTCTAGGCCAAAGCATCATTTTCGATTGGCATGATGGTGGAAGTGGACTTATCTTCTGCAAACTAAGGCTGCGATATGAGCAATTAGAAGCGTGTACTGCAGATGAAGACGAGATCGTTACTTGTTATTGTGAAGCAGAGGTCATGAATGAATTTGGCGGTGGTATCACTGCTGGTGTTGTGCGTGCTCGTGTTGATCTTGAATGTAATATTTGGAAGCGACCTGAGAAGAACGCTGAGTATTGGGAAGAGCATCGCGTAGAACACTGGAAGACATTCCCACTACAGCCCATCTCGCAAGGCCAAGTAAAGCAGGCACATCGTTATGTGGCCAGACAGTATGACAACCAGGCCATCATTCACCCTTCTCTCTTTGGTTTCCGCATTCGTTGGCGTGGTCATGATCACGACGAGAAGAGATTCGTCAACCCAATATTCCTGGGCTACACCTTCTCGAAGAAACCTGCTACTGCCGAGCAGTCTTTGGAACTAGAGCGATTAGCCGCAATGAAGAACCAGAAAAATCCTTTTGCTTATGATGTAATGGCGGCCTCTTTGGGCAAATGCCCTGTATGTGGAGATGGACAACCAGGATGTCCTCGCTGCTTCATGCTACCCATGTTACCTAATGGCAGTCGCTTAGGTCCCGAGGATTTCGCCTATGATCCTGAGAAAGAGAACGCTCTTGCTGCTGCGGCGGCGGCAAGAGAGGCCGAGAAGGAGGCAGATCGTATTGCACGTAAGAAGAATAAAGACAAATTGATTGCTAGTGGTCTGGTGAAGGAGGAGGATGTTGTTGCTGATTCTGATGGAGAGGATGACAGCAAAGTGATGGCCCATCATGAAGAATTGGAAATGAATGCTATGAAAGTGGATGAGTGCCACACCAAACTTACTACATACAAGGCTCTTCGCATGTACAGATCTGTCAAACAGAAGTGGATGACAGTTTATATTAAGATTTTGCCAGGAGCTTATATTCGCAAGGTGCGAGTCACTCCAGACACTACTGTGTTCAATCTCTACAACATGTTCTGTAGCCATGCCGACTTCGGTATGTTCCCTACACGAATGATCCTGTTGCCTACATCTCAGGGCCTGTTCGAGATGGAAGCTACCATCTCTCACCAGGATGAGTTCTCCAACGCTGACGATAGAGGTAGAGTGCCTCTGAGTCGATACGGATTCAATGAACGCAATAGTGTGATGACAGTCCTTTATTTACCGAGATATCTACCACAGTATTGCAACAAGCTGCTATCGGCCTTTTACAAGAGAAACTCTGGTTATGTCATGAAGAAGGTGGAGATTTTCAGTTACACAGACGACAAGATACCTGCTAAGGTGAATCACGACCCAGTGCAAATCGAACTTGCAAAGATCTGTATCAACCTGTACAACTTGCAGCAATTGGACTACAAGAAACAATACGAAGAATTGGGGCAACTGTTCAGACAAGGGAACGCACAAGAGATTGCGGCCAAGATCAAAGCTGCCAAGGTGAGACGTCAAGCTGAAGCAGAAAAGAGAGCACAAGAACGTCGAATGGAGAGCGCCTTACAAGGTCTTACAGGTGAGGAACGAGAGAATAGAAAGAAACACTTACTGGAACTGGAAGCAAATAAAAAGGGTCACGTTAGTGAAAAACAGACTGCACTGGCGGCGGAGAAAAAGCAGGAAGCAGCAGATCGATTGGCAAAGGCCAAAGCAAAGAGAGAGCGATACAAGCGCAGGTTGGCCGGTGAAGATATTTCTACTGTAGTGAGTGCACCCAAGGAGGAGAAACAAGAGAAGAAAGATGATTTTGATTTAGATAATAAAGATGACGAAGAGGAAGGAAAAGGGGAGTCCAGCGATTCAGAATCATTTGACTCTGGAGACTACTCTGATTCGGAGGACTATTCTGACTCCGAGTACTCTGACGACGAGTCTTACTACTCTGCTGATGATGAGAACGAAGTGCGTGAGGGGGAGGACGAAGTGAAGGAAGAGCTCAAAGTTGAGGATAATGCAGTGGATGCTATTGCTGATTCAGCAAATGATATAGAAGAGAAGCAAGAAGAAGCCGAGAAGCCAAGTACTAGCCGTCCTACTACTACAGAGTCTGCGTTTGGTCGAGAAGCCTTGGCAGAAGATGGAGAGGAAAGAGCTTCACGGTCAAGCTCTCGTAGCAGCCGAAGAAGCGCCCAACGATCAGACTCTCGCGGCTCTGCTTCGTCTTATTACAGTACAGAGACAGAAACGGATACCAATTATTCCGTCTCTACTGGCACCTATTCATCTGCTTCGGGTTGGTCACGAGCTGAAGATTGGTCACCTCCCCCCACATTCCGATCATCTGATTATTCGGACTATTCATCCGACATGTACTCTGAGTCAGGTAGTCGTAGCTCTAAGCGTAGACAAAGCAAGTCAAGTTCCAAAGCTTCCGGTGCAGAGGAGGAGGAGGAGGAGAAAGAAGGCCCTACTGAAATTATAGGTCTTGATGGCCTTTCTATTACCGAGAAATCCAAGGCATCGGGTCCCACTGCGCAGGGATCCCAGGAGGATGGCGAATCGAAGCAAGAGGAAGGCGACGAGGGTAAAGAGGCAGTCGAAGGAGAAGAAGGCGAGGAAGCAGGGGATATTACTAAACGCTCCAGTGCAACTCATAGCACCATGTCCTCGGATATGTACAGTGATAGCACTGAGTCTGTTTATTTCTCCGCCAGAGAGATCTATGATCGCTTGGCTGCGCATGATCCCAGTCGTCCACGTACAGGATCGACTACCGATTCTGGATACTCGGATTATACTGACTCACGATATGGTTCCAGTCGTGCTTCTTCTGCTGGATCTTACACTAGCCGCACTGATTATTCAGAGACACCTTACACGACCGCTCGTTCCGATTACACGTCAAGAACTGGTTCCAGAGCATCAGGTAGTCGCTTCAGTTTCGGTACTCCTAGAACATCTGATGAGTATCAAGATGAAGCTGATTATCGTAGCGAATACAGTCGTCGTTACAGTGGCAGTGCTACCGGAAGCGAATACAGCTATGCCACCAAGACTAGCCAGTCTTATTATCCAGAGTTTGACGATCGATCGTATTCAGGAGGAGATCGCACGAGTCGTTCGGGTACCACAATGACAGACTTTTCTCAAACACCTCGCACAGGATATTCAGACTCTCGTCCTTCTACGGGTGATAGCTATTACTCTGATGATTCGCGTCCAATGACTGGAGAATCCTTCACTAGTCGCGGCTCTTCTGCAGACTATTCCTCTAGACCAAGCACTGGTGATTCGGCTGATACAGGTGATGACAGTATGATCTACTCTGTTGGAAAGACGCATAGCGATGTGTTGTCTACGAGCTCATACGCGGAAACGCCTCGTTCAGATGAGAGAACGACAGCGGCTAATACTACGGCAGACAATATCCGCATGGCTGCTCGGAGTATGAAAGGCGGATATGGTAAGGGATCTCGCAAGCCTGACCACCGCAAGATGCAGCGTATGGGCAACCAATTTAGCGGGAAAAGCTTGAGTAACCGCATGATTGAGAGCGGCGCTGCTGCATCCGAGGCTCTTATCCAGCAAGGCTGGGAAAAGGATCGCAAGAAGATGTTAAATATCAAAGAAGAGAAAGAGTCCAAACTGGCACCCAGCTCGGCTAGAGGAGGTGCATTCCGCATTGGAGATCGGTTTGGACGTGGAGAAGAGCTACAAATCACCGATCCTTCACCTCTAGCTATTGAGATTCGTGAGAAAGAGGAAGAAAAACAGAGAGTGTTGGCCCTATCTAACCCTAACAGTAGACCAGAGTCCAAGAATGACATGAGAAAGATGGTCGGTGGTGGCGGAGGAAGTAAGCCAACGTCTCGTAACAAGAAGAAAAGAAACAAATGAGAAGAAGAAAGAGAAACTCTAGAAAGATTATAGACTCTGAATTTTTATTGTAGACAGTGTAACGTATTGACAAATTGACTACAAATTAAAGATCAAATGACACTTTATAAATTTTACAATAATCTCTTTCTTTCTATTAATCCGTTTTGATACGGAACCCTAACCTTATTCGACCGCAAAAAGTAGACCCCTCCCTCATCTCGGAGAACATCTTCATCACAGCGTTTTCTGCTTCTAGCATCGATTTACGATACATTTCTTCGATATTGTATTCAATTGTCCCTACTACAGCAGTGCCACTCAACACAGCAACATTAATTATATTGTTCGACTTTGGTCTGACACTAAAGTTCCACGCAAGTCCAGACCATTGGCCTACATCTCCCGCCTGTTCTAGAACTTCACTGCTGAAGTTCTGAGTTCCGTACTCAAGGGTGGTCTGCAGATTATTCTTTTTCATCAAGTGAACACTGCGGCAGTCCAACACTGCAACGCTTTGTACATGAATTGAAAACTTCTCAGGAACATTGGTGCTATGGTGCCGTTGCTTACCGAGCTCGAAGTCGTCGAATTTATTTGTCAAAACACCTTCTTTATTGTACGCCTTGGCCTGCTTGGCTCCCTTGGAGTGTTGCGCGATGAGATTGGTTCCATGGTCATTCGAAGGGCTACCATTACCACCATTGCTGGCAGTACTCACGCTTTGATTGGAACTGATTTGGTTGGTCTGGATTGGTGGTAGTCGAGTATCACCTTTTTCATGGTCCCCTGGCCGGGGCCCCGAAGGAGGCTTGGGTGCATGTCGAGAACCGGTAGTAGCTACACTCCCTCCCGCGAGTGATCCCACATCATCAAGTACTAGATCATTCCGTTGCTCATCATGCAGAGGCATACCTTCAAAGGACTGTACATCTGCAAGAGAACCATCGTCATTTTCCAATACAGCAGAACCAGGAGAAAGCATAAAACCCATAGAATTAGCACCAGCATTGGCTGTGTACCCCCCCGGGTTTTCTCCCACAGGAGCATATTTGTGAGATATTTTGGGCTGTAGCATCAATTTATGCTGTAGAGCCATCTCTCGATCCCTAGCAATCTCCAGTTCTTGCTGCAGCTTTAATCTCTTGATCTGATCTAATGCTTCCTTCTGTTGTTGTTCTCTTCGTTCACGCTCCTTTTTTGAATTGTAATCCTCCAATTTGTGACTGAATTGCGCTCTTTGTCGTTGAATAACTTGTGGATCTTGAAAATTCTGTTTCCCTTCCCATTTGGATTGTCTTTGATGAGCCTTCATCTCTTCTAATCGTGCCGCTTCTTCAGCCAATCGCTCTTCTTCTTCAATGTTATCAGGGACGAATTTGGTACTCTGATTGAGCAGATGTAAGTAGACTTGTAGTTGACCCATATTCTTTCCATTCTTCATCAGAGGCAGCTTTACTTCTGCTACTCCCTCTACAGTGCGAGGAATCAGTGCTAAATCGTTGGGCATGATTTCATTGATACCTATGAGCTCAGATCCTGAAATGATACTCATAGTTATCGGTTGATCCTCCGCAAGAATAGGCACCTTCCATACTTCCTGGTCGAGCTGTTCAAAGGTCCACACAGCTTCATCCGACTCACCAGTGGTGCTTGTTGGCGTAGTTTTGGCCCAATCATCATGGCTGATACGGAATCTAGCTTCATTCGGACCGATGTCATGTACTCTGGGCATACCAGTGGCTGTGATACGACGCACAGTGGCGTTGTAAGGTGTTTGAATATCCTCGTCATGGATACGTTCAATTTGTCTAGGCCGATGAATGACTTGGTTCTCACGTACCACGCCGACATGGTATGTCAACTTCAATTTGCCTGCAAAATGATGTTGCGCAGAATGCATGTTCAAATGAAGTCGCTTGATACCTCTCTGATCTGCACGACCTTCAGCGAACTCTTTGGCGTTGACTTTAGTGGATCCAATGACTTTTCTACCGCTACCACACACAAACTGAACATTGATCTTGTCATCCATAAGAAACTTCCATGTCAAACCTTCCCAAAAGGCGTCTGCACCTGCTTCAGTTTTGGCGCTTGTGGTAGCTGCCCATCTTCCACACGCGCCCGATACAACGGGACTATTCTTTTTGCCAAACCAATGCACAGCATCTAAATCCGTAACATCTACTTCCATGATGTGTACATGCAGCATGATACCCACTCCGCTGTCCATAGCATCAGCTAGGGAGAAGAATGGTTGCGTGGCCATCATCTGAATGATAGGATCTTGCTGATATTCTTCTGTGGGTTCAATAGTACGGACACCTAATGCTCCATAAGGGTTTCTGTGCCCACCATTCTCTTGAATTGCATCGAATATCTGCACATCTGGTAAATTATTCAACTGGAAAATTAGAGTCATCTTGCCTGTAGAGAGTCCATCGTGGTTACGAATCATATGACAGATCTGTGTATATCCATATTCGTCCAGTGGTTCTCTTATAATTGTATGTGCTGGTAGTTCCAATAGACCGATTTGCTTGTTGCCACTATATACGTAGCACATCATGACACAACCTTCATTTAAGGGGATATCCCAATTGAGTTCTTCCCATCTCGCAATCTTGCCTCCATACTTAAGTATAGGTGTCATGGCTTGCTTGCGATCACATACAATGCGTACACGTGGAGAATTAGGAACGAATGTATGAGCATTTTTTAAATCTACACATGAAATGCAAATCATAGTGGCGACACAGGGGAGGTCATAGCGAGGCACTTCGCCATACTCATTCGCTTTTAATCTTTTAGAGCCAGGAGGTTTGTAAATGACAGCTTTGGGTTGAGGATCATAATTTGTATCTTCTCCAGCTCGCAAATACTCAAAAGTGCAATTTAGACGTAGTCGACCAGTGCTCTTGCCCTCATCATAAATCGAAAGCATAATCTCGGTATTGCCATCGGGATCAATAGGATACACTTTGATATCATCCGTACCAAGACTTACAGATCCTACAAAGGTGTTCCTGGACCACACATTAAGGAACAACCTACTTCCATCTTCTACCACAAATCTCCAAGAGGATTCCATACCTACCCAATAGGCATCAGATCCACAATTTTTCAATTGGATAGTCGAACCTCCCCATGCTCCACATGCAGCATTTAACGATAATGAGTTAGGTTTCAAAGGTTCGACACGTTTTGTATTGAATACTCCCGCTTCAGAAACACGCATGACAAAAGGAACGAATTCAATTGCACCAGTAATGAGATTGGAAGACAACGCTAGACCAGCATGTTTTTGTCGGTGCTCATCCGAGACATTGTTAGGCTTGAGTTGCACTTTGATACTCTCAAAAATATTCTTTTTGGCTGTCTTGACACCCATCTGCTTGGCTGCATTATTAATATTGACCTTGTCCGGTGCCTTGTTCAATTCCGACTCTGGATCTGCCGTGTCTTCGCCGTATCCAATCATGGGAATAGCAATTTGCATGGCAGACGGGTCAGTCTCTGGATCCATCTCCTTGATCATTAAATACAAGCGAATTCTACCAGTCAATGTAGCCCCATCTGTAATAGGTTTGACAATCTCCAGAAATCCCTGATCATTCTCTTCCATTTGCTTCAAGTCGTCTAAAGTGAACTGAATCATACCTATCAACAGATTACCCGAAGGTTTAGCCGACATGACACTGATGACTAAGGGATGGAATTTGTCCATAACTAGTTTCCATGGCAAACGATTCCATTTGGCTGCTAGACCAGCACCCACTTTAACATCTGTCGTTTTCCGCCACTTACCACAAGTCATTTCTATATAAGGTGAATTGTATTCAAAGAAGCCATGTACACTTTTGAGATCTGCTACAGCGCAAGATATAAAACGTACATAAGATCGTACATCATGCGGCAAGAAACTATGTGTGATTGTATTTGGTCTGGCTTCGTAGAATCGAGGTGCTTTGGGAGGCTCTGCTACGATTTTTTTGAAAATGAGTTTGGTTTGTCCTGCCACACCAAGTGCATTGATGACATTCCCACTTACACTAAAGAAATTGGTGCTGGTTACTGGCATAAAGCCAAAATCAGCCGCACCTAGAACATACCTACCTACAATCAATTCTTCGGACATGACGGTCACAATCAAATCTTGACGATGGCGTGTATCTCTTTGTAATATGAAATTCCAATTCAATTCTAAGAAGTCTGCACGTTCTCCATTGTCAGAATCTTCATAAGGGGCGATCCATTCATGCTCTTTACCATAATTCACTTTCAACCAAGGCAAATTTTTCTTAAACCGATGAGCAGGAATCAAATTGAAAACCTGAATCGAACAGATTTCCATACTTAATAACTCACGTGTTTTGTCCACATCGCCTTCTTTGGGACCTTTCTTTTTCCTCTTCTTCTTACTTTCAGGGTCAGCATCTTCCCCTTCCTTGTTCTCTTTGCCTTCAATATCCTCCAAAACTTCTCCATCTTTTGCTTCATCGCCTTCATTATCACGCTTCTTCTTCTCTTTGGTACTAGGACGCGATCCTTCCTTCGTATTGGGACGAGAACTTTCTTTAGAAGTCGTTCGAGAGCCATCGGCGCTATCAGCGACACCCTTCTCTTCGCCTGAGCCCTTATCACGAGTCTCTTGGCCTTCGCCATCCATCATTCCCACTTCGTTGTCTCCTGAACCGGCATTGCCGCCGCTCTGATTAAACAAACCGGCAAACATCGATCAATACGATAGAGAATTCAAATATATATTTGACTGAAGTCTAGTCTAGACGCTGTAGTCACCCATCCTCCTCAAGTGACAACAGTACAGTCGATACTCGGACTTTAACAAACAATCATTCTGGGTCGGGCCTGACTGGGTCGGGTCGTGTCACTTCCTCTAACTTGAGCGACGCAAACGTGGTCGATTGTGGTCTTTGCTACACAACCATGATATTTCAACTTGTCTTAGTGTTATGCCTGGTCGCTAAAGTGCTCTCTAGTGACGTGAAACTGGACGTTGACACCACTTATGGTACCGTTCGTGGCCATACAACCGAGCGTTTAGGGCCTCAAGTTAGAGAATGGAAAGGAATTCCTTTTGCTTCTCCTCCTGTCGGCGATCTTAGATGGGAGTATCCAACCTTACCTTCCAAATTTAACGAGGTCTACGAAGCGAACATCGACGTTGTTGGATGTCAGCAAACGTGTAAATTGCCTCCAGGAAATTGCCCCGATTATGGTCAAAGTGAAGATTGTTTGTATTTGACTGTGACTGCTCCATTGAAAGAGAGTTCTGACCCCAATGGCTATCCTGTATTTTTTTGGATTCATGGAGGTGCTTATACACAAGGTATTGGTGCATCCCCATTATACGATGGATCTCAATTTTCTATTAATGATGTTGTAGTAGTCACAATTAATTATAGATTAGGTGCTTTAGGTTTCATGGCTAGTCCTGATCAAAAAGGAAATTATGGATTCATGGATCAAAGGATGGCGTTGCAATGGACTAAAGACAATATTGCTGGTTTTGGTGGTGACCCCGCTCGTGTTACTGTAGCTGGTCAATCCGCAGGTGCAATGTCTGTTGGTACACATATGATTAGTCAAGGAAGTAAAGGATTATTCTCCAAAGCTATTATGGAATCTAATTGTCTAGGTATGCCTTATCACACCCGAGATACTGCTGCTACTAATGCAGAAGCCATGTTCAAGTATTTAAATTGTGATAAAGATGATGTTGCTTGTATGAAGAGCAAGACAGTAGAGGAAGTATTGGATGCACAAGACAATGCAGTTAAAATGGATAGAAAGACATTGTTCATTAATTTCTTGCCGTTTGCACCCATGGTAGAAGAAGGAGGTGAGATCCCACAACAACCTTTGTATGCTTTCTATAAAGGAGAGTTCAATGCCATGCCTTTACTTGTAGGTAGTGTTCACGATGAAGGCGTATTGTTTGTGAACGAATTATTCACAGACCCTATGTCTAAGACCAAGTACCATACTACTATTGATGTCTTGTTTGGATTACACAAGGCCAAACAGATCAAGAAGATGTACCCTATGTTACCAGACTCTAAAGATGGAAGAGATGCTTTCAATGTATTAGCTACTGATTTGATCTTTTATTGTCCTTTGCGTAACATCACTAGAGGTATGCAACAAACTTTGGGTGCAGACACTGTACCTGTCAGTGAGTATAGATTTGACCATGTGTTGAGTTTCGACCCATGGGGACCTGACTATTCTTTCTGTGTAGGCAAGGTTTGTCATGGAAGCGAATTACCATTCGTGTTCAATGTATTTAACACCAAGGATATCACCTACGATACCACTGCTGATGAGAAAAAGTTGACTACAGATATCTCCAATGCCTGGGCCAACTTTATCAACTCCAAGAAAGGTGACGCTAATAGCCCATTGACTGTGCCCATGACATTCCCTGCTTTGACACCTAACAATGACGAAATTGTGTTATTAAACGAACCAGGATACAGCAATGTAGAAGATCCTCGCAAGGAGGAATGCGACATGTGGGACACTTTCGGGTATTTCTACTAGAGTATAGCGCAACACTGTACATAGACAACTATCCATAATAAACTTTACTAATCAAGGGTGCCATCGTTGAATTGCACAGCCTCACTCATTCAATAGAAGACAGAATAGACGGATAAATTATATCTTATATAATACAAAACATAATAATACAAAAGAACACTTCAAACAACTATGTCTGTACATCAAGCTGCTCTTGTTCACGCTGCTGTTTGATCCACCATGCCACTTGTGGATTCTCAATCTTGGGATTATCATACTCAAGGTTGCCTTTCTCAGACAGATACTGCAAGCGAGCATCGATCTTGGCCACTTGTCTGCGCAGAGTTCGTCTTTGCGTTCGCAATGACTTTAGCGACCTGTCATCATTGTCAGCGAGGTGCTCTTCAATGAGCCTTAAGCCTCTCTTCTGCTCTATCAACTCTGCCACACTATATCTTTCCAATACGGTAAAGTAACAATCCTTCAAATGGATGTGCATGTGACAATGATACTCGCCTGGATGTATATTATTGTGCTGACACTCATTGCAGCATAACAGCATAGCGCGACATACAGTACATACGGATAAGCCAGAATATTCGTCATGCGGTTTTGAACAATAGAGACATTTGCCTATCACTTCTGCATCGCTCTTGACTTCCTTTATAGCTTGTCTGTGACTATTATCAAAGACAAAGTTCTTCCCTCTGAAGAGATTTTCATCTGTATCCTGATACTGTTCGATATATCTGTGGATACCACCTTCTAATTGAAAGACATTGTTTACTCCTTTACCTTTGAGATAGGCAGATGCCTTCTCGCACCGAATACCACCGGTGCAATACATGTACACTGGCTTGGTTTTGTCACCACCACCTTCTGAACTGTCAATTATTTGATCCAATTTTTTCCATGTTTCCGGATAAGTGTTGGTATTTACTGGAATTGCCCCTTCAAAGAGGCCAATATCAGATTCAAATTTGTTCCTAATGTCAATTATGATACCCTCTTTGCCCTCCTTTACACCATCGATGGCATCATGAAACTCCGTCGCAGTCAAGTGAATGCCACCACCTTTGATGCCTCCAAAGCTAGATTCATCATACTCAATCTGGCTGTTGATGATGGTCTCACCATGAGAACCTTTACCGGGAGCAATGATACTATCAACGATTCGTATGTTCAAACACGGAAAAGGTGCTTCTACTGAAGCCATCGCATCGCTATACTTCCAATCTACACGACTAAATCGAGAATCAGCTGTCATGACCGCAATAAATCGAGACATACAATCGGCTGGAGCCGCCAGAGTGCCATTCAAACCTTCAGCAGAGACAAGAACGCGACCAAGCATGTTTTCGCCAGAGGCCAAGAGCAGCAACTCGTCACGAAGAGCCTCTACATCCAATATATGCAAATAGCGATAGAACAAGACGATCTTGAAGGGACCGTCTTTGTACCACTCACTATTTCGGATCAAGCCTACATCATGGTTCATACCAGCGTCCATTCCCTTGCGGAGTCCGAGCCAAAAAAAAGCCAAGACCTGGGAGTAGCCCTCCTGGGTGGGGCAAAATGGGAGGGCCGGAAGGGGGCTTGAACTGGTATGAGGGAAACTGTGAGAGGTCAGAGTCCTGCTGTTGATTTACTTTACCAATACATTAAAAATTCAATAATAATTTTCAAATAGACACTATCATACCTAGAATACACCTTCTCCTCATAGATCAGTGGATGGAATCGAAAGTCCTCATTCATCCAATAAACCACTTTTCGATGTAGACGGCGAGACTGCTTCCCACAGCAAGTCCTGCATTCAATGTAAACCCAGTCAAAGTGCCAACACTCCCCCTATCCTCATAGTCGACCGCTTCATTAGTGAGTACGATGGACAGACTCCCAAGGTAACCGTTGGTATATCCGAATGCAGTCACCACAATGAAAGACACTATGTCGTTCCGAAAGAGCGGCACGGTTCCCTGTACGAGCAATACAATGAGTGGCACAGAAAGAATGAATCTAAACAATACAGGTATGTATATATTATCCTTTGTTAAACCCAGACGATATGGTACACAGAATCTTCCGCAGACATCAGAAAAAGCAAAGACGAAGAGTAGAATTAATGGCCACCAATCTCCATCTCGCAGACTTGGAATATTGTAACATGGTATCTCTGCCACTAGCGAGGGCCACAACACAAGGGTATTGGTGAAGACGACAAACACCACCGCTTCATTGAAAGAAGCCTTGTAGAACACTTCCCACCGATTCGTTGGTGTTTCTTGTGGTCTTACCACTTTCTCTTCACTATCATCAGGACTAGTCCCTCTTAAAGCTTCATAAGAGATTTCCCTCTTTCTTCCATCGGGTAAGATATGAGTCCCTTCTGTGGATAAATATTCTGCACCGTCTGAAAACAGAATGATTTGTGACAATGGTAATCTCTCCTTACTGAGATCTAGTTGAATCAAGGACGCGTACCCATATCCACATAACAATATGGTAATGGCTCCAAAGTAGAAATAGATAAGAGAAGCAAGTATGACTGCTGAATCAGGCAACACACCTTTACTAATCAATCTATAAACGCTTCCAATCAAAGTGGAGATACCGATACCTGCCTGTAGCGCTTCTTGGCAATGTAACGGATACAAAGAAGCCAATGAGATGACACAACTATCAATCAAGGCTGTCACCGCAGCAGCAACAGCAGTACAAGTCAATACGATCCAAACATTCCACCCTTCATCCAACGATAGGAGATATGATGTGGGAATGATCAACAAGACTAGGAATTGACCTGCAAATCCAGCATAGATTCGAAAGGAATAATTAGGATTTGGATTGCCAAAGAATACTACGAGTGCCAGCACTACCAGATTGGTCCACATATAAATTGCGGTGATATCAAACTCAATATCAAAATCGGGGAATACAGTAGCCCAATAGTCGACTGGTTGCGTCAAACAGGAGAAAGGGAACAAATAACCAACTCCAATAGCTATAAAAAAGAGAGTAGCAAAGTACTCCTCTGCATTTCGTTGAATATCTTCTGCAGTTAAACTAGTAGTGCTATCCATAGACGTATTCATGCCAGTGCTATTACTATTGTTCAATGAAGAAGGAAAGTCGCTCAAATTCTGTTCTCCACCAACGATATCATAGGCACCCAAAATTGAACCATCACCATCAGAAACATTTAAAACATTAGCTATTTCAGTTGTCTCTTCTTCATCCCCCATCTCTTCTTCATCTTCATCCACTTCTACAAGGCCTCCTAGACTAGCTCTCACTGATTTCACAGCATTGGTGACAAACTCAGGGAAAATAGATTGACGTACGATTTTGCCCTTCTTCTTGGTGTTGACTTTGTCCTCATGGAAATTAGTCACCACAGACCCTTTGGTTTGAGCTATACTTTCACGATGCACATGTCTAGAAGGCTTTGGATAGACAGTGCCAGTGCCACCGCTACTCTGGACTGGTTCGGGTTTCACAGACGAAGAATCAATTCCATGAATCGACTCACGATGCACATGGTTCTTCAAATGCTCCTGTCCTTTCTGGGTGGAAGCTTCTGACATTCCTCCGAGTATTTTGGTAAGAAAAGCGTGGCGAGAAAGTGACTCAAGTTACCGCCGGGTTGATCGCCGTCAAATTCTAACCCAAATTTGCGATGACCGCTGTTGCGAACTCGGTGAACATGCCCAGCTCTTCTGGTAAGTATGAATTTATTCAGTCAATCTCTTAATGTCCTTCTACGTATCGCATAGTGCAATATTATCAAGGATAGTCCAGTATTCCAGTCCGAACTAGATAGGCTTAGCTTTGTGAAATAAGCCACCACTCAGCGGTTGCTTTGCGGTTACCTTACCGCATTTGATGCGCACAGCGTTTTAGACGTCCTACAACTGGCAATGCGTGTCCTCCTTCTGCATGTGGAAAGCGCATCACTAATTATTATTTCCTTTCTTTCTCAACATTTCTTCGTAATTATAATTTTAATTCGGGTTCTGGTTCAACTCTTTCTTATTGCATAAATTAGCTGCTGGCGTGTTATCGTACTTGGAAGAAGGCGATGATTTTCTGAAAGTGAAAGCTTTGGAGAAACTTCTTGCAGTTGTAGATGTGCATTGGGCAGAAGTGTGTGATAGTCTTGTCAATATTGAAACATTAAGTGAAGATCCGAATTTCCCCGCTGCAGATTTAGCTGCAGCAATTGCATCGAAGTGTTATTATCATTTGCAATCTTATTCCGACAGTTTGAAATTGGCTTTAAGTGCAGGCAAATATTTGGATATATCTTCCAAGAGTGAATATATTGACACATTGTTAGAGAAATGTATAGACGAATATAAAGAGTTACGATTGCTGTCAGAACCTGAGTTGAAGCAACAAATAGAGGAGGATTCCAAGTTCAACGCCTTTGTGACCCGTGACGGCACCATTGATCCTCGTATGGAAGATATTATCGAAAAGATGTTCCAACGATGTTACAATGATGGTTGCTATGAACAAGCTATTGGTATTGCATTAGATACGCGTCGTATCGACAAGTTGGAAGAGTGCTGTCGCAAGGCGATTGCCGCAGATAAGGAGAGTATACTAGGCTATAGTTTCAGTCTTTGTCAAGGAGCAAGACATGTGCCTTCCCGTGAATTCCGTTTGTCCGTGATTTCTTCTCTAGTGAAATTATATGGTACATTAGAGTTTCCTGATTACGCAAATGTGTGCTTTGCATTACAATATCTAAACCGTCCTTTTGAAGTAGCACAGACACTACATCGTTTATGCAGAGGTTCAGATGAAAGTGCATTGCAAGCTTATCAGATTGCCTTTGATTTACAAGAGGCTGAGAATCAAGGCTTTGTGCTTAAAATAGTAGAAAATATGAACAAATTAGATGCTCGCAATCAAACTGAGGATGGAGAAGAAGCTGGTTCTTCATCTCCTGGAGCAAATGGTGGAACCAATGGGCATCTGCAATTGGATGATTTAATGGACGAGAGTGAGTTGATTCCTTCTAGCACATCTCCCGCGTTTTTGAGAAGACAATCTTCCGTTGTGGTTGCAGATGATGTATTCTATGAGCGTATTGATAGATTGAAGATGATCTTGACCGAGTCCTTTGATGTGGATTTGTTATTGAATTTCCTTTTCAAGAAATCTCAAGCAGATATTCAAATATTGAAGAATATTAAACAATCCACTGAGGGGAGAGGCGATGTACTTCACAATGCTACCGTGATTGCACACGCATACATGTACAGTGGCACTACACAGGACGTGTTTCTGCGAGAGAATCTAGATTGGTTGGGTAAGGCAAATAACTGGGCCAAGTTCGGAGTCGTGGCCTCTATTGGAGTGGTACATAAAGGTCACATCCATGAAAGTATGAACTTGTTGCGACCTTATTTGCCTCAAGCAGGCCAGTCTCCGTCCCCGTATTCAGAATCTGGTGCATTATATGCACTTGGATTGATACACGCGAACAAAGGTGGATCTGGAGATTCAGAAACTATTAGCTTTTTAACAGATTCTCTACGTAATGCCGGCAATGACGAGACAGTACAACATGGCTGTTCTTTAGGTATTGGTCTAGCTGCCATGGCTACAGGCAATGCAGAGTTGTTTCAGACATTGAATGGTGTGCTTTATAACGATAGTGCAGTAGCTGGTGAAGGAGCTGCTTTGGCGATTGGATTACTACTATTGGGACAAAGTGATTCCGACTTGGCACAATCTAGTATTCCCGATTTGCTGACTTACGCTCATGACACTACACACGAAAAGATTGTGCGAGCTTTGAGTCTCGCTATTGCCATGATGGTGTATGGTAAGGAAGAGAGTGCAGATGGTATCATCGAGCAATTGATTCGTGACCGCGATCCTATCATGAGATATGGTGCTATGTACGCCATAGCAATGGCTTATTGTGGTACCGCTGACAATAGTGCAGTACGCAAGTTGCTACATATTGCAGTTAGTGATGTCAACGACGACGTGAGACGTGCTGCAGTGAGTTGTCTCGGCATGGTCATGTTCAGACAACCTGAAGTCGTTCCTCGATTAGTCAGTTTGTTGGCAGAATCTTTCAACCCTCATGTGAGATATGGTGCTTGTATGGCTGTAGGTATTGCTTGCGCTGGTACTGCACAAGCAGATGCCATCGACCTATTGAACCCTTTATTGCAGGATCAGAAAGATTTCGTGAGACATGGAGCATTAATGGCTATGGCTCTTGTACTTCAACAGTGCGCAGAGGCTAGGAGCCCTAGTGTGAAGAAATTTAGAGCACATATTGCCAAGACATGTGGTGACAAGCACCAACCTACCATTACCAAAGCGGGTGCCATCTTAGCAGCGGGTATTCTTGATGCGGGGGGTAGAAATTGTGTAGTTAGTATGCAGTCTAGAGCAGGTTTCATGAAAAGTGGTGCTGTAGTGGGAGTAATGATGTTTTTGCAGTCTTGGTACTGGTACCCATTGTTTCACTTCTTGAGCTTAAGTTTCGTACCAACAGTCTTGATTGGCTTGAACAAAGACTTCGACATGCCAGTGAACTTCGAAGTCACGTGCAATGCTCCACCTTCTATGTTTGCTTATCCCGCAATAGAGGAGAAGAAAGATGATGAGAAGAAGCTTGTGGCCACTGCAGTTCTCAGTACTACTGCCAGAGCTAAAGCTAGAGAGGCCAAGAAGGAGGCACGTGCCAAGCTTAAAGAGGGCGGCGGTACACCTAGTGGCAAGGAGGGAGTAAGTGGCAAGGACGATATGGCTCCACCATCTCTAGAGAGAGTCACATCGTATATGAGTACTGACTCTGGTATTGTGATGGAGGGGGTGAGTGGCACCATTCAAATTCTTATCTTCATGATTTGATATCTCTATCTTCGATACTAACATTCTACATTACTGTTATTCCTTACTTTTCAAATAACATGAAATAGGGAGACGAATCTGCCAAATCTCTTACGAGGAAGGAGAAAGAGGTCAGCTCCTTCTCCATCAGTAACCCTTCTCGTCTCACCCCGGCTCAAGAGCGATTTGTAAGCACTTTGAAAGAAGGCGCTCGTTACGTTCCCGTGGACCACAGGTTGGTACCCGCGGGCATCGTGATGCTTATGGACACTGATCCTGACGCTCCAGAGGAAGTAACCAAAGTAGAGAGAGTGGCACTAGGCCAAGAAGAAGAGGCAGATGCACCCGAACCTTTCGATTGGAATCCAAATGACGATCCAGATGAGTAGATGAACGTGGGTACATAGGAGTCACAAACGTTGTCGCTAATATATGTAAGATAGATAATGAAATGGACATAGAGAATACAAATTAAGACACCATACAAGACAATTCATGTTCTATCTACATCTAAAACACCGAAATATCAATCACGAATTGCTATTATTTCCCTCATCTTCTTCTCGCTTCCTCTTCATATCTACTCGTTCCTCTTCTTTGTCGCTGTTTCGATAAGCACATAACCACAATGGCGAATCATTTTTTGGAAAGGCATAACAGCCTGGCCGTACACATTGACTCCTTCTAGAGTAGATGGGCGGAACTGAGATGATCGCCTTACGCCAAGTAGTCTTTACACCACCTGCCTTATTCACAGGCTTCTCTTCCCAAGGTCCAAAAGAGAAGCGAATACAATGTCTCTCCTTCCATCTTTCAAACCATCGTGGTTGCAACAATAGGAAATGGTGATCTCTTAATTCATCATTGGTTACCACTTTGCTCTGTAGAAGTACAGCTAGATACAACCAGAACCAGTCATCATTGCATTTCGAAGGAGTGACATACAGAATGGCTTCATCTTTCCATGCTTGCACAATGGGTTGCTGTTCACGAGGGAGCATATTTGGTGCTAAATGGCGAGTATGTAAAAAGATGAGAGGCTTGTATCCCATACTTTGCAGTTGTCTAGCCATCCAATCAATTTGAGCATAATCCACATGAGAAGGAGCATGACTGTAATTCTGCTTGTAGTATCCGCAATTGGCACCATCAATGAGAACATTATACCTTTCTGCTACATCCTTGGACATAACTTCGGTAGCGATATATTTCTTGAAAGCATTCCACTTCGTCTTCACATCTGTTCGTCTTTTCTCTTGCTTTTCCAAGGATTTCTGAGTATTCTCTTCTTTTGCATTATTATCATTTTGACGAGCATTATACCCTTTATACTTACCCTTTCCTCCTCCCATTACGATATCTCCACTCGAAATTTGCAGCGCCGAAGCAGTTTTGATTACAGTATCTACTTCACTGGCAATAGAATCGATTTGCGACAAAAGACTGTTTTGTGTCTGGCTATCTAAATCGATAGAGCGAAGCTTTTCGGAATTAATCTGCAGCGCACCTTCCGAATCAATGGCGCTCACTCCTACTGTGAAGTCACTCTCAATGTCCTGAAAGAAGTGAGTGACCACATTCCAAGTAGCTTCTGTAGGAACGAGTATATCCTCCATCATTTGATCCAAATACAGATAAAATTTGCGTTTATCTCGCACACTACTCATAAGAGTCAGCAAACTCACATAGTCTCTTTCTGCGGGAATCATTTTGTACACTTGTGTAATATCGTGGAAAAGTGTTGTGCACACATCTACTCGTTTTAATGCTCCAAAGTAATACAGAAGTGGAGTGAAAGTACGCAATTTAGGTTGTTTGTTGCAACGCTTCATTTGTTCGTAGAGTTGTAATGCATCCTCTTCTTTGGAATTCATACAATAACAACGAATCATAGCAGTGTAGTCTGATTCGGAGAAGGGATACTTGGCTTTGTTCATGTCTTGAAACACAGTCATGGCTACATTTACATCTTGTGGTGGTACTTTAGGACGCAATTGATTGGAACCCGAACCAGGATCTCCCAGCCCACAGGCTAGACTCAATAGATTGGAGAAGGAAGAGCGCGTGGGAGCAATGTCGTTGCGTTTGGCTTCCTCATACGCTTCAAAGGCAGATGCCAAATTGAAATGCCGACAACCTTTACAAATGATTTGATCCAGTTTGAACACACCAAAGTTATGCTCTGTGCCCTCCAACAAGAGACGGCGCTTCTTCTTGTTCAGAGGACCGATCTCCCACGTGCACAGAAAGTCATCTAACTCTTTGATACGAGGATTCACAGACACTGCTTCGGAGACCACGGCCACTGCTTTGGCTCCAGCCTCGTTTTCACTTTTCAGGGAGATACTCATGCTGATATCTGTGGTAGTTGAAGATGATGAACGAGGTTTCTTCGTTGCAGAGCGCGCTTTCGCTTGTTTGGAAGGAAAGTGACTGACGCTCGGTCGGCTCGGTCTAAAAGTCATTGTTGAACCACAGGTGCTCCGCGCACTGTTTCGACTCTTCTGCGGTTGCAAGGGTCACTATTAGAACTAAGACACAGTTTAATCCTAGATTTGAGTGTCGGTGCTCTCTATAGAGATGGATATTTTCGAAGGTAAAGGTATATCGCATGGCTTGCCCTTTCATGATCCTGTGTTCCAGGCCTGGTTCGTGGGTGTGCCTGTGAGTTACTTTGCTATGAAATTTGCATTTCGTGCTTTTGATTGGTGGCCACTATACACTAGGAAGGGCACTCGTACGAGTGATATTATGGCATTCATGTATAGTGCTCTTTGGCCGATCATCTGGATGGGTGTCAGTGGTGTGATTATTCGTTTCGATCTCTTTGGGATGGATGAATACGAGTCGTTAATGAAGGATCCGTATTATGGGTACTCTGAGTACTGCTTACACAACTTGATCTATCCCATGATATCCTTCCAAGGATGGAATTTGATGTTGTGCTTTTTCAATAAGGATTTGAATGACATCTATATGATAATTCATCATTTTTTGACCACTTCATTGGCTTATTTTGGTCTACATCCATACCTACATGGTGGATCTGTCTTCTTTTTTGGGATTGCAGAGTGTACAAACATCTTATTGACAGCATATGATGCTTTCAAATACCTCAATTTCCATGCATCACAAGCAAAACTGATGTTGAATGCATCAGATCCCAAGAAGGAATCCGCAAGAAAGATCACCAAGGAAAATCAGGCACTCTTAGATAGCAAGGCTGTGTCGAACGAGACATTACAAATATTATCTGTGAATCCAGAAGACAACTACCCTGTGCTTTTTAGTATATCCAAATATGGCTTTGCTGTGGCTTTCGTCGGTGTACGCATCATCTGGTGGCCACCAGTCAGCTATCAGTTTTGGTTAGATAGTTACGATATTCTTATGACAGGCAAAGCGCATTCTGAGTTTGTTGTAGGTTTCTTCTTGGTCGCAAACTTGTTCCTCACACTGCTGCAATTCATATGGCTTCGTCTAATTCTACAATCAGCAGGAATCCTTCCGAAAGCAGCTAAGGAGAAAGACAAGGGACAGAAGAGCGAGTAACAGGGAGCTAAGAAAATAGAGGGATACTACCATAGTATATCGTGGTGCTTTTCTTACATGATTACATTAAAAAGCAAACAATAATTTCACTGCTTCTCGATTCACTCTATACTCTTCACTCTATGCAGTTTGTACTACGATATGGTGTCTCTTGTGGTCTCGTTATCTGCACTAGGTCTCCTCCCCCTCCCTCCTCTCTCCAATGAAGCGCTGGTCCTTTTCTTTTTGACCAGCCTTTTGTATTTGTCAATGAAGCTCCGGTCGATGTTCATCCCTGCCAATATGTACAGTTCACTCTGACGAATTTCTTCTTCACTCTCTCCTTCATTGAAGAAAGTGGAGTGTTGACCTGGTTTGACTACTTGACCTCCTGGCGTGACAATTTGCTTCCTCAACATGTTGTCCAATAGCTGCGTCCTCAAGTCCTTCGCAGAAGGGTTGAACGCAGTAGAGAAGTAGGTCGTTTCTGTCAAGTCACTATATTCACCAGACATAACAACATCCTTTGTACCTTTGTCCACACGCGATGTATTATTGGAGTTAGGAGAGGCCCATGTAGAGCTCCTCTGTCTTCTACTCTGTCCCGATTCCTTGCGATCGCGAGCTGTCACATTTGGCGACCCACCAAAATAATGGTCTCCTTCCGAGGTACCAGTGGAACTGGCAGCACTTTTGCTTCTGTTGCGACTACTGGTATCGGGTAAGCTGAAATCACTACCACGAGTACTATAAAGTGGATCATCGTCCTCGTCTTCCTTGTCGTTGACAATGGCATCTTGCCCTGGTTTCGTATACACTTTTTCTGTGCGTCCATTACTCAAGGTACTATAGTTTCTCAACCGTCCTCCCCCACTGCGTTGTCTACCATTTGGCATCTCGCTCATCTCAATACCTCCCTGTAATTCTTCGGGAGGAATCAAAGACAAATTGGCACTACCAATAACATTATTATCCACTGTGTCATCGTCACTCACATCCTCGTCTCTTTCACCCCCCAGTTCGAACAAACTCTTTCTCTTCTCTTCGAATATCTCATCATTAGTGCCCGCAGCAGTCACCAAGGTCTCCAAACTCTCAAATTGACTATCTTGGTTATCCATCATGGTGCGAATAGCCTGCAAGTTGTACATGGTTCTTCTGCGCTCTCTATGATGGTTTAATTCCTTCTCACCACGTAGATGATGTAACATGATATCTCCCACTACAGGAAAAAAGCTGATGCCAGCGTGAATAAGTAGAGCATATTTAGGAGGTAGATCTGAAATCCAAATAATCACGAGATGGCCAAAGCAATAGATCAGCCTAAGAACAAGGAGCTGTAATCTTCCACTTGTTGCAAAGTGGAATCTAAAACCTTTGTGCATCATTCGCATAGCTAGCATGATAATCTGCGACACGAAGCATCCAATGCACAACAATTTC
>JACLAD010005728.1_pt1 | contig 64874 bp, 59 predicted proteins | sample 8027901 | NCBI WGS metagenome assembly JACLAD01 (sample SAMN15725071, study PRJNA655200) | protist metagenome | isolation source: fluorescence activated cell sorting (FACS) single amplified genomes of... | place: Spain: Blaines Bay Microbial Observatory, Mediterranean Sea | collected 2016-07-05 | reverse complement strand
ATTACAGGTCAAAGACAGATGTTCTCTTTGCGTAAACCATGTCTTTAAACCTAAGAAGAAAAGCCAGCACAAGATAAAAGACAAACCCAATCCCAAAAGTAGCGAAGGAAAGATAAATAAAGAATAACCGCACATTTTTGGCCCTCATCCCCAGTTTGTCTGCAAAGCGGGAAGAAACATAGAATCCATGCCGCTCAAAAAAGTGTCTTATATTATTAATTGTTTTAAGCATGCTCAAAGATACATAATTTACACCTTTTCCTGTAGAAGTTTAATTCCCAGGTTGCACCGGAGGCACTTGTTACGGTCACAATACTCGCGCTTTAAATGAAGAAGGGCCTGTGACTTTGATGCATTTTCTGCTGTGCGGGGTCTTAGCATTTCAAATTTATCTATGGTTTGATTGCTTTCCCTCCTAACTTCAGAAATTATTTCAAAAACCTCCTCAAGGTTTTCCTGCCCCTGCTTTTGAGCAAAGCAAAATTTCATAGGCACCAGGGTATTAATAACGAGCAGATCAATAAAATTTCTGCTAAGCTGCTTTTTCTTTCTTTTATGAGTTTTCTGAAAAGTATAATGACTTTCCCAGAATGGGCTTAGCTCCACATGAAAAAGATCATACATTTCCTGCAGGTTTCTTGTTTTCATTACTTCGGAAAAAAGATGTTGATTCCCTGCGTATAAAGCTGCCAGTTGTGTAAGCCTTATGGTCGGAAAATTATCTGGACGCAGCCTGAAGAATTTTACCGGCGCTACACCGCTCTTTTCAAGGTGGAATTTATGTTTCAAAAATGCATATTCCTGCTGTAATTCCCTGTAATAGATCTCTTCTAAATCCTGCTCCAGCAAACCCACCTGACCAAGAAACAGTGCCTCCAGTTTCTTCTGGTCCTTTAGCTTTCTAAGTACAGAAAAGGGTATAGTATTAGCCATATCCAGGAATGAACCCCCGTTGACATTGAGCCCAAAATTCCTGGCAATCATCCTGAAAAGCACCTCTTCCCAATTATTGGACGAAGCCTTTAGCATGTCATGAATATTTCTTGATCTTTCTTCCAACCGCTCGAAATACATTCTTTCAAGCCAATGATCCATCTCAAAATCTGAAAAAGAAGAAAAATCCTTTTCACAATTGATCCAGTTTTTCAATTTTCCGTTCATAAGATGCTCATATTTTGAAAAAGAGGAACTGTGAACAATGTCTTTTAGCTCAAGTACAGGAATTACTGTGTTGTTTTTCCTAAAAACCTCCATATCATGATTCCAAACCACATGTAAAATAACATTATCATAAGCGGAATCGGTTTCATGACCATGCACATACCAGTCTGAAGAATTAATGTGGATTTCCACATTTCCCGCCCACTGCTGTTCTCCAATTTTTAAACGCGCATTAAAAAAGTCTGGGCCGGAAAGCTCATTATGTCTTCCCGAATCGAGGATGTTTACAGGCAAACCAGAAACCGTCTCAGCATTGCTGAAGTCGAACTTTTTGAACCGCCATACGTAGTGAAGGAAATCTTCTTTCATGAAATAAAAGTAGCACAAAACCACTTACATTTCTGAAATACAAAAGATTAAAAAGTTAAAATAAAGTGAATTTTTTAGAAGATCATTCCTCCAGTTTGCGCTCTACCTCCTCATAAAACTCCTGCACCCAGAGATGGTACATTTCTGCGCTGGGATGTAGCCCATCATTGGCGACCAGATTGGGTTCTTCTTTCGCCCTTTTTGAAATGGGCGTAATATTATAGAAATCTAGATCATACTCTTCGGCCACCCGTTTCAAAACAGCATTGAATTCATCTATCTGCCGGCCAATTTCTTCACTGTTCGCAGCTCCAAAAGGAGTAGCGCCATAATCTGGAATACTCACTACAAAGACGTCTTCATTTCCCTCTTCTGAAAGCGCAATCGCACGGGTGAAAATGGTATGAAGATCTTCTTCATAGGCTACAATAGATCGTCCCTGGTATTGATTGTTGACGCCAATAAGCACCGAAACAAGATCGTATTGCTCATTTCCTGATAATTGGTCATCCATCGCCTGCAAGAGGTCTCCTGTGGTCCAGCCTGTACGCGCAATAATCCTGGCATCATCAATTTCCAAACCCTGTTCTCTTAGACTATCTACGAGTTGCACCGGCCAACGCCCGGCCTCCCCAACACTTTCTCCAATTGTGTAAGAATCTCCGAGGGCCAGGTAAGTTAACTGCGGCTCATCGGGTTCCACTTCATCGGGAACAGTTTTTTCAGAAGAGCTATTGCAGCTTATCAACATTGAACATAGCATTAGAAAGGCAGTAATTTTCATCATTTTTGGAACTTTAAATCTAAAGTAACTAATTCTACGAGAATTTGGAAGGAAAGAAACCTGCTCCTGTATTTTCCACCGTTATTTCTCTCCTGAAGCTATTTCATAATTCCCGGTTAAATTAAAGCTTTACAGGAAAGATTATCGATCAAATTTTTTAACTTCTGGGATAAATGAGTGTCTAAAAGAATCGCAGATGAAAGCCAGCAGTGAACCAGATTCAGAAAATAAAAATAATTCTTTAGAACAGCCGCAGGAGGTTGGGACTGATAAATTACAACCTAAACCGAATGAAAATGAGCAGAAGAAACAAGATTCTCCTTTTTTAAAAAAGCTAAAGAAGATAGGATTTTCGGTATGGTTAGGGGTTATGATAGTTGGTGCGGCGCTGGCATTTATTGCTTCAGTTTTGCTCTTATGAAAATCTTACAAGTCCTTTTCGTGATCTTCACAACGGTTTTCCTGCTTATAGAGTTCCGCAGCTTCGTGGAAATTGACCTCCCTCAATGGGTGTTATTTTATGGAAAAGATTTTATTTGTATGCCCATGGTACTAACCATCTGTTTAATGGTAATGCAGTTTTTAAAAAAAGATCAACACCTCAGGTTGTCTATTTTTACAGTGTTTTCACTTACCATTTTTTATTCCATTTATTTTGAAATCATTTTACCTGAATTTCAATCTCGATATACAGCAGACTTCATTGATGTGCTCATGTACTTTTCCGGCGCATTGCTTTTTTATCTTGCCCAGGAAAAAAGGCAGTCAACGGAGGAGCCTTATTAAGTTCACTTCCGAAGAGCATTCTGAAGTTACACCCAGGCTGAAACAAAAAAACCGGCTTTCGCCGGTTCTTCAAAAAATTATGTTCTTAAAATTTATTCAATATATCCCATTTTTCGCATCCATTCATCATTGAACATTTTCCCAACGTAACGGCTACCGTGATCGTGAAATAAGATCACCACCACATCGTCTTTTTTAAACTTATCCTTCAACTGCAAGAGACCTTTCATGGCTGCACCTGCGCTGTTCCCAAGAAACATCCCTTCTTCCTTTGCAAGCCGCTGGGTGTAGATGGCCGCATCTTTATCTGTCACCTTCATAAAACCGTCAATGACATCAAAATTTACATTTTTTGGAAGTATATCTTCTCCAATACCTTCGGTAACATAAGGATAGATCTCTTTCTCATCAAAAATGCCGGTTTCGTGGTACTTTTTAAAAACAGAACCATAAGTATCGATTCCCCACACCTTAATATCAGGGTTTTGTTCCTTGAGATATTTACCAACTCCGGAGATTGTTCCTCCCGTTCCTACGCCAACTACAAAATGCGTTACCTTACCGTCTGTCTGCTTCCAGATTTCGGGACCCGTCGTCTCATAATGTGCTTTTGTATTCGCTAAATTGTCGTATTGATTGACATACCAGGAATTCGGCGTTTCTTCTGAAAGTCTTTTTGAAGTAGAATAATAACTCTTAGGATCATCGGGTGCCACATCTGTTGGGCAAACCACCACTTCGCTACCAACAGCCCGTAAAATGTCCATCTTTTCCTTCGATTGTTTGTCTGACATTACACAAACCATTTTGTAACCTTTTACGATCGCAGCAAGGGCAAGACCCATTCCTGTGTTTCCTGAAGTTCCTTCTATAATGGTTCCTCCCGGTTTTATAAGTCCACGTTCTTCGGCATCTTCTATCATCTTCACCGCCATACGATCTTTAACAGAATTCCCCGGATTGAAGGTCTCGTACTTTGCCAGCACCAGCGCATCAATTTCCTCTGCCAGTTTATTGATCTTGACCAGGGGCGTGTTTCCTATTGTACCCAGTATATTTTCAGCGTAATCCATATCAAAATTTTAAGGCTGCAAAGGTAAGAAAAAAATCCACCTACGCCCTTTACGAGGAGTAGCTCTTTGGAAATGCTTCAGAAGAGGATATTATTCAAATTTCATGGCCTTTACAGGAGAAATTTTGGTAATGATATAAGAAGGAACGATCAGCATGATCATACAAAGAATGAGCGTTCCCACATTCACGGCAAGAATGTACTCCCAACCAATATAAACAGGAGCTTCGGTAACGTAGTAAGTTTCCGGGTTCAAAGGAATCAGTTTAAGGTATTTTTGAGCAAATAGAAGTCCCAGGCCAATAATGTTTCCCCAAAACAGGCCGAGCACGATAAGATAACCTGCGTTGTACAGAAAAATTTTGCGCACACTCCAGTCCCCGCTACCGAGGGCTTTAAGAATCCCGATCATTTGCGTGCGTTCCAGGATCAATACCAGCAAAGCCGTGATCATGTTTATTCCTGCCACTAATATCATGATACCAATTATCAAAGCAATATTGAAATCGAACAGCGATAACCATTCAAAAATGTTAAAATACTTCTGCTTTATGGTTTGGGTATCGAGAAAAGAACTGGTGTTTTCATAGATTTCCTGGCCTTTTTCTTCCAGGTCGCCAAAATCATCGATGAAGACCTCAAAACCACCCACCTCATCGCTTTCCCAGTTGTTTAGGCGTTGAATTTGCCGAATATCGGCCAGCATGTACAATTCATCAAACTCCTGAAACCCTGAGCTGTAAATCCCCGCCACCTCAAAGGCCACGAGTCTGGTCCTTTCGTAGTTTTCCTGCCTTAAAAAATAGGTGATCACCTTATCACCTACTTCAAACCCCAGCCTGTTGGCCATGTAATCTGAAATAAGCACTTGTGCATTTAAATTTCCTGAAAAATCTGGCAGTTCGCCGGCAACAAGAAATTCTTCAAAATAACTCCAGTCATAATCCTCGCCCACACCCTTTACCACAACTCCTTCAAAATCTGTCGCTGTTCGAATCACCCCGGCTTTATAAGCCGTTGCCTGCACGTGCCGAATTCCTTCTACCCCAGGAAAATTGGGGTAAAAATCCTGATTTTTGGAAACCGGTACTAAAGAAACTTCAGAATTATTATTGTCGTAATTGGTGATGCTGATGTGCCCCGTAAAAGCAGACATTTTTTCGCGTATCTTTTCCTGCAAACCAATACCTGTAGCAAAGGCTATCAACATCATGATAACGCCTATAGCGATAGCAATAATGGCTATTTTAATTATTGGAGCCGAAATACTATTTTTGTGCTGTTTTGCACCAATGAGACGTCGGGCAATAAAAAATTCTAAATTCAAGAGTAGCGTATGATTTTTAAATTATTCAAAAGTACATTATTATTCGTACTTATTGCGACTGTTTCCTGTGGAAACAATTCCGGTCAAAAAAACAAGCAATCGTTAAACCAGAACAGTTTCTCCCCCGAAGTTGAGAAACAAGAAGACATTACCCTTGGTGCAGCACGTACAGATATTTACCTCCCCATGCTCGAAAATAAAAAAGTGGGAATCGTAGGAAACCAGACCAGCGTTATCAACAAAGCAAAAGGAAACCGGCCAGCAAATGCTGAAAAAATTCATGTAGTAGATTCCCTGGTCTCTTTAGGCGTAAATGTGGTAAAAGTCTTTGCCCCGGAACATGGCTTTCGTGGAACCGCAGATGCAGGAGAGGTGATCAAGGACGGGAAAGATCTTAAAACAGGCCTTCCCATTATTTCTCTCTACGGAAGCAATAAAAAACCATCTCCAGAGCAACTTGAGGATCTGGATGTTCTCATATTTGACATACAGGATGTGGGAACGAGGTTCTACACCTATATTTCCACGCTGCATTACGTCATGGAAGCCAGTGCCGAAAACAGAATTCAGTTGATCGTGCTGGATCGTCCCAATCCAAACGGTCATTACATTGACGGGCCAATTCTTGAACCTCAAAATAAAAGCTTCGTGGGTATGCACGAGATCCCGGTGGTACATGGGCTTACCATTGGGGAATATGCAAAAATGATAAATGGAGAGGGATTTCTGAAAAATGGAATTCAGGCAGATCTTACGGTCGTGGAAATGGAAAAATACAATCACAAGCTTCCTTACGATCTTCCAATAAAACCCTCGCCAAACCTTCCAAACTTAACGGCTATTAACCTTTACCCCAGCCTGTGTTTCTTTGAAGGAACCAATGTAAATGCCGGTCGCGGCACGCAAAACCAGTTTCAGGTTTTTGGTTCTCCCTTTCTGGATAAAGATCAATTCACTTATTCCTACATTCCGCAGTCTAATGAAGGTGCTAAAAACCCGAAACACCTGGGAAAGACCTGCTTCGGAAAAAATCTTACAGATACACCTAGACTTTCACAAATCAACCTCGAATGGCTCATAGAAGCTTACGAAAATACTGCTGATAAAAACACTTTTTTCAATGCTTTCTTCACCAAACTTGCAGGAACAGGAAAACTTCAGGAGCAAATAGAGGCGGGAATGTCTGCTGAAGAAATCAGAGCCACCTGGCAAGACGGACTGGAAGATTATGCAGCTGTAAGAGAGAAATATTTGATGTACGAATAAATGTTGCGGGTTGCAAGTTGCGGGTAATTTAATATGTAATAAGTTCCGCAGAGGATACCAGGCAAAGTATACGAAGATTAGAAGGTAAGATTACATTATCAGGGTTTCCAGGAGCTTTCTACATACTTTATAAAATTAAAAATTTTGGCACCCAGGATCTTATATTCAGAAATCAAAGCAGTGCTTTCGCCTTTTAAAGTGGGATAAAGTCGGGCAATTTTTTCAAGGTGAAAAATAGTTTCATCATTGCTGGAATGAGAATAAACGAGAAACTTTACAAAATCTGCCTTATACCTTTTCCTTCCATAGCCTTCAACAATATTAGTACCTATTGAATCTGAAGATCGTCGCAGTTGACTTCCTAATTCGTAAAGCTCATACCTGGGTAACTTGAGACTTAACGGATGGGTTTTGTAGAATAATTCCAAAGAGGTACTATATATTTCCAGTTGCCGATAAGAGTTTCCCATTCTATAAATTTCTACTGAAAGATAAGAACAAAAAAAGGAATTTTTTCTCTTAAAAACATGTAACGTGCAACTTGCAACCTAAGTACTACCTTACCTCCAACCTCCTCCTCATCTCCTCTACTATGTTAAAAGCGGCAGGGCAAATGGCTACATTTTTTAGGGTAAGGTTTGAGATCTTATGAAAATCCTTACGATTGGTGTGTGGGAATTCGGCACAGGCTTTTGGACGCACATCATAGATACTGCAGTAATTGTCACCACCTAAAAACGGGCAGGGTAACTCCTGAAGCACGTAATCATTGTCTTCATCGATCCTTAGATATTGATCTATGAACTGCTGCGGCTTGAGCCGGAAGTGCTTTGAGATCCTCTCAATATCTTTATTGGTGAACAAAGGCCCCGTAGTTTTACAGCAATTGGCGCATTCAAGGCAATCGGTTCGCTCAAATTCCTCCTCATGCATCTCCTGCATTTCGCGATCCAAATGCCGGGGCGGCTTCTTTTTCAGCTTTGAGAAAAATTTTTTATTTTCCTTATGCCTATCTTTGGCCCTTTGCGGGAGCCCATTTATTTCTTCCTGCATGCCGCAAAGATAAAAAGAACAAGCGCGTGAGCAACGATAAAAATAATGCCGATATCTTCGGAAATGCCATGAAAGCGTATTTCCTGAACGGGAACGAAGAAGAGATCATAGTACATTCCCCCGATTTTGATGATGACGTCATCCCGGTACCGTATCTTTTCAGAAGTTATAAAGAAATGCCGCCACTGGAAAAAAAGGCGCTGAGTTTATGCCGCGGAAGGGTTCTGGATGTAGGCTGCGGCGCCGGGAGCCATGCCTTATACCTTCAGGAAAAAAAGAAATTAAAAGTTACTGCCATAGATACTTCTGAAGGTGCTGTGGAGGTTTGCCGGTTACGGGGAATTAAAGATGTTCGAAAAATGGCATTTCAGGAGCTTTTTAAGGAAAAATATGATACCATCATTCTTCTCATGAACGGCACCGGAATCGTTGGACGTCTTAACCGACTCGATACTTTCTTTTCGAAATTAAAAGAACTTCTAAACCCCGGAGGACAGGTGCTCATAGATTCTTCAGACCTTAGTTATCTTTTTGATCCCGAGGAAGACGGCGGAATTTGGATTGACGCCGCAAAAGGGTATTATGGCGAACTTCAGTACAAACTAAGCTACGGCGGGGAGTCTTCGGAAACTTTTGATTGGTTGTACCTGGATTTTAATTCATTATCTTTAGCAGCTTCTAAGAACGGTTTTTCATGTGAGTTTCTTGAAGAAGGAGCACACTACGATTACCTGGCAAAACTAAGCCTCAATTCAGCGGTAAATGAAAATTAGTCTACGAATAAAGCCTTTTTTGATATTTCTAATACTCCTGGTCCTTACCGGCTGTTCCAAAGATGCCAATGACGAGGATTCAAAAAATACGGGTAACAACCTCTCTCTTGGAATGTCGGCCAATGATTTGTTGAGTGAGGATAAATTCACTTCCATGCAAGTGGAAGTGCTTTATACCCCAAATGCAGAACCTACAGCTGCAACACTTCAGGAAGTAAAGGCTTTTTTGGAAGAACATACGTACAAATCTAATGGCATTTCGGTTTCTTCTAGAATGATAGACCCCATAGACAGGGAAGTCTTTTCTATTTCAGAAGTTAAAAAAATAGAAACTGAACATAGAAGCACCTTTAATGCCGGGGACGAAATTTCGGTTTTAATACTTTTTGTTGACGGAAAAAGTGAGAATCAGAAAAATAATAAACTTGTACTGGGAACGGCTTATAAGAATACTTCTATGGTGATCTTCTCAAGCACTACCTCCCAACTGGCGGAATCTACCGGAATTTCCCAGGATGAAATTGAAGCTACTACCATAAAACACGAGTTTGGCCATCTTTTTGGACTTGTGGATAATGGTTCTCCTGCACAATCTGAACATGAAGACGCAGAAAGCAAGTCTCATTGTAATGTAGAGGGCTGCATCATGGTTGCCGCCATTGAATTTGGATCTGGTGCCTTAAAAATGATGGAAAAGAAAGCGGTTACAGGATTTGATGCCAGCTGTAGAAAAGATCTTCAGGCAAACGGCGGGAGATAAAAAAAGCCCGGCTTTACAGCCAGGCTTTAAAAATGTCATTTTTTTAAAGCTTCTTTAAAAAACCTTCTTACCGCCAAGATAAGTTTCAGAAACAGTGATCTCCGGAATTTGTTCTTCGGGCACTTCCATGATATTCTCATTCAAAATGACAAAATCTGCAAACTTTCCAGTTTCGATACTACCTTTCTCAGCTTCTTCAAAATTACTGTAGGCGGCCCAAATGGTCATTCCGCGAAGGGTTTCTTCACGAGACAAGGCCTGTTCCTTCATGTAGCCACCTTCAGGATAATTCTCTGTATCTTTTCTTGCAACTGCTGCGTAGAAAGTCAAAAACGGACTCACCTGTTCCACCGGGAAATCGGTTCCAAGGGCAATGATCCCGGCTTGGTCAAGTAATTGCTTATATGCATAGGCTCCTTTCTCCCGCTCTTCTCCCAAACGATCTCCCGCCCAGTACATATCACTGGTGGCATGTGTTGGCTGCACGGAAGGAATGATATTTTTGCTGAAATATCTAAAATCCTCTTCATCTATGATCTGCGAATGTTCCACTTTCCAGCGACGGTCTTCTGCATCACCAATTAGGGAATCGTAGGTTTTTAATACCACCACATTGGCAGAATCGCCTATAGCGTGCGTATTCATCTGAAATTCTGAAGCTGCAATTCTTGCCGCTGTCTCCTGGAAATCTTCTACAGAAGATAATAAAGCCCCATAATGTCCATGCCTGTCTGAATATGGTTCTTTTAATGCCGCGCCTCGTGATCCAAGCGCGCCGTCACCATAGAATTTTACCGAACGCACATTCAACCTTTCTGTTTTGTATGGACCTTTTTCCAGGTAATAATCCAAATATTCATTGTTATTGCTTATCATGGCATACAGCCTGATATCCAGGTTCCCATCTTGATGAAGACTATCGATCAATTCAATCGTTTCCCTGTCGATACCCGCATCGTTTATAGTAGTAAGACCATAACTGAACGCCTCTTTTTGAGCATCTAAAAGAGCAGTTACCTGTTCTTCAACGCTGGGTTCAGGAATGATCTTGCTAATGAGATCCATGGGATTGTCAATTAAAATGCCGGTCAATTTGCCATTTTTGACTTCTATATCACCACCTTCCACAGGAGTTTCGGCAGTAATTTTGGCAGCATCAAGCGCAGCCTGGTTTACCAAAAGGGCATGCCCGTCTATTCTTGTCATGGCGACGGGAGTATCAGGAAAAAGGATATCGAGCGTATCTTTTACAGGAAATTCTTTTACTTCCCAGTCGTTCTGGTCCCAACCGCGGCCGGTAATAAAATCTACATTTTTTTCCTCCTGAAATGCCACAATTCTTTCCACCACTTCGTTGAAGCTTTTGGTACCGGTAAGATCCACCGTTTGCAGCTGCAATCCATAGCGGTAAAAATGTGCATGCGCATCAATTAAGCCTGGCACGATCGTTTTTCCTTCGGCATTGAGGGTGCGTACGGCATTGTATTTCTCTTTTAATGCATCTGAATTACCGACAGCCACGAAGCGACCTTTGTTCACTGCAAAAGCTTCGGCCTGAGAAAAGGTGCTGTCAACCGTATAGACATTCGCATTTACAACCAACAAATCGATCTCCTCACGGTTCTCACACGACGAGAAGATGAGAGTAGAAAGAAGTACAAAAAAGAGTTTTTTCATCATAGTTTACTTTAAAAGTTTAAAAATAGAAAATGCGCCTTAATTGAAAGGCGCATTTTCTATTTATCATTTTAGAAAGTTTTAGAACCAGCCCATCACTGCGTCAACAATAGCCGCACGTATATCCCTGTTGGCTCCGGCAGCAAGTGCGATAGAAACAAATAAACCAATCATGGCATAGGCAAAGTCTCTAAAGATCATTTTCCCGGCTTTCTTACGGTGTTTCTTTCCTTTCTTGGTTCTCGCAAGGCTCACTGCAATTTCCCTTCCACCTATGACTCCAAGGAATACCCAGGTGGTACTCATGGGAACGGTGCTTATAAAGAGCTTATAGATAAGCAGAATAACATAGGTAGCATCAATCAAGGTGGCTGCACGTACATCAGAGATCCTTGCCTTTTCACTTACTACTTCCTGTATCTTGTCACCCCTTAAGTAAAACAGTAGTCCAAGACCAACAAAAATGGTAACAGCAAAGATGATGAATTGAAAAACGTCCAGCTGCCTCGGAAGAAAAACCGCAATATTTGCTCCATCCTGCATCACCCATACGCCCCACAGCGTACCACTCACGATCCATTGTACCACATTCCAGCTCTGGTTGAATTTTCGGCTTTTAAAATACTTCTTAATCAGGTTATAAGAGAAATACCAAACCAGGAAAGAAAGGATAAATGCCATAATATAACCTGTCCAGCTCTTCCATACTACGGAAGTAATTCCGGAGGTATCTGCACTAAAAACACTTAAGATCAAAAAAGTAGTAGAAACGGGCATTCTCATCCTGGTGAGGATCAACAGCACAAGTGGTGCTATAATCTGGAAAAAACTGAAATTTTCAGGATGAGGATATTTGGTCGTACCATCTGGATTGAGTAATCGCTGATAAGTAACATCCCCGTCGAAATAAAACCAGCTAAAAGTAACTACCGCAAGAAAAATAGAGCCAATAAACAACCACATGATCCACCATTTCTTGGTCTTATTACTTTCAATAAAAGTTCCCAACGATTGAATGCTGTCATTGGCAACAGTGGCATAGGCTGCAAAAAAGAAGCCGAGCCACATCCCGGCCTGGCCGTAACCCGTTAGAACTCCGGCCAAAACAAGTCCCAGAATTACAATTGCCAAAAAAGTTTTCTCCTGGACCATAAAATCCAGGACGTTCAAATAGGGCCTGTTCCTTTTAATTCGTGTAAACTTCTTAGGTTTTGCCATTAATTTTAGATGTATTACAGTTTAATAATTATGGAAAATCAGGTTCATCACCCTCATTTTTCGGGCTGCAATAATAATTACTTTATTTCTTTTAACGAGCAATCCAATATTGTCTTATTGTTAAGTCTTCATTAACAAATAAAAACCCTGATGTTAAGAAACGTAATGGACCTAAATAAAGAAAGCTGCTCAAAAAAGTCATTTTCAAGCAGCTCTCTCAATAAGTTATTCCTTTCTAGTAATTGAATTTATAGGTGATGCCGCCCATCACCTGCAGTCCTAATACAGGATAATCGATCCAACGCTCGTAATTGTTTCCTAAAAGGTTGTTTCCCCTTACAAAAGCAGAAAGTTGTTCGTTAAAGCGATAGCCGAGATTGGCGTTTAGGTCTACATAACCATCTAGCGTCTTTTCTTCATAAAAATCTCCAATTATGTCATCATTTTCTTCTGAAACTAACAAATCCTTTCGTTCACCCACAGCAAAGAAATTCATGCCGGCATACCACTTTTCTGTGATCTGGTAATCTCCCAATAAGGAAGCTTTAAAGTTTGGCAGGTTCCAGGGCTCGTCCTGCTCATCTGTATCATAAATAAAATACTCTCCATTAATTCGCAGGTTTAAGTTTCGATTTACGTCAAAACTGAGCTCCCCAAATCCTGAAATGGTATTTACGCGATCGTACACCACTCCGAATGAATTAGCATATGAATATTCTTCCATGTCCACATATTCCACCAAATTCTTCCTGAACAAAGGTTTATAGTTTTCAGCTTTGTATCGGGCTCTTACATCATATCCTAAAGCATTGGAAAGTTTTCCCTTTCCTCCAAAGTACAGGTCAAATTGCTGATCTGTCGGTTGAATTTCCAGAGTTGGAGAAATAAACCAGTTGTCTTTGGAAAGGCTGTAGTAGGAATTTTGTTTTAATTCACCTTCTAAACCGGCATAGGCCACAAAATATTCCCCGGCCAAACGGTAACTTGCATTAATTCTTGGGTAAAGATAGACTCCGCTGTTATCGCCGTTAGTATCGTGGCTGTAATAAAGGGCAGCACCAAGGTTTAAGGTAAGATCATCCCTCAAGACCACCAGGCCAGAACTCAGTCCTACATTCATAAAGCCGTACTCTATTCCTTCTTCGGACATGAGGTCTTTTTCAAAGCTACCGGTTACATAGTCAAAAATGATGTTTGTCTTAAAGATTTCCCCCGCGATAGGAACTTCGAGTACGGGCCGCACGTTAAAATGATGTTCAGAAGAGCTGAAAGAATCACCAAAATACCTGTACTTTGCCTTCATCCCGTCAAAAAAAGAATTTTCAAAGTTCATTTCACCCGCAAGGTAGGCGCTAAAGTAATTCTGTTGGAAGTCCTGATCTAAAGTCTGATTTTGAAAGTTTTCAGGAATACCATACCAGTTAAACAGGCGGTGCTCCAGTCCAAAATCGGTATTCCAGGTCATATTTCTTTGCCTGGAAGTATAATTCAGGTTTAATTCGGTGTCGTAATATTTGTCGTCAAAGTTCACCTCTTCTATTCCTCCCTGGGATGAGTTGTGGGTGAAAAAAATTCCGAAGTTATCTGTACGATTCACCTCCAGATTGCTGTAGAACTCGGCAAGCGCAGTGGTGTAACTCCCAAAGGCCAGGGTAGCATAATTCTCATAAACTTCGGGCAGGCGCTCCCGCTGTACAGAAGTTGCACGACCTTTTGCCGGTGAAAAAGTGGATGCTACAGGCACCGAAAATATGCTGTACTGCACCGGCTTTTTCTCAAGGCTAAGAGAATCTGAAATTACAGGGGTTTCTCTTATTTTAAATGCATCGTTGACACTGGGGGTATAAGGCTTGACCACCACCACTGTTTCGCTGCCCAGGTCCTGAGAAAAGGCAGCTCCCGTGATCATAAAAAGCAAAACAAAAACGCTGTTCCTTATTGACATATTTCGCATAGGGTTAGACATAATTTTTACAGAAAATTGATTAGTTGTTTGGTTGTACAGAAGCATTGGTCTTTGCTTCTTCGGCTTTGATCCTGGCGAGTTCCTGTTTAGCTTCGGCTACCACATCGGGATAAGATTTGAAGTTCTGGATCACATTTTCGAGGATATAAGTCGCCTGGTAAGCATCGCCTAGCTGATAGAAGTTCTTTGCCATAAGCAACAGCCCTTTCACCCCGTATTCCTTATATCCTGAATATTCCTTCGTAAGCTTCTGGATCGCCTGGTTGGAAGCTTCGTAATTACCGTCTTTGTTCTTAAAGTAAGCGTCGTAGTACAATGCCTCTGCCGCCAGTTCTCCGGTTGCCGTTTTTCTTATCTCGGCATACGCACTTCTGGCTTTGGCCTCGTTGCCATTCTGGATGGCGACACGTGCGATGATCACCTGGGCATCGTTACGTGCCGCTGTTTCGGCCTGTGGATTCTGAAGCACCTGCTGCGCATATTTTCCAGCCTGAGCAGGGTTTCCAAGTTCCAGGTTAGCTTTCATAAGGTTTGAAAAAGCAAAAATCCTGTTTTGCTGATTTTCAGCCTGTGAAGCCAGCTGCTCCAATACAGGAAGGGCATCTGCATATCTTCTGTTTTCGAGATAAATCTGTGAAAGCCGTGCGAGTGCCTGCTCGGTATATTCACTTCTTTCTTTATCAATCACAAATTTATAATGTGGGATAGCCTCCTGTTTATTTCCTTCTCTGAAATAAAGCTGCGCCAGATAAAAATTACTTTTTAGCGCGTGAATCCCGTTAGGGAAAGAAGAAAGATATTTCTCGAATCCGCGGATGGCCTGCTCGTTGTTATTTTGCAGGTACTGGTTTTCGGCAGCTTCATAAGTGGTATTATCAAGATCTGCATCGGTCACTTCCACGAAATCAATATTTTTCACCCAGGCCGCATATTCATCTGTTCGCTCAAGGTCAATATAGATAAGCCTTGCGGTTTCCACTCCCTGAACTGCTTCTGGAGAATTTGGATATTCGCTCACCACACGCTTCATTTTTTCAAGCGCCTGGTTTCCTCTGTCTGTATTGTAGTAAATAAGCCCCTGTTTCAGCAAAGCTTTGGGTACATAAGAGCTGCCGGGAACCTGACTAATAAGCCTGTCATAGGCCTGCAGCCCTTCCGAAGTCCGGTTCATGGCCACATAGGTATTCCCCAGCTCGTATAATGCGTCATCACGGTATGGCGATCTCGGGAAATTATTCATGAACTGCTGCAGTGCTTCAATTTTCGTTTCTGTACGATCTACGAATCCGTAACTAATGGCTTTTTGGAAAGCTGCATAATCACTGTCTGCACCTCCCATTGATACCGCCTGGTTATATGCCTCCATTGCCGGCCAGTAACTACTGTTTACAAAATAGCTGTCTCCCAACCTTACAAAAGCATCGTTTCTGCGATTTTCATCATTTGAAGCATTTTCAGCATATCTTTTGAAATATTCAATGGCACGATCATAGTCACGTTGTTTGAAATATGCGTAACCAATGTTATAATCAAGGTTTTGTTTTTCTGAAACGCCCTGTGCCCCGCTCATTCCGGCGAATTCGCGGTAACCAATAAGCGCCTCCTGGTGGCGGTTTAGATTAAAATCACTTTCAGCTTTCCAGAAAGTAGCCAGCGCAGTGAATTTTGGATCGCGCCGCTGACTGAGAGATTTTTCGAACATGTCATTGGCAGCACGAAAATCGCCTTCTTCAAAAAGTTCAAGTCCGCGGTAAAAAGCCACTTTTTGATACACTACATTATTTTCAAAATCCCTGTTCCCCTGGAGCAGGCGCATGGCTTCCTCAAAATTGCGGGTCGTAATAAAAGAGTCAATTAATAATTCCCTTATCTCGTCATTTGCAGGCGAGTTTGGATATTCCTCCATATAGTTCATAAGCACCTGCGGCACGCTGGCATAACTGTTACCAATCTCGTAGCTCAGTTTCGCATAGTTCAAGGCTGCATCGGCTTTGATATCTTGATTAAACTCCATTTCACTGGCATTTTTAAATGCATTCAATGCCTGTTGTTTTTGATCCATTTTCAGGTAAGACTGCGCCAGGTGGTAATAGGCGTTCTGGGCAACCTCATCTTTACCGCCAATGATCTTATTGAATTCTGAAATCGCTTTTTCATAATCTCCCTGCTGAAAATAAGCGTAGCCCAGCTGGTAATAATCTGTATTGTTCCACTTGCCGCGCTGGCCGTTGTATTCCTTTAAATAAGGAATGGCTTCTTCGTATTGCCCAAGATTAAAATAGCTTTCGCCAATGATCTTATTAAGCTCAGATTGCTCAAGCCGGTTTGCACGCGGCAGTTGTTCCAAAGCAGAATTTATGGCTTCCTGAAAATTTCCGCTCTTGAAATTCATGTCACTCTGGAAGTACGACATGTCTTCCTGGTAACGTGAATCTTCCTTTACCTCTTCAAAAAGCTCTTTTGCTTCAGAATAATTATCGCCTTCGTAAGCCATAAATCCTAAGTAGTAAGTCGCCTGCGAACCGTATTCTTCAGAATCTTTTACACGGTTAAGGTAATTGCGCGCCTGGTCATGTTCATTGGCCTTAAAATAGGCATATCCATTATTGAAATAGAACTGGCGAAGCTCCTTTCGGCTTAAGCTGCTTTGATCCACCATGTCGTACCACTTGCGGGCAAGAGAGTAGCTGCCTTTGTCAAAATAAAAATTTGCAACATCAAAAAATGCAGAATTCCGCTTCGTACTTGTAGGATAACGTTCAACAAAGTCTTCCATAAGCTCATCGGCACCACGCTGGTCGAGCCGAATAGCAGCATTGGCAATGTAATATGCGGCGTTGGCCTTGATCTTCTCATCATTCACCTCCTCCAGCACATCTTCAAACAGCTTTTGAGCCGCAAGGTACTGGCGATTATTGTAAAGCTCGAGTGCCCTGTTGTAATCTACCAGCTCATTGGTATGAATGGCAGATTGCTGAGGAAAAACCGAAATCGAAAAGAAGAGAAAAGCAACAAAAAAGAAGGTTTTGCTATGTTTCATTCGTGGTTGGATTTGTTGATGATTCAAAGATAAAAGAAACTCTCTCTTATAACGTCTCTCCCACTGAATAAATTATACACGCGCTAAAAATCAAAAAATGGCACTTTTCCAAAGAATTTTTTACTGAAGAAAGGCAACACAACCTGCAATATTTTCGTTCACTTTCTTACTTTTACCTCACAAAAAAATTTTTCATGGCCGAAACCGTGTTACGCTTAAAAGACGCTTCCATTTATCAACGGGAGACCCTCATTCTTTCTGAAGTTGATATAGAGATCAAAAAAGGGGAATTTGTTTACCTAATTGGAAAAACCGGAACAGGGAAAAGTAGTTTCATGAAAACCCTATACGGCGATCTTCCTTTGACAGAAGGGGAAGGGACTATTGTAGATTATGATCTTCGGAAACTGAAGGAGAAAGACATTCCTTTTCTACGCCGGAAGCTGGGCGTGGTGTTCCAGGATTTTAAACTGCTCAATGACCGAAATGTCAATGAAAATCTGCTTTTTGTGCTAAAAGCCACCGGCTGGAAGGATAAAGCCGCCATGGACCAGAAGATCGAGGAAGTCCTTAAAAAAGTAGGAATGTCTACAAAAGGATTTAAAAATCCGTTTCAGCTTTCGGGTGGGGAACAGCAAAGAATTGCCATTGCACGTGCCCTTTTGAACGACCCTGAACTCATCCTGGCCGATGAACCTACGGGAAACCTGGATCCGCAGACCTCTGTAGAGGTCATGGAAGTTCTTCAAAATATTAGCAACAACGGGAAAACCATTCTTATGGCCACCCATGACTACGCCTTACTTCTGAAATACCCTTCAAAAACCTTAAAATGCGACGGACAAAAAGTATTTGAGGTGGTACAGAAAACTGTGTAACGTTGTGATGTTGTGATGCTGTGATGTTGTGACGGAGTCCTAATTATAAAAGCTCGTTATGCTGTCCCGAAACGTCGGGAGTTTTTAGCATCTCAACCAATAGACCCTGAAATAAATTTAGGGTGACGGTTCAAAATCTCAAAAAAAATCGTCATGCTGAACTTGTTTCAGCATCACAAATAGAAGACCCTGAAATAAATTTAGGGTGACGCCAAAAAAAGAAAGCGCTCCAAAAATGCTATTTTTGAAGGGCCTTCTTATTATACTTCTAATTTCGCACTTTGTATCTCTAACCTTACTTAAGGTTTCACCTCATCAGCCTTTGCAGGTGTTGTCCTGTTGACGAACAAATAATAGAAATTTACCAGTACAATGGCTACGTTGGTGATGATTACCGGCCATGAGAAAGGGTTCAGCAAAAATCCGTACGCAACGAAGAAAAGACATCCCAGTGTGTTTACGTATCGCAGGGTCTTGATGTTTCGCATCAAGAAGGAAAGCAACACAAAAAAAGAGGCGAAATAGCCTATCCATTCTACGTATGATATTCCGAATATTTCCATAATACTTAAAATTTTGTCGCATAAAAAAGCCGCCTCAAAAGATCTTTTTCGAGGCAGCCCTGAAATTATTTTTCAAAGATAATTAAATAATCTTGTTTCTTTTCCGGTCGTTCTCGGTAAGGTAGATCTTGCGAAGACGCAGGTGGTTTGGTGTAACTTCCACATATTCGTCCTTCTGAATATATTCCAGCGCCTCTTCAAGTGAGAACTTGATAGCAGGAACGATCTTCGCCTTATCATCGGCCCCAGATGAACGTACGTTTGAAAGTTTCTTGGTTTTGGTAATATTCACCACCATATCATCCTGTCGGGAATTCTCCCCAATGACCTGACCTTCGTAAATATCCTCTCCCGGATCAACAAAGAACTTCCCTCTGTCCTGGAGTTTATCAATAGAATAAGGAATGGCTTTTCCTTTTTCCATAGAAACCAAAGAACCGTTTTGACGCTCGGGAATTCCTCCTTTAAGCGGCTGATATTCTTTAAACCTGTGCGCCATAATCGCTTCACCGGCCGTTGCGGTTAACAACTGGTTACGTAAACCTATGATACCACGGGAAGGGATAATAAACTGGATGGTCATCCTGTCTCCTTTTCCTTCCATGCTCAACATTTCACCTTTACGCATGGTCACCATCTCGACAGCCTTTCCTGAAACATCTTCCGGAAGGTCGATCGTTAGCTCTTCTACCGGCTCACATTTTACCCCATCAATTTCCTTGATAATCACCTGCGGCTGCCCAATTTGAAGTTCATAACCTTCCCTTCTCATAGTCTCGATCAAAACTGAAAGGTGCAATACCCCACGACCAAAAACCATAAATTTATCGGCACTGTCTGTTTCATTCACTCTAAGCGCAAGGTTTTTCTCGAGCTCTTTCATCAAACGATCCTTGATGTGACGGGAAGTCACAAATTTTCCGTCCTTTCCGAAGAAAGGAGAATCGTTAATCGTGAACAGCATGCTCATCGTTGGCTCGTCAATGGCAATAGTTTTAAGACCTTCAGGACTTTCAATATCGGCAACAGTATCACCAATCTCAAAACCTTCAAGCCCTACGATCGCACAAATATCTCCTGCCTGTACTTCTTCAATTTTTCTTCGGCCTAAACCTTCAAAAGTGTGAAGTTCCTTGATCTTTGTCTTTTTAACAGTTCCGTCCCTTTTTACAAGAGACACCTGCATATTTTCTTTTAGCGTTCCTCTTTGAAGACGTCCAATTGCGATACGTCCTGTAAATGAAGAGAAATCGAGAGAAGTGATCAACATTTGCGGAGATCCTTCCTCAATTTTTGGCGAAGGAATATGTTCGATCACCATATCAAGCAAAGGTTCAATATTTTCTGTCTGGTTTCTCCAGTCATCACTCATCCAGTTGTTCTTCGCTGAACCATAAACAGTCGGGAAATCAAGTTGCCATTCTTCGGCACCAAGTTCAAACATAAGATCAAATACCTTTTCGTGAACCTCCTCGGGCGTACAGTTTTCCTTATCTACTTTGTTTACTACCACACAAGGTTTCAACCCAAGATCAATGGCCTTTTGCAGTACAAATCGCGTTTGCGGCATGGGTCCTTCAAAAGCATCTACTAAAAGCAATACCCCGTCTGCCATATTCAATACCCGCTCTACTTCACCACCAAAGTCGGCGTGACCGGGAGTATCAATAATATTAATTTTTGTGTCTTTGTATACTACGGAAACGTTCTTGGAAGTAATGGTGATCCCTCTTTCCCTCTCCAGGTCATTATTGTCAAGGATCAAGTCTCCGGTATTTTCGTTTTCCCTGAAAAGCTGACAATGGTACATTATCTTATCTACCAATGTGGTTTTTCCGTGGTCAACGTGTGCGATAATCGCAATGTTTTTAATAGATGTCATATAAACGCCTGATTTTTAAGGCTGCAAAGGTACGTTTATTTTTCTCGAAAAAAACAAGCCCTTGCTGAATTCTTTTAAAACAAAAAGTAATTTTATCTTTTTGATTATCAGAATATTAAATCCTATAAGCCATTTCAGGGTTCTTCCGCTGCAACAAAGGCTGAAAAAGGACCTGCAGAAATGGCATTTTTCGAGCACCATAGATAAAATAAACTGTCAAGGCTATTGAAGAATAAGTTTTTCGTATATTTAATTAATTCATTTACAACCTTTTACAATTAACCCTAATACCTTAAAGCATGAAAACCAAGGCGTATCAAAATTCAACGGTTTGTGCCTTAACAGGGATGATATTACTGTTCCTTATTATTACTTCGCACGCACAAACAAACAACAGCGCGACCGTTAATTATCCCGCTGCCGAAGACGATCTAAGTACCGCGAAAGCTACGGTAATGGCTTACGAAACTGCCGACTGGGATGAACTAAGGTCAATGTTGTCACCAGATGCCCAAATTTATGGCCTGGGAAATAATGACAGCCTCGATGTAGACGGAACCATTACTTACTGGAGCCGTGGACGTGATGACGCTTCTCCTGAATTATCTGAAAATGGCATCTGGCTTCCAGTTTCTATGGAACAGGGGCCTGCTCAGGGCAATTGGGTTCTTTATTGGGGCAATAACACGTTAACCTATAAGAATGGTGAAAGTATCAGTTTCCCTTTTCATGTCGCAATGAAAATTGAAGACGGTTTGGTGAACGAAGTACATTTTTATTACGACAATATGAAGATCATCAGGGCATTGGGTTATGCTATTAGTCCGCCGCTAGAGGACGAGGAAGATGAAAACGAGATAGATCCCGATGATGGATTCTAAAAAGGACATTTTGGGAGACAATTTATGACAAAAGAAGTTCAGAAATAGAAAATAGGTATCTTTGCTCCAAATATCATTTTATGAACCTGAAGAAAATCCCACAGTTAAAACATACAGATTCCAACAACTTTTTTCTATTAGCGGGCCCCTGTGCCATTGAAGGCGAAGATATGGCCCTGCGCATTGCTGAATCTGTTGTCGAGATCACCAATAAACTGGAAATTCCTTACATCTTTAAAGGCTCTTTTAAAAAAGCCAATAGAAGCCGCATCGACAGTTTCACCGGCATTGGAGATGAAAAAGCTTTAAAAATACTTCGGAAGGTTTCGGAAACCTTTCATATTCCAACAGTAACCGATATTCATGAAGTAAGTGATGCTTCCATGGCCGCGGAATATGTGGATGTGCTCCAAATCCCCGCATTTTTGGTACGCCAGACAGATCTTGTGGTCGCCGCTGCCGAAACCGGAAAAGTGGTAAACCTTAAAAAAGGCCAGTTCATGAGCCCCGAAAGCATGAAACATGCGGTGAACAAAGTAGAAGAATGCAACAACGAACAGGTAATGGTGACCGACCGCGGAACTATGTTCGGGTACCAGGATATGATCGTGGACTTTAGAGGAATTCCTACCATGAAACAGTTTGCCCCCACCGTTTTAGATGTAACACATTCTTTGCAACAACCTAACCAAAGCAGCGGAGTCACCGGAGGAAGACCAGACATGATAGGCACCATCGCACGCGCCGGAATTGCTGCGGGAGCTGACGGGATCTTTATCGAAACCCATTTTGACCTTTCCATCGCGAAAAGTGATGCCGCAAATATGCTGGATATTAAATATCTCGAAAATCTTTTAAGCAATCTTAGCGCAATAAGAAAAACGATTAACGGCTTTTAATAAAAAAATGAAGTAAAAGATAAGAACCCCGGAAGCTTTAAACTTTCGGGGTTTCTTGTGTTCAAAAGTTAAAATTCAAAAAGGTTGTTCTGCAAAGCCTTTTCTGGTAATTATAATTTATATTTATACTTTATAAATAGGAAATGGCAACATTCACATCATCACTTCCCAAAAACCTGCTCCAAAAACTCGACGTTTTTGCAAAACAGTATGGAGTACCAAAAAATAAGATGATAGAAAGGGCACTTCAAATTTACCTGGATCATTTAAATCGTGCTGAATATGCAAAATCCTATAAAAAGGCGAAAGAGGATAAGGATATTATGGCTGTTGCGGAAGAAGGCATGGAAGAATATCTAAAAACCCTCCAACAAGAAGATGAAGCAGGGTGAAATATGGGAATTATATCTTGATCCGGTTGCGGGAAGAGAACAAGGAGGAAGACGCCCGGCCGTAATCGTGAGCGGAAATCTACTTAATGAATATTTGGAAGTAGTGATTGTATGCCCGTTGACTACAAGCATCAAAAACTACAAAGGAAACCTGATCATAGAGCCCAATAAGCAAAACGGCCTCGAAAAAAAATCTGAAGTACTGACGTTCCACATAAGATCTGTATCAAAGAACAGATTACATAAAAGATTAGGAAAAATTACTAATAAAGACGTGGATTACATCAAGGAAACACTTGGTGATATTTTAAGGTATTGAGAAGTTTTGCCCATTTTTCTGAAACAAAATAAAAAGCTATTGCCATTCTGGATATTCTTCGACTTTAATTAAAAAACCCCGTCTGTATAAACTGACGGGGTTTTAACTTTTTATCATAAAAGCTAATTATCCACATTTAGAATATCCACAGCTTTTGCACTCAAGGCAACCTTCAGAGAAGTGGATTCCTTCAGGGTCACCGCACTCTTCGCACTTTTTGTCGGCTGCAGGTGTTCCGTTTGGGACGAACTGTTTTAAAGCACGTACTACTCCGGCTTTCCAGGTGTTGATATTTTCATCAAGCAAATTGAGGTTGTTGATCAAATCAACTACGTAAGGAATCGGCATTCCGTGGCGAAGAACTCCGGAGATCAATTTCGCATAGTTCCAGTACTCTTCGTTAAAAGACCTTGAAAGTCCTTCAATAGTCACTTTATAGCCGTGTTTGTCACAGAACTGGAAATCATACCTAGATCTTCCGTCTTCATCGCGGTTTTTAAGCACCCATCCGTCGGCTACCCAGTTTGGAAGGTTGAATACATCTTCCATTTTTCCGGTAAAGATCTCGTACGGACGGTTGTGGAGCAATCCAACGACAGCAAGCCATTTTTCCTTTTCGTTGTTGAAACGAACAATTTTAGCTTCCAGTTTTTTAGGACGTTTTGGAGCGAAAGTTTCAGAAAAAACAGATTCCTGTGTTGCTGGTTTTCCATCCTTCTTCTCCTTTTTATCTTCAGAAGAGACAAGGATTCCGCTTCTGGATCCGTCGCGGTAAACTGTGATTCCTTTAAGTCCCTTTCTCCATGATTCAATATAAATATCACTTACTTTCTCCTGACTTACATCTGAAGCAAGATTGATGGTCGAGCTTATGGAATGCGTGGTGTATTTTTGCACCAAAGCTTGCATCTCCACTCGCTTTTGCCAGTCAATTTCTGAAGCTGTTGCTCCCGCGTATGCACTTTGAGAAATATCTTCTTTTCCGGTAGCCTGCATCCAGGTCTTCACCTTTGGATGGTACACCGTGAACTCTTCAAAAGCATCTCCCGTATCATCCACGAATGCCACTTTCGCATTCTTTTCTGAAGGGTTTACTTTTCTTCTTCTTTTGTAGGATAGCATGAAAACCGGCTCAATTCCTGAAGAAGTTTGCGCAAGCATACTTAAACTTCCGGTTGGTGCCACGGTACTAATCGAAATATTTCTTCGCCCGTGCTGCATCATTCTTCCGTAGATTTCAGGAAACTCATTTTTCAGCATTTGAACAAAATCTGATTGTTCTTCAATAGCAGGATCAAACACTTTAAAAGGTTCACGGGTGATCGCCATATCAATACTACTGTCAAACTCACCTCTAAGTTTGGTCTGCATGATCCTGTCGATTTCCGTAAGGGCTTCGTCTGTATCTAATTTGATCCCAAGTGCAGCAACAGCATCGGCAAGGGCGGTGAAGCCTAAACCGGTACGTCTTCCGTTCTTACCATTTTCCGCAAGTAATTTCCAGGTGTCAATTTCGTTACGTTTCACAAAATCGGGTTCCTGGTCATTGGAAATTTTTCCGAGGATGCGGTCCACAGCTTCCAGTTCAAGATCTACAAGGTCATCCATCAAACGCTGGGTTTCATAGATCACTTTATAAAATTTCTCGTGGTTAAAAGTGGCATTTTCGGTGAATGGTTCATCTACGAAACTATACAAATTCACTGCGATCAAGCGGCAGGAATCTCCTCCCTGCATCGCAATTTCTGAACATGGATTGGTCGAGCTGTTCTTGAACCCGGGGTAATATGATGAAGTTGAATAGGTATGCTGCTTGTCCCAGAAGATCAATCCGGGCTCGGCCGTATTATGTGCACATTTAATGATGCTTTCCCAAAGTTCTTTTGCGCGAACGGTTTTGGTGTATTTTGGCTCCGGACTTTCAATTGGCCAACGTAGCGTAAAATCATCATCCTGAACAACAGCCTGCATAAATTCATCTGAAAGGCGGACAGAAATATTTGCACCGGTCACCTTTTTAAGATCCTGCTTGATAGTAATGAAATCTTCCACATCTGGATGCGCTATGTCAATAGTCAGCATTAAAGCTCCCCTTCTTCCGTTTTGGGCAACTTCACGGGTGGTGTTGGAGAAACGCTCCATAAATGAAACCGCCCCGGTAGTTGTTCCTGCAGCATTAGAGACCAAAGCATCTTTAGGGCGTAGCCCTGAAAGGTCCACTCCCACGCCACAACGTCTTTTGAACAGCTGTACAAGTTGCTGATCTGTATAAAGAATTCCGCCGTAAGAATCATATACCGGCGGCACCACCACACAGTTTGATAAAGAGGCAATCATTTGCTCATTCCCCAAAGCGGCCATGACACTTCCCTGCGGAATACTGTATTTGAAGTCTTTGAACAATTCATAGATACGTTCTTCTGTAAGTGATTCGCGCACCTGCCCATATTCAGATAAATTTTCTACTCCCGAAGACCTGTCGGCATATTTTGCTTCCACACGGGCAAATTCTTTTGCCATCCTGCGGTGCATATCATTTGGGGTTAATTCAAGGAAGTTGCCATCCTTGTCCTTGACCGCATATTTATTGATCCAGGTGGTGGCAGCGAGTTCATCATTCCTGAAGTATTTGAGGGATTCCTTCAACACTTCATCATAGGTATACGTCTGGGTACTAAATAGTTCTTCAACCATGGCAGCTAATATTTTTTGATAAGAAAGAAGTGTAAAGTTATTTCAATATTTCACTTTTGAAACCTCTTCGATCTGTTTCTTATTAACCATCCTCTGTTGAAAAATTAATTTAGATTTAACATTCTGCGCTCGTCCTTTTGCCCGCCTTGAATTGAAATCATTTTTTACAATTCGGAAGTCTTTGAAAAAAATTTCAGCAGCAAAAACAGAAAAAAATTTAAATATATTAGAAGGTTGCAAGGGGCAACTTTTGAGGTGTCAAAAAAGGCAATTCAGAACTTTATTCTTACAAGCACCGGAAAATGATCTGAGGGATATTTTTCTTCTCTTGAATAGGTTAGTACAGCATATTTCAACACCTCCACCTTTTCATTTACAAAAATATAGTCAAATCTCCCGATGGGCGGCTCATGAAATTCGTAAGCGTTAAAGGTTTCTTCGGGACCTGCAGCAACTTCTGCTGCTATTTTCCTGCTATCGTCTAAATTTTTTGCCAGAAATTGAATGGGTTCATCTTCAGGTTCCAGGTTAAAGTCTCCCATTAATATCAGAGGATAGTTTTCCTTGTTAAACGCTTTAATACGGCTCAAAATAAGTGCTGCACTTTTTCTCACCGCCTCTTTTCCCTGGTGATCGAAATGGGTATTAAATATACAGCACTTTTCCCCTGTATCCTTATTAGTAAACAGTGCATAGGTACAAACGCGCGGATAAGCCGCATCCCAACCGGCAGAAGGTGTTTCAGGCGTTTGAGACAACCAGAAGGTCGTTTCTTCCGCAGTTTCAAAAAGAGCTGCTTTATAAAAAATAGCATTAAAAAGTCCTTTTTCACCGCCATCTCTGCCTGTCCCAAAATAATTGTAGGTCTTCAGCTCATTTTTAAGGAATTGCAGTTGCTCGAGCCGTGCCTCCTGCACCCCTAGGACATCGGGAGTGTAAGACGCAATTAAATCTTTTAAATGGCCCTTCCGCCTGGACCAGGAATTCTCGCCATCCTCTTCGGTTGCAAATTTGATGTTATAAGACATCACCCGAATAGGAGGTTTTTCACCGGCCATATCTTTTCTGAATTTGTTCTATTTCCTCTTTCGGAAGCAACTGATTTATTTCTTCAAGTGAAGTTTCACCATGACCGGTAAATGATCTGAAGGATATTTAAGGTCTTTTGAATCGCTGAGAACGGCATACTTCAGCACCTGAAAGTCATCTGTCGTAAAAATGTAATCTATGCGGCGGGTTACCGGCTCATTAAAATTATATCCGTTGAAAGTGCCTTCCGGTCCAAAAACCACCTTTTCCGCGACCGCTTTACTGTCATTCAATTGACCTGAAAGGAACTGAATGGGTTCTGTTTCCGGCTCCAGGTTGAGGTCTCCCATCAAAACCACCGGAAGGTTTTCATCATTGATCCTATTTATTTCTTTCATGATCAATTTCACACTCTGTGCCCTCGCTTTTTCCCCCACGTGATCAAAGTGGGTATTAAAAACATAGAACTTCTCTCCGGAATCCTTTTTTTGAAACAAGGCCAGCGTACAAACCCGCGGATAAGCGGCATCCCAGCCTTTAGAAGGTTCCCGGGGAGTTTCAGAAAGCCAGAACGTATCTTCTTCCAATAGTTCAAACGCGTCTTTCTTATAGAAAATGGCACTAAATTCCCCCTTTTCCTTTCCGTCGTCACGCCCAACGCCAACATATTTGTAAGCCTGAATATTTTGCTCAAAATGTTCCAGTTGTTCCAGTACCGCCTCCTGAACACCAAAAATATCGGGTTCATAAAATTTAATCTGGTTTGTCAAATGATCTTTTCGGTGGGACCATGAATTTTCCCCGTCATTTTCATTTGCGTATTTAATATTGTAGGACATGACACTTATTTGCGCCTGCATGGTTGCACTTGCCATAGTGAATAAGATTATCAAAATGAATGAATTAGCTGTTTTCATGTAATTTACTTTGCGTTACGTAATCCTGCAGGTATTCAAAACGGGGCGTCAATTTGCCATTTTTGGTCATTCTGGCTCTTTCAAGGACCTCATCTTTGTCATTGTTAAAAAATGCCGGAAGCACATTTTCCAGGAACATTTCTCCAAAACCTTCGCTGGCATCTTTAGGTAATTCACATGGCAGATTGTCTACCGCCATAACCAGCAGGGCATTTTTTTCCCTAAAATCGGTTTCTGTACCTTTTTGAGGGTCGATTCCATAAAAAGGTTCGGCAATAGTAGAAGGGCGAATAGTGGTTGCCACAGGACCACTGATGTCGCAGGAAATATCGGCTACATATTTTATTCTGAAACGGGGAGATTTTAATTCTTCCGAAGTGTAGAAGTTAGGTGCACCCTGACCGTAAAAATGTCCTGCGATAAAAAGATCTGCTGCCTGGGCAAACCTGCCAAAATTTGATTCATATTCCTGCGGATTATCGAAAAAATTTTGCACCGTACCAGGTTTTCCATCTTTACGTTTATTATAATCCAATACATCAATCCAGCAATAGACCGGCTCATTTACTGATTGCTCTAAAAAGGCATTTACGGGAAGCTTTTTGATTTTTAGGTGATCGAGGATCTCCTTTGCCCCGCGGGCAACTTTACCACTTCCGGTGAGTACAATTTTTAGTGGCGGAATTTCTATTTTATCTAACTCCCTGAGCATGGAATCAAGATCTGGCAGTTCACAGGCCTTTGGAAGGGAAAAAGTTCCTTCTTTCAGTCCTATTCCCCTAAATCCATTATACGCACCTACCAGTCCGGCATATCTTCCAAAACCAATGAGGCGAGCTCCTTTTTCGTTTATGATCACTTCATGATCGTAAAGCTCAACGTTCCTGTTCAAGATCTCTCTCAAAAGATCACGATTGTAAGGCTGCTTTTTTATGGTGTGTGAAAAGAAGAAGTATTTTTTATTCGGAATTAAAAAAGGAACCGGCACTTCTTTTACTCCTAAAAGGACATCGCAATCTGTCATATCTTCGGAAACTTCAAAACCGGCTTCTTCATAGGCTTTATCAGAAAAGATCCTGATGTCTGAACTTTCTACTTTGAATTGCGCCTCCGGAAATCTTTTTGCAGCTTCCTTCAGCTTTTCCGGGGAGAACACCACTCTTTTGTCTGGCGGCGTTTTTCTTTCTTTAATAATTCCGAATTTGATCATATTGGAACAGCCTTTACTTTTTATTTGTTGTCTTTCAAAGATATGAATTTAAAACTGTATCTTTGTTTTGGTAGCCTTAAACGGCTGCTACTTTTTTGAAGTATTTTTGCGTTAGGGATTGAGTGGAAATCCCCCAATAACTATTGGGGATTGAAACGAAAGCCCGCCCACTGAAGTTTTGACGGAAGTGGGAACGCCCATAAAATTGGCATGAAAAATGCAAGATATAAAGTAAGTTCTTTACATAATGGGGTCGACTTGGTTTTGACAGCGAGTCTAACTGAGTTGTAAGCACGTCGAGCGCTGGGAAACAGCTCGTAAATCTCATTTTTCACACTTTTTTAAACGGCGAGAATAACTACGCCTTGGCTGCATAACCGAATCATAGTAGGTTATACTTAATCCCTGCAAGGCAGGGAGCCAAGATGTCTCGTGGAAGCCTTGATTTACGGCGTCCACAACAGAGGCACCGGTAAAGTAAATATAGGAGCTGCAGGGCCTTGATGCAGTTCTGAAACTTAAGCGAGGATACGTGTAAAGTTGGTGGTTTTCGGCCGGCTTTGCATCGACAACCAAGCGAAGACTAAACGTGTAGAAAGCAATTGAGTTGCTTGTTTGGACGAGGGTTCGAACCCCTCCGACTCCACTTTTTGGCTACCAGCTAATAACAAAAGCCCCGTAATCTCACTGATTACGGGGTTTTTCATTTTTAATGATATCATTTAATATCAAATAATTGCATCTTAAACGAGACCAATACGGTGACCCCCTCGAATGACTAAAAAAGGGGTCTCGCTAAGCCCTCATAGCACTGTTTTTCAATTCTTTACACAAAGTTAAAGTTTTAAATCGTATGCTCTTTTTAGGTACTTTGAGAGACCAATCGAGACCTAAAATTTCAAAAGCTTATGAGAACAGATTTTCACATTCACTTCCACCTCCTTGAAAAAAAGAAAAATAAACGCGGACTTGCCCCTATTTACTTAAGACTAACTGTTGACAGGATAAGAAAAGAATATAGTATTTCCAGAAGGATACAGCCCGAATACTGGAATGTCAAATTGCAAAAGGTAATGGGTAACAATCCAAATGAGAAGGAAATCAATACCCATATCAATAACATCCGCCATAAACTTAATAAGATTCACCAGGTACTTTCCGATAATGATCAACTAATTACAGCGGAAGAGATGATTGCTTATTTAAAAGGTGACAATAAACCAAAGCCAAAAATGACCCTGGAGGTATTTCAAGAGCATAATGAACAAATGGACCGCCTATCTGGTAAAAATATCTCTAAGAGTACCGCTAAACGTTACTGGACCTGTTATAACCATGTGGAGCAGTTCCTTAAGGAAGAATTAAAGGCAGATGATTATCCTATGAATGATATCAATCACCAATTCATCACCAAATTTGAGTATTTCCTTAAGACTAAACGGGAATGCAATCACAACTCAGCTTTAAAGTATGTCAACAATTTTAAAAAAATTATCCGAATTGCTTTGGCCAACCAGTGGATGGATAGGGATCCCTTCTACAATTACAAGGTTCAGTTCGAAACCGTTGAACGAGAATTCCTAAACGAGGAAGAGGTAAAAGCTTTAGTTGACAAGGATCTTCATTTCGACCGTTTGAAACTTGTTAGGGATATGTTTGTTTTTAGTTGCTATACCGGACTCGCATATTCAGACGTAAAGAAATTGAGTGAGGCCGATATTACCACAGGAATTGATGGCGGCAAATGGATTCGTATAAAAAGAACTAAGACAAAATCTCTGAGCAGTATTCCCTTACTTCCGGTAGCTGAAGAAATTATTGATCGATACAAAGATCATCCTGAAGTCAAAGCCGGTAAGTGTATCCTCCCGGTGTTGAGTAATCAAAAATCAAATGCTTTTCTTAAAGAGATAGCAATGATGTGTGGAATTACCAAACCTCTAACCACTCACCTGGCGCGTCATACCTTCGCTACCACTGTCACCCTTACCAACGGAGTCCCTATTGAATCGGTGAGCAAAATGTTAGGACATAAGGATCTCAGAACTACCCAGCACTATGCTAAAATTGTAGACCGAAAGATTAGTGATGATATGGCTGCGTTAAAAATGAAGTTGGCAGAAAAAGAAACTGAAAAATCCATAGATGACAAAAAAAAGAAGAAGGATTAAGCAAGAAAATTAAGAAAGAACTTTCTTAAGCTTCTTCTAAAATACTTGACTAGGTACTAGTAGCCCTTTATTTGTTTCACCAAAAGGGCCAAAGACTATGAATTAAAAGAAGAAGTAGTCAGTATCACCTGAATATCCATTCTGGGCTGAAAAGTCAACACCATTGGAATCCGGCAGACCAATAATTACATGCACCTCGCAGTCCTTGCTTTTGACCTTAAAAATTCCTTGTGTAGCCTTCATTTTTAGAAAAGGTTACAGGTTCACACTACGCATACTTCCCAAAGGCTTTGTTCGTATCCGGCAATATGGATAGTTGAGTTCCTACCATAAAAAATGACGCTTGCCCAGCTACGGCAAAGCCTGGGAAGGGTGGAATTCAAGGAGCGTAAACCACTTCAACATCGTCTGTGCCCGCTATGCAAGAAAGAAAAATTGGTGACTCTCACTACTTTTACGGCACGAGGCCCATCAGCATACTGTACGAAAAAACTAAAAAAACAATTAAAAAATGAGTATAAGAAACGACCTTTCAGACGTAACAGGTAACCTATAATAATCAAATGGCGCTAAACCCTTTAGGTTCCAGTGAAAATATAGTAAAAAGCAGCTGCATTCTAAGGCAATCCCCAAAAGCCGATATCTTGAATAGATTTAAGATGTTCTATCTAACAAATGTTACCTCCCAAAAAGAGACTAAATTCCTTAAATATTTAATTGGGAAAGAACCTGATTAGCCAACAATGCTTTCATGTTGGGCTTCCGGCCACACGAATACTTAGTTATAGTGTGTAGTAATGTTCAAGTTTTATTTCGTGTTCTATGGAATTAATGTAAAAGGGTTATTTTCCCCTTATAGTTCTCATTAGAAAATATTAAGTTTATTTCATAATCATTTGATCATGAAAATAAGATATCTTGTTTACTTTTTACTATTTTGTAATACAGCATCATTCGCACAGTTGTCAAATAGCCAAGAAAACACTTATGCCAGTTTCTACAACGCAACCTCAAGCGCAATAAACTTAACAACTTCTGAATTATCTTTCGAGTTTCTTATACCTATTGATACTTCCTATTTCAAAGGAACCGAAACTAACGAAATAACTGCAAAGAAAATAAAAGCAATATTACCTAAGATAGGTCTTACTGGAACAAAAAGTTTTTTAAAGGTAAGAGATCTAAATTTTGAGTCTAAAAATAGCTTTTTATTCGGATTAAAATATATTAATTCAGTTAATGAATTTATCGATTATAGTGATGATGAGTACAGGCCGAATAATATCCATACACTTCGATTGGAATTGACAGGACATTGGGATAAACTTAATGTACTAAACCCTACTACGCAGAATGTTTCTAAAGAAAATCCATTTACGTTAAACATTGATTCTGGGATAGGTTGGTATCTTTTTCCATTATTACATAAACATATAATTCTTTATCCCCAAATCAACGCTGGAGCTGATTTATTGACATATAACAAAAAAGATCTGGAATCAAAATATATAATTAGAAGGAAAGTAAATACATTAGAAAGCTACATAATTACAAGTAATGAATTTGAGGGTGTTTATGGTGAATATGAAAAAAATGTTCAAGAGTATTATTCTAATATTTCTTTACCTATATTAATTGACTATCATTGGGAAAAGATTCCCAAGTTTGTTTTAACACCTTATTCAGGTTTTATGAAATATTCTTACCGTAGTGATACTGAATATAACCTTGGGTTCTCAATTAGCCTTTTGGCTAAAAATTATATTCAGAAGCCTGATAAAACTGATAGAAAGGTTATAAAGAAATACTTAAATGAAATATTACAAGACCAGGATTTAGATTCGAAAACTAAAGATAAAATAAAGGAAACGATTAATAATAAAATTGATGATACGGAAGACAACGTTACTAGAAAACTAAAAAACCCTACATTTTTAACTTTTGGAATTGATTGGATTTTTCAGAATGGTAAAAACCCTAGTCATCCTAATATTTATATAAGTGGAAGTTTTAGCATTGATTAGGGTTATTTGAAATAAATAATTGTCTGGCAAACTATCGCAAGTAGCGGGAGTAGGGACGCCAAATTGTCGGCTTAACCAACCATTTTCTACCTAGATTCTAATTCTACAATTTTTCGATTAAACCCGTTATTTGCAATGAATCGATTTTGTGCAAAGTTTTAATAACCGAATTGTTGTTAAGAGCATATTTTATTTGCTATTAATGAGCCGATAACCCCCGATATTAATTCCCATACAGTTGAATTTAATAGAGACCATATCGGATGTTTTCCTATAAAATCTTTTGTTCTAAAATAAATACTCTAATCAACTTTTTTAAGTTCTTTTCTTAATAATCTCAATTTTTCAACTGGATATCCCCTTTCTACGTAATTTGAAAAACATTCATCGCAAAGTTTTTGGTTTTACGGTATAATATATTATATCATCTTTTAAACCATTAAAGTCATATGGACAATTTCTAGTATCTGAATGAGTAAGGTCGGTTTTTTCTTCGGATAAACGAAATTTATCATTATACCTTTTAAATATAATTGTAAATGCATACAGCAATCTCAAAGTTAAATTTTCTACAGGAATGGAATTTATATTTAGCAACTCAACAAATTCGCTATAACTTAAAACTGCCGTTTTTGAATTTATTATTCTGGTAAAGTGATGTCCTTCTAAAGGAATATTTCTGATGTAAATTTGAAAATCACAATCTTTGGATTCATTTTTCTCAAAATATAATCTGAAAATCCATGTTCATATCCATCAGATTTCTCTGTTATAGGTTAAACTCTAATTTCATTTGTGATTTCAAATATGTCACTTTTTCAATCTTGAATTAATTTTCTATTGTAAGGGAAGGGTAAAGTTCCTAAAATAAAAACCTTTATTTTGTATTTCTTCATTTCAATCTTATCACTAACGTCAAACTATTAAGTTGAAATCAATCAGTTGGAAATATACAATTACCTGCTTATTTTCCCATTTTTCTATGTACACAATTGACGTTAGCCGAAAAATTAATGAGCTTCTTCATGTGAGAATGTTCGTTAAGGCACATAGTTTACAAAGTTAAAGTCACATGCTTTACACTGCGGAGTAGTCATAATTTAGGTTGTTTAGGGTGTGGGCCTGGTGAAAAAATCTTGGCTCTCGGCAGGTATATTCATCACTAAAGATTTATGGGGCCTAACGTGGTTCTATCCTTTTACAAACCTGTTTAAACTACGCTGTTAAGCCTTCAGCTCGAATAATGAAGGTTTTGCATAAGTTGCCTTTAAGTCAGGGTGCTTGCGTTCGTGCCGACCATTTTAATTTTTGATTATTCTCAACCAACTTCTGCACAATTTCATCTAGCTAATCTTGTACAGTTCATCAGAAGCGAGTCCGTCCTCCTATAATACCTTTATGCTTTCGAAAGCTTCGTCGTCCATCTCATCGGAGGCATCCAGCATTTTTGGCCGCACGCGATAATAACCTTTAAAATCTTCTGTTAGAAGTACTTTTTTTGCCCATCAGGTGAAACCGTACATTTTTTATGGTTGAGAAGTTTCAATAGAGAGTACTTTCGGCTAATATTGTAACGGATGCGACCATGTAGTCGAGCATTTTAAGAATCGGTATAATTCAACCATCTAAACTTAAAAAGAAATCCAGGTGTACTAAAAACCCACCTGTTTTCATGGCTCTTAACTAAAAGATTTACAATCTTCTGCTAATGGGGCATTCTTTAATTATAATTATTATCTGAACTTGAAATTCAATACTTTCCCATTTTATAAGCAACTTGATGCCATGGACTGTGGTCCAGCTTCTCTAAAGATTATTTGCAAATTTTATGGTAAAAATTTTACCATGAAGTATTTGAGAGATAAATGTAATATCAATAGAGAGGGCGTTTCGTTAAAGGATATTTGCAGGGTATCTGATAAAATAGGCCTAAGAACATTGCCACTAAAGGTTACCTATAATGATTTAGAAAGTAAAATTCCTTTTCCTTGTATTATTCACTGGAATCATAGCCATTTTGTGGTGGTTTATAAAATAAAACGTGGCAAGATCTACATTTCGGATCCCCAATTAGGGCTGGTGACATATTCGAAAGAAAAGTTTCTCGGTTTTTGGAAAAAAAATAATGAAAGAGGAGTTGTATTGGTCATTGAGCCTAGTCCCCGGTTCTATGAAAAAAAGGATGTCAAGTCCAAAACTGCATTTTTTAATTATTCTAGTTACATAATTCCGTACAAAGGATTTTTGAGTCAGGTGTTTTTTGGAATGTTAATGGGTGTTGTAATTAGTCTCCTTTTCCCATTTATAACACAGTCGATAGTAGATATTGGAATTGAGAATCAAGATTTGGATTTCATTCATATTCTTTTGGTTGCAATGATTGTTTTAACAGTCAGTTCAGTTTTTTCTAAATATGTTCAAAACAGGATGATGCTATATATTGCTGATAGAGTTAATATTAGCATGGTGTCTGATTTCATACAAAAAACATTGAAATTGCCGGTATCGTTCTATGAGAGAAAAATGACTAGTGATATTCTTAACAGAATAAGTGATCATAACAGGATTCAAAAATTTATTCTTAACTCTTTTCTGAGTATGATTATAGCTTTTGTGAGTTTAATTACTTATTCAGCTATACTTCTTTTTTACGACAAATGGTTGTTTTTCTTTTTTCTAGGAGGAACTGCTATTTATATCCTTTGGATATGTCTGTTTTTAAAGAAAAGAAGGATTCTAGATTATAAATATTTTGATAGCAAAATAGAAAATCAAAATGAAATAATACAAATAGTTGACAATAGCAAAGAAATCAAAATCAACAATTTAGAGCAGAAAAAAAGATGGGATTGGGAAAGAAGTAGATTTGAAATTTATAATCTCAACATTAAACTTCTGAATTTAACAGAAACCCAGAATATTGGAACTACAATAATAGACCGTTTAAAAAATGTATTTATTATATATTTTTCAGCACGCTCGGTAATTTTTGGTGAAATGACACTTGGTATGATGCTTTCAGCTCAATATATCATAGGACAAATGAACGGTCCGGTAAATCAACTAATTAGTTTTATCCAATCCTACCAAGATGCCAAAATTAGTTTAGAAAGAGTTAGTGAAGTCGTTTACGAAGAAGAAGAAGAATTGGTAGTTGAAGGCTTAGAGATGGAAATTCCGGATAATCAATCAATATACTTAAATAACCTATCCTATAGATATCACGAAAGTTCCCCGTTGGTTCTAAAAAATTTAACTGTTGAAATTCCATACGGAAAAATGACCGCAATAGTAGGTCCGAGTGGTTGCGGCAAGACAACCTTAATGAAGCTACTTTTAAGGCTTTATCAGGAATATGAAGGGGATATAAGTATAGGAAAAGTAAACTTAAAATCTATTGATGTTCATAAATGGAGAGATATTTCCGGAGCTGTTATGCAAGGAGGTGCTATTTTCAATGATAATATTTTGACAAATATAGTACTTGACTGCGAAAATGTTTGTCCTGAAAAATTAAGCCATGTTATTCATCTCGCCAACTTAAACGAATTTATTGACAATCTGCCTCAGAAGCTCTATACCATGATTGGTAGAGGTGGGAATGGGATAAGTGAAGGTCAAAAACAAAGAATTCTAATAGCAAGAGCAATATATAAAAACCCGCAGTTTTTATTTTTTGATGAAGCTACTAATTCCCTCGATACCAGAAATGAAAATGAAATTTCATTAAATCTTTCAAGACATACGCAGGGAAAAACAACTATTGTTATTGCACATAGGCTTAGTACGATTAAATCCGCTGACAAAATAATTGTTATGGGAGATGGTCGAATTTTAGAAACCGGAAACCATTGGGACTTGATCGAGAAAAAAGGTGTCTATTATGATTTGGTGTCTAACCAAATGGAACTTGCAAGCTAATGAGCAATCTTGACAAAATAGATATAAGAGAAGAATATTACCAGGAGGTTTATAATATGAGCCCTAACTGGTGGATGCGTCGGGGAATCAGTGTAGTTTTTTTAATTCTCTTTGTAATGTTGTTTTTAAGTTATGTAATAAAATATCCGGATACCATCCAATCGGAATTTCGATTGTCGACTGATAATCCAAGTATTACTTTACCTTCTTTAACCAAGAAACGGATTCAAACAATTTTTGTAAAGAACAACTCATCTGTAAAAGCTAACGATCATTTATTGGTATTTGCCAACGACAGCGATTATGATGACATTATGTTTTTGGAGAAAAATCTTAAGGATTTTTCCTTCAACAGAGAATTCATTATTCCATTTTTCGAAAAATCCATTCTGAAAAATATGCAATTAGGTCATCCAATTGAACAGAACTGGTATGCATTCTCAAATCTGCTTTTGGAATTTTACAATATTAAGGAACTAGCATCCTATGAAAATAGGATCGAATTTTTGGATGAGGAAATTCAAAAGCAGCTTGAATTGAAAAAACATTTTAATAACCTAGTGTTGCTGGATGAGAAACAAAGAATCTTGCAAGATGAAAAATTAAAAGTTGACTCAATTCTTCTAAGCAAAGGTGTTTTAAGCAGAAATGATTTTAGAAATAGCAGAGCGAACTATTTAGTTTCAAAGAGAAAATTGCAACAAAACCAACTCTCTATGGAACGCGCAAACCTTGAACTTGTCAGGTTAAATAATAAAGTAGAGGGACTTAAAATAGATGAAAACATAACTTCATTAAAGCTAGAGCTTAACATACGAGAAGCGTACAATAGATTAATGACATCAATCAAACAGTGGAAAACCGAAAACCTATTTATCTCGAACATAGCCGGAACCGTTAGTTATATCCAGGACATAAAGTCCGGAGGTTTTTATAAGGGAGATATAATAGTTATTAGCCCATTAAAAAAAGAGTTTTATGCTCTACTGCAAATTCCATTTACCGGCGCCGGTAAAGTGGAAGAATCTTCAAAAACAATCCTGAAAATATATGATTATCCCTATAGAGAGTTTGGCAACATTACAGGTAAAATTACTGAATTAAATTCTGTTGCTGGTGAGAATTTTTACTTAGGTAAGGTGGCTATTGACACTAAAGCAAAAACTACATATAACAAAAAAATTGTTTTAAAGGAGAATATGACTGGAATTGGTGAAATAATAACTAAGGACAGGAGTATTTTGGAACGTTTATTTGAAAAATTAATTTATGCATTTAATGCATAATAAAGAAAATCATTGCGTAATGACCCGTGCGGAATCCGAAAAGCCAATTAAAATAGAGTAGGAGAAAATTTTTTGAAATTTAAATTATGAAAATGACTTTAGATGAATTAAAGGTTGATAGTTATTCAGCTAACGTAAGTGAGAACGAACTTACAGAAATTAAAGGAGGAACAGGATGGTATTGTACTGCTGCAGAGATCGCTGCAGCTGCTTTGATCGCCGTCCTAACAAGTGAGGACGAAGAAGGTTCCGGAGATTCCCCACAGACACCGGATACTCCAACACCTCCAGCTACGTAGTAGTACTTATTTATCTTCCTTGGATCAGATCTAAGGAAGATTTTTATCCTTAATCTTCAAAAATTTACAGGTTGAAATATTTTTTTCTTTGTTTAATAGTGTTTTTCAATAACTTAAATGCACAAGAGACTTACGAATTATCCGGAAATGTTTCTGATAAATCTGGTGAACCAGTAGCATTCGCCAATACTTTAATTACTGAATTGGATAATGATAAAATATTAGAAGGGTCCGTGACTGACGAAAATGGAGATTTTTCCATTAGACTGAAAAGAGGTGAATACTTATTAAAAGTAACCTATTTAGGTTTTACAACGTGGGAAAAACAAATTTCAATTACCGATTCTGATATTAAATTAAAGATTAAGCTTGAATCAGCAACAACCCAATTAAATGAAGTTGTTATTTCTGCCAAAAGACAATTGATTTCAAGAAAAGGTGACAAATTAATAATGAATATAAGGAATAATGCATTTGCTCAAGGAAGAAGTGCAGCAGAAATTTTGAAATATGCACCGAACGTATGGGTTGATCAGAATACCAACATAATTTCCCTCAAAGGTATAAATGCTAAAATCTTAATAAACGGGAGAGAATCCAATTTATCGAGCGAAAACTTGATGAGCTATTTAAAGGGTTTAACCAATGAAGAATTGGAGTCAATTGAAATTATTTCCAATCCTTCAGCCAAATATGATGCCGAAGGATTAGGTGGTATAATCAATATTATTACAAATAAAAAAGCAACTAGTGGTTTTGGTGGTAATATTTATTCAACATCAGAATTTTCAAGATTGAACAGTTACAGCACCTCTGGCCAGTTTAAAACTAGGTTAAGCAAAACACTTTCTTTCAATACCTTTTTGCTTTATCAGGAAAACAATAATCTTTCTTTTGAAAAGAGAAAAGAAGTTATTTCTACGCCACTCCGGATTTATGACTACGAAAAAATCGATACATCGGGCAGTAAGAATCTATTTGCAAACATTGATTTTTCATATAATCCTACAGAAAAAGATGAATTAATTTTTGAGTATAGAGTTTTGGATAATAATAACAACAATATTCAAAATAATGACCTGATAATCAGAGATGTTTCAAAAATCCCTTCCCAAGGGTTCTACAGTAGGTTCGGTTCTTTAAATTATTATGCGTTAGGATTTAATTACAGTAAGAAAATTGATTCACTCGGCCAAAACTTCAATGTAATAGTCGATTACTATAATTCTGATTCTGAGAATAAAAATAAATACCAAAATTTATTTTTAAGTGAAAACCAGGACAGTATAATAGATTCAAATATCAGACGATCATTAACCACTTCTACCTTTAACATTTTTTCAAGTCAAATAGACTATGGAAAACCCTCCTTAAATAAAAATCTAGAATTTGGCGCAAAATTTAGTGTTGTCGACAATAAAAGCACTTCTCTTTTCGAAAATTTAATGGATGGGCAATTTATAACAGATGAAAATTTCACTAATTCATTTGCTTATAATGAACTAATTTCTGCACTGTATGGAAGTTACACAATTGATGACCTTTTCGATTCACAACTCAATTTCCAAATCGGTATTCGCGGAGAATATACAAAAGGAATTGGAGAGATAGCAGAAACAGGCTATGAGTCTAAAAGAGATTATTTCGATATTTTTCCCAGTATTTTTCTGACAAAAAAATTGAATGTCAGGAGCACTTTAGCATTTTCTTTTTCTCGAAGAATAAACAGGCCTGATTACAGTAGATTTAATCCTACAATATTCTATTTAACTGACTTCACTTCTCAGGTTGGAAATCCTGACTTGGAGCCTTCATATACTAACGCGTTTGAAGTAAACTTAAATTCTTCAGATTTAAACTTGCAGCTATACCTGAATGATATTAATGGAGAAGGACGGGAAATACTCACTCGAATCTCTAACACAGAATTGAGATATCAATGGCGAAATATTGATGAAACCATTATATATGGACTTTCATTGTCCTACAACAGGAATATTTTTAAGTGGTGGACCATTTTTGTCAGCTCTAATTGGTATGGCAAAGAATATAGATCGTTCTTCAATGATGCTGTTGATAATATACATGTGAAAAAAGGAACAATTCAATTTAGGTTGGCATCGCAATTTAAGTTACCGTTTAAAATTAAATCTAATGTTTCCTTTGAATATAACGGTCCAGAAATTTTTGGCCAGTTTGAATCTGGCAGTAATTATGCCTTCTATTTAGATTTTTCAAGAAGAGTTGTGAAAAATCTTTCCTTATCTGTAAAAGTAGTGGATCCCTTTGATATGCTCAGATACCGTTTTGCCAATACTCAACAAGGTTACCAAACAACCCAGTTTCGGAATAATTTCAATCGATCTATCCGGTTTTCTTTACGATACAACTTTAATTTAGGAGGAAAAACAAAAAATGTTAATTATAAAAGAAGTAGTCAATCTTTAAAAAATAGAGCGAATTAAAAATATCATTACGCAATGATTAGGTGGAATCTGAAAAACCTTAAAAGAGTAAGAAAAAATTTAATAAACTTTAAAAATGAAAAATGTAAAAAAGAATCCAGCCAATTTTTTAGGAGCAAAAATTTTATCTCCAATGGATCAAGACCTTTTAAAAGGTGGTACAAAGTTAAGACACGATCAGCAGCAGCAGCAACAACAACAGCAGCAGCAGCAGCAAGGTGTCATGACTGAGTTTTAAATTTTAAAATGAAGAAAGAGAGTTTAACTCTCTTTCTTCTTAACAACCCTATATACAAGCTAAAGAGATTGTGGAAAATTTTAGGTCTTGTATAAGTAGGCAAAAATGTAAAAGTATGAAAAAACAAGATACTCTTATTCCCCAAAAAGAATTTAGCTCCGACTGGTGGAAAGGAAAGTTTCTGAAAGAAACTAACTCCTTAACAAAAACTTCTGTTTTTAAAGATTGCATGCCTAAATCTGAAACAGAAGAAATGAGGGGTGATATTATGGATATATTAAAGACTTTGTGTAAGCTTAGGACCAATCAGTTTGGATTTAGGGTTTATGTAGAAGGTAAGCTTCTCACAAATAAGGAGATGGATAGTGTGTATGATTCTCCTCCAAAAGATAGCGACACTATTAATAGTTGGGTTGAAAGAACCTTTCCAAATAAAAAATTTGGAATGATAATTAATAGAGGCGAAAAATTGAATAATAAGCTTTCCAAACACATGGCCTATAAAATTTCACCCTTGTTAGACAAGGTTGGAATTCCGGTATTAGGTTTAAATTTCACCATATTTATAGGTAATTATGGATGGACACCTTTAGGTATCCATACGGATGCTCCTGGTGAAAGTGTAACTCATTTTCATCTCGGGCCAGGTGATAAAACCATGTACACCTGGAATAAAGAACAATATGAAGAAATTGCTGGTAAGGACAAATTCAACAACAAGGATGTAAAAAGGTTCCTTCCCTATGCAGATGTTCACCCTTTCAAGGAAGGTGATCTTTATTACATGCCGCCTAATGAATACCACATTGGCAAATCTGACGAGCTTTCCATAGGGTTAACCTTATGGCTGAACAATCATTTAAAGAGTGATTTGGCTAAAAAGTTGTTAAAAGTTGTTGTAGATCAATATCTGGAAGAAAGTCAGGAGACAATGAAACCAGATAAAAAATCTTTAGAAGATCTAAGTGCCGGAAAACAGGCTATAGATCTGTTTAAGGTACCGGAAGAGCTGACTGATTTATCCTTTAAAGATTTTATGCAGGAAACTTTTAAGGATTACCGATATTCCCTCTACAGTAATTCCGGATATTGGACGCGACCTTTTCCAAAAGAAGAAAAAACCACCTATAGGATTGATGACAAGTTTATACTTGAGAAGCCCTTTAAAATTCAATATGTGGAAACACTAGATGCAAGCAATATTCTAATATATGTACGAGGTACCAAGATTGTACTTAACAATCATGAATGCATAAAAAGATTGCTTAATGAAATAAATAAGGGTCAGGAAATGGCTGTCAAAGACGCCTTCTCAATTTTAGAGGATGAATGGGATGAAAGTATAGGTTATTATATTTTAGACTTGTTGGATACCCACAACGGAATAAATAAAGTAATATGAAATATAAAAAAAATGCCGCAGAAATTCTAGGCGCAAAGATAATTTCTGAAAAGCAACAATGTGAATTCAGAGGCGGCCTTAGGCATGATCAACAACAAGTAATTCAGCAACAACAGCAACAGACATGTCCATGCCCATGTTGTGATTGTGGCTACTTTTGATAAAATCAATTAAAATAAATCCGCAAATTCCCTGGAGCAAAAGTGAGTTCACCTTAAAAATTTGACTTAAGGGTAAGGCAGGGCATCTATTATATAAAATATGCAGTGTCATTGAACTTTCCAAAACGATAGAAAATGCGGACAACCATAAGAAATAGAAAATTTCTTGTGATAAAATTATTGCGTAGTGATTAACCGGTGGAATCCGAAAAACCCTAAAAGAGTAGGAGAAATTATTGAAATTCTTAAAATGAAAAACAAAAAAAACCCCGCTAAATTTCTTGGAGCCAAAGTTTTATCTCCAATGGAACAAGACGTTCTGAAAGGTGGAATGATGAGTCATCAGCAGCAGCAACAACAGCAGCAACAGCAGCAAGTTGTAAAAACTCCTGATACTCCACAACCACCACAAACTCCTGACCCTGGTTATTTCATGTAGCTTTAGGTTAGTTAACAGGGAGAGTGTAAAAACTCTCTCTTTAAAAAAATTAAAAGATGCGATCAATATCATTTTTATTAATCCTAATTATATTTACTATGAAAACTTATAGTCAATCCACTGTTACACCACCACCTACCCCACCTACACCACCTACACCGCCTATCCATTCAGTCGGGGGTTCTCAAGAGGTAAGTGTGGCGAAGTCAGCCACTGAAGATTCTTTTGCTTTTGTTTATACATTTACTTCCGATCAACAAGAAAATTTAATAAACTTGATTAAAAGTCAATTTGATGATTATTCAAACAGCTATTTACAAAAAGAATTTATTAAAAAAATAGAGGGTGAATTTCAATACAAAATTGAGCTACATTCCGGTGAATTAAAAATGGAATATAAATTCGATAATCCCAAAAAGGAAGACCGGTTAAAAATCATTAAAAAATTTGACAGGATTCAGCAGGGTATCTCGAAATTATGATTCTTATCTTATACTCCATGTTTTAGTTGATGATATTACTCAAAGTCACTTAAAATACCATCATCCGTATCATCAACTAAACCATCTTTCTAAGTTTTCTAATCCCAACCGCCTAGATATTTAATGAAGTTTACCTACGAGAATTTATCAATTAGAATAATAAATTCTCAATAGTAAATGTCCGTAAAATTAGTAAGCCTTGTTTAAGAAAAAAATAAAGTTTCTGCCTCAACATGATCAAATGGACTGCGGACCGGCTTGTCTTCAGATGATTTCCAGGTATTATGGAAAAAAATATTCGCTACAATATTTAAGAGATAATTCTTATTTAACCAGAGATGGTGTAAGCTTATTAGGTATAAGTAAATCTGCAGGTGAAATTGGGTTAAAAGCCACTTCTTTAAAAATGAGTATCGAAAGCCTGGTAGAGAATATTAAAAAACCAGGAATTTTACATTGGAACCAAAATCATTTTGTGGTTTTATGCCAAATCCACAAAAATGCTTTTAATGGTAAACTTATATTTATTATCGCCGACCCGGGGCATGGTATTATAAAATTAAATAAGGAGGAATTTCAAAAGCAGTGGTGTATTGATAATAATGAAGGCGTTATTCTCCATTTAGAACCTACTGAAGAGTTTTACTCCAAAAAAGAAAAAAATAGATTAGATCAGAATAACTTTTCATTTTTATTCTCTTATCTAAAATCCTACAAATGGGAACTAACGCAGCTTCTGTTTGGTGTCATTGGAGGTAGTTTAATAACATTAATTTTACCTTTTCTCACCCAGGCATTGATTGATATCGGAGTTAAAAATCAAAGCTTAGAAATCATAACCATCATATTGGCTGGTCAGCTTTTCTTGTTCCTGGGATCAGCAATTATTGAAATTATACGGAATTGGATCACATTATATATTGGGAGTCATGTAAATATCAAAATTATATCGGATTTTCTACTAAAACTAATGAGGTTGCCAATTCGATTTTTTGATACAAAAATGATGGGCGATTTCACTCAAAGAATAAATGATCATGAAAGGATAGAAAATTTTCTTACTTCACAAAGTTTATTAACTCTTTTTTCTTTGATTAACCTATTTGTTTTTCTGATTGTCTTAGGTATTTACAACTTAAAGATCCTGTTAGTTTTTTCCGTCCTGACAGCAATTGCAGTTGTATGGATTTTTATCTTCCAAAATAAGAGAAAAATTTTGGACTATGTTAGATTTCAAAGTAAGGCTTTAAATCAAGACGCTGTATATGAATTAATCAATGGAATGCAGGAAATCAAATTGAACAGTTTTGAAGATTACAAAAGAAATGAATGGGAAAACATTCAAATCAAACTATTTAAAATAAGTACAAGGATTCTTGCATTAGACCAATATCAGTCGGTGGGTTATAACTTTATAAACCATTTGAAAAATATATTAGTTACTTATTTAGCAGCAAAAGAAGTTATACTGGGAAATCTAACTCTGGGAGCAATGCTGAGTATTATGTACATTATCGGTCAAGCTAATTCTCCTTTAAATCAGTTGATAGCATTTATTAGGTCCTTACAAGATGCTCAGATCAGTATTGACAGGTTAAGTGAAGTTCATACCCAAAAGGAAGAAGAGGAAATTCCAGTTCTGGAAAAGATTAGGAATTATGAACCTCCTCAAAAGGAGGGTTTAAATTTTGTTAATCTCTCCTTTAGTTACGATGGAAGTTTTAATAAGAAGATTCTTAAGAATATAAACTTAAATATACCGAAAGGAAAGACTACTGCCATTGTTGGGGCCAGTGGAAGCGGAAAAACTACTTTGATGAAGCTTTTGTTGAAATTTTATTCTCCTACCAAGGGTGAAATCTTTGTAAAGGATAAACCATTAGATTTTATTTCACCCAAGGAATGGAGAAACAACATTGGAACTGTCATGCAAGAAGGATATATTTTTTCTGATACCATTGAAAGAAATATTGCCACCTGTGATGAAGAGATTGATGATGTTAAGCTAAAATATTCCTTAGAAACAGCTAATTTGGAAGATTTTATTGATGATTTGCCAAATGGCCTCAAAACTAAAATCGGTGCCTCGGGGAATGGAATAAGTGGGGGGCAAAAACAGCGGATATTGATAGCTAGAGCTGTTTATAAAAATCCAGAATTTATTTTTTTTGATGAAGCAACAAGTGCTTTAGACACTGAAAATGAAAGGATAATAATGAGTAAGATAAATTCTTTCATTGAAGATCGAACTGCTGTAATAATCGCCCATAGGCTGAGTACAGTCAAAAATGCAGATCAAATTGTTGTTTTAAAAAAGGGAGAGATTGTAGAAAAGGGCACTCACGATGAATTAGTTAGAAATAGGAGTTTTTATTTCGAACTCGTGAAGGACCAACTTGAATTAAATGTCGAGTATGGAAAATAATAAATTTGAGAAGTTATTAAATAGAGACCGCAATTGGTTGTCAAAATATGGTGGCTTCATAACCTTACTTATCATATTCATTTTCATTGTCGGAATCACATATGTACAAATTCCCGTTTACCTGCCGGTAAACGTTGAAGATAATCAAACACTTGATATTGAATTAAACAAACACAATAGAATAGGAAAAATAGGTGATACTATAAAATTGAAAAGTCTTTCTCATGGAGATATTTACGTTCATATATTGGATTCCAAAGGGCTTGAACATTCAAAAATTTATAATTTGGAAATTATAAGTAAAGATCTTGAAGTTGGTGAACTAAAGATTGTTACTGAAGAGAAATCACTTTTAAAGACTCTCCTGACTCCCCTCCTGTAGAACAAATCGTGAAGATAAATGGAACAGTTTCCTATAATTTTAAAAAGAACAGGTGGGGTGAAAATGAACACTTTCACTTCAGTATTTCATGACAATTATTTTGAATCAGAAACATTGTTATTTATTGAGCTCGACAAGGAGATTAATTTACTAAAGGAAAAGCTTTTATCGATTCTTTATTTTGAAATTAAAAATAACTTTAAAGAAAATTCCAAGCTGATTAATTTAAAGCGAGACATTTTCAATAATAAAAAACTGGAAAAGTATTCTGATGTCAATTTCAATATATCTTACGATTGTCAGGCCTGCCTTACCCAGTATTTACGCTTATTAAAAGATCATCAAAGTTTTATTGATTCTTTTATAATAGATTATGACTTCTATCTTAAGGATTCGGCAAAAAAATTAAATAAGATTATAAAAAATGGAAATGATTTTTTTTTAAATGGACTTCTCTTTTCTTCTACTGTTCTTTATAATGAAGTGCTTAAAACGGATTTTAATTTTTCTAACTTCAATAAAAAAAATAAAAAAGTTACCACCTCCGTGATAAAATATCTTTCCAGAGCAGCAACTAAAACCACTCCATTTAGCACATTTTCTCGTCTTTCTATTCTAGAAATCGATAAAGACGGAAATTACAATTGCAACAGTAATAGGGTGACATCTTCATATAAATTGAATAATCTATTTTATCATCATTTAAAAGAAGCATTGTTCAACATTTCTGATTTCAAAAAGAAAATGACCATTCACCTGAATGGTACTATACGAGTTGACCCTGAAAACAAAAAATACATTTTTTTTAATAACGACTCGAATGAGAGTATTTTGAAAAAGATATCAGTTTCTGAATTTTTAGAGTTTCTAGTGAAAAAATTACGTGAAGATAGTTTTACATATCAGGATTTAATCAATCTAACATCCAAAATTTCTTCTTCCTCATACGAAAAAGCAATTCATTTTATTGACCGACTAATAACAGAGGGGTTTTTATTTTTATCTTTTCCAGTTGGCTTTTACAATCCAGCCTGGATTAGCATTTTGAAATTGTTTTTACAGAAAAATTTCTCAAATCCTCAGTTCCTTGGTACAATTAGATTATTAGCCAACTTAGAGAAAAGTCAATCCCACCTAGAAGTATCAAACGTTTATCAGAAAAGGTTATTAATAAAAACCTATTTCGATGACATAGCCTTTAATTTAAAAACCTTAAAACCTGATACTCGCTTTAAAGATAGAGTAGCTCCCCAAAGTTTATTTTTTGAAAATCATTATTCGTTTACTGTTGAAAAATTGACGGGATCTGTATTTCAAAAAATTTCACATGATTTAAAAGAAGTTTATTTAAGCTTCAATGAAATATCATTTAAAAAAGTTTTTAAATCCAGCTTATGCAGTTCACTTGCCGAGTACGGTGGAAAAATTTCCTTGATTGAATTTTTTGACAGAATATATTTGAACAAAATAAAAAATTTCTCTCCTGATAAAAAAGCCTTAAAAGTTTTAAAGAAGTTGAAAATACATGTTAATGCATTAAAGAACAAAAATGAGAAATTTGATTTTATTGATTTAAAATTGTTTTTTAAGGGTACAAATATGAGAGAATGTAATCCCATCTGCTTTGGAGCATACTTGCAACCGATCGAAGAAGATTTTTCAAGCTATGTCCTCAACGGATTTTCTGACGGTTATGGTTCAAATTGCTCACATTTTTTAATGGATTTCATAGGCGCAAATAAATACCATGAAAAAGTGAAGCATTACAATAAATGCAGAAAACCAATAATCTCTGATGTTAAGGATGCCTCTATTCATAATGCTAATATTTATCCGGCTATAACAGAACATGTTATCTCTTCATCTAACGACAAAAATCTCGAAGATCCCTATAAAGTATTAAAAACTTCAGAGCTTTATGTACATTGTAATGAAATTAATGGGATTGATTTGATTGAAGGAAACAAAAAAGTCACACCTGTCAATCTTACACTGGAAGGGTTAAATAGGCGTTCTAAATTCTCCCAGTTCCTGGATTTGTTTAACCCAAGTGATTTATTTGGTTATGAAGTAATAATGCACCATATCAATAGTATTTTTAAAGAGGACTTAGAGAAGACAAAGATTGTAGCGATACCAAGAATAAAATTCGGTGATAATATCGTATTGCAAAGAAAAAAATGGGTAATGAGGAAATATGAATTATTGTCCATTTTGAAAAGTAAAACTATTGAGAAAGGTGAAATATTCCTTAACCTTAATAAATGGAGAATCAATAATAAAATACCCCGTCAGGTTTTTATTAAATTAAAGGAGGGACAAAAGCATAAATCCACAACCGATAATCATAAACCACAGTATATTGATTTCTCACAACCCATTAATATTTTATTATTAGGAAAAATTCTTAAAGATGCCGACGAGATGATTGAATTAACAGAAATTCTACCTTCAAATAAGCAAGTAGAAACTAGCGGAGGTTTTGTTAATGAATATTTATTGAATATTGGCTAATTTATGAGCTGGATTTCATTTCACATACATCATAAATTATCTTTCGAAAAACTACTAATCAGTCATATTTTGCCCCTTACACATTATTTGAAGGATGAAAGACTTATTAAATCAATGTTTTATATAAGATATTGGGAGGGAGGCCCTCATATTAGGTATCGGGTTTTCAAAAATGAAAATATCAGCACTACCAAGTTAAAAGAAATAATTCTCTCGGAATCTTTATACTTTTTTAATCAAGCTGAAGCTGATGAAGAAGACTTTGATTTATTTTTTCTAGATTACAAACGTGAAATAAAACGATATGGAGGAATCGCAGGAGTTGAATTTGCAGAAAAAAATTTTCAAGACTCATCAGAATCGATTCTAAATTTATTGAATAAGAAAAGAGATATTTGGGATTATGGTTTAGCTTTAGCATTTTCAATTCAATTAAATTTAACGATTATTAAAGAATTTACTGAAGACAAAAAAGAGTCAGTTATCTTCTTCAAATCTAATTTTAAGAACTGGTTAATTTATAGTTTAAAATTGGATAAAATTAATTCTAATGATACAGAGGAAATAAATAAGGTATTGAAATTTTTCAATAATTCCTACGACAATCAAAGTGACAAAATAAACTACATCGTTAAAACTATTTGGGAGGAAAAAGAAAATGATGACTGGTTGAGCCATTGGAAAAAGTGTTGTGCTGAGCAAAAGAGTATGTTTCATAGTTATAAGGACAAAATAAATTTTGATTTACTCAGTTCGAATTCTTTGGATAAAAAATCAGAAATAGACGAGAATTCCTTTTTCCTACTATTAAATAATTTAACCCATATGTCCAATAATAGAATAGGTATTCACCTTAGAGATGAAGCTTTTATTTCCTATTCAATAATGAAAGCCCTTAACTCTTTTTAAGATTGATAAAGACATCTTGGTAAACAGGCCATGTACGTCGTCTCCTAAGGAGATACAGCTTTTTTTTAAAGCAGAAGGATATCCGGAAAATTAAAACCAGTAAAGAAGGTTTTAACCTCCAAAAATTCTTAAAGTTTGTAAAGACTTTGAAAATGTGAAAACAGCTGCTGAGATTTCCGATAAGAGTGGTGATAGTGAAGCTTTCTACAACAAGTGTTATTATACCATGAATGGTTAAGACTGCAAACGTCCTTTATTGAAAATTTTAACACGGATTGAGCATAGCTTTTTAGAAGAAGTGTATGGAATGAATAATCCCATTTTGCAGACTTTCGACCAGGTAAAGAACAAACTCGATGGTGAGTATATAATCACAAACGTCATGATGCTTTTCGAAAAAGACTCTTCAGTTCAAAATAAGGTTATCTTGCCAAGGGTGACTGCTTATCCTATAATAAGACCCCGAGATTCCACATCCTAAATCCGGAACAAACTTCCTGAACGATTTTAATTTTTTCCCTTTTAAGAAGAGCGTGAAATATCGCTGATAAGAAATCTTATAGTACATCCATCTTTGCTATCCTAAATAGTTAAACTTCAAGTTATTTAAGAATATGAAATAAAGAAGTAAGGCTAAACCGTAATAGAAATAGGGGCAATTTTCCACGATTAAATTTATGTAAACTTAATTTTGATATGATCATTAATCATTAGGACATTAATTACAGGCCAATTCAAAAGTCTGCATGCCGATCCTAACCTTTAATATATGTATCTCTGAATGGAGTTCCAATTCACTATTATTAGCAATGACCCGGACTTGATTTCAAAGCTATTAGAGTTGCCAAAGGATTTTGACAACTTTGTTTGTGTTGGTTATACGGGAGATGAAGAAAAGGCTTGTGAAAATATTTTAAATCTTCAACCACAGATTGTTTTTATAGATCTGGATAATAAGCGCCTTATTGATCCTTTCGCTTTTGTAAATCAGCTTTACCAATATTTAGATGTACTACCAAAAATTGTAGCTATATCTCATAGTAGGGAGCATGCTTATAATGCAATAAAAAATAATTTTTTGGATTATCTCCTGAAACCATTGGCAAAACTTGAACTACGCAAGACTGTCATGAGTTTTAAAAAAAAGCATAGGAATACTGGACAACTATGTCTCAAATCTTATTCCGACTACCAGTTCTTGAATTTATCTGAAATAGTTTACCTAAAAGCTGATAATAATACTACAGATTTTCACTTAGCCTCAGGGAAAAAAGTAGTGGGATTTAAGAGTTTAAAAATCTATGATGACCTTCTCCCTTCTAATTTTATAAGAGTTCATAAAAGTTATATAATAAATATTATTCTAATTAAACGAATCAGTTTTTCGAAAAACCTTTTAAGCCTCCAGTATCTTTCAGGATTGGTCGACATTCCCTTTTCTAGGTCTTATCAAGATGAAATCAGTTCACTCCGTTCTTCCTTAGTAAGCGAAAACCTTTTCGCCAATGAACAATGATTCATTGCCCATTTAAATCCAATCATTCACCCTCGTATTGCCCCCATATACCATTTAGTGCCACGTCAATTCCGTTTATTTCAGGGTACGGCTTATTTTTGAGCTGTTAACAAACATTTAAGAATTCTTAGATCGAATAATTTCTCCCTAATCAACAGGGACAGAAACTAAACCTAAAATTTTTAAAATTTATTTTATGAAAACTTTCAAGATAATTTTCGCTATTTTCGTTCTATGTGTTATAACCTTCTCTTGTGAGCCGGAGGCACTTCCTAGAGAGAATGAAAAAAACATTCCAATCCAAGCAGATACGGAAAATGAAGAGCTTCCGGTGGATGAGAAGGAGGAACCCTAAAATATTTCTAAGGATAGGGTTAGTTTTGGCTAACCCTATTTTAAATATATTAATTATTAATCGAGTCTTATTCCTTATATTATTATTGCTCGTTTCCTGTGGCAGGAAGAATGAAAACATTGATAAAATTTACAAGGCAAATTCTTTCTCAAAAATTTTTGAAAAAGATAAAGTAAATCAAGATAGCCTCGACCAAATATACTCCAGTATCCGGGCGGATTCAATTAAAAAAAAATTTCTTCTTAAAGCCTCCTACTATCATTTAAAAAACAGAGATTCTTTAGAATTTAGAAAGTGGAACTTCAAACTTCGTAAGTTTTCGAAGGTTCAGGGTGATTCTTCGACAATTGCTGAGAGTTATTGGGATTTGGCCAGTTTTTTTAATAATATTCACATTTATGATAGTGCCTATTATTATTACAACCGATCTTCTAATTTATATTATGAGATAAACGATAGTTATTCTTACGCCAGAATGCAACTCAATCAGGCAATAATTCAATCAAAAGTAAATGATTATTTAGGAAGTGAGATTACCTCTTTCAGGGCAATCGATATCTTAAAACCCTTGGAAAGTTATAAGCAGCTTTATTTGGCATATAATAATTTAGGTGTAATTCATAATAATCTAGGAAATTTTAACCAGTCCTTAAAGTACCATGAGATTGCAAAGTCCTATAACAAAAAACTCAATATTTCCTATTACGAAATAACCAGCCTTAATAATATAGGATTGGCTTACCACAATATGGGGGAATACAAAAAAGCAATTAATATTTTTAAGAGTGCTCAATCCCAGAATAATGGGCTCAACTTGAGATTAGAAGCTATCTTATTGGATAATCTGGGTCATGCTGAACTATTAAACGGAAATTTGATTGAGGGATTAAAATTAATAAGAAAGGCGTTGGATATCCGTCGTGAAATCAACCATAAAGGAGGGATAGTTCTAAGTTTTCTACATCTGGGGGATTATTACAGATTAAATAGTGAAGCAGAAGAGGCAATAAGATATTATACCAAGGCAGCGAGGATGGCACAGGATCTAAATATGCGGGCTGAATTGCTAGAAGTCTATCTCGCTTTAGTGGAAGTAGATAAAGAAAATGAAGCGAAATATCTAAAAGCTCATATTGATTTAACCGAACAATTAAGAAAAGAAGAGCGTTCAATTCAGAATCAGTTTGCCAGAATTAGATATGAAACCGACCAAATCATTCTAAGGGCTGACAATCTAAACCAACAAAAATCTTATTTAGTCATAGGGATTATTTTGGTATTAATTTTGTTTTCTCTTGCCTATATCATTCAGATGCAGAAATCCAGGAATAAAAAACTTATTTTGGAGAAGCAACAGCAAGATTCTAATGAACGCATTTACGACCTATTATTGCGTTCTCAGCAAAAATATGAAGAAGGGAGTGTTTCGGAGCGTAAAAGAATTTCAAGGGATCTTCATGATGCCATTTTAAGTAGGTTTTTTGGGATAAGATTAAATTTAGAAGTTCTAAACGATAAGAGAGATCAAGATTCTGAAGATAAACGATTATTATATATTGAAAATCTAAAAAATATTGAGCACGACATCAGAAATATTTCACATAAGCTAAATGTCGATTATGATTTCTCAGAAATAGGGTTTTTAGATATTCTCAAGGATTTATTTATTGAAATCGAAGAAACTGAAGACCTCAAAATAGATTTTTTCAGCAGTGTTAAGATACACTGGGGAGGAATTAAAAACAATATAAAAATTAATTTCTACAGAATTATTCAGGAAGCATTACAGAATATTAGGAAGCATGCCAATGCAAAAAATGTTGAGATTAAGATCAGTTTGGAGGGAGAACATCTGGTTCTTTATGTTACAGACGATGGTCAGGGTTTTGATATTAGTCGCAAGGAGAAAGGAATTGGACTTAAGAATATTGAGGAAAGGACTAAAGAAGTTCACGGCAGTTTTGATATACTATCAAATGAGAATGGAACTACTTTGCAAGTAACGATACCTAAAAATTACTTATGACAAATATAATAAAGGTTTTAATGGTTGATGATCATCCACTAATTGTGGAAGGATATAAAAATACCCTTCTTGAATTAGATAACGAGAATGAAAAGATCGTTTTTGAAACTGCAGATAATCTTCAGCGCGCCTATGAGAAAATTAGTGAAAGTGTTAATTCCGGAAACCTTTTTAACGTAATTTTTCTGGATGTAAACTTACCGGAATATTCTGAAAAGAAAATCTTTTCCGGTGAAGATCTGGCGCTGTATATTAGAAAAGTTTCTCCAGACTCCAAAATCATCTTTCTTACCATGCTTAGTGAAAACTTCAGGCTTTTTAATCTTGTAAAGAATGTCAATCCCGAGGGATTGTTAGTAAAAAGCGACGTAGGATCCAAAGACTTAAAAATTGCTTTTCAAAAAGTGCTGTTAAATAAAATAAGTTATAGTAACACTGTATTAAAGTTAATGCAAAAACAGGTAACAAATGATTTTGCATTGGATCAATTCGATAGGCAGATTCTATACCAGTTATCACTGGGTGTTCAGACCAAAAAATTACCTGAATTCATCCCATTATCTTTAGCAGCGATAGAAAAACGAAAAAAAAACTTAAAGGACTTGTTTGGTCTTGATAAAAAAGGGGATTTAATGTTAGTAAAAAAGGCTAAACAGATGGGTTTTATATAAACTGAACTATCCAATGCTGACTGGGTTTACGGCGAATTTCTTGTCCATAGAAAATCCTGTCCTTAACTTACAAACATTTTTCAGAAGGATTTTTCATTCTTATAAAGAAATTGGTTTCCTATTGAGCAAAAGAAAAAAAATCCTTTTATGATCGCCTTAAAGAGAATTAGAAGTTCACTACATATCCTCATCTACAAGGGAGAAGTAGATTCCCTTTGGTAAAATTATGAGGTGGTGCAGGAGTTTAATATCCAAAAAATTGCTGCTTTTCAATAAGAACCAGTAATTGCTGCTAAGAAATAACTTCGTTAAAAATCTTATAGACGTTAGCAAGCACAAATATTAAAAAAACCTGTGAAGAAAACTCCACAGGTTTTTCAAAAAGTTCAATGATAATTCCTTAGCATTGAAGAGTGGAAACTTTTTTAAAACTGGATGGTCAGGGGTACACTACCTCCATAAAAAAGAAAGCTTCCATTTTCTCCTCCAGTAACGACTACATTAACATTGGGGTTTATCCCCACGTTTCCTATTTTTACATAGAAACCTACAGAGGAGTATCCGCCCAAACCAAAAGTACTTTTTTCCATATGGATGTCAAGGTATGGTTCCACGGTATTATTGAAATGGCTATAGGTTTCTTTATAACTAAAAGCACCCATACCAAATTCACTCGTCAAGCCGAAATACTTCTTTTTCCAGGTAGGTCGAACACCTGCGAATATTCCACCACCGTTAAGTACATGTTTTTGCTCATTTGTTTTTCCCGGAGTATAGCCTAGAGAAGAATCGTCCAATAGGTCCTTTTCGATTAAGGCACCAACGAATAGGTCAATGTTCTCTTTTTTTGTTGGAATGACTACTTTTAAAGTCAATGTCTGAAGATTATCTAGATGACCATAACTTCCGTCCTTCACCTCCATATCGTAATTCCTATTTAGACTATTGGAGTGCATTCCGTATCCAAGAGAAATTATAATATCATCCCTATCTGTAGAGAGAGTTTCTGTCTGGGCCAGTGTTTCTAATCCAAAGAACAGGAATAGTCCGAATACGATAAATTTACCTTTCATAATTTAAATTTATGCTTTTATTCAAATCAATTAATAATCGTCACTTACACGTATTTCAACTCCATAATTAGGCATCTGAATCCATTGATCAGGAACTGCATAGTAACTAAACGTTTGACTCCCGCACCTCTCTCCTTCATCTTTAACCTCGTAATTATATTCAACTTTCCCTGCAACATCTAAACCTGTTTTTAGGGCATTTTTCTTATTATAGCCCACAGAAGCGGTTATATCCATCGTCCCAAAAGAAACATCATACTCAACTACAGTAAAAGTCAGCATGTCATACCAATACCCCGGATCCCAGTCCAACACTTTTCGACCCGAGAATTCCTGAGAAGTACGGCTGTCATTATCATCATATACGAACTTCATACCATCCTGTACGGGATATGCCGATTTGTTAACGTCAACATTTGCCACATTTATTATAAATTCTGGTTTACCTGCAGGCCACCGTTCTATTCTATCATCAGAATATTTTATTTGTTTAATGTACACTGGCGACGGTTCGGAAATGTCACGATAGGGAACCCTTACAAAATCATACTTGGCATTTGAGACTCCCAGTGATGTTACGTGGTTTATCTGGTAGTTCACCTGCTTTCCTTTTATAAGGTCATGGTCCATATAATGATGCTGATCAGCCGAAAATGTCCCTAAAGACTGGTAATCTGAAGTTACTCCTATTACATGCTTTTGAATTGTAGTGCTTTCTATAAATTGAGAGTTATCATTTTCCCAACGCAACTCAATTTCATTTAAGGCATTTTGGATTGCATCAAAAGAGAGAACAGGTTTTGGCCGTAAGGGAGCTGTAATTGTTATATAATTGGAAGGCAAGGAAGTTTGCATACCATCAAAAGAGACGACATAGTAGGAATAAGAAGCTCCTGGTGCTACTTGATTGTCGTCATAGCTCCTGTTAAAAGCACCTGAAATAGTAGCTACCTTCTCGTAACTGTTATTAATAGTTGATTTTCTATACACATAATATCCTGAAAAATAAATATTAGAACCTGCCGGCAAAGACCATGATAATCTCAAACCCGCTTCTGTTTCACTTCCAGTTAGGTTAATGGGAGTAGGAGCTTCTGTCTCCCCTCCCCCAATTGGTTCAACCATCATCATCGATCTTTCGTTTTGACCAATGACAATTACAGGGTAGTCCGGTTCTTTAACCGCGTCCAACATTACCTCTTGTCCAGACTGATCATATCCTATTAGTGTGGCTGTAGTTGCGTCACTGTAATTTCTTGGTAAAAACGTTATAACCGGAGTATTTGAGGAAGAATCCCACTGTTCTGCGTTTACGGGAACTGAAATTTGTAGGTGCGGGTATTTTTCAGACAGTTCTTTAATTACTGAAGCAGCACTAGTTTTACTACCAGATTTCTCTGAATTTAAAGTACTAACGAAGTTATCACTGAGCAATTCTTCTACAGAAAGAAAGCTGCTTTTGTTGTTTGACCCTATAGTTCTGACTTCATTATGAAGAATATCTTTTAATAAAACATCAAAATCACCGCGATTTTGTTTAAGTGCTTCTGATTGGATCATTGTGCGAAACTCTTTGCTTTGAACTAAAGATTTTTGCACAGCTAAAGTAAAATTTTCCAAGTCCTGGTTGTATTCGTTTTCGACAATCTCCTTTGCCAAAATAGGTTCGGAATGTTCTATATAATCCTCTTTTTCACATCCAGTGATGAATAAAAGAAGAAATAAAGAAAAAAGATGACCTAAATGGTTAAAATTAAACCGATTTAAAGTTTGAATATTGTTAAAATGTTTCATTTGCTAGTCTTCTGTAATTGGTTTCACTTTATTTAATAATCGTTGTCAGAACTATAAAACTTTGTAACCTCTTATTTCTGAAAGATTTTCACTTTTGCTAAGCTAAGTGAATCCTCGTTCGATCAAGTAGGTTTTCCCGTACAATAATTACGGTTTGTGCTTCAAAGGTGTAGAACAGGATTTCAAAATGAAGCTATAAAATCTGCTAAAAATGATGAAAACGTAAAGGGTTTGCGAGGGTAGTGATGATTATCTATCAGCTATATCGAGTGATCAGGCAAATAAAGACACTTGCAACGAAAATTTTCTAATAGATAATGAAAACCGTCGGCTATTGATTGGAATTTCCAGCAATAAGTAGATCTTACTTTAGTCAATTTCTCCAATGATGATTCTTTCGGAAATTTTCACGTAGGCAGTAATTAGTTTTACCACGGATGCACCACTCACTAATTAACCAATGAACCTGAAAATACTGAGCTTTGCAATGGGATTAATTAAATAACACCGCTTTAGCGTGTTATCCTCTTGCTATCCTTATTATCCGAAAGGATTTTAGAATTTCACTGTTATTAAACTTCATGGAATTAATGAAGCTGTCCGATTCTTTTGGACATAAAAAAAGCCGGTATTTCACCGGCCGATCTAAAAAGATTAATTTTTACAGCATCCCTTCATCCGCGAAGGAGAAGTATGTTCCCTCTGGAGAAATAATCAGGTGGTCCAGCAGCCGAATGTCCAGAAGGGCACCTGCTTCTTTTATTTTGGAGGTGAGTTTTTTGTCATTTTCACTTGGCTGAAGTGTCCCAGACGGGTGGTTGTGAGCGACAATTATTCCGGTAGTCAGCGATTTCAGGGCTACGGCAAAAATGATTCTTAAATCAACAAGCGTCCCAGTAATACCTCCGTTGGAAACTTCAACGATTCCCTTGACCCTGTTGCTATTACTAAGAAGCATTAATTTAAAGCATTCCTGGAGTGCTATTTTGTCCATGTCCCAATGACTGCGGAAAATTTCAGAGGCATCCATGGAAGAACCAACTTTTGGTGATTCCATTACCTTCAGATTTCCTCGGTATTTAATGGCTATTTCATTAACTTTGGCTTTCATGAGATTTAAGTTTAATGGGTTATTTAAAAAGGAGGGTGAAATATGAGGTTTCCACCCTCTTTTCTTTTCGACTTATTTTTGTGAATGTGTTGTAGAAGTACCGCCCAGCAAAAGGATTTCACTTGCGATGATCTCGGTTACATATCTTCTGGTTCCATCGCTGGCTTCATAAGATCGGTTTGAAATTTTTCCTTCTATGGCAATTTCTTTTCCTTTAGCGACATCCTTTTCCACGATTTCAGCGTTTTTACCCCAGCATACAATTTGATGCCATTGGGTTTCCTCTACTTTATCTCCTTTTACACTGCGATAAAATTCATTGGTAGCTAAGGAGAAAGAAGCTACTTTTTTGTCATTTTCCAGGTTCCTGACTTCGGGCGTTTTTCCAACGTTTCCAATCAACTGTACTTTGTTTCTAATTGTTCTCATGACTTAAATATTTAAAGGTTATTTATTGATTTACTTTTTATATCCGGAGCGTTTTCCTTTTTGTTTTTCTTTGGTGCCGCTTCCTTTTTGATGTTTTTGTTCGATTCCATAATCTTCAATTTTGATTTACTTCCCATAGAGCCCTCGCTGTTACCTTTTTTGTTGCTGTAGATCTTTTAAACATTCGGAATTGAAAAGGACTTATAAAAAGGAGGTACGACTGGCTTATGCAGTCCGTCAACTTCCGAATGTTGTTACTTTGCTTACAAAAAAGGTGAGATACAGCGGGGCTTAGGAGGATTCAAAAGGATTTTGTGAAGAACTATAAAACTTTGGAAGCGGCCCCAAATTATTTTTTATCAAAATCCAATTTGGGACGTCCTTTCCAATTTCGTAATGAAACGCAGGGTTTCCGCTCCGGAAAAGTGAAAGGGATAAGCGGAGTGAAAAGGAGCAATTGGAAAGGAGGTCCGGGAGTTCTTAGGGAAGCTCTTTTCCCGAAATGAAGCTTTTTCTGCGAAATGAAGCGGAAATGTGCTGACCGGCTTTTACCAGTGCTGTTCCTGTCATCCTGAAAACCAGCTTTAGCATAAACATCCTCTCATTCTAAGCCGGGTAAGCGGAATTCAGTTGTAGTTTTTTCAGCCCTGGGAAGAATTCTTTAAAGAATCGTTGAAAACCCTCCCTTCCATATCTTAAAATCATCATCGCTAATGGCCTTAAAGACGGCTCAGGGTACCTTAGAAATGCTCACAGGCAGCTAATAGAAATTTCGGCCGGATGAATCCATTTTCCACCATAAGTATTAAGACAGAAACCGCAAAAAGATTCCGGGAATTCACCCGGGAAACGGGAGGATCCAATACAGACGTACTGGAACTTATGCTGGAATATTTTCACAAGTACCAGATATCGCCAAAGCACAAAGCAAAACTAGACCTGCCGGCCCTGGATGAAAAGATCCAAAAGCGACTGAACGCCATAATCGCTATTATACGAGAAATTGAAAAGACCCAGACGCAGCCTATCCTGGCCATGCTACAGTTGCTATTTGATCCTGCCCAGGTCAATTCCTTATCCCCTATCCTCCCCCCACTGTTACCTGTAAAAAAAGCTCCATTTCCTGTGCAGAATTCCACGGAAAGAAGCGCTGCCGGAGAAAGGGACTATGCTGAAATGAAAAAAGACCTGGAGTATCTTCTTGGGAAGGTCATCCGTGACAAAAGAACTTTTGGATCGGACAGGTATGTTCTCGACATGGAAGGAGAAGAACTGGAACGGATGAAAAGGAAATTAGAATCCTACTAAAATGTACCTTACCATCACCCCTCAGAAAATAGGCGGAAACTTTTCCAGTAGTGTTGCGGATTTTGTGGCCTACCTGGAAAAAGAGAACAGGGACCAGCCCATGGAGAAGATGAACTATTTTTTCAATCACACAGGGAATCAAATTTCCGAACAACAGGTGATAGGCGAAATAGATGCCAATTCGGCCAAACTCAAAAAGACCGAACCAAGGTACTACTCCATTACGATCAATCCCAGCAAATATGAACTCCAACATATCAAGAACAATTCAGGTTACCTTCGGGAATACACGCTACAGGTAATGAGGGAATATGCTAAAGCCTTTAACCGCGAAATCGAAGGAAAACCTGTCAGTATAGACAATCTGAAATTTTTTGCAAAAATAGAGCATCAGCGTAGTTATGGATATATGGATAAAGAGATTCGGGAGAATTCCCCATATCTCAAACGCATCGCAAAACTGGAACACGACCTGGTTAAAATCAGGAGAGGCGAACTAAAAGGAGACATTGGTAAAATAAAAAAGGAGCTTTCCGCAATCAAGAAAGAAGTTCCACATAAAACAGGCGGGAAAGCCATTGAGGAAGGAATGCTCAAATCGGGGCTGCAAACACATGTACATGTCATTGTCAGCAGGAAGGATGCCTCCAATCGTTACAGTCTTTCCCCAGGAAGTAAATACAGGTCCTCCACTGTTGAGATGCATGGTAAGCAGGTCAGTAGGGGTTTTGACCGAAACCAGTTCTTCCAGAATGCAGAAAAGGCATTTGACAGAATGTTTCATTACCGAAGGAATTACGTGGAGCAGTATACCTCCAGGAAAACGCTTCAGAAGGATCCGCGAGGCTATTATGCAAAACTAATGAGTTTACCTGTGAATGAACGACAGTTTGCCTTCAAGATCCTGAGAAGCTCCGGTATGAGCTTACCTGCAAGCGGTTTTACACCTCCCCAGGTACAATTGGCAATTAAAAATCTGAAAAGAATGCTTGACCTGGCGGTAAAATCATCTTCAATCCATTACTAATGTTGCCACCACCCTATCTCATATGGATCATCACCTATGCCTGTTTAAGCAGTTTGTTCCTGGTTAATTACCTTCTTTTCAAAAAAGCTTTTCTAATAAACCTGGCCCTGCTTATTGTGTTGAGCTGGGGCTTACTATCCCACACGTCCGGTCAAGCACACTTAGCCGCTATTTCCCTTAAACTGTTTCTCCCCGGAATGGTTTTTAACCTATGTCTGTTTTGCTTTGTCCCAATACATAGAAAGACGCCCAACACTATAAAATACAGAGCGGTCCTCCCACTGGAATCCGGCAAACTTGTCCTGGAAAACATCAGGCGAGGCGTTTCGATCATTGGGGCTGCGGGAAGTGGTAAGACCGAAAGTGTAGTCTTTAACCTTCTTAAGCATTTCAGGAAACACTCGTTCAGCGGGTTACTGCATGATTATAAGAACTTTGAGCTTACCGAAATTGCTTATCCCCTTTTTAAATCCGGAAAAATTCCTTTTTACATCATCTCTTTTGATCAGATATATCACCGGGTGAACCCCATTGCACCAAGATACATGGTAGATGAGGAAAGCGTCAATGAGGTGGCCAGGGTTCTCCTGGAAAACCTTCTGGAGCAGAAGGAATTTCTCGCCTCCGGCACCACCAGGTTCTTTAATGATGCCGTTGAGGGACTGATAGGCGGCATGATCTGGAAATTGAAATCCGATTATCCAAAATACTGTACCCTCCCTCATCTCATCGCCCTCTATCAAAGTATGGAAACGGCAGAACTAGTATCTTTTTTAAGTACCGATATTACCTCCAGGTCCATGGCTGATGCCTTTATTAGCGGTATTGCCTCAGAGCGGCAGACAGCAGCCGTAAAAAGCAGTCTTGCCAATGCTTTAAAGAAAATTTGCACCCAAAGGATATTTATGGCTCTCTCCAGGGATGAAGTTCCCCTGGACATCAACAATCCGGAGCATCCTGCCGTGGTATCTATTGTCAACAACCCTAAATATGAAACCGCCTATTCCCCTGTCATAGCCACCACTATCCATACAATTACAAAGCAAATGAGCATCCGCAGACGGGAGGCTTCTTTCCTTCTTATGGAAGAAGCCCCTACCCTACGCCTGCTTCATATGCACCGGGTACCTGCAACCTTGCGCAGTTATAACATCTCTACTATTTATGTGATGCAGGATAAGATTCAAAACGACCTTCTTTACGGAGAAAAAGCCAGTAAGGCCATTCTGAGCAACTTATCCTATCAATTCTTTGGCAAGGTAAATGATCCCGACACAGCAAAATACTATGAACAATTCTTTGAAATAATTCAAAAAGAAAACATCAGCATCCACCAGGGGGGAAATCTGGATTTTGATACCCGCATTACGAAAAGCCACAGGGATGGCACCAGGATTCGTTTTGATGCTTTCTTCCGGTTAAAAGCCGGGGAATTCGTAAGCTTCGCGGACGGCAGGGAAAAGAGAATTAAGTTTCCGTATCCAAAGATAAAAAAGGAGTTACCTAAAAAATTCAAAGGGTATTCAGAGGAAGAGATAAAGGATAATTTTTATAGCATTTTCCGTGAAGTTCAGAATGAAATTATTAATTTTATAAAATAATCCTGCCACCCCCGACGAACCTTATCGATAAAGAACACAAAACACTGTTAATCGTATGATTTTCAGTGTTTTTTGTTTTTACTGATATTAAACGGTATCATATGAAATCACTCATTTCAGTGAATACATTCTTTCCACTAATTCACTACCTTAGAAATACATTACGGTTGATTTGATCTTCGTTTTACAAAGAATTGTATCATTTAAAGACGCTCAAAATGCCTGATTTTATTAAATTCTTTGTGCGCTTCTTTACAAGGAAACTGAACCAAAACTCAAAAGATTTATTCATTTACGCAAGGATTACGGTAAATGGAAAATGCTCTGAAATGAATCTTAAAAGAAAGACTCCAGTGAATGAATGGGAAATTTCCAAAAAACGACTTAAAGGAACTACTCCCAGGGTTAGAAAATTGAACAGCTATCTGGACCAGGTGTATTCACAATTATTAGATACACATAAGAAACTTCTGGACAAGGATAACCTTATTACTGCTGCAAAGATTAAAGCCTCTTATCTGGGATTGGATGAAGATCATAAAACTATCAAGGACATCGTAACTTATCATAATGAAAAAATAAAAGATGTGCTAAAATGGGCAACGCACTATCGTACCACTGCAAAATATCTTGAAGAGTTTCTAAAAAAGAAAAAGAAAACTGACAATGTTTACCTGAAGCATATCAACTATAAGTTTATAACAGAATTTGAAATATTCCTCAGAAGCTATAGTCCTAAGAAGGATCGAAAGGCTTGTGGAACTAACGGAACTATGAAACACCTGGAGCGATTAAAAAAACTCCTGAACCTGGCCATAAAATTGGAATGGCTTGAGAAAAATCCGTTTACGAGCTATAGCTTTAAGTTTGAAAAGAACGATCGGCAATTTCTTACCAAGAGAGAACTGCATATGTTGGAAGAAACGGTCTTCACCAGTGCTTCCCTTGAACGAGTCAAGGATATGTTCTTGTTCTCCTGCTATTCCGGATTAACATATATAGAGCTCAAGGAGCTAACCACAGATAATCTTGTTAAAGGAATGGATGGTAAAGACTGGATGGATTTATACCAAACGAGAAAAAACACAGCAGTCTGTAAAAGTTCACCTGCTTAATCCTGCTAAAGAAATTATCAAAAAATATCAGAATCAGCGTGTAGAAAAAACTAAAGAAGTTTTTCCGGTCATTTCCAATCAAAAGACAAATAAGTACCTGAAAGAAGATATGGAGTCTATTAATATCAGAAAGAAAATCACGTTTCACTCTGCCAGACATACTTTTGCTACGGTAGTAACCCTTTCAAATGGTGTTCTTATAGAAACGGTTTCTAAATTATTAGGACATACCGAACTTTCTACTACTCAGATCTACGCAAGAGTGTTAGAAACTAAATTCAGCTCGGATATCAGTAAGTTGGATGAAATAATTGAAGTAAGGCGCATGTTAAATAGCGAATGACTTAGTTTGTCAAAATTGTTGCAGAACACACCCTGATCTTGTAACCTATATGATTTCGAACATTAAAGAATCTTTTTTATTAATTCCGTATAACATTACTTAATCGTCAAATCCTTATTTACTATACCGCATCTAAAAACTTGTTGTAGATCATTTGGAAAAGGAATTTTTCATAGCTACAAATTCTTACATCAAATTGTTAAAGTGTAAGAATTCATTACACTGTAATATATTCTTATTATATTTGTAACAAAATCATACGAAATGGTCGCAACAAATATTCAAGAAATAGAAATGCAATTACAGCAAATCATGGAGGATACGGCAAAAAGGTTACATATTGATGCTGATATAACTCTGGATACATACCCGCATAAAATTGGAATAACTAGTCAAGTTTTGATTTCTGTAATGACCCGTCTTGAAAATGCATTAAAGGTTATTATTCCTGAGAATTGCTACATTTTTCAC
>JACLAD010012204.1_pt1 | contig 64894 bp, 106 predicted proteins | sample 8027901 | NCBI WGS metagenome assembly JACLAD01 (sample SAMN15725071, study PRJNA655200) | protist metagenome | isolation source: fluorescence activated cell sorting (FACS) single amplified genomes of... | place: Spain: Blaines Bay Microbial Observatory, Mediterranean Sea | collected 2016-07-05 | reverse complement strand
GACCACCCTCCATTAAACTCTAATTTTTTATCTTTTTCACTCATTAGAATGGTAATTCATCTCTATCACTTTTAGATAGAGGTTCTGTATGATCTTTTAATTTACGATAAGACATACTTGCAAATGGCTGCTCACCAATTTCATTAATATTAGGTCTAGCATTTGAAAATTGCTTATCAATATCATCTTTCATTTGATGTGCACGCTTCCTAGCCATGTAATCATTCTCAGCATAAACGTACATATCCATTGTAACTACGTATCTTTTATCTTTATCTGCCATAATTCTTTTATTTATAAATATTAAACCAACCCATTAATTGGCTCATCAAACAACCAATTTACTTTATTTTTGGTATCCAAGCTGAAGAACAACTTATTACCATTACCACCTCGACGATTCTTACTGAAATGGAAGAAACGCTGACCATCACCGTCAAATTTCAAGTGACCCATTGCTGTGGTCATGTGCTTAATCTTATTAGATCCAACAAACGTACCACCTTTAGTAACTTGTTGAATGATCAAAAACGTGGTATTAATCTTATCATCATTATTTGCTTGGTTATGCTCATCAAGCAACTGCAAAATTCGATTGGTATTAGACTTACCAGTACCACCAAAATAATCAACATAAGAATCACTAATCTCAGCCAAACTATCGATCAAAACACAATCATAACCCTCTTTAAGTGCAGTTCGAAGAACAACATCAGGATTAACTTCAGCATAATCACCCATAAACAAGATATCTAAATCTCCAAATTTTGGGAATCGCTTAACATAACCAACCATATCAATGGCATTCATTTCACCAGAAACAAACAAACATTTCTTACCTTTCTGATTAAGATCAGCAAGGATATCAAGCAATACTGTTGTTTTACCAACACCCGGATCACCTGTAATTACAACATTTGTACCGGGCATAACACCACCTTCCATACTGAAGAAAGCATCAACCTTGGTATTGGTTTTCATGGGTTCAAACAATTTCTTGTTGAACTGCATGTCATCCATTTTAACTGTTTTAACTTGGATTTTTGTCGTTGGAGCATTAACCTGCTTCTTTGGACGACCTCTTTTAACTTTATTAACCATAACCTTTATTTAATTAATTTAACATTTTTGGGCTCTCACCTCATTTACCCCGTAAATATATGAACCTTATTTTGCTTCTCCAAATATTACCTCATGAGTCTTTTCAAGACCTTCAAGAACTACTGGCTCACCAAAATCAACATCATACTCTATAAGTTCATACTTACAAGCAACATTGCTTTGATTGGCAAGCATTTGCTCAATTGTTTCTACTAATTGAGAACCTGTAACATACATCAACCAATCACTATCAACTGGGAAGATAAATTCTTGACCACCTTTTGGTTTCCAATGTGGTTTCTTATCACCATAATTGTTGAAACCATCTACATCAACATTATAATTTTCGAAATACTGCGCTTGAACTTTTACTTTTGCTGTCATAACCTTTATTTAATTTTGGGCTCTCACCTCATTTACCCCGTAAATATACGAACGGGATCTCGCTTTTCCAAATATTTACGCGGAAGCTTTTCCTTCCTCGCAAAATTCCTTCATCATATTAGCAATTGTTTCAACTAATTCCATAGGATCACGTTGTTCTTCTAGAATTTCTTGCAATTGAACAAGCATGTCAACGTTTTGTTCATTAACAGCAGCACGAAGCAACATATTTTGAGCTTCAGGTGCCATAGAAAGGATGTGTTTTTTGATATCCATTGTGTTATTGGTTTTTATCATCATTTACCCTGTAAATATACGAAAGGGATATCGGAAAACCAAAAATTTTCGCGGAAATGTTTTTTATACTAGAGGAGTTCCTAGCATTATTTTTTCATGTTCTACACCAGCAATTTTCCGTGTATATGAACCATCATCATTCATTTGAACATCTTTACCAGCTAGTGCTTTTTCAATAGTAGCTTCATCAGTTACTTGAGGTACACCTGCTTTCAGTAGGATATCTTTTATTTTACCTGAAACCTCAATGTAAAATCCAGGTTTTTTTAATCTATCTATTTTATGTGTAATAACTGCTCTTTTAGCAGGACTAGAACCATCATGACCTGTAGCTACAAATTTTTCTCCTGCTCTTTTTTCTTTAGAAACAGAAACGGCATCAATTTCATCATCACCATCAATGTCAATTACTTCATACTCAGCTCCTCTATTAGCTTCTTTACCTACATCATCAGCAGTTTTATAATTACTATGACCACCAATGTAAGCATAAGCAGATTTAATTAACTCAATAATATCATCTTCATATTCAGGAAGTTCTGACGTTGATAACTTATCCCATTCTTCTGCTAGAATTGATTCTTTTAGATATTGATTTCTAAAATATTTTTGTAAACTAAATCCCATCTACTTAATTATTTTATTATACATATCAATAAATTCCTCAATTGGCACTCTGTGTCCCATCGTTTTAACGTAATGTACTTTGTAACTCACACACTTATCCGTGATGTGATCTTTAAGGTAATTTAACGTTTTACTAGGGTCTATAACAGTGTCTTGATTGCCCAAAACCACATCCAATTCCTGAGGAATGTGTTTTTTTACAAAGTCAGGGAAATTAGGCTCAATTGTTCTAGAATGTAAAGCAGGATTGAATGCCACTACAGGAATCTGATAAAGCCCACCTAAAACAAACGCACTGTAACCACCCATACTAGAGCCCACAATTACATCAGGTTTAAATTCATTAACTGTTTTGATTAAAAAATCAAAAATGTCATTTCTGGTATAATCCATTTCGGGAGCGTGAACAAATCCTTTATTTGCTAGAAAGTCAACTTTTGGTCCCCCCTGACCACTTTCTAAACCATGTAAATATAATATCTTTTTCTTCATTGTTGTTGTTGTGGGTGATGACCCGATTTACCCCGTAAATATACGAACACTTTTTTGGGGAGCCAAATATCTCATCATGAGTGTTTTTCAATTATTAAGCCCACAACACTTAGTCCCAGTTTTCTTCTTCTTCAAAGCGGAAAGGTTTTTTCACCGCCTTCCGAGTTTTTGAAGGTGTTGGAGCTTTTAGAATTGAACCACAATCTCTACATTTGTAAAGACTAGTTTCTAAGTCCATTTCAAAATCTTCCGAACCACATTTAAGGCAAGGGTGGAAAGGATCATCTTCAATCCAATCGTCGTAAGTTACTTTAGGCATTTTATTCTATTATTTCTGCATCTTCAATAGTTTCACACATTAGAAAGTGTGTTTGTGATCTAAGGACATGATCACACCCAAGATAATCTCTGTAGGCTTGTAGTAATTCCATATTCAATCTATTAGTACCTTTTTGTTCGAAATTGTGAACAGGCACTTCTCGTTTAACGATGTAAGCATTGTCATTTACATATTTAATATAATCCGTTATCATTGTATATACGTATTAACTGGGAGTGTGTTGTAGAAAGAAGCTTTCGATTTTATTTACTTCTTTTCCCACGTTTTGTTCTATACTCTTTTATTATTGTTTTATCTTCTTTTTTTTGCTTTTCTGCTACTATTTGTCTATAGATGGGGCTATTCCATTCACATCCTCTATACTCTCGCTTTTTCATATGCTTTTTCTAATGTTATTCCTTCATTTTCAGGTCTAAATCCAACCATAACACCATTTTTAACAAATAATTTATCTTTAGATTTCTCAAACCAACAATTATCATGATAATGAGACCACCAACCATTTTCTAGTAAGTATTGTCTTTTATCTATTTCCATAATACTTGAATACAAATTAAAATTAATGCTAAACACAAACTAACTATTGTTTTTGGATTTAAACTTTCATTGAAAAAATATTGAACCCCAATAGCATAAATAATCATACCAACTCCAAACCCAACAAATCTAGCAGGCCATAACAAACCACCAAACCCACTAACAGTATACTTTGTTCCATAAATATAAAAATATGATAAAAATATTCCTGCTGCTGCTACTAGAAATTCATTTTTTCTAAACCAATCTACTTTAAAAAATTGCCCGTTTAATTGAAAGAATGTTAGTATATGAGCCATACTAAACATAAACATACCAATTAACATATCTTTATATAGCATATTTTAAATTTTATTAAATTGAATTCTATGGATTAATTCTTCTAGATGTTGGATTGCTTCTCCATTACTATGATCTTCAACTAGTTGTAAAATCAAGTTTAATTTTTGATACAAAAGTTCTTTTTGTTTTTTATCCATTGTTATTATATATTTCTTTTTCCATTTCATCCAAATCAAGTTCATAGATGTCTTCTTCATCCACTTCCATTTGAGTTAAACGATCTGTTTCTAAATCATCTCTCCAAGCAATTTCAGGTAACAACCCAGCATTTTCAACTAGTGACCAGATTCGCTCTTTCCATAAATCCATTTTTACACCCTCAATAACACAATCCCAACCAAATTGGCGAGTAAGTTCACCTAGAATTTCTATAAATTCATCAGCCAATTCATTTAATTCACCATCAACTGGGAAATTAGTTCCATATTTATCAGAACCGTTAGTTCCTTCTTCATACATTTTTTTAACTACTAACCACTTTGGGGTTAAAAACGATTTTTCAACTTTTGCCATAACTTTTATTTTTAATTAATTATTTATTGTTTTATACTCTTTTGTAGTATCTACTTTACTTAAATGATATTTAACATTATCCATAATCTCATTCATGTCAACTACCATACTTTCTAAATCGGAAATTCTCACACAGTTTTTGATTTCATAAACATAATCATTTATCATGCTTAATTCTGTAACCGCATCTTTTAATTCTGGAATACAATCCCAACCATCTTCAATTGTTTCTACTACCATATTATAACTTATTTTTTATTTTGGACTAACAACATTAAAGCATTGATTTGACCTCTACTTTGCCAACCCAAAACATCATCATGATGGTCAGGTACAAATTGCTTTGTAGCCCAATCACCATCAGGAGCAAATACTGCTACCTCAAATTCCTCAAAATCATCAGGACTATCACCATCTTCACGTGGTGTACTGTAAGCCATTCCACCTGCAATTACACTAATTGAAAACCCATTGTCAAAGTCTATTCGACTATTAATACCACCTGTTCTGTTTTTGTGGAAAACTAAATCTTTAAATACTTTCATAACTCTTATCTTTCTAATATCACAATTTCACCAAAATAATCATCAAATACTTGAATTAGATTCTCATAATCACCAGATGTCATTTCATCTTTAATTTTATTAAAATCTAAATCAAATTGTTGAGCAAATCTCTTAGCATATGCTAGAAGAGCAAATGCGTTTCCGTCTGGACCTGTTAGGTCAATTATAATCTCTTGTTGGGGTTGTTTATCTCTTATCATAAATTATCTCTTACTGAATTTTGAAGTAACATTTGACTAGTTGGGGCAATACCAAATGAAATCCAATTAGTACTGATATTAAATTGGGCTCTACAATGATCCATAATATCATCATTAAATTCAAGATGATTGCCCATCACATCAGTAACAGGATGCCATTTTGTTTCCCATCCATCATGAAGGAAAGTAACCCAAGCCATTTCTTTATTTAGATCTAACATAACTCTTATTTTTTAATACCAAACAAACCTATAATACCAAGCATAAAAGCTAAAACGGCAAATCCCATTTCATTTTCCACACCAGCAAAGTGAACATAATTTTGAACAACACCATGCATTGTTCCAAGACCAACTGCGAATGAACCTACTGCCATCGCTAACATTTGAAAATTAATTTTTTTAAGCATAACCTTTATTTGTTTTATCATCATTTACGGTGTAAATATACGAACGCTTATTTGGGAAACCAAATATCCCCATGGAAGTCTTTTATTTATTTTTAAAATATTTAACCATAATATGAGCTGATTTATAGTTAGTAGCTAGTGGTATTTCATGTACATCACATAATCTCATAAGCATACTAATATCAACATCATGTGGGTGTTTATCTAATGGATCTCTAAAAAAAATAACTCCATCAATTTCACCTCTAGTAACCATAGCTCCAATTTCAGCATCACCACCCATTGGACCACTTGCTACTAAATCTACTTTCAAACCAGCATGTTGAATCATGGTACCGGTTGTTCCAGTACCTACTAATTCAACATCCTTACGTTTGAAAAAATCCATTCGTTTCATTACGAAAGCAACCATATCTGCTTTCTTACCATCATGTGCTATGAGAGCTAATTTCATTATGATCTTGAATAAGGCCCATCAAATTCGTACATATCACCTAGTGTTGGGTGTTTAACTGTTGAACCTTTAACTATGAATTCTGATAGTTTGTTTGTAAGACGTGACATTTTTAATCCTGTGATAAATAATTTACCACCAATCATCTTACTGTTTTCTGTGTTTACGTTGATTTTTCTTGACATAACTTTTATTTATTATTAATTAACTCTATTTACGGTGTAAATATACGAAAAGGATCTGGCTAAGCCAAATCCTTTCGTGGAAGTCTTTAAGAAGTTTTTTTATGAGGTATTTTTTATGAATCCATTTTATCGGCTATGTAGTTTTCATAGTCTTCAATAAAATCATCTTCTTTATAATCTGTGTAATCAGCAATACCATTTAATCTAATATCATTAACTAATGACTTAACATAAACAGCCCACATATTATCAACTGCTTGATTTTCAGTAATAAATTGGTTCCATTTTTGCTTATAATCCATTTCAACTTTTTCTTGTAGAGTATCATTGTCAGGATTAGTTCCAATACCAATAGCATCTTCTAAATCCTCAGCCATTGCTCTAATTCCTCTATTTTTTAAAGTATGCCATTCACCATCATACCAAACGTAACCATAATCACCACCATACTCATCAACTTTACTAGCTATTTCAAGCATATCTTCTTCATCAAAGTCTCCTGAGAGTTTTAATCTATTTGGTGCTTCATCGTATTTGGAGTTAATAGTACCATCATCATCTATATATGAAATATAACCAGTACTAGCTACATCTTCTGCTTTGTCATCACTATTATAATGATCATTTAAAGTTTTACCTAAACCATCAGGATAACCATCATAATGATTGTAAGTACAAACAAATGTTGATCCATCGTCGCTTAAATAACCTATAAGTGCTCTTGTTGCCATGTTTTTAAATTTTTATTCGTTGATAAATATCATAAATTATATTTAGATTGCCAAGACTTAATAAAGCTTTTACCCACACCTAGTTCTAGCACAATAGCTTTATCAGGAACCCCAGGTAGTTTATCAGCTGTTAATATATAATCAATATTAGTATTTTTCCAAACTTTCATTTTAGTTTTAGCATTGCTTCTATTTGAAGTTTTAAATACCATAACTACAGGCATATTGTTATACGTTTGGTTCTTTTGAATTTTAGGTTTTGGTGGTTTACTTCCTTTAGGATACGTATCTTCTACTTTCCAAGGACCATTTTTAGTTTTATCATCATCATAATACCACTTTGAAACCCATCCTAATTCAGGTTTACTTGGTACTTCATAATAGGTGTATACCCTTTTACTAGGACGTTCACTATTTTCAGCTGGTCTACCTCTACTCATTTTGATTCTTTTTTTAATTGTTTTACGTGTTTACAATTGCCTTTTGATCTCCAATAGCCAGGACATGAACAATGATATTTACCTGATTCTGGGTAGTATTTAGTGGTATATTCTCCTAATCCACTACCACTTACATGGGTTTTAATTATTGTTTTTGACCTTTGTTTTTTGGGTTTTGGTTTAATCCAATTAATATCTTTAAGAGTTGTATTTGGATCTACTTTTTGCCAAGTAGGAACAATATATTTTTGTCCTTCTTGGTCAACAAATAAACTAGGAGGAATTATCTCATGTTTATATTCATATTTAAACATTTGAACATTAACAAAAGGACCAAATCCTTTAGGATTAAAACCAAATGCTTCTCCATCAGGTTTGTAAATGATACGGCTTCTAAGATTGCCGTATTTATTTGTGTTTGTAAACTTCCAAAGTGCCATATGTGTAACCTTTATTTATACCTAAATATACGAACACTTTTTTGCTTTTCCAAATTTTTTATGGGGTTACTACACCTCTTTTGCTTACTACTTTTGCAGATGCTTCATTAGCAGATAAAATAGATGCTAAAACATTTTTTGTATTAAGATAATTTACTGCAAAGGCAGCTGTAAATGTATCACCAGCCCCACTAACATCAATTGTTTCTTGTGGTTTTGGAGATGGGTATATTACATCATTAAACATAGCTCCTGCTGACCCTAGAGTAGTAATTACATTTGATTTATCTATATCAGAATTGTTTTGTGATTCTTCTTCATTTAATTTTATAAATGTAAAACTTTTAGTTATATCATTTGTTAATTTTCTTTTACTATCTAATATAGAAATTTTTGATTGAAGTGCTATTAATTTTAAATCTGTATTACTTAGATAACCTTTATTATAATCACTTACAATCACTAAATCAGCATCTTGGAGAAAATATTTATAATCCTCTGACCATTCAAAATGTTCTATTTCATCATCCCCTTCATCAAATCTGAAAAACATATGGTTAGTTTTTTCTTCAACATACCTTGTTTTTGTAGGATTTTTAATTGGAGAAAATGTAATTATACTACATTCTGGTAGTAATGATTTTACATTAGCAACAGTATTTCCTGCCATACCGTTGTTTTTAACTGTTCTAATAGGATTTAAAATTGGAACTGGCGCCTCAGGTGATAATCGATTTACTTTGCAATAAACAAATTTATCAACACACGTCTCCCCTATTATAACTATTTTTTTTCTCATAACTTTCTTCTTCTAATTGAAAATCCAAACTCATTAAAATGCACATTTTTTTAAATTCAGAAGGAAAATGATAGGCCATTTCTATTAATACTTCATCTTCAATCCCTGCAAAATAATTTTTTAGATATTTTTCTACGTTTAATGTTTTACTTACTTTCAACTTGGTATAATGGTTTTGATTTCTTTCTTCTTAAAGATTGGTATTTTCCTTTAGCCCATTTTAACCATTCTTGACTTGCCTCATATTGGGCTTTTGATGAATTTTTACTCATAACATTATTTTTTTCCTTGCCCACGATAGGGTTTTTTATAATTAACGGCATTCTTACTTCTTGATGTTTTTGTTTTTGCGTGAATACCAGGACGCTTTTTTTTACTTTTTTCGCTGTAGTTAGATGAAACTAATTTTGCCATTATTGAAATTTTTCTTTTAAGTTATTTATTTGGATTATATGTTGTAACGATGATACGTATGCTGAAGCTTCAGCATATTGTTTATCTAATAACCTAAATAACTGTTTTTCTGTTTTACACTTATAAGCATAGGTAGAATACCATAAAGCATAATCTGTAACTGATTCTTCCCAATTTTTATAATAAGCATGTCCATGTTGGGTACCTTCAGCTAAGTTAAGTCTAACACGGGCTTCTTTCATTCCAAATAAATTATGATTTTCTTTAAATATTTTAGATTCATAATGACCTGTTTCTAAAATGGATTGAGCTAGTACAATATGAGGAAATTTAAAGTTCAATTCATCAATTTTACTAATTAATTTTTCTTCACTAAATTCATTTAACTCATTTACAATTAATACTTTTTCAGTTTCAGTAATAAATTCTGGATCTCTAGGAGGCATTGTTAATCCTAAAAATAGGAATATTAAAAAAAATGCTACTGCAAATCTTAAAAATGACAATGAATAATTTACTGGGGTAAATTCTAGATTGGTTTTGTTGTATTTATATAATTTCATAATAATTTATTTTAAAATTTATCTAAAAAATCTCCTTTGATTGTTTTACTTTTTAATCTGTTAGTTTTTTCTTCATCTTTTAACATTTTACTTGCTAAACGCTCTAAATGTTTTTCTTTTTGTTTATCATAATCATTAACAATTTTATCATGTTTTGATCTTTTGATATTTCTGGTTTTTTTAGCCATTATATTCTTGATATTATATCATATTCATCTTCACTATCATCATCCCCTAACCCTAGTTCCTTTAAACGTTGTAAATGATAATCATCAACTTCCCATTCTACCTTACCTTGATTTACTGGTTTATGGTCTTCAATTCCTTCAATTTGTTTATTTGAAAAAATATCTCCAACTGTTAAAAAATAATGGTTATAACATAACAATTCAATGTTATCTAATTTATAATTTTTTTTATTATTATCTTTAAAATGTAATAATAAAGGCATTTTATAATCTAATACTCTACGTTCCTCAAAACCACACACAGCACATTTTTCCTCTAAATAACCCTCAGTAATGAGTCTATATTTAATTTTATCTGGAGTGAATGAAGAAGCATTTGCTCTCCCTTCAATAATATCTAACAATGCGGGTTCTTTACCACCTGCTCTTAAAAATTTAGGAATGCCTACTCCTGATTGGTTTTTATGTTGTTCAAATAAATTTTCATGAGTCTCACTTTCATACAATTTAGCCCACTTTTTATAATGTTGATAAGAACAACTTAAATATCTAGCAGCAGCCATATTAGATTTGGTTTTACCCATAGCTGCTAGAATTTGTTCTTTTGTAAGTGGTCTAGGTTTAGGCATCTAAATTTTTATATGAATCTAATTTGGTAGTTTTAGAATTAGCCTCATCAATTACTTTAGCTTGTTTAGGGGTCATAATTTGAATGTCATTCCAAGTATGATCACCTTCACCATTAATTGTACTAATGGCTTTATACGCACCTACAGTTGAACAGCTAACACAAACTTTATACCCAAATTTAGTTAGTCTTAATTCAGGCATATCTTCTTTACAAGATATGCATTTTATCATTTTATATTCCATTCCGCGTTTTTATGTATTGTAACTAACATATAACTATGTTAATATACGAAAAAGATATAACTAATCCAAACTTATTTATTAGATTTGTATTTAATATAACTCCAAAGATCATCAGAGTTTTTAAGAATAAACTGTTTTTCATTAGGGCCTTCTAAAGGTACTATACTACCATCTGGGTTAAATCTATCATAAATGTACCAGATGATAATATCTCCAGCATCTTGCCCGTAAGTCATTTTAAGGGTGTTTTCAAGAACAAACCATAACCCATCAGTTACTTTAGTTAAATCAATTCCACTTTCCTCAAATACTTTATTTTCAATTTTGTAAGATTTTTCTAATTTTTCTATAAAAACCTTAAAAATTGTTTCTTCACTTTCATCAATATTATCTTTAATATTAACTTCTGTTCCTAAAATTGATTTAAATAATTTTTTTATATCTTTACTTCCATCCATATTATAACTTTTTTACACCAAATAATTCTCTGAATTTGGCAGTAGGGAGTTTTTTCATTCTACTAGAAATAACATAAGCTTCTTCTTTATTTTCAGCATAACAAGTCCCTACAGTTTCTTCATTTTTATCAGTTAAAGAATAATATTTCCATTTAATCATAATTGATATTTTTTAATTAATTTTGATACCTCAGCACATCTTTCGTACTCTTCATCTCCTAAAAACTTATTATTGATTTTACCTAAGACAGCTTTAAATTGAGATTTCTCAATCTCAACGATAACCGACATATTAAATATATTAAATAATTCAGCTGTTGGTTTATTATTTTTTAAAGCATCAATAATTGCTTTTAAAGATTCTTCTAGAATAAAATGTTGGAATACTTCAGAATTAGCTAACTCAACTAAATCTTCTTGACTATCCCAAGATAATTCTATAAAAGTAACCTCTCTTTTTTCTGTCATTTTTTTATCTTTTTCATCATTCATAGTTTGAGGGGTTTTAATTGGTTAGAATCAATTATAAATATTAAAACTGAATTCCCCTCTTAAACTTTCCTTTAGGACTATGAGAATTATTTTCATACAGCATTGGATCTATTCCCCATTTATATCTAAAAATGTCAGCAGCAGGACCTTCTGATGCTCTAAATTTAGCACCTTCCTTACCATTTTTAGTTGCTGTACTACCAAAATGGTACAAATAAGCATTGTGTGTTCTAATAAAACCTAAACCCATTAAATCTAATTTTAAAAAGAAATCCCAATCACAAATAAAGGGAGATTGATACATTGTATCAAACCCACCAGCAGCCATATAATATTTTTTATACATTGCAAATGGAAAAATTCCACCATCTATGGTAATTTCTTCTTTTTTAATTAAATTTGAATATGATATAAATTCTTCATATTTAAATTCACTTGGGTTTTTACCTAAATCTTTAACAGGAAAATTAAATATACCTGGACCTGATGGTTCAATTTGATTAACTGTTAATACTGATTTTTCTCTGTCTGTAAGTAATTTCTTAATTTCTTCATCATAATGCTCACCAAATACATTATCATCGTTTACTACAAATATAATTTCATTTGTAGCATTCATTACAGCTAGATTAAGAGATTGTTGCATTCCTTGATTTTGACCTAAATCAAGTATATTAATACTATCTTTATATTTATCTAATACTTCCTGACTTTCTTCAATAAATCCATCTACAGCAACAATTATTTCATTTTTATAATACTGTTGTTCAATAGCTGATTTAAGACAAATATCTAAATATTCAGGGTTTCTATATGTTGGGATTATTATACTAATCATATCTTACTCCAATCTATTAAAGGTGATAACCAAGCTGTTTCTCCATGTGTTGAATAACCTGGTAGTGGTGTTATTAATAATTCATTTTTTTCTCTCAATTCTAAAAACATATTAAAGTCATTGGGGTGCGTAGTATTAGTATGTTTACGAAGAATTTCTTCAGTACGTTTTAATGTTTTTACTTTAGCAGCAAAAGTCATAGTAGTACTATTAGTTATCTTCCAATGACAAGAATCTGTTAAATATACTCTTGTATCTTCTGCCCCACCTTTACAGTAGGGATTTCCACCTTGTGATGGAGGCAGGTATTTGTCTGGATGATCATATAATGATACAAAAGACGCCCCTAATGTAAATCCTTCTTCAAATATTTTTTGGCTATTAGGTTTGTGTAAATAATCATTTTCAATAAAATATATAATTTCATCATCATCATATTGTAATGCTTCATCTAATGCTAAATTAAAAGTACCTGCTCCATGTCCTACAGATACTATTTCTATATTACAATCAGTAATCTCCTCTATCATTGTTAATGTTTCTGGAGAGCAATTATCTGCTATAATAGACCAATCAGCATCCTTAAATGTCTCAGTAGCATTCTTTAAACATTGTTCATTTCCAATATAATCAGGTTTTACCTTATTATAACCAGCATCTGATATTCTGTAAATTATTTTCATTTTCGTTTAATAATTGTAAACCCATTATTATTTTCATATCTTTCAACTAGCTCCCAACTATCTTTATTATTATCTAAAAATTCCGTAACGGCATCCCATAAACCTTTATCCTCAACCAAAGGCTTACCATTCCAATTATTACCTCCTTCTGAAGACATAGCTTCTCCTTTATGAGCAAATGAAGTAGTATCATGGAAACAAATATATTTTCTAGCCTTGTTTGAATGTTTTTCTAATTCTGCTACTAATTGTTCATAACGATGCCAAGTATCAATAAACAATAAATCTGTTTCTTCAATATCAATTTTTAAAACATCAGCTTCAGTAAATTTAAAAGGAATATTATATGCTTCAGCAGTATCATAAACACTCTGGATGTCTCCATTCCACTTAGAAGGATTTAAAAGATCATAGCAATGTAAACCATCTTTAGGGGCACCTGCTAACCAAGCCCAAGTTGATACAATTCCTCTTACACCCATTTCTGTAATATGGTCACATTCTTGGGCTAATTTAATTATTAATGGAATATGTTCATTAATATCTGAAGGTATTCTATAAATTTCGTTAACTTTTTTTTCTAAATCTACTATCATATGTTTAAAATTTTTTGATTAGGATATTGGAAGTGACATATCCCATCTATCATAATATTTTTATGACTACAGTCATGTATTTGCATTCTTTTTATTGTTTTCAACAATATACGATATTTTTCATCAGCAACCAAATGATATTTAGTTAAATCATTCCTATTAATACAACTTTTTAAAAAATCTTCACAAGTCCACCCTTCAATATGTTCCCATACTCTGCCACTATAATTTTCTAAATTTTGAATGTAATTGTAAGTATCATCAATATATTCTTTATCATAAAGATAATCTATTTTAGTAGTATCTATAAAATAAAAATTGGTTTGAGGGTAAAAATCTTCTTTAGCTATTCTATCTAAATCAAATTCATATTTTTCCATTCCCCCATATCCTATACCATTCAGATAATAAAAATCACAATCTCCATCGATTTGGATTTCTAAAATACTATTATTAAAGATTACATCATGGGATGATTTACATATCCATTCTATCTTATTTTCATGACAATAATCAATTATAGCATTTTCCTGATCAGCAATTCCAAATGAATGTCCTCTATTTTCTTCTAAATTTAAAATAATGCAATTTGGAAAATATTTTTTCCATAATTTATTATTTTCAGATTGGAGGGGTGATGAGTAGTTAACAACAATTATATGTTGCTTGAATTCTTTTAGTACAGATAAATTATATAGTATGTACCTTTCATGTAATTCTAAATCGTTTTCATTACTCACATGACCAATAGAACAATAATAACTTTTATTTATTAACTCTTTTAGGTTCATTTTTCCAAAAACTATATATTCCTTTTTCCAACTCATACTTAGGCCATACAAACCTATCTCTCATAGGTTGTTTTTTAGCCCATTCCCACATTTGTGTTAAACCTGATTTCATATCAGTTTTATATTCAAATCCTAATAGGTCAATTGATTTTTGGTAAGTTGGGATAGAATGTCTAACTTCATGTCTTGGTTCTAAATGAACTACATTTCCCTCCCCAATTACTTCTCTTAAAATGGTAGAAGCTTCTTTTATAGATACTTCTTCAATACCCCCTAAATTAATTATTTCTTTACTAGCTTGAGGTCTTACAGCAGCATTCCATAATGGTTCTAATGAATCATCTATAAAACTAAATGCTCTTGTTTGTTCACCATCACCAAAAATAGTCATATCCATACCATTTAAATGTTGGTACATCCAAATACCTAATACGTTTCTATACTTATCCCAAATATTTTGTTTTACACCATACACATTATGAGGTCTGATAATACACCAATCTAAACCATGCTGTTCACCAGCTATTTGAATATCCATTTCACAACCATACTTAGCTACCCCATAAGGATCAATTGGTGATTGTTGTTGACTTTCATCAAAAATTCCACCATACCCATGTCCATATACTGCGAGAGTTGATGTAAATACCAGTCTTTTAACGTTGTGTTTTATACACTCATTAACTATGCGGGCTGTGGATTTTAAATTGTTATCATAGTTGTAACAACGAATAAAAGGAGATAAACCTTCAGCAGCATACGCTGCAAAGTGAAAAACATAATCAGGTTTATGTGTCTCAAAACAATTTTCAATGGGGTGTTCTGTAAGATTCATTTGCCAAAAATTAACTTTTGGATTAATGTTTTCCTCAAAACCCCCACTTAAATCATCAATACCTACTACTTTATATTCTGGTTTATTTTCAATAATCCAATCTGCTAATCTGCTTCCTAGTAGTCCTGCTACTCCTGTAATTAATACTGTTTTTTGTTTATCCATTTTTTATAATGTGTTATAATAATTATTTTGTTTTACTTGCCTTTCTATATCTTTAGGATGATACAGAGCAAATTCTTCAATTTCATGTAAATTAGACCATGTTTCATAACCATCTAATACTTCATGTACTTTATTTTTCCATTGAATTTTAGGATGATTTTTATAAATCCTCCATTGGAAATCAGGCCAATTAACCCAACCTTTATCATCAACTCTCCACCCCCACTGTCTAATATATTCTTCAGTTAAACCAAATACTGTATTAACACGAGGTACTCTAATTACCTCATTATTAGGGTTACTTAAAAGAATTTCTGGGAGGTATTCAATTAGAGTTTGGTGAGGTACTTCATCAGCATCAATTTGGAATATATAATCTCCAAAACACAATGAAGTTAGATAATTTTTCCAATCTGCAAAATGACCATCAAAATCTTTTTTATGCCAAATAAACTCACCATTAACAGAATAAGATCTTAAATATTCTTCAACAGTATTAGTACCATTTTTTGAATCAAACAATACTACTATTTCATCTTTATGTCTTTTATTTTCCAGAAGAAAAGATATTAATCTTTGAATTTCAACTGCTTCATTACAAACTGTTATAGCGTAACTAATTTTCATATTATAGTGTTTGAATATAATCTAATAATCTATCTTGAGGATCCCAACCTAAAATATCTTGGGCTGTTGTATCTGTACATAAAGTTTTTCGATAATTACCTGGTTGCTCATCAATATATTTAATATTACAATCAAATTTATTTATAAACATTGAAGCCAAATCATTTATAGAATAATTAACACCTGTTCCTAATTCCCATGCTTCAATACTTGAAGAGGTTTGAAAAAATTCTGGTGCTTTTTGGAATTGTTGTCTTCCAATTCTCCATAAACCATCTACAATATCATCTACATGAGTAAAATCTCTTCTTTGTTTACCATCACCAACAATTTCAATATGCGCTCCTCTATTAATTCTAGATCTCCAAATACCAATCACATTACCATTTACTTCATCTAATGCTTCACCAGGACCATAAACATTATAAAATCTACATATTTCAGCATTTAAACCAAATGATTCTTTATATAAATTAATTATTCCTTCACCTAAGTATTTATACATAGCATAAGGTGAAGTTGCTGGGTTATGGTGTTTAGAGGATGAACCAGCATATACTACTTTAGCTCCTATACGAGAAGCGAATTTACAAACTTCTTCAGTTCCTTTTACATTTACTCTAAATGTTTCTGTTGGGTTTTCAAATGATGGTTGTACACGAGATTGAGCAGCTAGATGAAATATTAAATCATAATCTTTATGAATTGTATCTATTTCTTCAATATCACCCTCAAAGTACTCACAACCTTTTATTTTAGTATTACCTGTAGAATAGTCATCTAAAGAGTGTACAATGTGATCATGTTCTTCATTTAATAATCTTTTTATTAAATTAGAACCTATAAAACCAGCTCCTCCTGTAACTAATATCTTCATTTTTCTTTTTCTGCTGTGAATATTCCTATATAATCTAGAGCTTCTATATAATCTTTTTCATCAAATTCTTTGATAGTTTCCATATCCATTCTCCACTCATAAAATTCACCTTCTTTATGGGGGTTTGGATATTTTTCCTTTTCATCCTCTTTAACGGGAACAGCTAATACTGCTGCCCATTTCCATTCAAATGAATTTTTACCATTAGCAAAAATCATTCCTTTAGTAGGCATATTAACTGTAGAGGGCATCCAAATTTTACCTTCTTCATCTTCACCCATTAATTCCTTATAAAGGTTAGGTAAAAGTTCCATTTGCTCATCAAAGAATCTAGTATCCTTTTTAAGTAATGAATTAGTTATAAAACCACAACCATAACATTGGTAGTTTTTAATTTCATCATTTACTTCTTGAACATAACAAGCATCTGACTCACATCTATCGCATTTTATTAAATTATCCATAATTATTGTATTGTTGGTAATTTTACACCTTTTATTTTAGGAAGTTCTAATTTAATCTGTGTAGGTACATCTACATTTTTATCTAAAATTTCTAAAAGTAAATCTTTCATAGCATCATAGCTAAAGTTTTTCTTAAGCCTTCCACTTAATGTCTTACTTTTTTTAGACCATGATTTATAATTTTTCTTAACATCTACTAAAAAGTGTCCTAAGTGATTGTGGTCTACATCAAACCATTGTGAACCTTCAATTAACATATCTTTTTGTTGGGCTGATGGGTGAATAGGATTAACCTTTCCTCCCATTATAGCTGCTAATTTAGGGTTAAGAAAATCTGTATGACCTGACCATCCTGAAGCTATTACTGGTTTTCCTGTTAAAGCAAATTCTAGTAATGGTCTACCAAATCCTTCTCCTTTAGTTGCGGAAATCATTGATTTGATTTTTGGGTGATTGTAAAGTTCATTTATTTCAATATCTGATAGATCTCCATGTACTAAATAAACATTGGGTAATTTTTCAGATGGTACAGATTTTCGTATAGAATGTATTCTTTTTAATATTTCTCTCCTATCCATTCCCGAACCTTTACCACAACTTGCCTTCAATATTAATGCTGGAGCATTTGATTTATTTTTAAATATTTCATAAAAAGCTTTAATTAATAGACCAACATTTTTTCTATCATGACCTAGATCACCTTGAAGCCAGTGACCCACAAATAAATAAGCAAATTTTTCAGGAATATCATTTATGTAATTAAATAATTCTTTATTAGTGAATTCTTTAACTCCTTTATAAACATCTAAATTTGCTCCCTCAAATAAAACTTCAACAGGTGTTGTTAATTTTAATTCTTGTTTTTGATTTGTTTGAGGATTTTCCATATCATATTTTGTTATCTCAAATACGTGTTTAGAATGTTTTGAAGATGTTAATACTAAATCCATTCTATTACAACCCTCAATCCACTGTGGGGCACAAGCTGTGGTTTCAATACCAGCTGTAAGCCCAATGTTATAATCCCCAATAGATTGAAATTCATTAGGTACAGTAATTTGACACCAAATATTAGGTTTAGCTTTTAATCCTGGGGTTATGAATTCTTTCATAAAACTCCATTCAGGATGGTCATCTAAAAATCCTCTTCTAGTATTACCCCATCTTTGAGATAAAATTTGAATTTCATATTTATCGGATTCAATTAATGCCTTAATAAAATCTCTAGATCTTGCTCCATAACCTGAATATGTGTCTACTGGAGCGCTTATTGCAAATGTATTTTTCATTTAGTATTCTAATTTGTGGTTTAAAACTCTAGGTTTAAAATCTGTATCTTGGGAAAATGTGAATTTTTTTCTGGGGGTCCAAGTTGAAAACAACTCATCTATTCCTTCAATAAATCTCATTCCCATTTTTTCAGCAGTAAACCCAGCTTCATCTCCTGTAGCCCATTCTTTACCGGCATTACCTATTTTTTGTCTATCTTCTTTAGACATATTATATAACTCAACAATTCTATCTCTTGCATCTCTAAAATCACATCTACTATCCCAAATATAAGGAGTAACTGGTGAACCTACCATCCCCATAGCTTTAGGAAAAACAGGTAATGTCCATTCACCATGTTCTTTATATGTGCCAAATTGATTTGATGGGATTTCTTTAGAATTTGTATACCAATTTCCTTTATCATCAACAAACCTCATTTGGTCTTGCATTCCCCCTGTTACATTAGCAATAAATGGAGTACCAGTCAATAAAGATTCAGTTAAAGCTAATCCCCACCCTTCAGCTGAGGATAGTAAAATAACTCCATCGGCCATATTATAAAGATAATTCATATGTTGGTGAGGAATTTTTTGATTAGAAATTACTACAGTTTCATCATCTTCCCCAAGTAGATATTCTACCACAGCTGGAATATCTGTACCATGATCACTTACAGGATCTGTATGAAGTATAAATAATACTTTTTCTTTTTCTTCTTTTGTTAGTGTATCTATAAACAACTTCCAAGCTGATAAAGCATCAGGGATTGATTTTCTTCTGATGTTTCTAGAATTAAAGAATAAAATAAAGTCTTTATCTTTTCCTCTTGTTATATGATTTTTAAATTTATCAAATTCTTCATCTTCTTCTACCATTGGGAAGAACTTTTTAGTATCTAAACCATGAGGTATATACTTGATAACTTTATTATCTGCTTTATCATCTAAAACAATTTTATTAATAATAACAGTTTGTTTAGAAATACCAAATAAAGCATCACATGAATCATAAAACTCTTCATTATATTGAGGAGCTGGAAGGTCATCCCAAATATTTAAATAAGCAATAGGGATTTTTGTACGAATCTCTTCTTCCATATTAAATAACCACATAAAATATCTAGGATCTGTAATTAAGAAAATAGCATCGGGATTTTCTAATCTAATAATTTCTCTTAGAAGATCTTCATTTCCGTATCCATCTACAGGATATAACTTACAGTAAGCATCATCCACCCCTGCTTCTTTATTAATATCCTCGCTAACATCTTGAACTTTCCCTTTATCTGGGTGTTTTACAGAACCTGCTATTTGACACCAATTATAATGGTGGGCTGTATTTAATACAAGTTCTCGTCCAATTTGAGCAACTCCTGAATGAACTCTGATGTCATCCGTAAGCAATAGTATTTTTTTTCTATCACTTGGTTTAATATAACCTTCTTTCATGTATTTTTATTATTTAATTTCTAAGTTAGTTTGACTGTTGATTTGTTTTCTAAAATCTTCATCTGTAAGATACAAATAAATTGCACGATCAGCAAGCTTTTGGAAAGAAAACTTACGTTTTACACATTCAATTTTGAAATTTTCAAACAAATCACTTTTTACTTTAACACTAGTTAGTGTCATATCTTTTGAATTTGCCATAATTTTATTTTATTTATATTAATATATTTATACATACGTATAGTTTTTAAAATGTTGCAGAGCATAAATGGGTTTTATAAAAGGGACACCAATTACAATTATTATTAGGATTATCAGGTGTGGGTTGATGATCTACCTCAGCATACCCTTTTTGGGTAAAAGCTTTTGTTATAAACTCATCTAAAACCTTTGTTGCTCTATTCATTTTTACTTTACCTGAAGCGGGGGTAAATTGTTGTATTCTAGGAATTACATAATCCTCACTTTTATAAAGTTTTCGTTTTACTATAAAGAATTCAATATCTATATTTTCTAAAGGTATATTAAAAGTTTCACTAAAGAATTTTTTATATAAGATTAATTGAAATTGTTTATCTTCATCTTTTTTAGCTTTAGCATTCCATCCTGAAGTAGATGTTTTTATGTCTAATATTTGAAATTTGTTTGTGGGTTCATGGTATAGAACAACATCTAAAAACCCTTGGTATAATACGTTGTTATAACGTTTATTAGGCATTATCATTATAGGTACTTCACAACCTGCAAGATACCATCCTCGTTTACTAAAATATTTTGATCTATTTTTCTTTAAATATTCTATAATAGTAACCCCATCATCATAAAATTCTCTTAACTGTTCAGGAGTACTAAAATGTGTTTCACCATTTTTCTTATATTGTTTAGCATATTCTTCTCTTAAACACTCTTCAAACATTTCTGTAATGTTTTCCCTATCAGCAGCAGCAGCACTTTTATCGTACATTACAGTCAAATAATGTTGAACTGCTTCATGTAAAGCTGTTCCAAATATGGTATGAATTGTAGGGGTGTATTGTTTATGACCCTCTTTATATTGAAGTGACCATTTTTTAGGACACTGTCTAAACATAGAAAGTTGGGAATACGAAACATTTTTCTGATACCCATAATTAAGGGGTTCAGGTTTATAGTTACGTATCAATTTTACAATTGATGGGATTTTTTTAGCCAAAACTTATTTTTTCCATTTGTTACGTCCTACTAGTAAGCCAATAATTCCATAATTAGCTATATCAATGAACGTATCTTCCATTCCTTCTCCTTTTACAAAATTCTTTCCATTTAATAGAAGATTTTTTAAACGAGAAATTTTATCTGTAAGTCTAATTGCTAAACCTGTTAATGAAAATTTTTTATCATCTTCATTGTTTAAAATGTCACCACCTAAAGCAATATTATTTAAACCATAGTCTAAATGTTTAGCTGCAAACATTTCATACATTTCTTCAGTAATTCTTTTAAATTCTTCAGATAATTCTGGGTATTCAGTTTCAAATAATTCTACAGTAGATGATGTTTTTACAGCTTCAACTACATTTTCATTTCTTAATTCGTATTCTTTAATTCCGTTACTCATTAAATTACTTTTTTATTGTTAAAATATAATTTTAAAGTATTAATTCTATCATCAGCATCTACTAACATAATAAGAGCTTCTTCAGCATTTTTATAAAAATCTTCAGTTGAATGATCTCCAATACCTACAGCTTTACTACCTAATAAATCTAATGATAATATGGCTTTTGATTTATCAGCTTCAGCTGATTTCATAAGCATATCATATAATTCTGGACTCATGTTTTAAATAATTTAGTTATTTCTTTTTTTTCTTTTCCTATAGAAATAAGAATATTTTTTACTTCATTCTTACCTATAATATCAATATAATGATCTGCTTCATGGGATCCAACTTCAAAATAATTAGCTATTAATTCAACTAATTCTTTGTTTTTAGATTTTGTTTTAGATTTAATATATTTGTTCCATACTTTCTTCTTAGGAACTACATTACAATAAAAATTATAAATTCCTATTTTATCTGTAGGATGCATTCTTTGAGCTATATTAGCTATTTCAATATTGCTTTGACCCATAGACATAAACCTATGAACCATATAAGAATTCCAACTATCCCAATCATCATTACTAAATTTTGATGGTGGTGATTTTTTTACTGTTATTTCATCTAACCAATCCCAAAGTTTCATTTTATCTTATTTTTTAAATCCTCTATAATATAAATCTGAATTTGCTTCATTCACACCCCAATACCCCATATGTAATCTATCCCAGTGGGGTATGCTTTTAAAGTCATAAGGTGTTCTATTTTTATAAAAATCTTTCCACCATTCTATATTTTGTGTAAATGGAGATGATATGGGGTTTGAATTAGAAGTACCATGTTCTGGGCGGCCTAAACCTGCACAAGTCATTACAAATAGCCCTGTAGGTTTAAGATGTTTTAACATATTAATAACTGTCAAGTCATAAAAAGGATCATGCTCAAAACATTCACAACTAATTACAATATCAAATAATTCATCAGATGTATATTCGTGACCTTTACATACAACATCTACATTGGGGCCTTCATCAATATCAACCCCTACATAATCACAATTTTCAAAATGGGATTTAGCTGAGGGTTGAAGGCCAAGTTTAAGAGAACCAATTTCTAATACTCTAGCATTTTTAAAGTATTGGGGGTATAAAACTTTAGTTTCATACATAAAATGCATTGCCTCGTGATGCATATATTTTAAATTGTATATTCTTTATATTCTTCTCTTAAATCTGGAGGAAGTGTATCTACAAGAATTTTTCCGGTTTTAGCATCATAGAATACTGGAATAGGCATTACTGCATCTTCATCTGCTCCTACTACAAATTTAGAAACTTTACGAATTACTACTCCTTGTTGAAATACTACTCCACCATCTGGAGTTTCTACTGATGTGGTGTTTTTTAAATCCACATTTAGTTGCATTTGCTGTTGTTGTGACATTTTAATGTTTTTTTTGTTGTTTATAATCTATAAAAAATCCAATCGCTACTAAAATATTTAAACCTACACTAGCGATTATTTCATGTAAGTCTTGATATGTGTTTAATGATAAATGAACATGACCTATTACCCAAAAAGGTATTGCCATTTGTTGGCTATACCATACTAGAGCAAATTTTATAAAATCTTTCACTATAAATTAATTAATTGATTAATTAAGGCCATACAATTTATTTCTTTATCAATCCTAAAATTAGACTGATATGAATATTCATTAATATGATATGCTACCATTCCTTCTTTACCAGAAGCAAATTTATCAGCATTATCATAAAGATAACGATATAATTCTTCAAAATCTTGAATGTTGGCATCTGCAATAATTTGTCTAATGGTTTTCCAAGATTTTTTACTTGCTAATTCTTTAAGTACTTGAGTCATATAGTTAGAAGAAACTAGTACTGATTTATCTATAACTAATTTTTGATCCCTAGTTGATAATTGAATTGTATTAAGACATTTACGTAAATCTGGGTAGTATTGATTTACAATTATTTTTAAATCATCTCGTTGAAATGATATACCTTCTTGTTCCATAATACCAGCAATATGTTGAGCAACATCTGCTTTAGTAGGTGGTATAATTTTAAGTGTTTGACATCTGGATTGTAAAGGATCAATAATACGTTCTATATAATTACAAGTTAAAATAAACCTTGTCGTACGTGAAAACGTTTCAATGACATTACGGAGAGAAGCTTGCGCTTGAATAGTAAGAAAATCAGCTTCATCCAAAATGACCACTTTAAGTGGTTTAAAACTAGCTGACGACGCAAACCCTGAAACTTTATCCCTAATTGTTTCAATGCCTCGTTCATCTGAGGCATTAATATAAAGATGCTCACAATCAAGGTTTTTAACAATGAGTTTAGCAAGAGTTGTTTTTCCCGTTCCTGCAGGTCCATAAAATATTAGATTTTGGATATCATTTTGTCCAATGTATTGTGAAATACTTTTTTTAATATGTCCATTTCCTACATAATTTTCTAAATTAATAGGTCTATAACGCTCAACTAATAAACTATGATCTTTATTCATACGCAAATATAATAACTTTTATTTAAATAACCAAGTTTAAACACCTTGTCTAAATTCTCCATACATACTATATACTTTTGGAGCTTCTTTTTTAACTTCTACTTCTGAAGATTGAATTGCATATAATTTGCTATCCATTGGGTCTAATCTAAAAGCTCCATTAAAACCTGTTTGGTGGAAAAATGCTTCTAAAGCATCTGTTAGATTATTAAATACTTCTTTTTTAGGATCACCAACTAGAGACCACCTGTCTCCAGGCGGTACTCTAGTAGCAATCAATTCATTATGTTCTATAACCTTTTTATCCATTACATTGGTGACATTGAGTGAGGTGTTGGTTCATCTTGTTCGGGGTGATCAACAACAACACATTCTGTTAATAGAATTGTTCCTGCAACTGATGCTGCATTAGCAAGGGCTGTGCATGTTACTTTTGTTGGATCAATAATCCCATCTTCTCTCATATCAACAATTTCTTCTTTTTTAAGATTATATCCTGCCCAATAATCATTACCAGACTCACACAATCTATTTGCTAACATTTCAGCTTGAGTAGTATCATATCCTGCATTTGTTAAAATTTGAACAAATGGTTTTCTACATGCTTTTTTAACAATTTGATAACCTAATGAATTAACTTCTAAACCATTAGAACCATAAAGCAAAGCTGCACCTCCTCCTGGAACTATACCTTTTTCTAGGGCTGCTTTTGTAGCATGCAATGCATCGTCTACTCTATCTTTTTTCTCACCAATTTCAGTTTCAGTTAATCCACCTACATGAATAATAGAAACACCACCAATCATTTTTGCTAAACGATTTTGCAAATGTTCAACAATATAAGGAGTATCTTCTTTATCAATTTGAGATTGAAGATCACTTACTCTGCTATTAATAGCATCTTCTCCACCTTTACCATCTACAATTGTAGTTTGTTCTTTAGTAACAGTAACTGTTCGAGCTTGACCAAACCAATCATAAGAAAATTTGTCAAGTTTCATTCCTTTGTCTTTATCAAACACGGTTCCACCTGTTAGAGTAGCAATATCTTCAAGCAATAATTTTTTTCTATCTCCAAAATCAGGTGCTTTAACAGCTGCTACTTTAAGAATACCTCTAGCTTTATTAACAATAAGTGTAGCTAAAGCTTCACCATCAATATCATCAGCAATGATAAGCAAAGATTTATTAGCATTAGAAACTCCTTCTAAGATAGGAAGTAGTTCTTTTACTTGTGTAAATTTATGATCTGCAATTAATACATAAGGATCTTCTAGTGTACAACTCATATCAGAATTGTTAGTAACAAAGAAATGAGACTTATATCCTCTATCAAACTGCATACCTTCCACTGTTTCAAGATATGTTTCACCTGATTTACTTTGTTCAATATGTACTACACCTTCTCTACCTACCTTATCAATTGCTGTAGCAATCAATTTTCCTATTTCAATATCATTATTTGCTGAAATAGTAGCAATTTGTTGTAGTTGTTCTTCTGAAGAAATTTCTGATGAAATTGATGATTCAATAACATCAATAACTTCTTTAACTGCTGATTCAATTTGTCTTTTGATTTCAACAGCATTTTCACCATTGTTTAAATGTTTAAGTCCTTCTCTAATTAATTCACGAGCTAATAGAGTTGATGTTGTTGTACCATCTCCGGCTTTATCAGCTGTTTTAATTGCTGCTGCTTTAACCATTTGTGCCCCTAAATTTTTAACTAAGCCATTTACTGTAATGTTTTTAGCTACTGTAACTCCATCTTTAGTATGTGATGGTTTTTGAAGATTATCATAGCCTGAGTTATCAATCAAAACATTCCTACCATTAGGACCTAATGTACAAACTACAGCATCTGCTAGAGTATTAATCCCTTCCATCAATTCAGCCCTAGCTTCAGGACCAAAATGTACTTCTTTTTTAAAATCTACTGCCATTTTTTTATTTATTAATTATTAATTTTTGCTAAAACTTGGTTTTCTGGTCCTACCCAATATTCTTCACCTTCATAAGGTAATTTTGTAAACCCTTGGGTGGGTAATACTACTGTATCCCCTTCTTTTAAAATTGTTGGAATAAATTCTCCTGTAATTGTAGGTTTACCAGGACCAACAGCTATAACTTCTCCCATTTGGTTTTTTTCATTACCCATATCAGGAACAATAATATTTCCATGTTGGGTTTCTTCTGCCTCTATTGGTTTAACAATAACTGCGTTAAATAATGCTTCTAAATTCATAATTTGTTGTAATTTAATATTTCACTTAATTCATCTTTGATTTTATTCCACTGTTCAATATATTCTTGAACACTTTTGTAATGTGTATCTTTAGTGTTAAGCTTTTCTTTCATAACTCTGTGTAGAGCACTACCAAAATTTGAATGGTGAGATACAGGTTTTTCATAATCTTTACCTTCACTACCTTCTGCTAAATATTTTTCTTGTGGAGTTACTACTTCATAAACTGTGTAGCAATGAGAATCTCTTCCTATGTAATAGGGATTCATTTTTGGGTCTGTAATCTTTGACATATAACTATTTTTAATTTATAACGTAAATATACGAAAGTTAATAATATAAACCAACCTAAGGGCGCTTTTAGGTTACTTAATTTTAATTGCTTTCGGTTTAGCTTCTTCTGCTAATGGAATAAAAATATTTAATAATCCATTTTCTAAAGTAGCATCTGTTTTTCCCAGATCAAATTTAGGAGCTATCTTATATCTTAAATCAAAAGATTTTTTAGATAATCCATTATAGATAGTACCTTCATGAAATTTTTCTTCCTCTGGTTTTTTATAACTAATTTTTAAAATATCTCCCTCGATGTCAAGTTCAACATCTTTTTTAGTTAGCCCAGTACAGGCAACTTCAAAATGAAGTCCTTTATCATCGTAAAAAATATTAAGGGGGTGGGGTTGTTTAGTGTCTAATGCAGGTTGAAATGTGCTATCAGACTTAAAGTGATTCCTAAAAAGGATGTCAAAAGGACTTATATGCCTTTCTAATAATTGTAATGTACTCATATCATTTAGTTTTGTGCTGTCTTTCGATCAGCGGTTAATAAAATATAAAACGTGCGCCCTTGGGTCGATTTACTATACATATATTAAAATTCAGTTTCTGCTCGTCTTACCATAAAATATTTTGAAGTAATTCCATCATTTGAAAATACTAATTTCATTAATCCCATAGAGCTCAAATATAACTTACCACCTTCCATATCTTTATTTGCTTGAAGGATAGTTTTTAACATATCTGAGTTAAATGGTAATTTTATATCAGATTCTCTAATATCACCTAAAATTTGGTAAGTAATTTTATTGTTATGGCCTGATTCATCACCAAACACAAATTCAACAACATCATCCCCATCTAGGTTTGTTGTTGTAGTTACTAACATATTATCTACTTGTGACAATGCACTTTTAGCTTTAATAATATTATCAATGTCTTCAGAAGTAAGATTTAATTCAACAACCCACTTAGCTTCATTTACTTCTCCTACTTTATTAATTAGTAGTGGATCTGATAAAGCATAATTAAGATTAAAATTAAGATCTGATATTTTTAGTTTAGTGTAGATAGCATTATTTTTTTCTAATTCTAGAAGCAAATCACCATTACATATATTAATTAAACTGTTTAATTTTTTAGTATCGTAAATTGCTAGTTTACTATCTTCTAATTTAAAATCATCACATTTTACGTTTCCAATAATGTCTTTAGTAGGGGTCATAAAATCAATATCTAGGGAATTATTTTCAATTTTCCATTTTACTGATTCATTTACTCCAAGATAATACTTGTTGATAATGCTTTGTATTGTTGATTTATTTATCATTTATTTAAAATTTAAAAAACATTTCTTTATATGGGTTTAAATTAAGTGTCCATCCTAAATCATTATAAAACCCTTCTAATTTATTTAACAAAATTGATTCAAATATTTTTTTTCTATCAGCATGTTGCTCAATAAATGTATGAATTTTTTCTGGGAGATCCCACTCTAAGAAAGCAATTGCATCAATTTGGTATGGGTTTGGTTTTAAGTAAATCCACTTAATTTTATCACCTTGTGTAATTTGGCTATGTTTGTTACTTAACCCCCAAAATTTAAGTAAATCATTATATCTAATAACTGCTCTTACAGCTGCTGGGGCTCCTTTAGCTACTACTGTAAACATTTCTCCTGCTCTAGCCTTACGTTCAGTATATTTATTTAATGTTTTTACTGATGTAGGATTACCTAATTCTGTAAGAGAAATAGTACCATCTAATATTTGGGTTTTAAATTCCTTTAATCTATTATCTATGTCATTTTGTTTAGCTCCCTTCAAAACATCAACCAATGTTTTATGGAAAAATTTACCTAATACAGGTGGGAAGTTAGCTTTTTTAAATTCAAGACCTTTAACATCAAGTGATTCTTTTACAATTCCTTCTTGTTTTGTAATCCACTGGGCATAACGTCTTGTAGCTCTAAAATATGCTGAACGAATAACACATTCAGTTTTCATTTCTAATCTATGTTTACCTTTAGCATTAAAACAATCTGTAGCTAAAATATCATAAGAATCAGTAATAATATCTTGATATTTAAGAGCAACTTCTTCTAACTTATCATCTTTATCTTCACTTGACATTTCATCAAAATCAGAATATAAATGTCTAAGTAAAGGTTCTGCATGGATATAAATTGAGTCTGTATCTGAATATGCTACATAATTTATATCTTCAGAATCACAAATCCACCAAGGAGTATCTTCTAAATGTTTCATAATTCTAACCCTTCTTTAATAACTTTATTCATATGTCTATTAGCTGCTAATGCAGATTCTTGTATAATACGTTGTCCACTAAGCGTTATAGCTTCAGATAATATAACATTCCCATAACGGAATGATCCAAGAGCTGTGGCACCATACAACGAATTAAGCAAAATTTTCATTGTATATTGTTTCATATGAAATGCTGCACCTAATTCTTTATTACCTGATTTGTATGCTTTTTTCATAGCATTTTTGTACTTAACCCTTTCATCAAACCATTTTTTCAAAATTGTTGATAATACAGATTCCCGATTAGTAGCAAACATAACCCCATTTGCTGATATAGATAATTCATTTTGTTCTATCATTGAAATTAATTTACCTACATTAACTTTGGTTCTACTTCTTTTAGTATTTTCAACAATTAATTCTTCAGCATAATCTCTTGATTTTAAATCATTCAAACCTAAACGATTATTTCTATCATCAGCATCAATAATTCTACCAACCATTGTTTCTTTACCAATGTTAATAGTCATTATAATTGAAGGATATAGTGAAGTTAAATCCTCATCAAATACATAATTGTAAATACCTGCTTTGGGACAAAACAAATAACCACCAGCATAATTCTTTTTAGATAAAGGATTACGATCTTTAGCAGGTGGAACTATTTTTTTACTTAATAAATAAGCTGAAATAGCTCCATCTTGTGTTTTAGTATTAGCATAAACTTCACTATAATTATGTTTACCTTTATGAGCCAAGTTTTTAACTAATGATAGATATTCTAATTTTTCATCTAGTACTTTTAGAATTTCAACATCTCGAAAGTTATACTGAATAAATTTAAGTGGGTCTTCTTCAAATAACTTATCTAAATTTCCATCATATTCTATTTTATTTATCCCAGCATATTTTTCTCCAATAGCATCTAATTTAAATGATGGTTCATCTTTCCAACTAAATTTTTTATGTAAACGCATATAATCTAAAGACTCAACACCTGCTATTTGGATGTATTGATCTTTAAACCAAGGTGTTTCTCTAACATATCCTATAGGGGATAAATAACGAGCAACATCTTCCCCTAATACATTACACATTCTATAATATAAATAAGGAATATCAAAATAATCACTATTCCATCCTACTAAAATATCAGGATCTATTTCTCTAAATCGTTCTAGAAATTTAAGTAATAGTTCTTCTTCAGTAGCACAAGGTATAATTTCTTTTGTTTTTGCTTTAGTTCTTGATAATTTTGATTTAGGATCTAAAATTAAAATAGCCCATTCATCTACTTGTTTATCGTACCAGGCAATTGAAGTTACTTTTTTAGGGGCTGATTTGATGTAATCCTCAGTAAGAGCATCACCCATTTCAGTTTCAATATCAAAAAATAATTCCCTATGGGTTTGAGAAGGTTCATCATTTATACCATACTTTTCAACTAAGAATTTTTGGTAAGGAGTCATATCATGAAAATGAAGTTTAGTATTATCAGATTTCCAATTAGAAATCTTTTTTAATGCTTCTCCATTCAACCCTGTATATGTTGATTGAGATTCATCACACTCAATATAGGCTTGATTGGTCCATTCAACTTTACTATAACCTTCATCTTCCCAAAGGTGAATCAAAAATTGATTTCCTTTTAACCTTTGTGCAAAACATTTTTTATACATTAAATACCTAAAGTTTCATTTCTGAATTTGGCTAACTCATCACTTGTAAAAAATTGAGCAAGATCTGGTCTATAGTAATTAATATTTTTCATTACTTTTTTATCACGTGTTCTATAGACAATATAATATCTACCAACTTTTTCATAGTGACACGGTTCCTCTTGTTCTTTTGATCTAAGCTCCACGGTTGCTTGTGCTTCCTCTTCGCTTGAGCAAGCCTTAGACATATTCGACCCTTGTACTTCGAGATACGCTGGCCATATCTTATCCTTAAGACCATGTAGCATAGTTCCGTTACCCAATGAAACGTAGGCAATGTCACATAAAGCATCAAGAACCTCAACAATATCACCATTTTCACAGGCAACTTTGTATTCTTCAAGTTCTTCAAGGATGAAATCATAAACAAATTGCCACTCCTTTTTTTCAGGGATTGTAGGTTCATAATTGTTTGGTTTACCCATAGTGGAATTAAATTCCTCTACTTCATTTACAAATGGTACATTACTTTTACTCATAACTATTAAATATTATGTCCTCCGTTATTAATCTTCAGACTGTCAAAAAATTCTTTTCTTGCTAGGTTTTTATTTTCTCTAAATACTCCTGATGCTTTGGTTGTAACCATAGCTGCACCTTGATGTTTAACACCTCTACAACTTACACAATTGTGAGTGCCAACAATAGTAACAATTACACCTTTATTACCTTCAGTAATTTTACTTACTGCATTATGAATAGCTGATGTTAGTTGTTCTTGGATAGCACCTCTACGACCAAATAATTCAACGATTCTATTTAGTTTTGATAAACCAATTACTTGACCACCTTCTCCTGCTATATAACCAATATGAACTACTCCCCCAATTGTTTGGTGGTGGTGAGAACACATTGATGTTAGAGGAATATTTCTTTCAATAATAATTCCATCATAACCATCTGAAGGGAAAGATGTAATAGGAGACATTGCAGTATATCTACCTGCCCATAAATCGTTTACATATGCTTTAGCTACACGTCTTGGTGTTTCCATTGAGTTAGGATCATTACGCCAATCACATTTTAAAGCATCAAGAAATTTACCATAAGCTTCTTCAGCTTGGTCTATCATTTTATCTTTTTCTGATTGTTCTAAAGGGAATCCAGGTGCAACACCGTTAGCAAAACCTTCTTGTACCACTTCTAATTCTTCGTGGATTTTTCTACGTTTGTTTTCCATTAATTATAACTTTTTATTTTGATTAATATACGAATTAATTTGGGATTAACCAAATTATATTAAGAAGAAAAACGAGCTTTATGAGCTATATAATTTTGTTGAACTTCTTCAAAAGTAAGTGTTTTATTATAAACTTTACCCATTGCAATTTTTCCATTAAAATAATAACTTTCTCCAGGACTATTACCTATTTGAAAATTTGTTCCTTGAGAAGTCCAATTTACTGTTTCATTTGTTACAGATTGAGCTAATTCTCCATCTTGATATACTTTAGCCGTTAATGATGAAGGATCCCAAGTAGCAACAATGTGTGTCCATTCTCCTGCAACTACATTACCTGAATTAGTAGTGAGATTATTTGAATCTAATCTAAAACTAATTTTATTATTGCTCAAAGCTAATCTATAAGAACCAAAAGTAACTCCTATTAAATGTTTAAACCCACTTACAGCATCAGGATTAACCCATACTTCTAAAGAAAAAGCATCATCATATTGATATTGGAATGCTGATGAACCAAAAGTAATATAATCATCTGTACCATCAAAATCCCAAGTACCCCCATTCATTTCATCAAATAAAACACCATTAGTTAAAGTACCATTTGAATCAGAACTACTATACCCATCACCTTCATCACCACTTACAATATCATATGTTGTAGTTGATCCATTTTCATATGATACTAAATTTCCAGCATCTACAAAAAGTTGCAAATTATTAGTTACAATGCTACCACCATAAAAGTTTTGTAGAACTTCAGATTCTGATAGTAATCTGTTATAAACTCTCATAAATGATCTAGCACCATCATGATGCCATCCATATAAAGTCCCCCAAGAAATTCCAGCACCGTCATATAAAGAATAACCACTTACCCCACTTATACTCCCAGAGTCTTGAAATCTTCCATTATAGTAAACACCACATTTATCATTAGTTCTATCCCAATAAATAGAACGTAAAATCCATTTACCATAAGTTTGCAAATCTGAATCAATTGAAAGATTTACTTCTGCATCTCTTGAAGCACCACCTCCAGTATTTTTATTAGACATATCAATATTAAGACTAGTGCCACTCATTACACCATGATTCCAATCAAAACCTGTATGAGTACTACCATAGGCTCTTTCTGAAACCACAGTACCAGCTGCTGCTTCGGGATAAGTTGTATCATCTACTCTAATAAGTTCTTCAATAGTCCATCCTCCACTTGTAACACTAAAAGTATTACTTATAGTGGTTGAATCCGGAGTTGAAAAAATTAATGAACCTGGGGCATCACCAACTGATTGGAAATATTTTCCTTCATTATTATAATCAGCACTACTAATACTAGTGTTATTTCCATTACCACTTAAATCATACCAAGTAGTATTTTGTGTACGAGTAGCTCCTTGACCAGCATAAGGAGTTCCATTACCTGTACGTTCAAATTGCATATTTCTATAATAAATTCTTTTACCTTGGAAAGTTGGATAAAAAAATCTAAAAAAATCATAAGTATAAGCCCCTGTTAGTCCACTTTTCATAGTTACAGTTAAAGCAAAAGGGGTCCATTCTCCAGCTGTAATTGTAGAGGGAGTTGAAGCACTATAACTTAACCTAGATAAATCATTACTATTAGGATATTGATCAGAGTATTCGTTTGTATCCCAACTAAAGTCTGATGTAAATGTTTCTGTTGCATACAATTCAAATGACCATGTATAAGTTTCATCTGAAGAAACTGAAATACTGGGTAATTGGAATCTAGAATAACTACTTTCGGCTGTATATGAAAGTTGAATATAATCTCCAAAGGCATCAGTTCCTGTTGTAGCCCCATTTCCGTGACCTAATATATTATTATTTAATACATTAGTAGTAGGTATATTATCTACAAAACTAGCATTAACTTTACTATTTAAATCTAAAACTAACCCATCTGTTACTATATTACTTCTAACAGCATTATTTAGATAAAACATATCACTTTGAGTATTAATCCAATTTTTTGCAGCTAACCAAGATTCAACATTACCCCCTAAAGAATTAACTAAATTTAATAATTCTTCATCAGTTAAAGAGTAAAAATCAGGATCATTAGTAGAATGAACTTTAACTATATTATGTTTTCCATCTACAATAGAAATACCAGCATGGAAATTTTCTGATGGGTTAGCATTATGAGCTGCAGTAGTAACTACATTACCTCTACGAAGGGTATTACTAACATTTGATGTACTATATTTAATTCCGTATCCCATTTAAACTGCTGGATTAGGATCAGTCCAATTAGGACCTGATAAAATGGTTAAAATTTCACTATGTGAATAAGGTTGTGACTTAGTTGTTAATGCTTCTACTGATGGGGGTATTGTTTCTACTAAAACTGGATTTTCTTCTGAACCTGAATAGTAAGTAGTAAAATTGTATTTAACAAATGTTTGTGATTCATCTAATGATTTTCTAACTGTGTCAATTGATGTTTCTTCTACTTGATCAAAATCAATAGTATCTAATTCAGTACAGTCAAAAATAACATAATGTCTATTGTTGTATTGATGGGACATATTTTAATTTTTATTATAAATATTTACATAAAGAAAGCATCTGCATTTCCTGAGTTCCATCCTAATAGAGCTTCTTCATCCCTACTATCATCATTAATAACAATGTAAAAAGGATCATCACCTTCAAATTTCCATAAAGTATTATTATTAAATCTATCACCCCCTGCTTGTGATCCACTTGAAGCAGCTACTGGGGCTGTTATAGTTCCATTAAGTGTATGAGATGAAAATTCAACCCAACTACTACCATTCCAAGAAGAAATTGTAATAGTATTACCAGTATAAGGACTTACTACAAAATATGATCTTAAATAATACCCATAAGTATAATTTTTGCTTAATTCTTCTAAAGGATGACCTACTTCATTATCACCACCTGATCCATCAGCAATACTTAAAGCCCAAACTTTATGAGTACTATCAGCTACAGTGTAAGTAGATGTACCATTAGGATTAGTGTTTATAACAGTTCTTTCATATTCATTATATCTTCTATAAACACGATCACCAGCTAAAGCACCTATTGACATATCCCCACTTGAACCTCTACCAGTCATTACAATAAATTCATTAGAATGGATTTGCCAATACTTATTTGAATAATTTGGGTTTGTTGGAATTTGATATTCAACAACATCTCCTTCATCACCCTCTAAAATCGTAACTATATCAGCATTACTTATAGTTGAATTGCTTAAATTAGAGTATAATGTAATTTTAGTATTATCTTCAAAACAATAAAATCTAACTGTTTGAGGAGTATATCTTGAATAAAACCATCCCCATTCTTTACCATAATATGATACAGGACACATTACATCACCATTAGAATTAGCATGAATGTGAATTGGTTTACTACCTACATAACGATAACCTTGAGTAACACTAAAACTACCATTTGAAGGGGATGAAGTTGCACTTACAACTGTTGAAACGTTGCCATTAGTATCAATTTCATAAATAACAGTTCCAGCATAAGGAGCTCCCCATCTTACACTATTAATACTTCTCATAGCTATAAATTCAGATAAAGCATGTTCTTTATCATCTTCTGTCATATTATCTAAAGTAGCTATTGAATTAAACCATTCATTTTGTGGTTGAGGGTTATTACCTAAAGCATCATAAATGCAAAAAGGATTTACATGCAAACTTCCTGTTGTGTTAATTAAAGCAGTAACTGTATAATCAGATTGGTTTGCAAAATATTGTAAAGTATCTGTTACATTTGTGACGCTTCCTCCTTCTTGCTTACCTAAATTTATAAATTCAGTATCATTATCAGGACAAAAAGATAGGGGGGCTTGACTAGGGCCTAACATTTTATATACAATATATTTTCCTGTTTCTAAAGGAGAAATAGCATTATAATATCCTGTTACGGATGTAGGACCTACATTTCCTTTACCTACTCGAGCAGCTAAGTTTCCTTTTCTCATAGCTCTTAAGGGTTTAGAAGTAGTATGTTTTAGTGGTCTTCCCATAATATTTTATTATAAATATTAAAGGGAATAAATAGCAGGTAAATTTCTTAAATATCCTTTTTCATTATCCATTCCAAACCCAACTAACCATTCATCTTCAATTTCAAAAGCATTAAACATTTTAACTGGTGGTGTTGGAGATGTTTTTCTAGTAACTAAAGATACAATTTGAATTGAAGCTGGTTTTTTTACTTCTAAATATTCAATAACAGCTTTCATGGTATTTCCAGTATCATAAATGTCATCTACAATATAAACATGCTTACCTTTAATAGGAGTCTCAAGGTCTTTAGCAATAACTATATCGCCTTGTTTGCGATTTATATACGATTTAACGCGCATAAAATCACATTCCACGTCAATTGGCATAGCACGCACTAAATCAGCATAAAACGCAAAGCAACCATTAAGTAAACCAACCATTACAACTGGTGTTTTATCACCTTTGTGTTCATCTGATATTTGTTTTGCAACTATTTTTGTTTGGATATCTATATCCTTGGCACTAATTAATTGGTTCATTTGTTATCTTTTACCACCATAATATTCTGTAGCATGGCCTTCTGAGATTAATAAATTATTTACACTATCATCTCCAGGATTAATAAAAATTTCTCCTAAACAACGACCATATTTTCCAACTCCATGAGATACTAAAATAAATTCTCCTTCATTTTCTAATTCTAAAATTTCAGCTAATCTATCTTTAGCAGCTAAACCTCGTGCTTTTTCTTCTAAATCTCTAGTTCTTGATTCAGGGGCATTCATCCCCACCATTCGGATTCTTACTTTTTTCCAAGTATCAAATCCTAAATCTACAAGGGCATCAACAGTATCTCCATCTACTACTCTATCTAATTTTGCGTTGTAAGTATACATTATTTTTCTTCTAAAATTGTTCTTAATTCTTCAATAAGAGCCAGAACTTCATCTGGCTCCATTGTTATAGCACAACATACTGAAACGTTTTCTTCTATTTGTTCTAGTAATTCTAGTGCTCGTTCCATTATACTCCTCTTTCTGTATCATATGCTATAATATGATCTCTACCAGTCATATTATAACCATGTTCTGCTACCATTTCAAATACTTTAGCATACATTTCAATTAATGTTTCTCTAGTATCTCCGGCTGGCATAACATAGGTTTTGTTTTTAGGAATATCGAGCTCTTGTCTGTAAGCTTCGATTTCAGCGAGGCCTTCATCAGTGCCATCCCACACAGGCTTATAATGATAGTCAGTATGATAATTAATACTCGTTCTAATGGCTTCAGTATTAAGGCGAAGACGATTGTGCGTTTGAACCATCTTTTCATCTGTAATTGCTCCACCGGGAGTGGCAACACCAACAACAGGGACACTATTACTAAACTTAGGTGAGATAGAAAGGAGACCAATCGGATAATCGGTTTCGAGGAAATGACTTCCTTCAGTTTCAATTGTAATAAGAATATCTCTTTCATGTGCAAAGTGAGTTAATTCATTTACTAATGCTGGGTGCATTGTAGGAGAACCTCCTGTTAACATCATTTCTTTTACATGAGGATTTTCGTCATATATTTTAATAATGTCATTAAATGTAAACCCACCTTTTTCTGGGTGAATTGAAGTATACCAACTGTCGCACCATCCACCTTCACCAAAATAACAACGGTGGGTACATCCAGTAGTTCGTACTGCAATAGTTGGACGTCCAAAACGACTTCCTTCACTTTGCACACAACGATAAACCTCTACAATTGGTAAGATTTTATTATAATCTTCAATTCTTTTTAGAGGGGCATTTTTATACCATAACTTCTTATTCATACTATTCTACATAATAGGCAGCATTTTTTCCATGCTCCATAAATTTAACTTTTGTTACTCTAACTCTATCTTCAGTTTCAGTTTTAACAAATTCATTTAATTTATTAAAAATAAATTCTGCAAATTTTTCTGCTCCTGTGGCTTCAATAATTCTTAGTTGAATAACACCTAATTGATCCATAGTTTTAAAGCCATTAATTCCTGGATCATCTTCAGCAACAATAACGGTATGATCAAACATATAATCCATCCATTCTTTAGGGGATTTACCGTCAATTTGGGTTTCAGCTCTTTTCATACCTCCAAAATCCCAAACCCAATTACGTTCATCTAATTCTCCTTCAAAATATACTTTGAATGAAATACCATAACCATGTAAAAATCTACAGTGTGTTGTTTCTGCTTTCCATTGACGGAACACTGTACTAAATCCATCAAATACTTTACTTGATTGAAATTTACCCATTATAAAAATCTAAAATTTGTTGTTCTGAAAGATTACCAATCTTTCTTTTAATTTCATTCCCTTGCAAATCAGTTAAGATTAAAGTAGGAATACTTCTTACACTATACTTTTGGGGTAATTGAGCATCATAATCTACATTTACCTTTTTAACTTTAATTTTGCCTTGTTTCTCCATTTGTTCAATAAGAGGAGACATTACTTTACAAGGACCACACCATGGTGCGCTAAAATACAAAATTCCTTTATCCATTTTTATTTATTTTTAATTATACTAATTCTTCCACTATTCCTATTATTTCACTTAATATAAGAAAGGTAACTGCCCAACCCAAACTAAAAGGAATAGCTGCATATCCTATAATTCTTACTCCTGATTTGATAAAGCTTACAGTTTGATGTAATTTAGCATCAGGATACTCTGTTGGATTGTTTTGTTTTGATAATTGGTTAACTATTTTTTCTACTTCTTTTTCTAATTTTTCATCTTTTAAAGGAAGATTATAATTAGTTTCAGCACCTACTTTACCATCAAAGTAGGTACCTCTTCTTGATTCTGTTATTCCGTCACTCATATTATTTATTTATTAATTGTTCTTTTTCATATTCAGCAAGAACTTGTTCTACATAAATTCTAGCTGTTTCATAATCAACTGCTCCTGTTTCATCTGCATACTGCACGGGATCAGGTCTTCCTAATTTAATAAACGCTTCAATACGTTCTACAGACGATGCTGATTTGTAATCAGACCATCCTTCAGGGGTTGGTTTATATGAAGTATTTGTTCTAGCATAAACTTCATCAAAATCAATTCCTAATTTTTCACATAATATTTCTCCATCTTGAAGAATATCATATTTGTCTCCATTAAGGTAAGGTGTGTAATATCCTACTCTTTCTGCTTCCCAATTACCTAATCTAAAAGCATTATCATCTGCATCTCTAAATTCTTGTCTACAGTCAGGATAAACAGAGTGGTCACCAGCATGGATACCTAAAGCAATAGAAGTTTTTTCTTTAGTTCTATTAGCAACTGATAAAGCAACTGCCTGAGTAATTGATGCAAATATTTTATTTCTATTAGGTACTACTGTAGCTTTCATATTTTCTTCAGCATAGTGTCCTTCTGGAACTTCATCTCCACCTTCTACTAAAGCTGAGTCTAATAGTTTTACTAATCCATCTAATTTAATTACTTCATAAGTAACATTATGATTATTTCTTTTTAAATAATCTACTAGAGCTTTTGCTCTTTTAAGTTCAACCTTATGTTTTTGACCATAGTCAAAGGATAAAGCTGTTACTGTTTCAAATTGATCAAGACATTTTAATAGTAATGTACTTGAATCCATACCACCTGATAGTGATACTACTGCATGTTTTGGACGTTGAAAGTCCGGATGATCAAATTCTAATTGTGTCATTTTATTTATTTTAAATTTGCCAGGTATTTTAAGCGTATAGGCTAACGCTACATATCTTTTAATCTACGCATTTTTTCTTGAACTACCACCTTAAAATGAGTCCCTTTTATACCTATACTTCCACCTTGCTTAAGGAGTTTTCTAAATAAAATTTCTTCATTTTCAGACCAAAACTCACTTAAAGCAATAATTTCATCTTTTCCAGCAGGTTTTTCACTTTTATTTATATAAATTTTGTGATTAGACCTTATTGATTGTTTTTTTAACATTTTATTCGTCTTCTATTAGTTCAGGCCAATCAGTATCTTCTAAAGCTTTATCATGTGATAATTCAAATTCAACCTCATCCATTACTTCATCTTGAAGGTCTACCTCATCTGATTTCCATTTTTTAATTTGTTCTTCAGTTAGTGGTTCTGTTTCTTCCCACCTAATATCAGTGTATATTACTCTTCTTCTTAACTTTGCCATATTACATTATTTTAGGAAGTCTAAATTTTAAAATAGGATTACCGTTTACTGTGGGTTGTCCTAATTCATCAATTCCAACTTCTTTTACTTTTACTGGTTTATTTCTAAATCTTCCTGTTAATATTGTATCTCCAACTTTAATAGGAATTATAAAATAGTCTTCTTTATATGTTGCTTTCATTTTTCTAAATTGTTTATCATTCTAAAAGATGATAAATTATCTTCTAGTAAGTCATAATTAATTTGATTATCTAACATATAAAAATAATCATTCATATTTGCTTTAGGTTTAGAAGATAAACCTGCTAAAGTATATCTAGTATCTTCTAAAGTCGCCATCACTGGGTTAGAAGTATCAATTGATTCAATACAATTGATTCCTTCATACCACCCAAACTCTTGGGGAACAGCACACCCTAATAAATGAACTCTATCATCTTGTTTTAAATATCCCATTTTCATCAAAGCTGTAATTACATACAATCTTCCTAAAGCTTTTCCTAAATCTTTATTAGGGTGGGGGCAAATGTCATTATAATAAGAAGCTCCATATGAAAAACAAATTTTACCATATCCTAAATCTTTATAAGCTTTAGCACATTCAGCAGCTTCATGAATTGTTTTTGCCTGCACTACAGCAACTTTTTCAACTCCTTCTGGAAAATCGTAAAGATTCCAAATAGTAGCATTTACTACAGATTCATCAGCATTTTCCCAAACATCAGGAACAATAAATTCATTTGGTCTGATTTCGTTTATCCAATGTATTAAACGAGAATGATCATAAGCTTCACCTAATTCATGGAGTGAATTATCCATTATAATGTAACGTCCTTCTTTACGTGATTGTCTAAAATAAGCTTCATACTCAGGACATTCATCCATTAAATGAGGTAAACAATAATCATAATCATTAAAACGTTTACTATCATTTAGTAGACATAGAGGTGTTTCGTGACTTACTTTGATTGCCATAATTTTTTAATTTGTATCTAATATATGAAAGTGGAGCTGAGAATCCAAGTCCACTTAAAATAAAAGTGAAAATATTTGGATGCCAGTGTTCACCACATAAACCTAAAGCATGTTTTAAAAATTCTATCATTTTAAAAGTTTAAAGCTTCCGATATAACTGGGAGTTTTGATTTAAGTTGTTGTTTAATTTCTTTTGCAATTAATTGAATTTCTTTTTGAGCATGATCATCATCCCTTAATTCAAGAAAATGAATCCAAGAACGAATACTACCTGTCATATGAATTTTTGTAGTAGTTGCTAGTGGAAGTACCATACGAGCTGTTTCTCGAGCAACTCCAGCTTCAAGAAGCTTATTATAAAGTGAATGGGCTTTTCCTAAAAATGCTTCTATAGTTTCTGAAGCAGGGGAAATAGTTTCCATCATAATCGTTGGATTGATTATTTCAACTGAGCTTTGTCTATTATCTTCACATTGCGACCGTAGTTCAATGGGTTCGAAAATGTCTCCCAAACGATTAACATCTTGATATCGTTGACTAAATTCTTGAAAAGAAAACGAACGGTGACGGATGAGCTGGATGCCGATGGCTTTGGAAGTTTCAATTTCGAACGTCGCATGACCGTGCTCAAACGGCGACCAGTGTTTATGTCGTACCAAATATCGGAGAAGGCCCTCTGGTTTATCTTTCTTATTCTTACGTGAACTAGATACACGTGCAATCTCCACAATATGCTCTTCAGCATTAGGAGTAATATTTAATAGTTTTACTTGCATTTAATTTGTTTAAAGTGTCTATATTATAATTTTTTATACGAGCTATGTGAAAATATAATTCTTCAGTATTACCTCCAAACTCAGACATAATATCTCTAATTTCATCTTTGGGTATTTTAAATACCTTTTTTAATCCTTCTACTAATTTATTTAATTTATCATTTTCATCTTTCATGGCATCTTCAATTAACTTATTGTAACGTTTTCTAGTACGTAATTCAATGTCCCTGTAAAGATTATCTTGTTTAGGTTCTCTACCTTGATAATTTTTAATAAATTCTTCTTGTTCTTCTACCATCCAATGGAGTTCCCATTCAGCTTCTTGAAAAAATTGAGAGTATTCAAAGTCACCGTTTCTAATTTTATCTAAAAGAGATGCTTTATAAGGTAAACATTTGTGAGTTCTAAATCTTCTCCACCAATAAAAAGGCATAGCCCTTCTCCCACTAGGTTTTTTAGGTACTCTCATATTAAAACGGTAAATCGTCTTCTTCCCCTTCTTTAGGAATTACAATACCTGGGTTTTCTAGTAATTCTTCTTGGAGTTGATTAAGTAATTCTTGCTCTAATTCCCACTGATCTGCTAATACTTCTATATCTATAAACATAACTTTTTATTTAAAAATTGAAAGATTATCTAATGCTTTTTTTGTTCCTTCAAACCCAGGAATTTCTTTAGGTTCATCTAATGTGTTACCTAATTCAACATCCTCCCAATTAATTTTAGCAGTAATTTTATTGCTTAAAATATCAAATGAATACAACATTAACCCACCCTTAGTAATTGATTTAACATTCATACCTTTGCCAAAAATACTTAATTCATTTACACAACCATCTGAATATTTAGATTCAGGGTTTTTTGGGGTAAATTCTAATACTTTTTTCTTCTTCCATCCACCTAAATCAACGGTGAATTCAAATTTTTCTGTTGCTGTTTCGAAATATTTTTTTAAATCCATAACCTTTATTTGTTTTATCATCATTTACGGTGTAAATATACGAACGCTTCTTTGGGGAGCCAAATATTTCCATGGAAGTTTTTAATATGACGTTTTATGGCTTACATATGACTTACATATGACTTACGTATTTATAATAAAAAACATTATGGAAAAATTACTTATAATTGCAGGACTGGTAATAGCTTTTACATCATGTGCTCCTCAAAAACAATTAATTTCAAAAACCCCTAAAACAACTAGGGTAGCTGAGGTTTATGAAGATAGAGTAGTAATTGTAACTAAAACAACTATTTCAAAAGAACATTTTGAAGAATTAGTAGCAACACGCAAAACAAAGAAAGACGCTAATTAAAGCGTCTTTTTTTTAGATTAATAACGAATAATTAAATCATCATCATCATTTTTTTTCTTTTTTAATTCCTCTAATTTTTTTGTTAAAGTTTTCCATCCTTTAGGACCATATTTTTTTGCTTTTGAAGTTTGTGAAATTTTATCTTCTAATTCCTTAATTTCATCTGATACATACCCCTTAGGTAATCCTCCTTCATTTTCTTCAACTTCTTCTTCTAATTCATCAGCAAACGATTCACCTAATTCATTTTCTCCATCAAATTGATTTCTAAAATCAGTAATCTCTTCTTCAGTCCAATAACCATCATCAACATCTTCTTCTACTATAACAGTTTCCCCATATAGGTTTTCTTTAGTTTTAGGACGTAATCTTTCAAAAGCATAATTAGCTGCAATTACTAAAGCAATAGCTAAAGGATCAAATACAAATATAATAGTTAACAATAACCAGTTAATAATTTTATCCATAGGGGTTCCAGTTAAACCTGAAAGATATTTTAAAGGACCTAATTCACTGGAGACAGCATCACTTGTTTTTACTTCTACTATTTCGGTTTCGTAATCAAATAATTTAGTATTTAATTCATCTACCTTAGTATTAATTTCAGTTTGACGTTCAATAGCTTGATCTAATTGTTTTTCTAATGCCCTACGAGTAGATGAAGAAGTTGTGGTGATGATTTGACCAGTTTCTTTGTCTTTATACTGTATAGTATTGTTAGATAAACCAGCACGTAAATCAGATACTGCACCATTAATGGTGATTTTTTCTGCGTTATATACCACTAACTGTTCCTTAACATTATCTCGTTTAGTTTCTATTAGTGCAATTTGAGCATCAATATTTCCTGCTTTTGCAGCTGTTTCTTGGTATGCTGCAGATAAGAATCCATAAATACCCATACTAGTAATTAATATTAATACTATACAGGCTACAGATAAATAATATTTTAATAATTTAGGTAATCCTTTTCTATATTGATAAAGTAAAGATGCAATTACTAACTTTGCTACTTCTAATGAAGATGCCATTATAATTACTGCTAAAGTTGCACCTGCAAATAATTTACTAAGACCACTTATTGAATAAAAAGCAGCAGAAGCACTTACTGACAAAGCAGAAAGTGCTATTATAAAAGGAAATATTCTTTCTTGAATTTTTTTAAGCATAATTTAAAGGTTTAGTTTCTAAAACCCTTATGCTTGTCTATTCGGTCTAATATTTTATTCAGTTCTTCCACTTTAATTAAACCAGCCATAGAAGCGTTTTTAAGGGCACTTATCAACTGTAATATCATAAATGGTACAACAATAACTTCAGATAGCCAACCTGCTCCTGTAAATCCTTTTTCTACCATTAGGATAACAGTAAGAATAACTAACCAAATAAAAGTATTTCTTGTTATTTTTAGAGCTTTATAGGTTTTAAAACCTTCTCTTTTTACCCCAGCCCAAATGCCAAAGATACCATCTAACCATAATACTGCTACTACGGCTAAATATTGTTCTATATTGTCCATTGATAAGTTTAGAAAATATGTACAAAGATATGTACAAAATGATGTAATTCCCACTATTGATAATTTAGTTTGCATTGTTTATAAATTTATTAACATTTCTAAAAGTTCAGGTTGTGGAAACATATCAAATTTATCTTTACGTGTATTGGTGTGTGTCCATAATCCTTTTACTCTACCATAATAAGCATCAGGATTAAACTCAAAGGCTTCAGCTCCTTTTTCTTTAATTAAAGCAGGAAGTCCTGCTCTTACATCTATATTATCTCTATCTGCAATGTGTAAAATCAATTTACGTAAAGATTCTATTTGTTGATTTGAATATTTGTGCCATGTTTTGTAACCTCTAAATGGTTCTGGTAGTGTGCATATTTGGGAATCATCTGCTGTTACATTAGCATATGTTTTACCATTTTTAAGATAGCCAAAGTTATTAACTTCAATACCTACAGAATGAACATGCATATGTTGAGAACCATTCTTACCTAAATGCCATCCATACCCACCATCAGGAAAGGCTTGTACTACTTCTCCATTGTATTGATTATCGTTTCCTTTAATTGAACATCCTCCTAATACAAATTCAGTAGCAACTCTTCCTCTATTATCTCTACCCCAATGGTCAATTGTTCTATAAGGGTTATTCCACCCAGCTGTGTGGTGTAAAAATAAGTATTCTTTATCTACAGGACCTTCAATATATTCTCCTTGGGGTAAATAATGTTTATGAATTATTAAACCTTCTTTAGTTTCATAGGTTTTTTCAGCATTGTCTGTACTAGCAAGTCCCATTAAATCCCAAGTAATAGGTCCGACAATTCCATCAGCTTCAACTCCTTGTTTAGTTTGAAATCTTTTTACTGCTTTTTCAGTACCTTTTCCAAAGATACTATCAGCATTAATTTCTAAAAACTCTTGTAATAGTTTTACTTCGTTACCTTTTGAACCTACTTTTAATATCATAATAATATATTTGGTAATAAATATTAGAACTGGTTAGATAATTGAGCTTCTTTAATTGCTTCTTGTAATTCTGGGAGATCTACGGGACATTCTAGGTCTAACCCTGCTCTAAAGTTTTCTTCTAAAACACCATCAACAAAAACTAAAATAGTAGGAGCCATCCTAACTTTATATTTTTTCTTTAATTCAGGATTTGATGATATATCACACCTGTAATAGTGAGTAACATTTTTTAATTGTTTAAATTCTTGAAAAGCATTAATATCATTGAATTTTGCCCAAAACTCAATTATAACAATTGAAGTTTCATCATCACCAAATGCAGATCTTTCATGAATTTTTTCATCATAGTCTTTATCTCCAATCCAATCTTGAGCTTGTACATTAATGCTGAAAATTAATAATAAAAATAACAAAATGTGTTTCATATTATTTTCTTTTTTGTAACTCATATAACCTTTCATCAATTTTTTCGAGTTGTGTTTTAATATCTTCAACATCGTCTTGTGTATCCATAATAGTTTGACGTATTAACTCATCTTTTAAGTCATACTCTGTTCTATCAATTACAGGTTCTGGGAGTTTTTTAGCTTCCTCTATATCGGATTGTAAGGCAAACCACATACCTATTACAGTAGCAACACCTACTAATATCATACCGATAGTTTTTAAATCTAACGTTACTTTAGTTTCTTCGCTTAATTGTTTTGCCATAGTTTTTAATTATCTAAAAGTATAATTTAACCCAAATGAAGATTGAAATAATTCACTATCCCACATTTTAGCATACTCACCTTCTATAAATACTCCTAAGTGTTTTCCTACTTTCCAACCTAAATTAGCACCAAAAGAATAGTCGCTCCATTGATCACCATTACTGTTTAAGTGGCCCTCATGATGTCCCTCATGATCCCAACCATTTCTATGTAAATAAGAATATGTAACATCACCCATAACATATTGATGGTAAGGTAAAATCCAGTTAGCATATGCATGTAACCAAAAATTTGATTTGTAATGGTAAAAGTCAAACCCAATAATAGGAGCTATTTCTCCAAATCTATCAAGCTCAGCCCAACGTTCTTCATTAAATCTATTCATTAAAGAAGGAAATACATTTTCTCTAAATGCTAAATCAGAATGAGCTACTTCATTACCATCAGTATCTACCCAACACCAATCTGAAGTAGTGTCACCATTTTCTGTTGTTTGTGTATAAAATATATCATCATACCCATATTGATATCCTAATGTCCACCAAGGGTTAACTGCAAATCCATCTTCATCTTTTTCATTTAACCAAATAGAAATAGGATTATAACCATAAGCTCTATCATGTGTTCTAAATGTTGCACCTGCTGAAATTGATAATTTTTTTCCTATAGGTAATCTTGCTCTAGCTTCTGCATTTTGATATTTTAAATTAATTCTACCAACTTCTCTACTTTCTGCTTTTACAATATGGTATTTACCTGTATGTTTTAGAAAATATCTGTGATTATCAAATTCTCTACCCATCCATCTTTCCCATTCTCTATGAAATTGATATTCAAATCCTTGAACAGCAGAAGATGGAGCTGTAAATACTAATTGATCTTCAGTTCCATCATAATAGTTTTTAGGTTTTCTTTCATAGTCAAATCTAGCTAATTTTCTAATCCCAAAACCAAATCTATAATCCATTGGGTATTCCACAGTATTATCTACTACTACAGGGATTGAATATATGCTACCATTTTCATTAGTTCTTACAAAATAAGTTGGGTTTTTAGCTTCTACTGAATTAGAAATTTCACCTGTACCATATATAGTACCGTACTTTAAAAAATCTTTATAAAAAGAATCTAAAAAATTTTGAGATTTTGCTTGGGTTCCTATTAATAATAATAAGATAAAAATTATTTTTTTCATTTAATTTAATTTAAGTTATTCTGTGCCGTTATTGGTATTTTTTTTACCAAATATTTTTTCTAGCCCTGCTATTCCAAAACAACCTAAAGTTATTATTAAAAACGATTCATATATAAATTCATTAATTACTAAATCCTTACCAAAGTATCCAGTTACTAAGTCAGCAACCGCAAAAATAACCATTACAGCAAATGACATAAAGCCTATTACACTTTTTTCATTTACATCATTTTCATCTTTGAATATGTCTCTAAAAGCCATTAATTTTTGTTTTATATTATTTAACATATAATAACGATTAAATGTAACAAATTGTATGCTTATAAATACAAAAGGGATACACAAAAGTGCATCCCTTTAGTAAAAAAGTAAGAAAGTTTTTTATTAATTATATATCACACTTCCCAACAGTAACAGTAACTTCTTCAGTTAACACATTACCATTATTTTTAATATCTAAATTAAATTCCCAATGTTGACCATCAAAATGATGTTGAGCAGTAGGATTACTTGAGTTACAATTCCAATCACAAGTTATGTGAGCTGAACCATTCCAATATCCATAAGTTTGTTGTGCTGTACCCGTAGCTGGGTCACAAGGACCTGAACCATCTGCTTTTTCTGGAGCTGCAGGCCAAAACATAAATACTGTTCCAGAAGCTGCATGTGTATTAGACTCCATAGTTAATGATTCTCCTGCTTTAATAATATACTCACAATTAGCTTTATCTACACAATATGTAGCTTTTGCTTTCATGTCAGCACCCGTTTGATTATGTACTACTAATCTAACTGTTACAGGATCTGATCCTACTTTTTCAACGGTTTCAACTTTTTCCGTTTGATTACCACAACTAAATAAAAATAAAGTTGCAACTAAAGATAAAAATAAATTTTTCATTTGTTTTGTTTTAAAGATTAATTTCAATTATTTAAGTACTTTTAATACCCATGCTTTAGCTAAATCCCAATTTCGTGTTGCAAATACACCAAATGCAAACCCAGCCCAAATTTTGTAGCCGAAAGACCAAAGCAATAGACCTGCAATTAGACCTAATATACCTTCAATTCCATTACCTTCCAACCAAGATTTTGCTGCATTGATTGTTTTTTTAATAGTTGAAATTTTTTCAACTACTTCTTTTTTAACTGCTTTTTTACGTGCCATGTTGTTTTAATTTTAAGTTTAACTGTCTATAAATATATTACCCATCACAAGATACACAATCCGCCATACGGGATCCTAAATCTCCCTTAATTACCGAATCTGTTCTTAAGTAGTAAAATGTTTTAATTCCTAATTTCCACCCTTCTAAATGAACTTGATTTATCCATTTAGGTGAATCATTTACATCAAAAGATAAATTTAGTGATTGTGTTTGATCAATATATCTTTGTCTAAGAGCTGCTTGTCTAACTAATTCTAATTGATTTACTTCTGGAAATGTTAAGAATAACTCTTTTTCTTCAGGTGTTAAAATGCTATCTGGGAGGTTCATAACAGATCCACCATCTTGTAACATTTGATCCCACCATTGATCTTTATCTTCACCTTTTTCTTTTAATAATGTTTGTAGTACTTTATTTTTTCTAATAAATGTACCTTTTGCTCCATTAAAAGTATAAATATTAGCTGGGAGGGGTTCAATACCTGCGCTTATTCCTCCTACAATAACAGAATTAGAAACAGTTGGGGCTATTGCTAATAAATGGGTATTTCTCATACCTGTGCCTCTACACCACATAGGTTCACCATATTCCTTAGCTAAATCCATAGATGCCTTTTCTGCTTTACTTCTAATATCACTAAAAATAGTATGGGTCCAAGAAGTTGAAGCGATAGAATTAAATGGTAATCCTTTTTGTTGTAGGAAAGTATGCCAACCCATTACCCCTAAACCTAATGCTCTACCTTTTTTAGCATGATTATGAGTTCTTAGTAATGAATCTTTACCATTTGATTTATCAATAAATTCTTGCATTACACCATCTAAAAACCAAGTTGATAATTCTACAGCATCAGTATCCTTCCATTCTTCATATTTTGCTAAATTTAAAGAAGATAAACAACAAATAAATGAATGCTCTTCATCTGTAAATAAAGTAATTTCAGAACATATGTTAGTCATTGTTACATCTAAATTATTTAACCTATAAGCTATCGGGTTATCTTTATTAACATTATCTTTATACATAATGTAGGGTTCACCCGTTTCCATTCTAGACTTTAATACTGTAGCCCATCTATTCATGGCTTCTGGGTCTCTAGCTTCTAGCTTTCTCATAAATGAATCTCCAACAACTACACATTGGTGAAGATTTAGACATTGTCTATTTGGATCTCCTTTAGGTCTACGAATTTGTAAAAATTCATCAATATCTCCATGTTCAATATCTAAATTAACAGAAGCTGCTCCTCTACGAACATTACCCTGGTTGGTAGCAATAATAGCAGAATCAAAAATTTTAGCCCAAGGTACTACACCTTCACTTTTACCATTACCTGTAATTTCTTCTCCACGTTTTCTAATGCGTGATAATGAAATCCCAACACCACCACCGGCTGCTGTGAGTTTCATTAATTCTGCGTTTGTTAACCCTATACCACGTATTGAGTCAGGTGTATCTACACCAAAACATGAAATTGGTAAACCTCGATCAGTTCCCATATTTGATAAAACAGGAGAAGCTAAACCTAACCAACCATTCCACATAAGTTTAAAAAACTTATTAGCTAATTCTGGTTTTTTTAACCTAGTAGCAGATGCATTTGATACTCTTCTATATGCTGCTTTAACTGTTTCACCTGGGAGTAAATATCCTTTACTAATAGTAGCAAGAGAAATTTCATCCATCCACTCTGGGTATTGTTTTCCAGCTTCCCAACTGCTGTAATCTACTTGTAATGCGTTATTTTCCATATTTTAAAACATTGCTGCGGCATCCCAATTTTGAACACCTTTACTATAATTAGTTACTCTATTTGCAAAAAAGTCTGTATGTTGTTTACCACCAGATAAACTATCAAACCATTTCATTCTTTGTACTGCATCTTTATCAATACCATTTACAATTGCCCCATACCCTAAATCACTCATTTTAGTATTTACTCTATGTTTAATAAATGATACTAAATCATATTTAGGACATCCTTTTAGATCACCCATTTCATATACTTTATCAATAAAATCTAATTCTAGTTTTAAAGATAAACGAGCTGCTTCTTCAATATCAGCTTTTAATTCTGGAGTATCTAGTTCTGGGTGCTCTTTCATTAAAGTTCTAAATAACCAACACCCAGCATCTGAATGTAGTGATTCATCTCTAATAGACCACTCAACAATCTGTCCAACTCCCTTAAGTTTATTATCTAATTTAAAAGATAACAAAATAGCAAATGAAGAAAACAAATTTACACCTTCAGTAAATGCTGAGAATATAGCTAATGATTTTGCTCTTTCATGCCAATCAGGAGTACCATTATGAGAATCTCTAACATTCATTAGAGTTTCAATTTTTGCCATTGTAGCTTCATCTTCTAAAAATTCACTAAAATCATCTAATCCTAATTCTTCATTTAATAAAGAATAAGCTTCAGCATGAATTGTTTCAAATGCCCCAAATGTAACAGCCATTTTAATTACTTCTGGTTTTCTAAACCAGGATGTAACTAATGTAGACCAATAATCATTTACTACAGTTTCAGTTTGGGCAAATCCCTTTAAAATTGAACCAATAATATTTTTTTCCGTATCTGTAAGATTTTGTTTCCAATCATTAACATCGCTCATCATTGGTACTTCAGTGTGTAACCAATGAGCTTGTTGTTGTTTCATCCAATAATCGTGTGCTTCAGGATATTCAAAAGGTTTGTATACTATCCGTTCCTGTAAAAGGTCTGTTTTTGCCATGTTTAATAAGTTTTTTTATTTAAGAATTTAGTTCAAAGAATTTATTTTTTAACATTTGTTTATCAAATGTATCAAAATCTCCATAACTTTGGTTTTGTTGTTGAGGTGTATCATCTTCATAATCTTCAGCATTATAATCATGTACATCAAAATGACCTGTTGAAGTATCAGCTTTTACCCCAAATGTAAGACCATCCATTCCGTATCTATTTTTCATAATGTGAAATCTTCCTGTTCCGTTTACTTTATCTTTTGCTTTTCTTGAAAGAGATAGACAAAAATCTGTAATCATAATTTTATCATATGATCCAGCAGCTTTGTCTCCCTCAATAACATCATCTTTTGCGCCTGCACGATTTACTTGAGAAACTGACCAAATTGGTACATCTAATTCTCTAGCAAGTCCTTTAGTGCTTGTATAAATATCATCAATTTCTCCCTTACGATCGGCTGTTCGCTTCTTTGTAGAAAGAAGATCAACATAATCAATTATAATTAAATCAGCTTTAACCCCTAAATCTTCTACTTTACGAATGTGTGATTCAATTGTTGAAATAGTTGCTCTACCTGTTGGAAATTCTTTAATAATTAGTTCACCAGGAATTTCAGGAATAATTTCTTCAATTTTTTCTCTGCTTTTAATTACTTGATCTACTGGGATTTTACTAAAAAAGGCATCATACCTTCTACCTACATATTCTTCACCTAATTCTAGTGTATAGTGTAAAACATTATAACCCATTCTTACAGCATACCCCCCCAAAGCAACTAAACTCCACGATTTACCACCTCCTGGATTGCCAAATATGAGACCAAAATCTCCATTTCCCAATCCACCTTGAAGAATATCATTGATCCTTTCCCAAGGAGTTGATACAGTAGTCCTTGCATCTTCCCTAAAACGTGATTCAATGTCTTTATTATATTCATGTCCTATATTTTTATCATTACCGGCTTTTAGTGCTGATTCTACTAAATGTTTAATACCATCAAAATCCCCTGCTTTAAGCAAATCTACACTATTAAGTAGTGCTTTTTTAAGTTGTTGGTTTTTGCAAAAAGTAGAAAATTCTTCTTGAACATATTCTAGATCTTCATCTGATGATTCATATGCTGCTTTTAGTTGTTCTTTAATAGATAATTTTAAAACATCATTTTCAATTTTTTGAAGTTCTACTTTTAAAATATCCATTGAAGGGGTAGTATGATACTTATCATAATACCTAATTATTTCTTTAATTATCCACTGATGTGCTTGGTTATCCCAATATTCTTCACTAATAATATCATGGATATTAGTTAAAAATTCTTTATGTGTGAGTAATGATGATATTACTTTAATTTGAAAGTGAGTACCATACTGGTTTAAACTTGTTAATGTCATATAACTTTTTTTTTATAACTTGAATTTTTCAAAAATGTCTTTAACCCAAAATTCTACATTTCGAATCATACCTCCTAATTTATCTTCGTTGTAAAATGCAACGAACTGCTCTGGAATATAATCAAATTCATTAGTTTCAACAACTTGAGATAAATATTTTTTATCATTTTCATCTAACATTGGGTTTGATAAATCCATTATTTTGTAATTTTTTTCTAATTCATCTATATGTTGAATTACTCGAGCATACACTACATGATCTTTATATTTTTGCTCACAAATATTATAAATGTCATCTAATGTCATTTCACGTTCAGTTAATTCAGGGAATTTTTTGTATAATCCTTTTTCACCTAATCCCTTAACACCCTTAACTTTATCTGAATTATCACCTAATAGAGTTTTATATAAGATAAAATTTTGAGAAGGCATATTATACTTTTCTTTAATTGTTTGATCAGTATAATAGTTTTTTTCCATAGGACGATATACAATTACATTTTCATTTACTAATTGTAGAAAATCTTTGTCAGAGGAAACAATAAATACTTTATCTTCTGGTTTTTTAGGAATAATACTACTCAAATAAGCAATAACATCATCAGCTTCAACTTTAGGAATGCTAAGTGTTTTAACTGGTAATGTTTTTAAATATTGAATTATACGAACTATTTGATCTACTTTAGCATCATGTTCATCTTCTAAATTATCAAAAGCCTCCCAATTAGTAATGCGTTGTAAATCCCTACCTGATTTATATTCGGGGAGCAGGTTCTTTCTAGCATTTGCTGAACCTGCTCCATCGAATATTACATAAACCTGAGTTGGTTGGATTTGACGAATTAATGCGCCTAATGATCTAAAAAATCCACCTAACCCTCCTACATGAACCCCATCAGGGTTTACCATATTTAACATTGCAAAGTTTCTAAAAAATAGATTTAATCCATCTATCATTAAAACCCTTTCACTTTCTACAGTATTTTCTCCTTTCTCATCGAGGTTACCGAGGAGTTTAAGTAATTCTTTATGTTTCATTTGTTATTATTTATACCCGGAATATACGAAAAATACTCCGGGCATCAAAATTTATTCAGGTTCATCTGTATGAGATGTTATGTCTGTATAAGCTTGGTCTTCTTCAGCAATTGTAAAATCACCCCCTCCAAGAATACGTTTCCATTCCTCTTTCATCTCCTCTTTATATTCTTTCAATGATTTATCATTGTCCAATATAAACCCATGAGGTGTCATTACAATCTTACCTCTAGTAGTTACACCATTAATGTGATTTTTATCAACTTGTAGGTTTACTCTTTTAGCAAATTCTACCTGCTTTCCATCTTTAATTGCTTTAATTTTAGATGTTCCAGCTGACATAACATTACCAAATGTGACTACAAATGTAGAATCAAACCACATTGCATAACCTCCTTTATTCATCAACTTAGGCTGACCCATTGGAGATTCTGCTTTTAATGTCCATACTTTATTAATACACACAAGGGTATTAGTATATGGGCTGCTTTCCTTACGTGACAGTACTATACGTTGGTTTACGTTATTACCAAATTGAGTTGACATAGCACCTGCATTCCACTCATTATTATTTTTATTTGATTTTAACGACATTTCACAAGGTACAGACCCAATTGAGTCCCATAGGAATAATAGATCATAAGGTAAATTACCTTTCTTTTGTTCATCAATTAAATCTAAAATAAAGCTAGAAACATCTTCAATTGAATTAATTGATTCTCTATCTACATAGATAAAATTACCATTATAATCTATAATTTCACCTGTTTCTTCATCAACTACCTCATTTACTTCCAACCCCATTTGAACTGCATGTTCCCAATTCCATTTCATCTCTGTGATAATAAACACAGGGAGTACTTTACGTTTTTGGGCTGACACAGCTGCTTCCAATAGAGCAGTTGTTTTACCTGTGTCTGAATGACCTCTAAGTAAAACAATATGCCCCATCGGAATACCAGGAACTGATGTAATCTCTTGGTAGGCATCAGAAAGAGGAATCCATTCTTGTTCTTTAAATTTTGCTTTAGAAGTTAAGCCTTTTTTAGATTTAAAACTATCTAAGTTAAAATTTGCTTTAATTTCTGAGGAGACTGCCTCCGATAATGATTTTTTCTTTCTTGCCATAAATTAATTATTAAAACGGTAAATCGTCTGTTTTATCATCATTAAACAAATCATCAAATTGAGCTGCTTTTGATTTTTTAACAGTTGGGGATGTAGTATCTAATGAATAATTAGATTTTTTTTCATCACTATCAAAAGCAACTGCTGGTTCTGAAGTAATAGAACCCTCTTCTTCATTACCTTCAGGAGCTAACCATTCTTGAAGAGATTCTTTCATTTCATCATAAGAAAGTGGTTTAAATACTTTCATTGGATCAGCTTGTTCATTCAATAATTTTTCTACAACTGCAGAATCATCTGAGATTGGAGATGTTTTTAATGATGGTCCAATTGATGTTTTGTTGTAAGGAGTACCTGTAGACTCAGGTCCTACTGTAGTCAATTTAATATCTCTACCTCCGGCAATGTCAGTGTAATCACCGATTTCATCATCAGCAGCCATATTTAGAAATTCTTGATAAACTTCTTTACCAAATTGCCACAATTTAACTCCTTCACTTTCTTCACCTCTAACTACTACAGGAGCAAAGATACGAGTTTTTGGATCTAATTTCTTAGCCAACCTCCAATTTTCTTTGTCATTTGTTTGACGTAGTTGTTTAGCGAATTCCATAATTGGATCTTTATCACCCCAATTTGAAGGAGAAGCCATTACTCGTTTACTACCAATACCGTAGTAAAATTTCATTTCTGTAAATGGGAATTCTTTGTTGTACTTATTAGGAACTACCCTAACTACTTGTTTACCTACTGATGGTTTCCAAAACAATTGTTTTGAGTTACCACCACCACTGTTGTTTGTCTGGCTTTGAATTTCGCCAAGACGCTTTTTAATTGCGTTTAAATCCATGTTTATAACTTTTTTTTAAATTTTTAATAACTGTATTAATATAAGAACCTGATTTTAATCTACCAACCTAAAGTTCAACAATTCTGTGAATTTTAGTCTTTAATTGCTTTAATTCATCATGTTGGGTAAGTAGTATTGTGTTTCTATAATGCTGCCAATCAATAGGAAATTTTGTATCAACCACACCTCCATTAAGACGTTTGATTAACTCATTTAAAGCATTTATAGTATATAATGTGTTTGTATCTTTTTTTCTGTGCACCATTATAGTATTAGATGGTAAGCCTTCAGTATTACCCTGTTCTATGTTGTAAGTACAAACATACTCATCATTGCTTTTAATATGCAAGACAAATATTTTATTGTACATTACTTCATAGCTTGTAGTAATACGAGCTAACAGTTCATCTAAGTCTGCTAATGTTGTAAATGTGCAAAATAATTTATTGTTCAAATCTGCTATGTTTAAAGTTTGAAACTCCTGGAAGTCATCTACTGTATACATATTGACAGATTTATTTGAAATTGTAGGTATCTCCATAATTGATTTTTATTTGTAACTTGTATTTTTTAAATATGTTTATAATACTATTATATAATTCTTTCTCTCCCCGATCAAAATCGAATAAAAATGAATCGTAAGTATAAAGTATTAATTTTGTTTTTTTATTTTTTAGTAATTTTATAATATCCCATAATATACAAACATTATATGAAGTCTCCAAGTTTTGAAGTAAGTAATTTAATAGTTTTTGGGGTTTCATATCATCCAATTCATCTTTGCAAAATATCTTTTTTGAAATAGGACATTCAATTGAGCCTCCATATTGAAAAGTATCCCACAAATCATCAGTATATACTTGAACTTTTTTAAAAAACTCCAGATCTTTATATTGATCGAATACTCCTCCGTATAGTTGTTTAAATGTTAACTCCTTTGCTTTTTGATAATCCACCCCATACATTTCCGCAAAGGCCATGTGAATGTCTTGATCACCAAAATCATAACCCACCAACTTAGCCAACAAAGTAGGATGGTAAGCGCTAATGTCAAACTCAATAAGACTACTATTACGAGGGATAAAACACTCTCTTTGTCCGTTTTCTTTGTTAAGTGCGGCATAATTTACTCCTTTGAATTTATTGCTTGGTCTTCCTGTAAGGGTTTTAAAGTTGAATTGCGTGTAGGCGTATTCTCCACTGATAGGGTGAAAATGCGATTCGAATTTTTCTCTATCAATTCGTAAACCACTTCTTTCCAAGGCGTTGAATACCATTGTAGTTTTTGTGTTGTTGAATTCATTGATTGGTTCATTTATTTTGTCTTTAAGATCGTTAAACATATTTTCACAATATTCATAGTGTTTTACTATAGGAATAATGCGGTTTACATCTGCTTTATCTCCCATTTTGCTATAAAAGTAGGAGTGTGTTTGTGTAAATTCTTGTATATACGTATTAGAGTTGAGTGTAATGTCAAAGAGAGTTTTAAATGTAAAATAATGTAAAAACTCTTTTTTATCACGTACATATAATGCTTCATATTGCGATAATACGCGTGTAATGTCGTTTATATTAACATTTAAAGTCTCACTATGGGCCGTGGGTATAATAAACCCTTTAGTTGATAATAACGGGCGAATATAAATTGCACAAATAGAATTTTGGGTAGGGTGTGTCCAATTGTTGTAAGGAATTACTTCAACAAAAGCTTCCTTATAACTTGCACTACAAAACCTATTAAATTGGTCTTCAGACTCTATTAACCAAAACATAACTATTATTTTGGGATAATATAATAAACAAAATTGTCTAAACCAACTTACTTATAAAATTTTAAGTAATTTTTTCTTAAGAAAAGTTCTAGTCCTTTCCTTTTAATTCCTTTTTCAGCTAAAAGGATTGAGTTTCTATTTGTTGTAGCTACGTAATTTTCATCACCTGCCAGAGTCCATTGGAGTTTTAATGAAATGTAAGGTTGCCATAAATATTGAGAATCTTGATTTGTAATGGCTTTATACATTTCTTGGTCTACTTCTAGATATCTATTTTCATTTATCTTAACCAAGAAATACCTAGTAAATACCCCTAATTTATAATCATCTTCTGTTGGTATGGGGTATTGAGAATATGGAACAAATAATCTTTCTGCTTTATCTAAGTTAATGTCATTAATACGAGCATAATCTACTATCATACCTTCATCATAACCCGGAGTTTCTAAATCATCAAATATAGTAGGGGCGTCTGTGTATGCAATTTCACTTTGAGGTTTATCTTTAACATAATTAGTTTCAGTTGGAACAACTTTTTCTAATTCTACAGTAGGACGATCATTTGGGGTTTTACCTGTAAAATATTTACCATCAAAAGTTTTATGGTAGAACCCTGTATAATAATCTTGGGTACCAATGAATGCTAATGAGTTATCATTAGTATATTGATTAGTTAATATTCTATTTTTAGGTGTATACATTTTATTATTTTGATGGGGCTCTAAATATTAATAAATTCCAGTTATTACTTTGTCTACTTCTGTAAGGGAAGTCTGTGTTGTAGTTAGTAGACTTAGATGTTGACCAACCTATACTATTAATAGTACCTACATAAATTTGAGTATGGCCATACTTCCAGTGAGTATTTGACCCCGCAGGTGGTTTATCATTAGCATAGTAAGCAATTACATCACCATAACCCCATTGAGTGTTTTGAATTTTAGCTATACAAGCAGCTTTTGTTAGACCTGTTGATTGAGATTTAGTATAGCCTAATTTAACTAGATTATTATAATATTGTAAATTATTATTAGCATTACCACCAGCTGCTAATTGAGGATTTACTAATTGCCCTCCTCTTAAGAAACTAACATAATTAGCAGCCATATTATAACTCCATCTAGCACACATACCACTTACTTGACCATCTCTTTTAAATACTTCATTATAAGATTTTTGCATAGCATTAAATCTAGTTATAGATAAAGGATCTGATGATGGTGGTGGTTCTACATCAGATGTAGGGGGTAAAGTATCTGTTGATCTAGTGTAAGTAGTTGCTGCTTCAGCTGCTTTTTGTTGAGGGGGTCTCTTAATAGGAGATAAAACATCTCTAGGAACTGATAATGTTTCTAGTTCTGTAACCCAGGCTGATGTATCTATTTTATGATTTAATCCTTTTAATTGAAGATCTACCCCATCATTCTCATAAGAAGGAGGTAAGATGTCATCAGTCATAAGGAATTTTTGGTATAGTTTCATTCCGCTTAAACCATCTATAGTAAGAGATAAATTAAACGGTAGGAAAAATGGGGCTTGTAATTGAGCTTCTTCATTAGAAGTAGAATCTGTTAAAATACCTAGTGCTAAATCCAAGGCTGTAGTCATATTTTCTTGGTAGGATGAAATATCTTCACTATTCCATTGGGTGTTAGCATATATAGAAGTAAATGTTGATAATTGGGCTTCAACAATGTCTGATAATTGTTGTTTTTTAGACACTGATTCTTCTCCTGATTTTTCTTCTTTATCTGCATCTGGGGAAGAGACTTTTTCTTCTATAATTCTATCTTGTAGTCCTGCATTGTAATTTGAAAATGAAGTAGCATTACCCCCTAATTGGTTACCATTGGATTGGGCACCTATAGATATCATAGTAGCAAAATCATTACTTAAATCGGCAGTTAAATTTATATTTCTTACAAAACTCCCATCTACCCCAGGTTTAACCCCATATACATTAAATCTAGTATACTCAGTTTCAGATGGGGGGTTTGAAAACCTTTGTGGAATTTCTTCTATAAATTGAACTTTAGTCCCATCTTGAGACATTCTTAAATCATATTTATTTATACCTCCTGTAGCTTTAATCATTCCATTTTGGAGGGATCGAAGGAAATCTAATAATTTAATATTACCTTCTTCATCGGGGGTCATATTATTTATAGTATTAGCAATATAATTTACATTAACCATAATGTTAGCTATTCTTCCTAAGAATACTTCATCTTTATACCCAAACCCAATAGTTTTAAGAAGTGTATTTGCACTTGTATCTCCCAATTCAATAGTTCCACCACCATCATCAGTAATAGAAAAGTTAGAATATGGAATTAAACATACTCTGGGGTCAGTAGAAATTTGACCTGGGATTGTTAATATAACATTTTCATCATTTGCTAAATCCTCTAAATTCATATCAAAAACAAATTGAGGTGTTTCAGTTTTCAGGTTATATAATAATAATTTAGATTGAACAAAAGATAGAAAAACCCCATATTTAATGTAAACTTGAGGGTTTTCAGTCCCATCATCAGTAGTAACTCCTGTTCTATAAATAAGAGCTTTTGGGTATTCTACTGTTTTAGGTTTATTACCTTTTTCATTTCTAAAGCCTTCAATATTATATGATTTAACACCAATTTGCTTTGCCCCTGGATCTATGCCAGAATTTTTTACATCTTGATAAACTTTAAATAGAAAAGAATTAATTAAAGTTTTAGTAGCATTTGCTATAAGAGGAGGGGATGGTGGATCATCAGCCCCTTCTGTAGAGGTTGAAGAATCACCTTCAGTTACTTTTTCTTCTGGTTTTTTACTATCTGAAGTGATATTTACTTTTAAAGATTCTACAACATCTCCTACAGATGTTAATTGAACTTGACAATCATAACTTCCATCTGGGTTGAATTGCCAATTAAATTTAGTAATTTTTCCAAAAACAGCTTCATAATTTCCTTGATAATCTTCTCTAGCTTTATCAATAGCATCATATAACTCATATTGGCTTGTGTTTCCTTCAAGTAGCAAACTCATAGGAGTTGTTAAAAAATTAGGAAAACTTTCTAAAGTTGTTGTATCTCCTGATTTTTGGAGGAATTGGCTATGGCCAAATTCTAACAATAAAGTATAACCTGGTCTTAGATATAAAACATCAAGTAATTGGAATTGTTCTTTACTGTAGCATCTTATATTAATTGTAGTTTTACTTAAAGCTCCATTATTATAATAAGTTACATCAGCATTGGTAATACCCGGTAAGGGAACATATCCTCTTGAATTTGAGTTTACTCCTCCCCAACCATAAGCTCCATTAAAAATAGAACTTCCATTATTTAAACCAAATTTTAATCCTCCATTTTCATCTACTGTACCCCCTTGTAAAATAAAGTTTTTAGCTAATAAATCATCTTTAATAAGATCTTCGCTAACACCAGCCTTTATAAGTTTTTGGAGTACTGAGTTTTCTATTTGGTTTCCTTTAGATCCTTTATTAGTTAAATTAACAGAACTAGCTAATCTTAAAAAAGGGGTCTTTGTAGTATAAAATTGTAAATCTTTATCAGATATAGAAGAAAATTTACCTAAAGATATTTGTCTTGCTTCTATTTGATCTTTAACCCATTGGGAAAATGGTTGGCCTAAAAAATTACTCATAACTATTGCCTATTTAAAACATTATAACTATCTACTATATTTACTACATTCGTTGGGATTCTTATTTGTGAACCTGGGGGAAGGAATAAAGAACCCATATTTACTTTATTTGGGTTTGCAATAGCTATAATCCAATATAACGTAACATCTTGATAAAACTGATTTGCTAACGCATCTAATCTATCTCCGAATTCAGTTTCAACCCAAATATCGGTTTCACTTGTAGGAATTTCAGGGTATTCAACAAATCCATAATATTGAGTACCTAAAGTTCCTACAAACTCATTTTCATTTTTTAATTTTTTTATGTTAGCGTATCTATTCATTAATCAGTATCTCTTGGGTCAGAAGAATTTTTAGGGTAAGGTAAGTACTCATCACCATAATTATTATTAAAACCATTTGAAAGTGCAATATATTTCTGATTTGGATTATTTGCATTATCTGGTTTAGGTTTGGATGGTAAGAATGTATGAATAGGAGTGAATGAAAACCCGCTTACTTTAATAATATGTGGAAGTTCTTTAACACTTTCATCATCACCCCCATCAGGGCTAAGACCTATTTCCCAATTAGATTCTTGTGGAACTGTATAGGTTAAAGAAGTAATAAATCCAGGTTGTTCATATATATAACCACCTAAAGTTAATTTAACTAAATTACCTCTCATAAACCCAGCTCCATTATAATCAGGGGTTAGGGTTGAAGCTAAATAATTTAATTTTTTATACATTGGAATTAATTCAGCTTTTGATTGTGCTGCTACTGTAAATGATAGATTTATGTTTCTAGTAAATCCTCCATAATTATATAAAGTATCACCTCTACCCACATAATTAACACTATTCCATGTAGAACTATAATTATCATCAAATGAATCTATAAATGCTCTAAAATGCATTTGTACTGCTCTTCCATTTGTTGTGTTATTATCAAGAGCTGCTATTCTAAATTTAACTAAATCATTATTACCTTGGTTAAGATCTGGACCTGTACCTACATACATTGGAGAGGCATTAATTTTATCTACAGCTTCTAATAATGTAGCATCTACCCCATAATTCCATACATTTTTCCTACCAAGTGTAGCATCATCACCTCTTATTACCCCAGCAGTTTTTCCAGGATCACCTAAATATACTCTTTTAGCTAAGTTTTTATCTCTATAATCAGGGGCAACAGATAATACTGATGAAAATCCACTACCACCACCACCTTCAAGTGGTCTATTTGGATCCAATGTTGGAGGTTCTTCATTACCTAAAGAAGCTGTATAAAGTGATCTTCTAAAATCAGTGGGGAATAATCCAACTGAATTTTCTCCTGTTCTATTTTCTTTAATGTAGCTACCTTGCTGCATTAATTCAATCTGAGATAGTGTTCTAGATTGGTTTCTATATAAAACTTCTTTATTAACTACTAATTTTGTGAAAAAAGCTTCAGTTTCATCAATTGTTCCATCTCCATTATCATCAGTAGGGAGGATTGAATTAACTGAGGTTACCCAATTTTGGGTAGGACCATTATTACCAATAGTAATTACAGATTCACCATCATTTTCAAATAAAAAGTTTCTATCTCTTTGAAACTTTATTACTTCTTTTAAGTATTTGTTTGTATATAATTGTGTTGCTGTGTTTGGGGTGAATGAATTATAAACAAATCCAGATGTTACGTCTGCACTATATGATCTGTAATTAACTCCACCTCTATTAAAATAACCAGGATTTGAAATGTTTAATGAATTTTGATTACCTGTTCTTTCTGTTGTAATTGGAAGATTTGTTTTACCTATACCTAAAATAGATCCAGGACCTCCTGAATAACTATATAGGTTAACACTATCTTTTTGGGTTGCACCTCCGTGGAAGTTATTTAACCTAATTAATCTATTATTTTCAGAAAAATTTTCTTCATTCTCTCCCCCAGCTCTTTGATTAGTTATATTTTCATATGCTACTAATCCTAAATTTGTATCCCCAAAAGAAGGCCCTCCATTATCTCCAAGTCCTGCAGGACCTGCTAAAGGTTGTGCTGGGTTAATTCCAAGTAAATTTAAATGAACTCCTAATCCATTACCTAATGCTTGTCCTAATGTAGATAAAGGAGTATAAATACCTTGATTTACACCTCCTCCACCACCTAATACTAATTCATCACCTTCTTCTCCAAAAGTATTTCCACTATTACCAGGTGTAAAACCACCATAACCAGGACCTCCAGCTTCACTTTTTACTGATGTGCGAGATAATAAATTAGTTTTAGCTAAAAATCCGATACCTGCTGAAATGTTTTTAGTATCAGTAAACATTTGAAATAGTCTACTAACATCATTTGCAGCATTAGTTATTGCCTTTAATCCTCCCCTAACAATAAAATCAGGTCCTGATCTTATTGGTAAGTCATCAGACTCTAGCCCTGAGGGGATGTCTTTAGTAATGTAAGGTTGATTACTACTTCCCCCATCACGTTTATCTCTCCCCCAAGGCAGATTAGTTAAATCTGTTTGGAAGTTAATTAAAGGCATATTCTTTTATTTAGAATGAAGCTCCTTCGGGTGCGTTATTTTTATATCTGTTACCTTCTTCTTGGTAAGCTTGAGTAGCTTCTCCTAATTGTGAAGTACTTGGATTTGAATAACCCATAGCACCAGCACCGAAATTAGTATAGGCAGGATTTTTTAATTCAGGATCACCAATATTAGAATATTGATTATGAAGTCTTGAATTACCTACAATACTAACAGATTCAGGAGTAACTCCATTAGCTGGAGATACAGGAACAGCTAAAGATGACCCATTTGTGTCAAATTGTTTTTTAATTGATTCAGCCATAATTTTTAATTTTATTTGTTATTTTATTATAAATATTAACCCATTCTAGAAGTTGCCAATGCTAATGACTTACCTGCTTTAGCTCCATCAATATAAACATCACCCCCTTGTTTAACGGCTGTAATTAATTCTTTTAATAGTACTACTACTTCACCATTATCAGAATTTTTATCTTCACCTCTAAATATGTTTGTAATACCATCTTTTGCACTTTCAAATATACCTCCTATAGAACTTATAGGATCTTCTTCAAATGATGAAATTGATGATTGAATGCCTTCTGATGGTATTAAACTTCCTATTGCTCTCATTGGAGCTGTTAATCCTTTTAATAAAGAATTTCCTAAATCTCTACTAGGAAGCATGTTTTCTAATTTATTTAATGGAATAACGGCTTC
>JACLAD010006626.1_pt1 | contig 64917 bp, 64 predicted proteins | sample 8027901 | NCBI WGS metagenome assembly JACLAD01 (sample SAMN15725071, study PRJNA655200) | protist metagenome | isolation source: fluorescence activated cell sorting (FACS) single amplified genomes of... | place: Spain: Blaines Bay Microbial Observatory, Mediterranean Sea | collected 2016-07-05 | reverse complement strand
GCCGAACTACGTCGACACACTCACAAACTAAGAGTGATCAAAAAAATATTATAAATGAAAAAACCCGCAAAAGCGGGTTCTTTCATGTCTTTGAATGCTATAAATTCTTATTGTTGAGCTTCAATTCCAGCAATTTTTTGCTTCATCTCTTCAGCCTTTTCCTGCTCGTTTAACTGATAATATATATTCATCATAGTTCTTGCTGCCTCCAGGTTGTTAGGATTTTTATCTAAAACCTGCTCAAGGTGAGGAACTGCATCACGATATACTCCACGACGCTCTTCTGCAAGTTCATCATAACGCTTGTTATCTTCAGCGCTTGTTCCAAGTTGGTTCATTTCTTCAACAAGTGGCTGTTCCCTGGAAAGAATAACGTGCGCAATATTGATCCTCGCATTGGTCATTTCGGGGTCAAGCTCTAAAGCCTTTTTATAATATTCAATAGCTCTGTCTCTCTCACCAAGTTCAGCAGAACTTACTCCAAGGTTATAAAGAAGTACAGCGTTATCTGGATCCTGTGCAACTACCTGCTCCATAATGTCACGGTACTTTTCCATATCTCCCATGGAATAATACATATCTGCTTCTGACTGTAGAAGAGTCACATCATTAGGGTTTTCTCTTTTTGCATCTTCCATGGCTGCTACGGCTTTTTCATTTTCACCTTTTTCCATGTAGATCAATGCAATATTTTTGGCGATTTCACCGGTTTTAGATTCGGTTTTACGATCTTGTGGATCTGTATAATCACCACTCTTAATAAAAAGATCACGCTGTTCCTTAGAGGTCATGACTTCAGTCTCTCCGGTTTCTTTATTTACAGCAGTATACTCGGTCTGTTCTCCGGAAAAACCAAGATCCTTTAATGTCTCATAGAAATCTAAAGCTTTATCATAGTTACCAGCATTTACTGCGTTTGATGCAGCGTAGTACAAATACAAGGTATCCTGTGTATTTAACTGGTAGCTTTCGTATAGCTTATCTGCAGCACCTTCGAAATTCTTAGCATTTTGATCTGCAATGGCTGCATTTACCAAAGCATTACTTGCAGCAGTAATTCCCTGAGCGGCCTCATCATGTCCCAGTTGTTGTGCCTGTTTAAAAGCTTCAGTTGCCGCAGAAAGATCCTGTGGCGGCACATTTTCACCATTACCAATTAATGCATAACCTTTGTACAGGTAATAATCAGCCTTTTCATCTTCATCCGCTTCTGCCAATTCGGCTTCAGCTTCATTCAAATAATCTTTTGCTTTCTGCCATTCTCCTTTTTCAACGGCTTTCCCGGCCCTGCGTATTTCTCTCTTTTGGGCAAATGCCACGACAGTAAACATAGCTAATACTGCCGTCAAAATTCTTGTTTTCATTTTTCTTGGTTTTGTATTTGACTTATTCTTCGCTATCATTTGCAATAGTTGTGCCATCCTCATTATCACCTGTCATATCAAGCTCTTCCTGATCGCTCACGTCTTCTACATCTTCCTCTTCATTCATCACCTTTGCAACAGCTGCAATAGAATCATTTCCTTTAAGGTTTATAAGTCTCACTCCCTGAGTGGCCCGGCCCATAACTCTTAAACTATCTACTGAAGTTCGAATAGCAATTCCTGATTTATTGATGATCATTAGGTCATCCAGGTCTGACACATTTTTGATAGCGACAAGACTTCCGGTTTTTGGAGTAATAGAAATAGTTTTTACACCTTTTCCGCCACGGTTTGTAATTCTATAGATTGGCTCACCATCTTCAGGATCGTCGATATAAGTTCGTTTCCCATATCCATTTTCAGAAACCACTAAAACAGTTTCTTCCTGCGGATTTTGAACTGCAATCATTCCTACTACCTCATCATTATCATCGGCCAGGGTTATTCCCCGAACTCCGGATGCATTTCTTCCCATTGGCCTGGTCTTGCTTTCCTCGAACCTGATTGCTTTACCACTCTTGAGCGCGAGCATTACCTGACTGTTACCATTGGTCAACCTTGCTTCAAGAAGTTCATCTCCTTCGCGAATGGTTATGGCATTAATACCATTGGTTCTTGGTCTCGAGTACTGTTCCAGAGAAGTCTTCTTAACCTGTCCTTTTTTAGTAGCCATGATTACATAATGGCTGTTAATGTACTCTTCATCTTTAAGATCTTTAGTACAAATAAAGGCCTTCAGCTTATCATCTGGTTCAAGGTTAATAAGGTTTTGAATTGCACGTCCCTTTGAAGTTTTACTTCCTTCGGGGATCTCAAACACCCTCATCCAGAAGCACTTACCCTTCTCTGTAAAGAACAACATGTACTGGTGGTTTGTTCCTACAAATAAATTTTCAAGGAAGTCTTCATTTCGAGTGGTAGATCCTTTTTGTCCTACTCCTCCCCTGTTCTGGGTTTTATATTCTGTAAGTGAAGTTCGTTTAATGTACCCTGCATGAGAAATAGTAATCACTACCTGTTCATCAGGAATCATATCTTCCATGCTAAGATCACCGCCGGAGTATTCTATTGTAGAACGTCTTTCATCCCCGTACTTCTCTTTAACCTCAAGAAGTTCATCCTTGATCACTTGCATTCTTCGCTCTTTTCTTGCAAGAATATCCTTCAGGTCTTCAATGGTGGCCATTAACTCTTCGTATTCTGCCCTTAATTTATCCTGCTCAAGACCTGTAAGTTGTCTCAATCGCATTTCTACAATTGCTTTGGCCTGAACTTCTGTAAGTTCAAAACGTTCGATCAGCTTAGCTCGGGCCTCGTCAGCGTTGTTTGAAGCTCTGATAAGAGCAATTACTTCATCAATATTATCTGAAGCGATGATCAAGCCTTCGAGGATGTGAGCTCTTTCTTCAGCTTTACGAAGCTCATAAGTCGTGCGGCGAACCACAACATCATGCCTGTGCTCCACAAAATGATAAATCATATCTTTCAGATTCAGCATTTCAGGACGCCCGTTTACCAGGGCAATATTATTTACGCTGAAGGAAGATTGTAAGGCAGTATGCTTATATAAGGTGTTAAGAACGATATTAGGAATGGCATCACGCTTCAGGATATAGACGATCCTCATTCCGTTCCTGTCAGATTCGTCCCTTATAAGCGAAATACCTTCAATTTTCTTGTCATTGACCAGTTCTGCCGTTTTTTTGATCATTTCGGCTTTATTGACCTGGTAAGGAATTTCAGTGACCACTAGAGCTTCTTTCCCGTTGACTTCTTCAACACGGGCTTTTGCACGTACCACTATTCTTCCCCGACCCGTTTTAAAGGCTTCCCTAACGCCGTCGTATCCATAAATAGTTCCTCCGGTAGGAAAATCGGGAGCTTTGATATGCTGAATAAGCTCGTCCACCTCAATGTCGTGGTTATCAATATATGCCACAGTACCATCTACAACTTCGGAAAGATTGTGTGGCGGCATATTTGTCGCCATTCCTACGGCGATACCACTGGCTCCATTCACCAACAGGTTTGGAATCCTGGTTGGCAGGACTTTAGGTTCCTTAATAGTATCGTCAAAGTTCAATTGGGTATCAACCGTTTCCTTGTCGATATCTGCAAGCATATCTTCACTAATCTTGCGCATACGTGCTTCTGTATAACGCATTGCTGCAGGGCTGTCACCGTCAACAGAACCAAAGTTACCCTGGCCGTCTACCAGCATGTAACGAAGGCTCCATTCCTGGGCCATCCTAACCATAGTGTCATAAACTGATGAATCTCCGTGCGGGTGATACTTACCTAAAACTTCCCCTACAATTCTCGCTGATTTTTTATGAGCTCTGTTTGAAAGAACTCCAAGTTCATACATACCATATAAAACCCTTCTGTGTACAGGCTTTAAACCATCACGCACGTCTGGCAGAGCACGTGACACAATGACCGACATTGAATAATCAATGTAAGCCGATTTCATTTCATCTTCAATGTTGATAGGAATTAACTTTTCTCCTTCAGCCATATATTCATTTATTTTGGTTCAAAAAACTAACGTGCCAATTTACGCATTTTAAGCAAGCTATCACCTATTACAGCCTATGTTTTCCCTTATTTTATTAACAAATTTTTATAGGTGGTTCGTTAATAAGTTCATTACTTTCTATTTTGATTTATGGGAGTTATTTTGTCAATTAGCTATAACTCATAAAAGGTACGGTTTTTGAAACTTTGAGTTGAAACAAATTAGAGAGAAAGGAATAACATGGATGATAATTTTTCACCAAGAGTAAAAGATGTCATAGCCTATAGTAAAGAAGAAGCTTTAAGGCTGGGACATAGTTTTATAGGAACAGAACATTTAATGCTTGGTTTACTGCGTGATGGTGACGGTAAGGCAATTAATATACTACACGCCCTGGATATAGATTTAACGCATTTAAGGCGTAAAGTGGAAATTTTAAGCCCCGCAGAACCAGATGCCGCAGTGAATTCTAATGAAAAAAGAAACCTTCACCTTACCAGGCAGGCAGAACGGGCACTAAAAACCACCTTTTTGGAGGCAAAGCTTTTTCAAAGTTCTTCGATCAACACCGCACATTTACTGCTGTGTATATTGAGAAATGAAAATGACCCGACAACTAAGCTTTTGAACAAATTAAAGGTAGATTATGACGGTGTGAAAGATCAGTTCAAGTATATGATCACCAATGAAGATGATTATAACATGGATACACCTTCCGCCGAATCATTTTCTGATGAAGATGCAACTGCAGATGATTCAGGCAAAAGCAACCCGTTCTCCGGAACTACAGGAAAATCTACGAAAAAGTCAAAAACACCTGTTCTTGATAACTTCGGAAGAGATCTCACAGCATTAGCCGAACTGGATAAGTTGGATCCTGTCGTGGGCAGAGAAAAGGAAATTGAAAGGGTATCACAAATCCTTAGCCGTCGTAAGAAAAATAATCCTCTGCTAATTGGAGAGCCCGGAGTTGGTAAATCGGCTATTGCCGAGGGTTTGGCACTAAGAATTGTCAAAAGAAAAGTTTCCAGGATACTTTTTGATAAGCGTGTTGTAACGCTTGATCTTGCAAGTCTTGTTGCCGGTACAAAATATCGCGGACAATTTGAAGAGAGAATGAAGGCAGTGATGAATGAACTTGAAAAGAATGATGATATCATCCTTTTTATTGATGAAATTCACACGATCGTAGGTGCCGGTGGCGCAACAGGAAGCCTGGACGCCAGCAATATGTTTAAACCTGCCCTTGCAAGGGGAGAAATACAATGTATTGGGGCAACAACATTAGATGAATACAGGCAGTATATCGAAAAAGACGGAGCTTTAGAAAGACGTTTTCAGAAGGTGATTGTGGAACCTACTACCGTAGAAGAAACTATCCAGATTTTGAATAACATCAAGAATAAATATGAGGAGCACCACCATGTAACTTATACAGATGATGCGATTGAAGCCTGTGTAAAGCTTACCAACAGGTATATGACAGACAGGTTCCTTCCCGATAAGGCAATTGATGCCCTTGATGAGGCAGGTTCCAGGGTGCATATTACAAACATTGATGTACCAAAGCAAATCCTGGATTTGGAGCGCAGACTTGAAGAAGTAAGAGAAAACAAGAATTCTGTAGTTAAAAAGCAGAAGTATGAAGAGGCCGCAAAACTTCGGGATGATGAAAAAAATCTAGAAAAAGAGCTTGCCATAGCCCAGGAACGCTGGGAAGAAGAATCAAAATCCCACAGGGAAACAGTTTCCGAAGATAACGTGGCCGACGTGGTTTCCATGATGACGGGAATTCCCGTCAACCGGATTGCACAAACCGAGATCAACAAACTGGCAGAATTGCCTCACCTCATTAAGGGAAAAGTGATTGGTCAGGACGAAGCAGTTGGAAAAGTGGTAAAAGCCATTCAGAGAAACCGTGCCGGTCTTAAAGATCCGAACAAACCGATTGGTTCCTTCATTTTCTTAGGACAAACAGGGGTTGGTAAAACCCAGCTTGCAAAGATCCTTTCAAGGGAACTGTTTGACAGTGAAGATGCCCTCATTCGAATTGATATGAGTGAGTACATGGAGAAATTTGCCGTGAGCCGTTTAATTGGTGCACCTCCGGGATATGTCGGTTACGAAGAAGGTGGACAGCTAACCGAAAAAGTAAGACGTAAGCCTTATGCGGTGATTCTGCTGGATGAAGTTGAAAAAGCCCATCCAGATGTCTTCAATATGCTCTTACAGGTTCTTGATGATGGATATTTAACCGATAGTCTTGGACGCAAAATTGACTTCAGAAATACCATTATCATTATGACTTCAAATATTGGAGCCAGAAAACTGAAAGATTTTGGACAGGGAGTTGGATTTGGAACTGCCGCGAAGAAATCTCAGGTGGATGAAAATGCAAGAGGAGTGATTGAAAATGCGTTGAAAAAGGCATTTGCACCCGAATTTCTGAACAGGGTTGACGACGTTGTGATCTTCAATGCACTTGAACAGGAGCACATCCATAAGATCATTGATATTGAGCTTCAAAAGCTCTTCGGAAGAATCGGAACTCTGGGCTACGATCTTAAATTAAGCGATAAAGCAAAAGATTATATTGCTGAAAAAGGATTTGACCGACAATTTGGTGCGAGACCTCTTAACAGAGCCATTCAAAAATATATTGAAGACGCCCTGGCAGAAGAGATCATCACCTCAAATGTTTCTGAAGGAGATAAAATTTTCATGGATTTTGATGAGGAGAAAAAAGAACTTACCATTAAGATCGAAAAGACCAAAAAGGAAACCGAATCTTAATTCAGTAGAAATTTAGATAAAAAGAAAAACCTGTGAGCGCGCTCACAGGTTTTTTTATGTTTTAGAAAATCGCGGATTAATGCCTTTTTTCAAGCACTTCCACAACATCTTTTAAGGAATAACCTTTTTGCTGCAAAAGTATAAGATAATGGAAAAGCAAATCTGCACTTTCATTTAAAAAGAGTTCATCATTTTGATCTTTTGCCTCGATCACGACCTCCACGGCCTCCTCGCCTACTTTTTGAGCAATTTTGTTAACGCCGCTTTTGAAGAGGGAGGCAACATAACTTTTTTCATTCTCCGGATTATTTTTCCTTTCAGAAATGACATTTTCAAGGTTGCTTATAAACCCAAAATTCTGCCGGTTCTCTTCACCCCAGCAGGTGTCAGTCCCTTTGTGACAGGTTGGCCCCTGCGGGTTTACACTTACCAACAGCGTATCATTATCGCAATCTACCTTCAGGTCTACCAAATATAAAAAGTTGCCACTTTCTTCTCCTTTTGTCCATAACCGCTGTTTGCTTCGGCTGTAGAAAGTAACTTTTTTAGTGTCAACCGTTTTTTTATAGGCCTCTTCGTTCATGTAACCCAGCATCAGTACATTTTTTGTCACTGAATCCTGAACAATGGCCGGCACCAAACCGTCTTTATCTTTAGTAAAATCTATTTCCATTTTATCTTGTCTCTTGGTTCTTTTCTTTTTTTTCAAACTTCTAACTTCTAACCTCTAACTTCGCACTTCATTTTAAAGTCTTACCGGAATATTTTGATTTCGCATTTCCTTTTTTAAATCTATAATTTCAATTTCCTTAAAATGAAAAACACTGGCTGCAAGAGCTGCGTCGGCTTTTCCTTCTATGAAGGTATCGCAAAAATGCTGAATTGTTCCTGCTCCACCTGAAGCAATGATGGGAATATTCAATTCTGAAGAAAGTTTCGCCAGCGCCTCATTGGCAAAACCCGCTTTTGTTCCGTCATTATTCATTGAGGTGAAGAGAATCTCGCCGGCACCGCGTTCTTCCACTTCTTTCGCCCAGTCAAAGAGGTTCAACGTGGTGGGAACCTTGCCGCCAACCAGGTGTACCATCCATTCACCATTGATTTTTTTTGCGTCAATGGCTACAGTGATGCACTGACTACCAAATTTTGCCACCAGTTCGTTGATCAACTCCGGATTTTTCACTGCTGAAGAATTTATGGACACCTTGTCAGCTCCGTTTTGCAAGAGTACGTCCACATCTTCCACGGAAGAAATTCCGCCGCCAACAGTAAAAGGAATATTCACAGCGGCCGCAACCCGAAGGACCAAATCGGCTAAAGTTTTTCTCTTCTGCTCGGTCGCGGTAATATCCAGAAACACGAGTTCATCGGCCCCGGAATATGAATATATTTTCGCCAGTTCCACAGGATCTCCGGCGTCCCGAAGTTCTACGAAATTCACACCTTTTACAGTGCGCCCATTTTTTATATCCAGGCAGGGAATGATTCTTTTTGTCAGCATAATCTTTAATTGTAGTAGTATCTCTTAAATTCACGTCATTCTGAACTTGTTTCAGAATCTCTATAATAAGAAGCTAAAAAATAAATTCAGCTCGATGCTCCAACTATTATAAATTTTTATTGATTCTGAAGAATGAAATTTTCCAGTTGATCTAAACTTATTCGTCCTTCATAAATGGCTTTTCCAAGGATCGCACCTTCACAACCAATTTCTGACAACAAAGGAAGGTCATCAAAAGTCGCAATTCCTCCGGAAGCTATTAATTTAATATTCTTCGTTTCATCCAGGATCCTGCGGTAAAGATCAATTGAAGGCCCCTGCAGCATTCCGTCTTTAGAAATATCTGTACAGATCACATATTTTACTCCTTTTTGCTCGTACTGTTGAATAAATGGTACCACATCCAATTCAGATTCCTCCAGCCAGCCATTGGTTGCGACCTTTTCATTATTCGCATCGGCTCCTAAAATGATCTTTTCACTCTCAAATTTCTGAAGCCAACTTTCAAATATTCCGGGATTTTTCACAGCAATACTTCCACCGGTAATTTGTGCAGCACCGCTTTCAAAAGCTATTTTTAAATCCTCATCTGATTTTAATCCGCCGCCAAAATCTATCTTTAGATTCGTTCTTGAAGCTATTTGCTCCAGTACTTTATGGTTTACGATGTGCTTTGATTTAGCACCATCAAGATCCACCAGGTGCAGATATTGGATTCCGTGGTCTTCGAATTCCTTTGCCACCTCCAGCGGATTCTCATTATATATTTTCTTGGTATTATAATCACCCTGGGAAAGCCTTACGCACTTTCCTTCAATGATATCTATGGCCGGGATTATTCGCATTTTGAAGTAAAAGTTTAATTTTAAATTTATTAGTCTTAAGTTGTGAATTTTGTTCAGAAAAACAATCAATTATTTTTGTCTGGTCGAGCGGAGTCGAGACCTCTTTTAAACTGGAACACAACTCCCCAATAACCCCTCGACTCCGCTCGGGGAGACATTGATCTTTAACCATTATTTTCAATTTCCAGAATTTGAATGGTCACATAATCAATAGTCCCTACTCCCCCTTTGGGGGTTGGGGGGCTAGAAAGTTTTCCAAAATCTGTTCTCCTGCATTGCTGCTCTTTTCGGGGTGAAATTGTACTCCGTAAAAATTATCCTTTTTGAGTGCCGATGCATATTCCACTCCATATTCTGTAGTGGCGATAGCTTCTTTGCATAACGGAACATAAAAACTGTGCACGAGGTAAATATACTCCTGTTCTCTTATCCCTTCAAAAAGAGAAGATTTCAGGTTATAAATATGATTCCATCCAATTTGCGGCACTTTTACCTCTCCAGAGAATTTCTTTACCGGAGCCTCAAAAATGCCTAATCCGGTAGTATTTCCTTCTTCAGAATGGCTGCACATCAACTGCATTCCCAAACAAATCCCCAACACCGGCTGGGTAAGTTGAGGGATAAGTTTATCCAATCCCGTGGCTTTTAATTTACGCATAGCACTACTTGCTTCTCCCACACCGGGAAAAATAACTCTATCAGCAGCACGAATCTCTTCAGCATCATTTGTAAGCACACCTTCATAACCGTGACGATGTAGAGCAAATTTTATACTCTGTATATTCCCCGCCCCATAATCAATTATTGCAATTTTCACTCTTTCGTATTTTCTTGGTTTTGAAATCTACAACATCCCTTTTGTGGAAGGTAAAATCATCTTTTCGGGATCTTGCTTTACTGCTACTTTTATGGCTTTGGCAAAGGCTTTAAAAATGGCTTCTATCTTGTGATGTTCATTCATTCCTTCGGCTTTGATATTCAGGTTTGCTTTGGCTCCGTCTGTAAAAGATTTGAAAAAGTGGTAAAACATTTCCGTTGGCATTTCACCAATTTTTTCACGATTAAATTCCGCTTCCCAAACCAGCCAGTTTCTTCCTCCAAAATCTATCGCTACCTGCGCCAGGCAGTCATCCATTGGCAAAGTAAATCCGTAACGCTCAATCCCCATCTTATTCCCCAGGGCTTTGGAAAAAACTTCCCCCAATGCTATTGCTGTATCTTCAATGGTGTGATGTTCATCTACTTCAATATCTCCTTTCACACGGATTTCGAGGTCCATTTGTCCGTGCCGGGCAATCTGGTCCAGCATATGGTCGAAAAATTTGAGTCCGGTGTCGATGTTGGCTTTTCCGGTGCCATCAAGGTTTAGGTTGATGTAGATATCAGTTTCATTGGTTTTACGGCTAATTTCTGCGGAACGCTCTTTCAGCTTTAGAAACTCATAGATATCTTTCCAGCTTTCTGTTTGAAGTGCAATAGTATCATCCAATTCATCCCGTTCTACAGAAACTTCCCCACTTCCAAGATCTTCGTGTGTTTTTATAAAAATTCCTTTTGCACCAAGATTTTTTGCAAGTTCAATATCTGTAAGCCTGTCCCCGATCACAAATGAATTTTCGAGGTCGTATTCTCCGCTTTCAATATAGCGGGTAAGCAAACCTGTACGGGGTTTTCTGGTTACTGCATTTTCCTCAGGAAAAGTTCGGTCTATGCATATCTCAGAAAACGTCACTCCTTCATTTTCAAATACCTTCAGGATGAAATTTTGAACCGGCCAAAAAGTATCTTCAGGAAAAGAATCTGTTCCCAATCCATCCTGGTTAGTGACCATCACCAGCTCATAATCCAATTCATTTGCTATTCTTGCAAGGTATTGGAAACAATTAGGGTAGAATTCCAGCTTATCTAAATGATCGAGTTGATAATCTTCCGGTTCAAGTACAATGGTGCCGTCGCGGTCTATAAATAGCACTTTTTTCATAGATTCTAAAAAATTTATTTCCGAGGAAATTTTATTGATTCTGTTGGTTGACTGCTTCTACTTCCAGGGTTTTCAAAGCATTAAGTAATTTTTCATTTTCCATTGCAGTTCCTACCGTAAAACGTAAGGTGTTCTCACACAATGGCTGCGTGGTACGATTCCGGATCACGATTCCCTGTTTGAGTAATTGATTATATCTTCTTGTCGCATCGTCCACCTTTGCGAGAATAAAATTAGCATCTGAAGGGTAAACCTCTTCCACATAAGATATTTTGCCCAATTTCTCATCCATCAATTCCCGCTGACCTAAAAGATGTGCAATCTCAGATTTCACAGCATCTACATCCTGCAAACGTTCCAAAGCTCTTTGTTGTGTTAGTTCGTTTACGTTGTATGGCGGTTTTATCTTATTAAGGATCTGGATAATTTCTTCGGAAGCATAACAAATCCCAAGGCGAATTCCTGCAAGTCCGTATGCTTTGGAAAGCGTTTGTGTGACCACCAGGTTTGGAAATAGTTGCAGTTTTTCCAGACAGCTTTTTTCTTCAGAAAAATCAATGTACGCTTCATCAATGACTACGAGCCCGTTAAACTCCTCAAGAATTTCGGAAACTAATGCTTCAGAAAAGCTATTTCCCGTAGGATTATTCGGAGAACACAGGAATATGATTTTCGTATGATCATCCACTCTTTCAAAAATTTCTGCTACGTTCGGCTGAAAACTAGAAGTCAATAAAACTTCCCTTTCCTCCACATCATTTACATTGGCCAAAACTTTATACATTCCGTAGGTTGGAGGCAGCGTAACAATGTTGTCCTTTTTAGGTTCGCAGAAAGCGCGAAAAAGGAGATCCAGCACTTCATCGCTTCCGTTTCCTAATAAGATCTGGGAAGTTTTCACATTTTTTTGCTTTGCCAGCTCCTGTTTTAGCTGGTTCTGTTGCGGATCGGGATAACGGTTCACGCCATTCTCAAACGGATTTTCATTGGCATCCAAAAATACCATTTTGCGATCCCCAGCGGTGAATTCATCCCGTGCCGAGGAATAAGGCTTCAGCCGGTTGACATTCTCCCGTACAAGACTACTTATATTAAAGCTTTTCTTCATCCTATTTAAGATTGTTTAGGCGTAAGGTTACTGCATTTTTGTGAGCCTGTAATCCTTCGGCTTCTGCCATGAGTTCTATTGCAGAACCAATGTTTTTTATCCCTTCTTCAGAAATCCTTTGAAAAGTTACTGCTCTCATAAAACTATCCAGGTTTACACCGCTATACTGCTTTGCATACCCGTTGGTAGGCAGTGTATGGTTCGTTCCCGAAGCATAGTCCCCGGCACTTTCAGGAGTGAAATTTCCTATAAAAACAGAACCGGCGTTGATAATTCCGTTGATGAAAACATCCTCGTTTTCGGTACAGATAATAAAATGCTCAGGACCGTACTCATTGATCATTTCCAGAGCTTCATTCTCATTTTCGACAAAGATCAATCGGGAATTTTCCATTGCCGCCTTTGCGATTTCATTTCTTGGCAGCTCTGGAAGCTGTTTATTGATTTGAGCCTCTACTTCATCCAGGAAACTTTTTGAAAGAGAAATTAAAATCACCTGACTGTCTATTCCATGTTCTGCCTGCGACAAAAGATCTGACGCTACAAAAGCTGCATTTGCCGATTCATCTGCAACAACCAGCAATTCCGAAGGTCCTGCAGGCATGTCTATAGCGACATTGTATTTTGTAGCCAGCTGTTTGGCAACGGTCACAAATTGATTTCCGGGGCCAAAAATCTTATTAACTTTTGGAATGGTTTCAGTTCCAAAAGTCAAAGCGGCGATCGCCTGGATCCCTCCTACTTTATATATTTTTGAAACTCCACAAAGATTTGCAGTGTAAAGTATTGCAGGATTTAACTTCCCTTCTTTGTCGGGTGGGCTACATAGAACAATCTCTTCGCAACCTGCTATTTTTGCGGGTACAGCCAGCATTAAAATGGTTGAAAACAATGGCGCCGTTCCCCCGGGAATATAAAGTCCTATTTTTTGAATCGCTTTTTTCTCTTGCCAGCAGTACACTCCCGGAGTTGTTTCCACAGAAACTCTTTCGGTTCTCTGGGCTGCATGAAATCGCTCAATGTTGTTCTTTGCCAGCTGAATGGCCTCTTTTAACTCTTCTGAAATATCAGCTCCTGCAGCTTTTATTTCTTCCTCTGAAACTACTTCGGATTCAAGGGAAATTCCGTCGAAAAGCTGGGTGTATTTTGCAACGGCTTCGTTCCCTTTAGATTTTACTTCACCAAAAATCTGATAAACGGTTTTCTCTACATCTTCTACGCTTTTGGTAGGCCGCTTCAGGATCTCTTCCCATTGATTTTTATCTGGACTTATAATTTTTCTCATCTGAAATTCGTTTTAAAGTACCATTTTTTCAATAGATGTCACCAAAATCCCTTCGGCACCGTTTCGTTTCAGCTCATCAATGACTTCCCAGAAACGCTCTTCTTCAATCACGGTGTGAATAGAACTCCAACCATCTTCAGCTAAGGGCAGAACCGTAGGGCTTCTCATTCCCGGCAGTAGCTCGATCACCTGCTCTACTTTATCATTCGGAATGTTCATGAGAATATACTTTGAGTTTCGTGCCCGTAAAACAGATTTGATCCTGAATTGCAATTTCTGAAGAATTTCATTTCTTTCCTCATCGATCATTGGAGAAACTGCCAGCACTGCTTCACTTTTCAGCATTACTTCCACTTCCTTCAGATTGTTCTTAAAAAGCGTGCTTCCGCTGGAAACGATGTCGCAAACAGCATCGGCCAGGCCGATATTTGGTGCGATCTCTACAGATCCATTAATTATATGAAGTTCTGCTGAAATGCCATTTTTGGATAGGAAGGAGTTAATGGTGTTGGGATAGGAAGTTGCGATCTTTTTTCCATTAAGATCTTGCAGCCCATTGTACTGCATAGTCTTTGGAACTGCGAGGGAAACACGGCATTTTGAAAATCCAAGCTTTTCAGCAGTGATAATATCCTCCCCTTTTTCTATCAGCACGTTTTCACCAATAATAGCGATATCTACCACTCCATCACGAAGATATTGCGGAATGTCACCATTCCGCAGGTAAAAAATTTCCAACGGAAAATTTCTGGAAGTTGCTTTAAGCTGCTCTTTTCCATTATCTATAGAGATTCCCGCATCTTTTAACAGGTTGAGGGAATCATCGTGTAACCTGCCAGATTTTTGTACTGCAATCCTAATTTTTTTCATTTTAGTTTAAGTTTTGTTTTAACAGATCACAACGGAAAATAAAAAACCCGTTTGAGCTGCTCAAACGGGTTTTCAAAATATGATTTATACACATATCAATCTCACCTCGCAAGAGCGAACAAATGAGAATGATGATGATGTACTTGTTGTGCTTTCATTATAGATGCTAATTTAAACAAATAATTGAAAAGTAAAATAATTTTTTCGTTGATTTTTAATTCAGCACCAAAACACAATTAGTTGTTTCCTAAAATAAGTGGCATTCCTTCATCCCCGGAACCAATAACCACCACTTTTGCATTTGGAGATTTTGCCAGTTCTAAAGTTGCCTGTATTCCTTTTTCACGCAGTACCATTTCCGTTAGGGAAGCATCCAGAATCTGGTTTGCACGCGCTTTTCCTTCGGCATCGATTCGTTGCCTTTCTGCTTCCTGCTCCGCTTTGGTAAGCCTGAATTCATACTCAAGAGACTCCTGTTCCTGCCTCAACTTTCTTTCAATAGCTTCCTTGATCGTGGGCGGCAAAGAAACGTCACGCACGAGCACTTCATTGATCTGCACATGCTGGTCTGCTAGAAGGATTTCTGTCTCTTCAAATATTTCTCTTTGAATAGTTTCTCTTTTACTGGCGTAAAGCTGCTCAGGTTGATATCGTCCCACTACGGCACGCGCGGCAGATCTTACCGCAGGCTGCAATACCCGCTGAATGTATTCCACCCCTTTTTCCTTATGAAGCGCTCCCAGTTCACCATATACAGGCTGAAACCATATTGAAGCATCCAATTTAATTTCCAATCCATTTGAGGATAGAACCTGCATTTTTTCCTCAAGCGACTGCTGTCTAACTTCATAAATAAAAATTCTGTTCCAGGGTGCTACAAGGTGAAAACCCTCTCCCAAAGGTGGTTCATCTGTAACAACTCCTCCCCCAAATCTTTCATATAAAACTCCAGCCTCACCAGAATCTATGGTAACTGTAGATTTAGAAACCAGAATGATAAAAACAATAACTAAAAATAAAATCGGAAGTCCGATTTTTGGTAAATTATTCATAAAATATATTAAAAATGTTAATTATACATAACCGTAATATTTCCTAAGAAACCACTCCATACTTAAAGAAAAAATAATAATTCCCAGTAAATAATACCATTCAATCAAAGATACGGCCTTTTCCTCTCTTTTCTGCACGGGAGTATAATTATTATTCGAAAGCAACTCATTAACTATTTTTTTAGAATCTCTTAAGAGGTAAAGCCCCTGGCCATGTTCTTCTGAAATTCGCAGCATGCCTTCCAGGTTCGCTCTGCTAAATTGCTGTTCCACTTCATATTGAACCACCTCAAACTGCCCCTGTTCAATAAAACCTTCGCCCTCTACCCGAACATTAAAATCATATTCTGAAGCAGGAAGATCGTTAAGAACGACTTTGTACATGTTATCTTTTAATAAAAATGGAATGCTTCTGGTTTCCTGTGTTTCCCGGTTGGTAATTTCTAAAAGCAGCTCCCCACGTGGATCAAAGCGGTAATTTCGGTCAAAATATTCTGCTGAAATTACCACCGTTTCGTTCGCATAGTAAAAGGCTTCATGTTCCACATTTAGCCGATCCTTTTTTTGACGCATTTCCAGAAACTGTATAAGTTTCCCAATAAACTCGTCAAACTCTTCGAAAGATCCATTCTCTACATAAGACGCAGCCCGCCATTTCCAGATATTGGCCCCGAACAATACCGCTCTTTTTACATTTTCCTGTTCAGTAATAGCCAGCAGCGGGGCTTCTGTATCAATTCCCTGGATACGTTGATATAAAACCGGAGTTGCCGGCACCGTGAAGAAACTCTCTCCAAAAGCACCTTTTAGAGGCGGAAACTCAGAAAAACCTATGTCTTTAATTTGATAGATGCCAAAATTTGTGTTGATACGCGGAAAAAATTCCTCTGTTTGCCCGGTAATTTCCTTCTGAAAAAAACTTTCTGAACTATTCAGGAATCTGAAATTTGTTTCCGGACCGGTGATCATCCAGTAATTGCTTTTATTCTCTTCAATTTGCTCCAGAAGCGAGCTGAAATTTTCATCTGGCTGATAAAGTAAAATCAACTGGTATTCATCAAGCTCTACCGGTTTTTCACCAATTCTTACGATTTCCACCTTGCGCTGCTGGTTAGATTCTATAGACTTCTTTATCGCCCCAAGATCTGGATGAAGAAAGCTTGTCGCCAAAAGAATCGTCGTACGCTCACCTAGAATTTCAACTGCAAAATTTTTCTGATTGTTGAGGGTATCCTGCTCCCCCTCCACGGGCAAAACAGTCGCTTTGTATGTAAAAATTCCTTGCCTGGAAGCCGGTAAGGTAGTGGTGATCACCTGAGAATTGGCCTCGCTATCCAGCACAATTTCTTCAGAAAAAACAACGGAATTACCCGAAGTTATTTGCAGCCTCGTTTCTACCTGTTCATCTCCTGCATAGTTCACAAATATCTCCACCGGGAATTTATTGTTGATGTAAGCGTACTTGTTAACATTTACCCGGCTCACCGCAAGATCCTGAAGCGCGGTAGTATCCCCCACCACCACCGGAAAGATCGCACTGGAATAATTCGCGGCCGCAAAACCGAAATCCTCGCCATACGTCTGGTTTCCGTCTGTGATCAAAATTACAGGAGCATTTTCATTTCCGTAGATTTTTTTAAGGGAGCTTAAAGCTTCATGTATATTTGTTTGCTTATTAGAAAAGTCAAAGCTGTCTTTCTGTTGCAACTGATCTCCAAAAATGTAATTTTTCACCTCAAATCTTTCCCTGATTTCAGGATCCTGCTCCACCGATCGAACAAAACTACGGACTTCTTCCGAAGCTCCTAAATTTTGTATGGAACCAGAATTATCTACCGCCAGAATGAGCGCCGGTTTGTCAATAACATAATCACTTTTTACGATCTTTGGGTTTATGAGCAGTAAAAGAAGGCCAAAGTAGCTAATAAACCTCAAAAAGGTGAAAAGCAAAGAGAATTTTTGGGAGAAACGGGAATTGCAAAAATACTGAAATGCAGCCAGGCCAAGAGAAACGACCAGAGCAAGTAAAATAAGTAGAACCGAGTTGGACAGCATTAAACCTGAAAATTAGGAGTCCTTAAGATAGGAGAAATTCTTCATGTTAGAGATTTCCTGAAGAATAAGATTTTCCGCCGCTGCAGCAACTGCAGGGCGGAAAATGGCATTTTACGTCAACATTCCACCATCAACGTGAAGTACCTGTCCTGTAACGTAGGCACTAAGATCACTTCCAAAGAAAACACATGCATTGGCAATATCTTCAGGCGTTCCTCCCCTTTTTAGAGGAATTGCTTCTCTCCACCCTTCTACAACTTTTTCATCCAGCTTGCCGGTCATTTCGGTTTCAATAAAACCGGGAGCAATTACATTCGTCCTTATATTTCTGGAACCTAGTTCAAGCGCCATGGATTTTGAGAAACCTATCATCCCGGCCTTTGAGGCAGCGTAATTCGCCTGTCCCGCGTTTCCTTTCACTCCTACCACACTGCTCATGTTGATGATGCTTCCGCGGCGCTGCTTAAGCATGGTTCGCTGTACGGCTTTGGTCATATTGAAAATTGATTTCAGGTTTACCTCAATCACCTTATCAAAATCTTCTTCACTCATTCTCATTAGCAAGTTGTCTTTGGTGATCCCGGCGTTGTTCACAAGAATATCTATGCTTCCGAAGTCTTCCTGTACGTTCTTTACCAGTTCCTGTGCTTCTTCAAAGTTTGCAGCATTAGATTTGTAGCCTTTCGCTTTAATTCCCAAACCCTGAAGTTCTTTTTCCAGTTCATTCGCGGCTTCTACAGAAGAACTGTAGGTAAAAGCCACGTTTGCACCATGTTTGGCATAAACTTCAGCAATTCCTTTTCCTATACCTCTACTGGCACCGGTAATTATTGCATTCTTTCCTTCTAAAAGTTTCATATGTACAATTGATTGTCTGTTATAAATTTTGTTCTGTATTACCTTCAAATATAATAAAACCTGAATGGCTGCTATTAAAAAAACCTTCTGAAGTTCCTGAATTAAAGTTCAGGAAAACAGAAGGTTTTAAAAATTTATTCAGAAAATGGATTATCCCATTACTTCTTTTACTTTTTTCCCGATTTCTGCAGGGGAATCTACTACGTGAATACCATTCTCTTTTAAAATGGCTTTTTTCGCTTGGGCTGTGTCTTCACTACCTCCCACAATAGCACCGGCGTGACCCATAGTACGGCCTGCAGGAGCAGTTTCGCCGGCAATAAAGCCTACAACAGGTTTTTTGTTTCCGTTTTGCTTTACCCAACGGGCAGCATCGGCTTCCAGTTGTCCGCCAATTTCACCAATCATAACGATGCATTCGGTTTCGTCATCATTCATCAACAATTCTACCGCTTCTTTGGTAGTAGTTCCAATGATAGGATCTCCACCAATTCCAATAGCTGTGGTAATTCCAAGGCCTTGCTTTACAACCTGATCTGCCGCTTCATAGGTAAGCGTACCAGATTTAGAAACAATCCCTACTTTACCCTTTTTGAATACGAAGCCAGGCATAATTCCTACTTTGGCTTCTCCCGGAGTGATCACTCCAGGGCAGTTAGGTCCAATTAGACGGCAGCTTTTGTCTTTTATATAATCTGCAGCCTTGATCATATCGGCTACAGGAATTCCTTCGGTAATGGTAATGATTACTTTAATACCGGCGTTGGCAGCTTCCATAATAGCATCTGCAGCGAACGCGGGAGGAACAAAAATAATAGATACATCGGCGCCGGTTTCTTTTACAGCATCTTCTACCGTATTAAAAACAGGCTTATCAAGGTGTTTTTGTCCACCTTTTCCGGGAGTAACACCACCAACTACATTGGTGCCGTACTCGATCATTTGTTCAGCATGAAAAGTACCTTCACTTCCGGTAAATCCTTGTACAATTATTTTTGAATCTTTATTAACTAAAACACTCATAGTTTCTTTTTGGTTTTTGCGTTGCTAAATTAGGTTATTCTGAATAAACCCTAAAACGTTTTTAAATATTACTTCTTAGAAAGGATCTGAGATTCTCCGGGCTGTCATCGGCCTGCTGGCTTATTTGATAACCTTTTTGCATTTTCCCGTCCTTGAACTCCCAAATACAAATGAAATGTGCCATTGGCAGTTCTTCATCGGGATTTTCTTTCGTTTCTACATAATAAGTAAACCGGATGGTAACTGTATCATCTTCCATTAAAAGATGACTAACCTCCGCCCGAAGAGAATCAAAGGATCGCGCAAGTTCTGCAGACAGGCTTTTAATCTCCTCGAAGTTCAACTTGTGAAATCCTCCACTGCTATTCCAGAAAAGGATAGCTTCGGGGTGAAGATATTGTGATAAAGTATCTCCATCCTGGAAAAAATCTGTCGTGTAAAATTTTTCGACGCATTGTTTGGGTTCTAAGCTCATATTAACCTTTTAATTTATCCATCAATTTAGGCAATTGTCTTAAGAGTGCCAATTCCTTTAGTTTTGCCCGTGATTCCATCGCAGGATTCCCGGTATATATCTTATTTTCTTCGGTAGATTTTGTAATTCCGGCCTGCCCCATCATGACGCCACCTTTCCGCACCACAATACCGCTACGCATTCCAACTTGTCCCCAAATGGTAACATCATCTTCAATTACCACTGCTCCTGCAATTCCTGTCTGGGAAGCAATGAGACAGTTTTCCCCTATTACGGTGTCATGCCCAATCTGGATTAAGTTGTCGAGTTTTGTGCCTTTTCCAATGGTAGTATCACCAGATACTCCTTTATCTATTGTACAATTAGCTCCAATATCTACATTATCTTTTATAACTACTCTTCCTCCGGAAATCAATTTGTCATAAGCGGAAGGCCGTTTCTTGTAGTAAAAAGCATCTCCACCAATAACGGTACCGGCATGAATGGTTACATTGTTGCCAATTACTGTATTATCATAAATAGAAACGTTTGAATGAATCACACAGTCATTCCCGATTTTTACATTGTTGCCAATAAAAACGTTTGGTTGAATAATGGTATTCCCTCCAATTTCTGCGGAAGCAGACTGGGAAATTTCAGCTTTTTTAAAGGGCCTGAAATACCTGGTAAGTTTATTAAAATCTCTGAAAGGATCATCTGAAATAAGCAGAGCCTTCCCTTCAGGGCATTCGACTTCTTTATTGATCAAAATAACAGTCGCAGCAGAATTTAAGGCTTTGTCATAGTACTTTGGGTGATCCACAAAAACAATATCTCCAGGTGTGACCACATGGATTTCATTCATTCCCGTGACGGCAAAATCTGGATCACCCACAAATTCCGAAGAAATTATTGTAGCGATCTGCTGGAGTGTATGTTTTTGGGTAAACTTCATTTTTTAAAGTATTGAGAAGTTAGAGGTTAGAGGTTAGAAGTTTTACAAAAAGACTTGGCCTTGATTCTTGTCTCTTGTCTCTCGTCTCTCGTCTCTCGTCTCTCGTCTCTTGATTCTTTTTAAACTACTCCTTGATTCTCTCTTTATAGGTGCCTTTTTCGGTTTCGATCTTAATCTTATCACCTTCATTGATAAATAATGGAACATTCACCTCTGCACCGGTTTCAACAGTTGCCGGTTTGGTTGCGTTTGTTGCCGTGTTCCCTTTTACTCCGGGTTCTGTATGTGTAACCTCTAAAATGACACTTGCAGGCATTTCTACAGAAAGAGGCATGTTATCTTCGGTGTTAATGAGAACGGTTACAACTTCTCCTTCCTTTAAAAGATTTGGTGCATCAAGCGCATTTTCTGTCAACCTGATTTGTGTATAATCTTCAGTATTCATGAAATGGTAAAATTCGCCATCGCTGTACAAAAACTGAAATTTATGAGTTTCCACACGCACGTCGTCTATCTTATGACCTGCAGAAAAAGTATTATCAATCACTTTTCCTGTGGTAACACTTTTAAGCTTTGTACGAACAAAAGCAGGACCTTTTCCCGGTTTTACGTGTAAAAATTCAATAATTTTAAAGATGTCATGGTTATACCGAATGCATAAACCATTTCTAATATCACTTGTACTTGCCATTTCTGAAAATAATTAATTTGTACTAAAATATCCTTTCATAATTCCACGCTGGGAATTCTTGATAAATTCTAAAATATCATCTCTCTCAGGCGTTGCTTCCATTTCGGCTTCGATGATTGTGACCGCCTGTGAGTTGTTGTAATTCTTTTGATACAAAATGCGGTAAATATCCTGAATTTCCCTGATCTTATCTGTAGAGAATCCTCTTCTTCTAAGTCCTATAGAGTTCACTCCCACATAAGAAAGCGGTTCTCTCCCGGCCTTTACGAACGGAGGCACATCTTTTCTTACCAAAGAACCACCAGTGACAAACGCATGGCTTCCTATACTGCAGAACTGTTGTACTGCTGCCATTCCCGCAAGTACTACATAATCCCCAACGTTTATATGACCCGCAAGAGTACTGTTATTTGAAAAAATACAATTATCACCTACCACACAATCGTGTGCGATGTGACAATAGGCCATAATCCAGCAGTTTTTACCGATCTTGGTCTTCATTCTGTCCGATGTTCCACGGTTAATGGTCACACACTCTCGAATGGTCGTGTTATCTCCTATTTCTGTAGTAGTATCTTCGTCATTGAATTTTTTATCCTGCGGAATTGCAGAAATCACAGCGCCCGGAAAAATGTTACAGTTTTTTCCAATTCTTGCCCCTTCCATGATCGTTACATTCGATCCAATCCAGGTTCCTTCACCAATTACTACATTGTTGTGAATTGTGGTAAAAGGTTCAATAACCACATTTTTCGCAATCTTTGCCCCCGGATGTACGTATGCTAAGGGTTGATTCATTCCTTCTTATTTTTGTTTTACTATTTGTGCCATTAAAATGGCTTCTGTGGCAAGTTTTCCATTTGCATAGGCGTAAGCCTGCATCTGGCATATTCCACGTCTTATTGGAGCCAGCAGCTCAAGTTTAAAAATTAAAGTGTCGCCGGGAACTACCTGTTGTTTGAACTTGACATTATCAATTTTCATAAAAAAGGTGAGGTAATTCTCTGGATCGGGAACAGATTTCAACGCAAGTATGCCTCCAGTTTGAGCCATCGCCTCTACCTGCAGCACTCCAGGCATTACAGGTTTCCCGGGAAAATGCCCCACAAAGAAAGGCTCGTTCATAGTGACATTTTTGACACCTACTACGGTAGTATCTGTCAACTCCACAATTTTATCAACTAATAAAAATGGAGAACGATGCGGCAGGATATCCATGATCTGGTTCACATCCATTAACGGCGGCTGGTCCAGGTCATACTTCGGAACATTGTTACGCTTTTCAGCCTTAATGATCTTTGCCAGTTTTTTAGCAAAATCTGTGTTTACTTTATGGCCGGGCTTATTTGCAATTACCTTACCTCTAATTCTTGTTCCAACCAGGGCGAGGTCTCCAATCACATCAAGTAATTTATGACGTGCCGCCTCGTTGGGGTAATGCAGGGTGAGATTGTCCAGAATTCCATTGGGTTTAACCGAAATAGAGTCCTTCTTAAATGCACCTCTGAGTTTTTCCATGGTTTCAGGACTTAATTCCTTATCCACATAGATGATTGCGTTTTGAAGGTCGCCTCCTTTAATTAATCCGTGGTCGAGTAACATTTCAAGCTCATGCAAAAAGCTGAACGTACGTGCATCTGCTATCTCTTCCTTGAACTGTGAAAGCTTACTTATAGAAGCATTTTGGGTACCAAGAACAGCAGTTTCAAAATCAACCATGGTCGTTACCTGGTACTCATCTGCAGGAAGCACAACGAGTTCGCTTCCGGTTTCTTCATCTTTGTAGCAAATCACTTCACTCACTACAAATTCTTCCCTTTCTGCTTCCTGCTCTTCAATACCGGCCTTTTCGAGGGCTTCAATAAAAAATTTTGAAGAACCGTCCATTATAGGTGGTTCAGAAGCATCAAGTTCAATATATAAATTATCTATTTCCAGCCCTACACATGCTGCAAGAACGTGTTCGGAAGTTTGAATGGTCACCCCTTCCTTTTGAAGATTTGTTCCTCTTTGAGTGCTAACAACGTAACTAACGTCTGCCTCAACAACCGGCTCCCCTTCAATATCTTTTCGCACGAAACAGTATCCGCTGTTTTCGGGTGCGGGTTTAAAAGTAAGGTTTACTTCCTGCCCTGTGTGCAGCCCCACTCCTTTTAATGAAACCTCTTTTTTAATGGTTTGCTGTTTAGCCATTATCCGTGGATTTTTTTTCTAACTTGTTTAATCTGTCTACTATTTTCGGAAAATTTTTGAAATGAACATATGATTTATTGTAATCTCCATATCCAAAGGCAGGAGATCCCTGTATCATTTCCCCATCTTTAAGATTTCTGCCAACCCCAGATTGCGCCTGCACCTTCACTCCGTTGCCAATCGTAAGATGCCCAACGATTCCAACCTGCCCTCCTATTATACAATTCTTTCCAATCCTGGTAGAGCCGGCAATTCCTGTTTGTGCAGCGATTGCGGTGTTTTCCCCAATTTCAACATTATGAGCTACCTGGATTTGATTATCCAGTTTCACTCCTTTTCTAATAATTGTAGATCCAAGAGTGGCCCTGTCAATTGTTGTACCGGCACCAATATCTACATTATCTTCAATAATGACATTTCCAATTTGAGGCACCTTACTATAAACTCCTTCAGGGTTTGGTGTAAACCCAAATCCATCAGCGCCTACTACCGCACCTCCATGAATTACGCAATTATTCCCAATCACTGTTTCAGAATATATTTTAGCACCGGCAAATATGATCACATCGTCTCCAATTACTACGTTATCCCCCAGGTAAGCATTGGGATATATCTTAACATTGTCTCCCACTACCACATTTGAACCCATATAAGAAAAGGCTCCAAAATAGAGGTTTTCCCCGTATTTAGCAGAATCAGAAATATAGCTGGGTTCTTCAATACCTGCTTTATTCAGTTTTACCTGGTTGTAATATTCCAGTAGCTTGGAAAAGGCATTATATGCGTTCTTTACTTTAATTAATGTAGTGGATATCTCTTCTTCCGCAGTAAAATCTTCATTAACAATAGTTATAGAAGCTTTGGTAGAATATATATAGGAAGTATATTTCGGGTTTGCCAAAAAAGTAATTGCACCTTCGGTACCTTCTTCTATTTTTGATAATTTGTAGACTTCAACATCAGGATTTCCCTGAATATCACCTTCTAAAATATCTGCTATTTGTGATGCTGTAAACTTCATTCTGGCAAAAGTAAAAAAAATGTGTCAATCTTGCGGTTTAGGATAGCATATATAATATTTGGTAACGGGTTTTGACAGTGCTTTCAGGTTAAAATGGTCTGAAGCTTTTAATACATCTGTCACCTTTCCTGTTTTATACAAAATAAGAATTTTCTCCTCTTCCTTTTTGTATGCGAGATTCGAAATTTCTCCGCTAAACACAAAATATTCAGCCTCTTCTGAAGAAATAACGTAACGCTGCTGTAATTTTTCCAGATGCTTCTTTAGCTTTTCAGGCTTTATTTCTTTCTTTTTAACTTTCACTTTAAGAAGATCCCTGTTGATGATCATTTCACACAAATTCCGAAGCACAAAATCATCTACATTCATCCACTCTTTCATTGCTGAAATGATATCATAATCATCCAGCTTTGAAAAAGTTTCAAGCACATCATTTTTAAAATTCTCTTCTGTAATCCTCTTTTTGAGAAAGTAGGACAATGCAGCCCCGGCATAGAGATCGTGACCTTTCTCCACAAGCTCTTTGGCACGCTTTAAAACCCGTATGAGTAATTGCTCGGCAACGACGCCTGTTTTGTGAAGATAAACCTGCCAGTACATTAACCGGCGCGCCAGCAGGAATTTTTCAACTGAATAAATTCCTTTTTCCTCCACCATCAATTCATCATCTACAACGGTTAACATGCTAATGAGCCTTTCACTGTTGATGTTCCCTTCAGCCACACCTGTATAAAAGCTGTCCCTTTTGAGGTAATCCAGACGATCCATATCCAGCTGACTCGAGATTAACTGGCATAAAAATTTTCGCTCATATTTTCCATTGAAGATTTCCAGGGCAAGATCCAGCCGCCCATCAAAATCTTTGTTCATTTCCTGCATAAACAAAAAGGAGATCCTTTCATGCCCCACATCTTCTACAATGCTGTGCTCCATGGCGTGAGAAAACGGGCCGTGGCCTATGTCATGCAGCAAAATAGCTATTTGTAGCGCCTCTTCTTCTTCGGCAGAAATCTCCACTCCCTTTAATTGCAAAACACGTATGGCTTTCTGCATAAGGTGCAAACATCCAAGTGCATGATGAAACCTGGTGTGGTGCGCACCCGGATAAACCAGGTACGAAAGACCCATTTGAGAAATACGGCGTAATCTTTGGAAGTATTTATGTTCTACGATTTCATACAGCAATTCATTCGGAATGGTAATAAATCCGTAAATTGGGTCGTTTAAAATCTTGAGTTTGTTTCTTGAAATCAAGCTGAATTTTTTCTGAATTAAGTAAACAAAGATACATATATGAATAATATCAAAATACTTTGGGTAGATGATGAAATTGATTTGCTAAAACCGCATATTCTCTTTCTCGAAGGGAAAGGATATGAAGTTCACAAATGCCAAAGTGGAACAGAAGCCCTCGAGGAAGTCGAAAATGTCAATTTTGATATTGTTTTCTTAGATGAAAATATGCCCGGTCTTAGCGGACTCGAAACCTTATCTGAAATAAAAGAGAAGCAGGCCAATCTTCCCGTAGTGATGATCACAAAGAGTGAGGAAGAATATATTATGGAGGAAGCTATAGGCTCCAAAATAGCAGATTATCTCATTAAACCGGTAAATCCAAACCAGATCCTGTTAAGCCTGAAGAAAAATCTCGACCACTCGCGCCTGGTTTCAGAAAAGACTACCTCCAGCTATCAGCAGGAGTTTAGAAAAATAGCGATGGAAATGGCCATGATCAACGACCACAAAGGATGGGCAGATCTTTATCAAAAGTTGATCTATTGGGAACTGGAGCTTGAAAATATTGAGGATCCCGGAATGTTTGAAATTCTGGAGTCTCAAAAAGTGGAAGCAAACTCTCAATTTTTTAAGTTCATTGAAAAAAATTATCCGGGCTGGTTTGAAAAAAATGCCGATGCCCCTATTATGTCGCATACCCTCTTCAGGGAAAAAGTTTTACCCGAAATAAGTAAGGAAAGACCTACACTTCTTGTAGTTATTGACAATATGAGATATGACCAGTGGAAGGCTTTTGAGCCTGTGGTAAACAATTATTATAAAAAGGAGCAGGAAATGCCATTTTACAGCATACTTCCAACCGCCACTCAATATGCCAGAAATGCTATTTTCTCCGGATTAATGCCGAGCGAAATGCAGAAATTACACCCCAACCTTTGGAAGAATGATACAGATGAAGGAGGAAAAAACATGCACGAAAATGACTTTTTGGAAGGACAGCTAAAAAGACTGGGTAAAAATATTAAATATGAGTATCACAAGATAAGCAGTCTTAAAGCCGGAAAAAAACTGGTAGAGAATTTCAAAAGTCAGAAGGAAAATGATCTCACTGCAGTGGTTTACAATTTTGTAGACATGCTTTCCCATTCCAAAACCGAGATGGAAGTAATTAAGGAACTCGCCTCTACCAATAAATCATACCGCTCATTAACTCACAGCTGGTTTAAAAATTCACCCTTACTGGAAATCATCCAGCAGGCACAGCAGCTGGGCTTTAAACTTATACTGACTACAGATCACGGTACAATTAATGTGAAAAACCCCTCCAGGGTAATTGGTGACAAGGAAACAAGTTTGAATCTACGCTACAAAACAGGAAAAAGCCTTACTTATGAAGATAAAGAGGTTTTGGCAGCAAAAAATCCGAAATCTATTCATTTACCTTCTATAAATATGAGCAGTTCTTATATTTTTGCGCGCGGAGATCTTTTCTTTGCCTACCCCAATAATTACAATCATTATGTAAGTTATTACCGTAATACATTTCAGCACGGCGGGGTATCTCTTGAAGAAATGATCATTCCATTTGTGGTGTTATCTCCTAGATAACAATTAATTACATATATTTACATTCTCAAATCTTTTGAAATACATGGTAAAGACCTACCTGCTGTCAGAAATTGATTCTGTCGCCCGGGAGATCCTTGACAACACCAAAAGCAAGACCCTCTTGTTCTATGGTGAAATGGGCGCCGGGAAAACGACCCTCATCAAGTCCCTCGTAAAAGCCCTAGGCGCTACTGATATTGCCTCCAGCCCTACTTTTTCTTTAGTAAACGAATATGAAACTAAAAATGGCACTATATACCATTTCGATTTCTACAGAATTGAAGATGAAAATGAAGCATTAGATATGGGAATTGAAGATTATTTGGACTCTCAAGGTTGGAAATTTATCGAATGGCCTCAAAAAATTGAAAAATTTATTGATTTTGAGGTGCAGAAAGTGGAGATTTTAAGCCTCAATAAAGCCTCTAGAATGTTAAAATTAAGTTAAAAAATAAATAATTTTTCTAGTTTTGCTCATTGAAAGATTTGTAGGTTTTTTCCTTCCTAAAGGAGGTTATAGAAAATTATCAAATTTTTATTTGTGCAGTTGAACCAAAAATTGCCTAATTTTAACAGAATAGAAAAGAAATTTATATTGCAAAAAAGGTAGAAATTTTGCTCGAAAAAGGGCGCAAAAGTACGAATAATGTATTTATAATTAGCGTGTTGTAATTTTATAGGTTTGCTTCAGTAATCAAAACAAAAACCCTTAAAAACCTTATAAAATGAAAATCAAAGCTATTATCTTCGCCGCAACTATTTTTGGAGCTACTTTATTTGCAACTTCAAACATCGATAATAACGATAACAAAGATGAAATCCAAAAACAAGCCGTTGATCGCAGACTCATCAAAATTCCTTCTAACGGGTAGTATTATAGCGCTATTCATAGGATTCTCACCTTTCCTATTTTATATATATGAAATTTTCCCAAGCGGATCCGTTTGGGAAAATTCATTTTTTACTTACGAAAGTAAATATTACGAAAGTGTCAATGTCGCCATATGGACGTACATTAGCAAACTTGTACCTCTTTTATTACTTCTTGTTTGGTTTTTCACCTGTAAACACTGGTGGTATCACGTAATTTTGGTTCCTACCATTATGTACCTATACCAATTGGTCTCAGCTATTTATGAAGATCAATATATGGATGTCATAGCTTTAGATAGTGATGACTTATTTTATTTAGCACCATTTTTTATCGTTATTCTATCCATAGTTTATCTGGTACGAGTCAAAATCTTCGACCGAATTTATGGAATTGATTTGAGCGAGATAGAGCAGGAAAACATATCTCTTTTCTCATCCCTTTCAGACAAGGATTACAACGACGTCAAGGAATTCAGGAAAGAAGAAGAAGCCTCAAAAGTGGAGGAAGATTATTACGTCAAGCTCTAATATCTTGCATTTCTCTTTAAAAAAGTCGTAATTTAATTTCTGTTATTTTTGAATTATGACCGACCAAGTTTCTCCGTTCACCAAAGAACAACTTATTCCGCAGGAAGAAACCTTAGAAATCTATAAACATAAAGGGGAATTATTTATTGGTATTCCCCGCGAGAATGCCTACCAGGAAAAGAGGGTTTGCCTTACTCCAGATGCCGTTGCAGCTATGACCGCACACGGCCACCGCGTTATTGTGGAATCGGGTGCAGGGACGGGTGCCAGCTTTACCGATAAGGATTATTCCGAAGCAGGTGCTGAAATCACTGCCGACACTAAAAAAGTATTTTCCTGTCCTATGATCCTGAAAGTTGAGCCTCCTACGCTTGAGGAACTGGAATTGGTTAATCCGCAAACTACCATTATTTCAGCGCTTCAGTTAAAGACTCAAAAAAAGAGCTTTTTTCAGAAGCTGGCAGCAAAAAGAGTGACCGCCCTAGCTTTTGAATTCATAAGGGATGATGACGGATCTTACCCTGCAGTGCGGGCTTTAAGTGAGATCGCCGGTACAGCATCTGTTCTCATAGCTTCAGAAATAATGAGCAACAATGCCCAGGGAAACGGGCTTATGTTCGGAAACATTAGCGGTGTTCCTCCCGTTGAAGTAGTGATACTGGGTGCAGGTACTGTTGGAGAATTTGCAGCACGCTCTGCTTTGGGCCTGGGTGCAAACCTGAAAATATTTGACAATTCCCTTACCAGGCTTCGTGCCATACAGGCCAATTTGGGGCGTCCTTTGCACACCTCTACTATCCAGCCCAAAAACCTCATCAAGGCACTGAAGAAATGTGACGTGGTTATTGGTGCCGTTAGAGGAAAAGATCGCTCTCCCGTACTGGTGACCGAGCCTATGATAGAGAATATGAAAAAAGGTGCCGTCATCATAGATGTTAGTATCGACATGGGTGGTTGCTTTGAAACAAGTGAAATTACCACTCATGACAACCCCACTTTTGTTAGGCACGGGGTAATCCACTACTGCGTCCCCAACATTCCTTCGAGGTACGCGAGAACTTCTTCTATCTCCATTAGTAACATTTTCACTCCGTATCTTTTGCATATTTCTGAACAGGGCGGGCTGGAAAATACGCTGAGATTTGACAAAGGTCTACGCAATGGGTTGTACTTTTACCACGGAATTTTAACCAACAAATCTATTGCAGATTGGTTTGATCTCACTCATAGAGATATCAATCTTTTAATTTTCTAAATTTTCATGAAATTAATTCACCGAATTGGCTATTACCTGGGAGGTTTTGCCATTGGACTTATCATTCTGGCATTCTTCCTAAGCGGAAAAAAAACTTCCTGCGACTATTCTCCAGATGCACGGGTCCTTAAAAATATTCGCATTAAAGAACGGGTATACTCCCATCAAGCTTTAGAAAATATGAAGCTGTACGAAATAGATACCTCTCAAATTACTTACATCCTTAATAACGGCGACGTAGATTTTAGCCGAAGCAATACAGATCTTGATTCCTGTAAAACCTATTTAATTAAAGGTAAAGCTTCGGAAAAAAACCTGGAACTGCTTTTCGAAAATTGTGATTCCATCGCTACGCTTCAAAAAGTGGCTTTAGAATAGCATTTTTGACACCCAGAAAAAAATAAAGGCTTCAGAATGATCTGAAGCCTTTATTTTTTATTCAGAAGAAGTTAATCTAAAGAATCTGAGCTGCGTGATCTTTAGTCTTTACTTTTGAAATTACTTCTTTAATCTTTCCTTCTTCATTGATTACAAATGTGGTTCTATGGATTCCTTCATATTCTTTACCCATAAATTTCTTCGGCCCCCAAACCCCAAATGCATTAATTACTTCTTTGTCTTCATCTGCCAAAAGCGGAAATGGAAGCTCATGTTTATTTTTAAAGTTTTGTTGCCTTTTCATAGAATCTGCGCTTACTCCAAGGATCTCATAACCTTTAGATTTAAAAGTTTCCCAATTATCACGTAGATTACAGGCTTCGGCTGTACAACCCGGTGTACTTGCCTTAGGATAGAAGAAAATGACCATTTTCTTCCCTCTATAATCTTTAAGACTGTGTCCATTTCCGTCCTGATCCTTTGCTGAAAATTGAGGTGCCTTATCCCCTTCTTTTAATGTTGTCATAATTCTTACTTTTGTCTCAAAGTTAAAAATAAATGAACAAGCAGGAAAAAGTACAGTTTGTAATAAATACTTTAAAAGAAATATATCCCACAGTACCCATTCCACTAGACCATAAAGATCCTTACACGCTTTTAATTGCGGTTCTCATGTCTGCACAAAGTACAGATGTGCGGGTAAATCAAATTACCCCGCTACTCTTCGCCAAGGCAGATAATCCTCATTCCATGGTAAGGCTCTCGATTGATGAAATAAGAGAAATTATAAAGCCCGTTGGTCTTTCTCCCATGAAAGCCAAAGGTATATACGGCCTTTCAAAAATACTTATTGAAAAACACGACGGAAAGGTTCCTGCAGATATTGAAGCGCTGGAGGAATTGCCCGCTGTTGGACACAAAACAGCAAGCGTGGTGATGTCACAGGCTTTTGATGTTCCTTCTTTTCCTGTTGATACACATATTCACCGGCTCATGTACCGCTGGAATCTTTCAAACGGGAAAAATGTGGTGCAGACAGAAAAGGATGCAAAAAGGCTGTTTCCAAAGGAACTTTGGAATGAGCTGCATTTACAGATCATCTGGTACGGAAGGGAATATTCTCCTGCCCGTGGCTGGGATTTAGAAAGAGATGTAATCACCAGGACCATTGGCAGAAAAAGTGTGCTGGAGGAATACCTGAAGAAAAAAGCAAAAGCCAGAAAGAAAAAATGAAAAATCCTGCTCGCACAGGATTTTTTAAATCAGCTAATTCTGATTTCACAGCAATATTTTGGAACCCTTTAAATCGGGGAAACCATATCTGGTTCAAAGTCTTAATTCATGAAGGACTCAAATTGCAGCGTTTTATACCTGCTTATCTTTAAGGCCTTAGAATAGTTTAAAAGAAACTGGATACTTTCTTTTCTCGGTTTTAAATAATTCACTTTTAAAGAAGAATTCTTAGAGTAGAGTTTTGCCATTATTACACGATTATGATTATATCATGAATAACGGATTTTAAACCCTTATATTGTCTTAATTTGTTAAAGTCATGTTATGTTTTTCTATAACTTTTCTTAAATTTATTAAGGCATATCTCATTCTACCCAATGCTGTATTAATACTTACACCGGTTCTTTCAGATATTTCCTTGAAACTCATATCTTTATAAATACGCATTACAAGAACCTCCAGTTGATCTTCCGGAAGCTCCTTGATCAATTCCTTAACATCTGCTTCTATCTGATCTTTGATAATTTGTTTTTCGGCATTAAGCCCCGAATCACTTAAAACTGAAAATATATTGAAATCACCACTGGTTTCGAACTTCGGCATTCGTTTATTTTTTCTGAAGTGATCTATTACCAAATTATGCGCAATACGCATCACCCAGGGCAAAAACTTCCCTTCTTCATTATACTTACCCCTCTTTAGGGTACGAATAACTTTAATAAAGGTATCCTGAAAAACGTCATCGGCGACATCTTTATCAAATACCTTAGAATATATAAAACTGTAAATACGTTGTTGATGGCGGTCAATTAAAATGGACAATGAATTTTCATCTCCATTCATATATTTCTTTACAAGACAAGCGTCAGTTAGCTCAACATGTTCCATAAGAGTTACTTTTTTAACAGGGAATTGGGAGACCTGTAGGTTAGTTATTAGTTCAAAAAAGTAACTTTATATTATAGGCGTTGAGTTTTTGGAATTAACTAGAAGCAAATATAACATGAAAATTTTCACATGCACAAGAAAAAGTTAATTTTTTTAACAAACTAATCTTCAATACATTGCTTTTCCCTCTCCTGCCTCAGGAAAAAATTCTTTAAGTATCTTTGCCGCTACAAAGAATATACGTTTATGACAGTAGATGTTTCGCAAATAGATCCTAAAGAAAATATCATTATAAAGGGAGCTAAACTCCACAACCTGAAAAATATTAATGCGGTTATTCCCCGGAATAAACTTGTAGTCCTCACCGGCCTCTCGGGCTCGGGAAAGTCATCACTGGCTTTTGATACGCTATACGCCGAAGGACAAAGACGCTATGTGGAAAGCCTTTCTTCTTACGCACGACAATTCCTGGGCAGGCTTAATAAGCCGCAGGTAGATTACATCAAAGGCATTGCGCCCGCAATTGCTATTGAGCAAAAGGTGAATTCTACCAATCCAAGATCTACGGTTGGTACCTCAACAGAAATATATGATTATCTAAAACTTCTTTTCGCACGAATTGGCAGGACTTACTCCCCTATCTCCGGAAACGAGGTGAAAAAAGATACGGTAACAGATGTCATTAATTTTATAAAATCTTTTCCTGAAGGAGAGAAAATGTTGTTGCTGGCACCTATTCATATTGAAGAAGGTCGAACTCCTGAAGACAAATTAAAGGTTCTTCTGCAACAAGGCTACAGTAGGATAAAAATCAAAGACAAAGTTGTAAGAATAGATGAGGCAGACACCGCTGCACTTATACCTGAAGATCTCTCTCTTGTAGTAGACAGGATTGTCACCAAAGATGATGAGGATTTTTACAACCGTCTGGCCGATGCTGTTCAAACCGCCTTTTTTGAGGGCAAAGGAGAATTGAATGTGGAAATTCTTTCAGAAAAAAAAGTAAGGCAATTCAGCAATAAATTTGAGCTGGATGGAACGGCCTTTCTCGAACCTAATGTACATCTTTTCAGTTTTAATAATCCTTATGGTGCCTGCCCAAAGTGTGAGGGCTATGGAGATGTAATTGGAATTGATGAAGATTTAGTAATTCCCAACACCTCGCTCTCTATTTACGAAAATGCCATTTTTCCATGGCGGGGAGAGAGCATGAGCTGGTACAGGGATCAAATGGTGAATAATTCACACAAATTTGATTTCCCAATACATAAGCCATACTTCGAACTAAGTCAGGAGCAAAAAGACCTCGTCTGGAACGGAAACCAGTATTTCGAAGGTTTAAATCAGTTTTTCTCTTTTTTGGAATCCAAAGCATATAAGATCCAAAACCGGGTGATGTTGTCACGTTACCGTGGAAAAACAAAATGCACGTTATGCAAAGGCAAAAGACTTCGTCCTGAAGCAGGCTACGTAAAAATTGCCGGTACTAATATCACTCAGCTGGTGGAAATGCCCCTGAACAAAGTCAGGGATTTTTTCAACCAACTGGAGTTAAATGAATACGACGCACAAATTGGAAAACGGCTGCTAACAGAAATTAAGAACAGGCTGGAGTTTCTTTCAAAAGTTGGTCTGGATTATTTAACCTTAAACCGGAAATCCAATACACTTTCCGGAGGGGAATCTCAGCGAATAAATCTTGCTACTTCTCTTGGCAGTAGCCTGGTTGGCTCCATGTATATCCTGGACGAACCTTCCATAGGTCTGCATCCGCGGGATACCTTGAAATTAATAGAGGTTCTAAAATCTCTTAGAGACCTTGGGAATACAGTCATTGTTGTGGAGCATGATGAAGATATCATGAAAGCGGCAGACGAAATTATAGATATTGGCCCCGAAGCAGGAACGCAGGGAGGCGAAGTCGTCGCTACAGGAACATATAAAGATATCCTGGCTTCGGAATCACTAACGGCAAAATACCTCAACGGAAAGATAGAAATAAAAGTTCCGCAGCAGAGGCGAACTTCAAAATACCATGTAGATGTTATTGGGGCACGTGAAAATAACCTGAAAAATATTGATGTGCGTTTTCCTCTGGGCGTTTTTACTGCGGTGACGGGAGTTTCAGGTAGCGGAAAAAGTACCTTGATCAAAAAGATCCTCTATCCCGCAATGCTTAAGGAAATAAGCGGTTACGGTGAGAAACCGGGACAGTTTAGCAGAATAGAAGGAGATATTAAGAAGATTTCTACTATTGAATTCGTTGATCAAAACCCAATTGGCCGTTCCTCGAGATCAAATCCAGTAACCTACATTAAAGCCTATGATGATATTCGGAATCTCTTTTCAAACCAGAAGCTTTCAGACATCCGCGGATACAAACCCAAGCATTTTTCTTTTAATGTAGACGGCGGTAGATGCGAAACCTGTAAAGGCGAGGGTGAGGTTACCATTGAAATGCAGTTCATGGCTGATGTTCACCTGGTGTGTGAAACCTGTAACGGAAAAAGATTCAAAAAGGAGATTTTAGAAGTAACTTTTGACGATAAGAATATTGACGATATTCTAAATCTCACCATCGATGATGCGGTACAGTTCTTCAATGATAGCAAAGAAGATAAGATCGTTTCAAAGCTCAAACCACTGCAGGATGTTGGATTAGGATACGTTCAACTCGGGCAAAGCTCTTCTACGCTCTCGGGCGGGGAAGCCCAACGTATCAAGCTGGCCTCATTCCTTGTGAAAGGAACTACAAAGGAAAAAGCACTGTTTATATTTGATGAACCAACCACCGGACTTCATTTTCACGATATTCAAAAACTTCTGAAATCTTTTAATGCGCTCCTCGCCAAAGGTCATTCTGTAATAGTTATTGAGCATAATATGGATCTCGTAAAATGTGCAGACCACGTGATTGATCTTGGCACCGAAGGTGGAGAAGCCGGCGGAAACCTCATTGCAACCGGCACACCCGAAGAAGTGGCCGCCAATAAAGAATCTTTTACAGCCCCATTTCTAAAAGAGAAATTATAATTGCATTTTAACATATCTAAAGCAGTAAAAATAATTCTTGGCACAACCTTTGAATACCTTAATCTGAAGTTTAGATGTTATTACTTATGATCTTCTTATCATAAGTTTCCATTTTAGATTAATAATTTTTTTGGTTGGTTAGTTTGGAAACCCCGTTGCGCTTTTTAGAGCCTTCGGGGTTTTCTAATGAAAATACCTTCAGCATTTTTGGCACGTAGTTTGAAATGTAACAATTATCGACTCCAATCGCTTTGTATAATTTAATTTATTTCATCATGAAAAAGATTTACAGCTTACTTTTTTCTCTATTGGTGATTGGAAGCTCTGCCCTGGCGGGACCAAAAATTTCCGAAGAGAATACAAATTACGGCTATGGAGATGCCTTTATCTTCTTAGAAGGTGGTGTTGAATTTGCCATTTATCCAGATGGCCAGTTTGATTTCTTTTACAACTCCAGAAGAACAGGATATAATGTGAATGTGGTAACACCTCATGTCAACATTAGTTACAATGCAGGATATAATTATGATCCATTTGTACAGTACGATGATTTTGGAGCAGTGATCCAGATAGAAAATGTTCCTGTTTTCTATGACTATTACGGTAGAATCATACAAGCAGGAAACGTATACATCTCTTACAATCGTTTTGGAAGAGTGGCCACTATAGGAGGTTTACGTTTACATTACAATTCGCGTTTAAATGTGACCCGTTATTCTGGGTACATAAATGCGCATAATCCTTACTACGTGTACAGGCCGTGGCATAGCTATTATGTACGTCCTCACGCGAGATATGCTGTTGTTTATCACCAGCCTTATAGAGCACACTATCATCCTAACAGGTTTGCATACAATCACTATGTAGATTATTACAGAAAACATGGTAACAATCATAGAAGGAGCTATTACAGGCCTGGAGAAAATGCCTCCGCTTACCATCGAGGGAGCAGAACCCGTGAAGTAAGAGATCTGAGACCGCAAAATTTCAATTCTGATTATTCGGTGGCAACAAGAATGGAGTCAAGAAATGAAGCGAGAAGTAACTCTGGTGTTAGGACCAACCGTTCTTCAGCCGATACAAGAGAAACAATGAAACAAACTTCATATTCTGCGGAAAGCAGAGGAAGAGCCAGAATATCTGCGAACGAACGAGAGACGGTGAGAGATACAAGATCATCAAGAAGACAGGAAAATTATAATGCCGGAAGAAGACAGATAGAGCAAAGAAATAGTACAAGAGAAACTTCAAGAGACACAGGAATGTATTCCAGGGGAAGAAATTCCAGCGTAAATTCTCCTGCAGTTAGAAGCAAAAGCAGTGAAACTACTATAAAGCGTACTGCGAGGACTTCTGCCCCCCAAACTGCCGGAAACACAGGTTCAAGAAGCGCTCGAGGAAGGGGAAATTAAGATTTCATATTTGATTTTTGGTTGGTTAGTTGGAAAACTCCTCAAATGTGTAAAAGCTTTGGGGAGTTTCTTTTTCGCTAATCCCGGAATAACTTTTTAAGAAATTTTTCAATGATGATGTTGATGTCCTGTGAAAGCTGCATATAAAAAATTAAAGGCAAATAGAGAAGCGCAACAATAGCAGACTTCAAAAAAATGTTAACGACCGGATGAAAAGGAAAATCCCAGAAATAAAATCCGAGAGAAAAAGCGAGAACCAGCCCTAAACCATATATCGTCTTCATACTAAAAGGGAAGATCTTAAACTTTCTTCCTACAATAAAAATTTTAGAAGTGTTGTATGCAGCATAAGCAATGAACGTTGCCATTGCAGCCCCAAAAATGCCATATTCAGGTATAAATATTAGATTCAGGATAAAAGCTAAAACGGCTAGCATTACACCAATGGCAAGCACCAGCCGGTAGTAATCGGAATTGAATAAAATGGCATTATTGTTTCCCATGAGGTTATCATAGAGTTTTACGCAGGAAATAAGCACCACGATAGAAAAACTAATTTGATATTCATCGGGAATTAATTCATACAGCTGCCGCACATTTGTAACGATCAGTAAAAAAATGAATCCGCTCACGAGCAAAAGATTAATAGAGCTTTTTTTATACAAATCATCCAGCCCTGCACGATCTCTATTATTCAGAAGTGTGGCGGTCATGGGATAAGTGATTTGATGCATCGCGCGCGAAGGAACCGCAATTACCGAGGCTATATACACCGCAATCCCGTAGATCGCTACATTTTCTATAGGCAGAAACCTTTCGATCATTACCTTATCTAAATCCAGAAGAACCATCGCGATAGATCCTGCAATAAGAATTAAAGCAGAATATTTTATCACTGAAGATCGATTCGCCGGTAACTCGAATTTAATCTTCGGAAAATAAAGCGAAAAAGCATACAATTTCATTGCCAACGCCCGAAAAATGAATACCCCGGAAAGGCTGTAAATAAATTCAGGTATACTAATCCAGTCCATGTAAACTAGTAGCAGCAAAAGGGAAACACACAGCCGGTGAAAAACCTCTTTCATAAAGTTCCCAAAGACACTCTGGTAATTCACTTTTGACCAGGAAAAAAATACTTCAAAATAGGCTGTTGCGACTGCGATCACGAAAATGAGCCACACATAAGGTTGTACCAGCTCATTCCCATTTGAGAAATAATCTAAAATAAAACCGTAGGAGAAGTAACCTATTGCACCCAGAATCATTGAAATTCCTAACGGCAGAATTAAAATTAGCGTAAGAAGTTTGTCTCTTTCATCCTCTGTTGAATAAGAGGAAAAGAATTTCACAAGCGTATTATGAACCCCAAAAGCCATAAGCGGCCAGATAAGATTGGCTGCGGAAAGCAAAAAACTCACCAGCCCGTAGTATTCCTGTTCAAGAAAATTCGTGTACAGAAAAAGGGTATTTACAGCACCAATCCCAAAGCCGGCGTACGTGGTCACCAGGTTTTTAGCAGATTGATTAATAATTATTCCCATAAATTTTCTTCGGGTTGGCCGACGCTAAAGTAACTTACTTAATTCTCTCGTAAGTGCTTTTCTGTGGTATTTTTGAAGACCAACAGGATTCACCTCGAGATTGTTTTCTTTAAAAGCATTATAGCTCTCTAAAATTTGCTTTTTCAGCTCTATTTTATCTGAATATTCAAAGAATTTTCCGGTATTCGTTTCTGTAATGATCTTTTTAATATCGGCTCCTGTAGGACCCACGGCAATAATTGGTCTGCCGCTTATCATATACTCAAAGATTTTCCCGGGAATGATTCCACGAGTTTGTTCGCTGTCAACTTCAATTAAAAGCAGCATTTGTGAGCTTTTCTGAAGCCTTAAGGCTTCCCTGTGGGAAACATAACCCTTCAATTCAAGAAAATCTGATAATCCTGCGGCCCGAATGGAATGAAGCACTTGTCCCCCTACAGCTCCCGCAAGTTTCAGTTTAAAATCTTCTTTAAAAATGTCATTTTCAGATATCAATTCAGAAATGGCTTTCCAGAGATTTAAAGGATTCCTGCCCGAAAGTAAGGATCCAATATGGGAAAGAGTAAATTTTTCATCCATTTTCACCTCCTGATGATTCTGCACATCATAACCATTGGTAATTACCGAAACCGGTGTTGTCGTCTTTTCCCTGAATTCAGTTCTCGTAGTAAAACTGGTAGTGATAAGATGGTCTGCATTATGTAAGACCCTTCTTTCAAGTTCACGGTGTTGTAGCTGAGAATTTTCAGACAATCTCAGCTTTTCGTGATAGCCAATGCTCGTCCAGGGATCCCGAAAATCAGCAATCCATTTAATATCCAGCTCCTCTTTAAGTCCAAGACCAATTAAATGCATACTGTGTGGTGGACCTGTGGTAATTATTTTCTTGATCTCGTTGTCCTGTAAATATTCTGTCAGAAATTTTATAGATGGTTTTACCCAATATTTACGGGCATCAGGAATAAAGAAATTCCCGCGGATATAGATCATCGTTTTTTGCAGCAGACTTTGCTTTTCTTCTTCAGCAATAATCCCCGAACTAATTTGCTGTGTGTTTTTTTTAGAAAAAACCTTCGCCAAAGAATAAGGTTCAAAAATGGGCTTTTTGACTACTGTTACATGCTGTGGCACTTCTTCCTCCAGGGATGTATCCAGTAATGGGTAATGAGGATTTTCAGGAACATAGACTATGGGATCGTAACCATAATCCTTGAGATATTTCGCAAATTTAAGCCAGCGCTGCACTCCTGGACCGCCGGCAGGAGGCCAGTAATAAGTGATGATCAGTACTTTTTCCATAGGCCGGCCTATTAATTATTCCTTTTTTCTGTAACTGAAAACAATTCCTCCTATAAGCAAAATTCCCAGCAACAAAGAACTTACGAGAGCAATAGAACTGCCGGTTTCAACAACTTCCGGTTCAAACCTGAAAATAACCTCATGCGCCCCGGCCGGGACAACCATAGCTCTTAATGTGTAGTTCGCCCGAAAATGCGGTACTGGTTTTCCATCAATATAAGCCTGCCATCCCTGCGGATAATATATTTCTGAAAACACCGCCAACTGTTCCTGATTTGCAGAATACCTGTACAGAATCTCATTAGGTTCATAATCTACAAGTTCAATAGTCGCAGCAGCGTCCTTTTCAAAGTTTAACTTCGGAAGATATTCCCTGAAGTTTTCGTTTACAACTGCCGTTTCTGAAGGATTTAAATCTTCAAGAGCCAGAATTTCTTCATTAGCACTTTGTACCAGCGCAACATCTTCAACAAACCAGGCATTCCCCAAAGCTTCAGGGTTTTGCTGGGCAACAACACCTTCTTCAGTAGGAACAATGAAATATTTGGTGTTGAGCATATTCAACACCTCCATGTTGTTGTTTGAAATGTAAAAGTCGTATAGATCCTGCATTCTTCCCGGTTTAGCGGCATGATATCCACCAATGGAATTATGAAAATAAGATGTTCGTGCAGTATTAAATGGATTACCTGAAAGATCAAAAACCCGGTAATGGCTATCGTCCTGCATGATCTGTAAATCGGCCTCATTCGCCTGGAAAGGCTGATTCACCATTCGTGAATTCACGAAATCATCATTGTTCACATATCTGCGATCCACTCCTATGAGATCGACCACTATTAAGAGGGCGAAAAGGCCAATAGCGAGATTCTTGCTCAATTTTTGCTTCAGATAAAACCAGATCACGGCCGCAGAAAGGAGTACGAAAACCAAAGACCTGAATGTATCTGCCGTAAAAACATCTTTTCGATCTTCCTTTAAAGCTCTTAAGAAGTCCGGGCCTAGTTGCTGGAGCATGGCCCCGTCCCCTTCTGCTGAAAAATCAAACAGGATTGATTTAAACAGAAGAAAAATTACTGAAAGTCCGCCGGCAATAATAGTCGCCCATTTTAAGGCATGTAGTTTCACATCCTTAGCTTCCGAAGAATAAAGAAGCTTTGATAAGCCAACTACTGCCAAGACGGGAACGCAAAGTTCAATGATCACCTGGATTGATGAAACCGCCCTGAACTTGTTGTACATAGGTACAAAGTCAATGAAAAAGTCTGTCAGTATTCCGAAGTTTTTCCCCCAGGAAAGTAAAAGTGCCAGAATCGAACCTCCTACGATCCACCACTTCAAACGCCCTTTTACAAGGAAAAGCGCAAAAATAAAGAAAAATATTACCGTCGCACCAATATATGCGGGCGCACCAACATAGGGTTGATTTCCCCAATAAGTTGGCGCAGACTTGGCAAAGTTGGCTGCCTGTACCGGACTGGCCCCTACTTTTAGCAAAGCCGAATACATATTAGATTCCGTTCCCACATCTTCTGCACTGGAACCTCCCATGAATCTCGGGATGAAGAGATTTAAGCTTTCCAGGACACCATAACTATATTCTGTTATATAAGCATATTCAAGACCTGCAGGCTGCGCTTCTGTACCTTCCGGCGTGATGGTAAGTCCGCTGTCTCCACGGGTGCTAAACTCCGCGTACTCCTGTGTTGCCAATAGATTCGTGGCGTTGGTTCCAATAGCAAGAACGACTGCGGCCACCATTACTCCAAGGGCTTTAAAATACTGCGGAAGTATCTTTTTTCGGTAGGCATCTATTAAATAAGCTATTCCCAAAACGATCACGAGCAAAAGAAGGTAGTAAGTCATCTGGAAATGATTGGCGCTAATTTCCAGCGCCATTCCAAAGGCTAAAAGAAGGAATCCCGGAATAAATTTGTTTCTGAAACAGAGCAGAATTCCCCCTAAAACCCACGGCATATAAGCAATGGCATGTGCCTTTGCATTATGCCCCACCCCAAGAATAATTATAAGATACGTAGAAAATCCAAAGGCCAGGGCACCCAAAAATGCCATTTTGTAATTTAGTTTTAGAACAAGTAACAAAATATAAATCCCCATAAAATAGAGGAATAGATAATCTGCAGGACGAGGTAAAAACCTTAATGTTCTGTCGAGTTCTTTTATGTAATTATGAGGATAGTTGGCACCCAGTTGATAAGTAGGCATTCCGCCAAAAGCAGCATCTGTCCAGTAAGGCTCCTCCCCTGTTCTATCCCTAAAATCATTTTGCTCCTTCGCCATTCCAATGTACTGGGCGATATCACTCTGGAAAATTTCTTTTCCCTGCAGCACCGGATAAAAATAAGCAAGAGATATTATGATAAAACCTGCAAAAACTGCTAAGTGAGGAAGAATTCTCTTTATAGAACCGCTCATAAAAAGTACATTTTTGAAGGGAAATTAGTCAATTTCTTCATAATCGATATATTCACCCACATCATTGTTGGATTTCCTTTTGTTTTTCGGTTTTTTATCTATTGTCACATCTCCTTCTTTCTTTTTCCCCCTGCCGGAAGTATCAAACTGATTAAATTTCTTTTCAAACTGCTTTCCTACCTTCCGAAGTATGAATTTCATTAGAAGCGGGCCGAACCAGCGAATAAGAATTTTGATTCCGAAGTAGATAAGGAGAATGATTAGAATCACCCTTAGCACTTCAGAAAATGAAGCTTCGTACATTATTAAATTTTTGGTAAAATTACTATTCTGCATAAAGAAAACCACCATTGCAGTCCAAAAAAATCCAGAAATATCTATATTTGAATCGAACAAATGGACCATCTTATGCAGCTCTCCCGTATCTTTCTACTTCTTCTTTTCTTTGGAAGCTTTGCAAGTCAAGCCCAGTATACGGAGACGATAAATTCCAACCGCCCGGGAAATTCACAGGGTGCCTTTGCTGTAGGGACAGGAGTGCTACAGCTTGAAACGGGAGGAAAATTTGGAGAAGACCAGCACGACCTGCTAAATACCACCACAAACCTTTGGGGGATTGATTATGAACTGCGCTATGGGGTTCTGTTTGAACAGCTGGAAATCAATTTTTCCGGATCTTTCCTTTCCAGTACAACCAACTATATTGTAGCCGGTGAAGAGGAAAGCTATCAAGTACGTGATTTTGAGACCAATACCTTAGGAGTTAAATACCTTGTTTTTGATCCCTATAAAAACTGGCAAGAAAGAAAAGTAAATCTTTACAGCTGGAGGGCCAATCAACGTTTCGACTGGCGAAAACTTATTCCCGCGGTCTCTATTTATGCAGGCGCAAACTATTATTTTAAGGACAACCCTTATTTATACCAGGGAGAAGGGCAGCTGAGTCCAAAGGTAGCTTTAATCACCCAGCATAACTGGAACGGCGGATGGGTTTTTGTTACCAATGCTATTGCAGATAAAATTGGCCAGGAATTCCCTTCTTATATAGGTATTGCAACCTTAACCCACTCCTTTAGCCCAAAATTTGCGGCTTTTGGAGAATTCCAGACTATCATAAGTGATATTTACAGTGATGAAATTGCCAGGGCCGGTCTTGCTTTTCTTTTTCACCGCGATTTTCAGGCCGATGTATCGGGCCTTATTAATTTTAAAGATACGCCTTCGAGATGGCAGGTAGCTTTAGGTGTTTCTTACCGGCTTGATATGCATAAGGAAGAGGAATACCTGGAGAAAACAGAAGAATAATCACCTTTTTTGGAACCTTCTTTTACTACTTTGCTGCGATCTCCAAAGAAATTGAGCTGCTGTTACCACAGGATTTTTGTAAATTGGAAATGGCAGTAAAAATGAGTCCACAGGGCGCCAAACCAAAAATACGACATGTTAGATTTTACAGGTAGTTATACAGACCAGTACCAAATTGCAATGGGACAGGTCTTTTTTTTAAAAGAACAGGCATCGAAAAAAGCCACTTTTGATTATTTTTTTCGGAAGCTGCCGTTCAACGGAGGGTATGCAATATTTGCAGGTCTTGAAAATGTTCTGGAGATACTTGAGAATTTTCAGTTTTCTGAAGCCGATCTCGATTTCCTAAAGAGCCTGGACCTTGATGACAAATATTTAGAGTACCTGAAAAATTTTAAATTCCGGGGAAATATTTACAGCATGCGGGAAGGAGACCTTGTTTTTCCTTCTGAACCTATTTTGCGTGTGGAGGCAAACATCATTGAAGCACAAATCATTGAAACTTTTCTTCTGAACCTCCTAAATTTCCAGACCCTCATAGCGACAAAGGCCAGCAGAATGGCTATACAGGCAAAAGGAAAGACGCTGATAGATTTTGGCCTGCGCAGGGCACAAGGTCCGGGCGGCTATTACGCAAGCAGAGCTGCCGTAATTGGCGGTTTTAAAGCCACCAGTAACACCAGGGCGGGAAGGGATTTTGCCATTCCTGTTTCAGGAACCATGGCGCATTCTTTTATTCAGAGCTATGAAGATGAGCTACAGGCTTTCCGGGATTTTGCTGAAGTTCATCCTAAAAATTCAGTTCTACTCGTCGACACTTATGACACTTTAAAAAGTGGCCTTCCCAATGCCATTTTAGTAGGAAAGGAAATGGAGGAGAAAGGACAGCGTCTAAAAGGGATAAGACTCGACAGCGGCGATTTGGCCTACCTGGCGAGAAAATCCAGGGAGATGCTGGACGAAGCGGGACTGGATTACGTTAAGATCGCTGTATCAAATCAACTGGACGAGCATTTGATCAAAAGCTTGCTCGATCAGGAAGCACCAATTGATATTTTTGGAGTAGGCACAAATCTCGTGACCGGCCAGCCGGATGCTGCGCTTGACGGCGTGTATAAGCTTGCTTTTTTTGACGGAAAACCAAATATGAAACTTTCTGAAACCATCAAAAAAGTTACTTTACCTCACAAAAAACAGGTCCATAGAATTTTAGATTCCGAAGGTAATTTTAGCGGTGCCGACATTATTACGATACATGAAGAAAAGGACTTTGATGTGATGCATCACATTTCTGATCCGCTGAAGTTCCTTTCCCTGAACGGAAGAAAGACTGAAGTTTTGCTCGAAAAGGTGATGGAAGACGGTAAAAGAACAACCGCCCCAAAAACTTTGGAAGAAATAAAAAATTTCAGTTTTCAAAGACTGAAAAAACTTCCTCCTGAATATAAACGGTTCTTTAATCCGCATATTTATAAAGTAGGTATTAGCGATCAACTGAAGCAGAGCAGAGATAACATTTTAAAATCACATAAAATGAATTAATGATGAAAACGCTGGTAATTGTAGACGTTCAAAATGATTTTGTTCCCGGTGGTGCGCTTGCGGTACCCTGTGGAAATGAGGTAGTACCTGTCATTAATGAACTCCTGCCCCACTTTGATCTTGTGGTGGCTACGCAGGACTGGCACCCGAAAGACCATAAAAGCTTTGCTTCCAACCATGAAGACAAAGAAGTTTTCGATATTATTGAACTAGAAGGACTGGAACAAAAGCTGTGGCCAGATCACTGCGTACAGGATACACCGGGAGCCAATTTTGTAACCACTCTTGAAATCAAGCCTGTAGAAGCCATTTTTAGAAAGGGAATGAACCCGGAAATTGACAGCTACAGCGGATTTTATGACAACGGTCATAAAAAAAGCACCGGACTGGCAGGTTACCTTAAAGAAAAAGGCGCTTCTGAGCTTTATTTCTGCGGGCTGGCAGGGGATATTTGCGTTTACTTTACCCTTATGGATGCTCTAAAAGAGGGTTTTACCGCCACTTTAATAGAAGATGCTTCAAAGCCTTTAGATGCTTCAGATTATCGAAAAGCTAAAGAAGATATTCTCAGAAAAGGAGGAAAAATCATCCATTCCAGGGATATTTTAAATACTTACCGGTAATTCTTCAGCTTTGATATCATCTTCGATGCCATCTCCTGGTAAACCACCACACAGCTGTCTGTAAAAAAGCCGTTAAAGCCCCGGCTGTGATAATATTTTGAGCTGCAATAAAGAGCCCGTGGCTATATTCATCCCTAAAGGGAGAAGAAAGGCTAAAATTATTGACCACGACCTGAGTGTAGAAACCAAAAATTGCAAAAGCCAGCACCAAGAAACCATAGGTAAAATAGAAGAGAAAATTACCCTTTTTGACCCATTTATTGTAGATAGCTCCCAAAAGAAGCATTACCCAAACGATCCATATACTTATCTGAAAGTTGATAAGCCTGTTTTGAGCCAAAACCGGTTCATTCGCCATATGGATTGCCTGCTCTAGTTGATAAATTAAATATCCCGGATAAAAAAGGATTATTAAACATAGAGCCAGCAGAATTACTTTTCCAGACATATTAAAATTTTACTTTAAAGTTAAAAAGAAAAGGGTGCATTTTAAAAAAGCACCCTTAAAAGGTATATTCCAATGTTAAAGACTCCTATTTACTAATCGATGATCTTCTTGATTTTGTTTTTTAAACCACCGGTCATTTGCTCTTTTTGGGCAAAGCCGGAAGGATGTGGCGCACCTAACTTAGGTTCCTGTCCAAAAGGTTTGGCTTTATCAAAACTAAAGTCCCCTTTCCCGTCTATGGATTTTCCTTCGCTCCATCTACCTTTAGCTTTACTCTCGCCATCTATTTTTGTTGAAATGAAGTTATAGTTGAAGTTCTTGTTTTCATCGGCTTGAGGGAACGTATTTGGAATTGGATGATTACCGTTTAGTCCACCCATCTCTTCCAATACCGCCAGCCATTGATTTTGATGCATAGTATCCCTTGCAATAAGGAAGGAAAGCATGTCTTTCATTCCTTTATCTTCTGTGGATTTCCACAATCTGGTTGCCAAAACCCTTCCTGCAGATTCCGCCGTCACGTTAGCGTACATATCTGCAGCCATATTCCCGGTACCTATTACCCAGGATCCATTAAAAGGCACTCCGCTGCTATCTACTGCCATGGCACCCATCCCTGAAGAAAGTATATGCCTTGGATTTGCCCCACCCATCACCTGTTCCATGAAGGGACTCCCGCTGGCGATGTCGTCTTTAAGTTCATTAGGCGCTCCCTCCAGGTTAAGGGCAACTGCGGTAGCCAGTAATTCGATATGTGCCATTTCTTCTGTACCGGTATCCAGCAGCATATCCCTGTACTTGGCAGGACCTCTTGCGTTCCATGCCTGAAACAAATATTGAAGGCATACTTTCATTTCTCCCTCAATCCCACCTATTGCCTGTTGCAGCATTTTAGCAAATTGCGGATTTGGTTTGTCAACTTTTACTTCATACTGAAGTTTTCCATCGTGGTAAAACATACTTTAAGTTTTAAAGGTTAGTAATATCCGAAAGGCAGTAGCGTCTACTTTTTCACCTTCGAAGCTCCATTCAAGTTAAATCTAAGTAACCTGAATACGAGTTAATTAACCTCTAAAAATGTGTTATTCTTATGATAAGACTTTGTTGCTGAAGCGTAAGAAATTAGCATTTCAATAAAAACCTGTAAACAAAAAATCCTGCTTTCTTTGAACAAGAGCAGGATCATTTATAAGTGTATGGACATTAATTCTATTTGGCAATATTTACAGCCCTGGTTTCACGGATTACAGTAATCTTCACCTGACCTGGATAAGTCATATCTGTTTGGATCTTCTGTGAAATTTCAAAAGAAAGATTTGCAGCTTTATCATCGGTAACTTTTTCGCTTTCAACAATTACACGAAGCTCTCTACCTGCCTGGATAGCATACGCTTTTTTCACTCCGCTAAATCCAAATGCGATCTCTTCAAGATCCTTTAACCTTTGAATGTATGAGTCAAGCACCTGTCTTCTCGCTCCCGGTCTCGCGCCGCTAATGGCATCACAAACCTGAACAATAGGAGACAGCAAAGAATTCATCTCTATTTCGTCATGGTGGGCTCCAATAGCATTGCATACATCCGGTTTCTCACCAAATTTTTCTGCCCACTGCATTCCTAAAATGGCGTGAGGCACTTCAGTTTCAGAATCGGGTACTTTCCCTATATCGTGCAGCAATCCTGCTCTTTTCGCGAGTTTTGGATTAAGGCCTAATTCCGCAGCCATTACCCCGCACAGCTTCGCCACTTCACGGGAGTGTTGTAGCAGGTTTTGCCCATAGGAAGAACGATATTTCATTCTTCCTACGATCCTGATTAATTCAGGGTGCAATCCATGTATTCCCAGATCAATCACGGTCCTTTTCCCAACTTCGATGATCTCCTCTTCAATCTGCTTGGTGGTTTTCTTCACCACTTCCTCAATTCTTGCAGGGTGAATTCTTCCATCTGTAACCAACTTATGAAGCGATAAACGCGCTACTTCACGTCTTACGGAATCAAAACAGGAAAGAATGATCGCTTCGGGAGTATCGTCTACAATAATCTCAACCCCGGTGGCTGCTTCTATTGCGCGGATGTTCCTACCTTCCCTACCAATGATACGCCCTTTTACGTCATCACTTTCCAGGTTGAAAACAGAAACACAATTATCAATCGCCTCTTCGGTCCCAATACGCTGAATGGTGTTGATAATGATCTTTTTGGCTTCCTGTTGCGCTGTAAGTTTTGCTTCTTCAATTGTATCCTGTACCAGTGCCATAGCATCTGCTTTTGCCGCGTCTTTCAGAGATTCCACAAGCTGGGCTTTCGCCTCTTCTCCCGAGAGTCCGGAGATCACTTCCAGCTGCTGCACTTTACTATTGTGAAGCTTCTCGATTTCCTCCTGTTTCTTTCCAAGAAACTCGTTGCGGTGGTTGTAATCTTCAATTTTAGCTTCAAGATCTTTGTTCAGATTTTTATTTTTAGCCAGTTCACTGGAAACCTGGGACTCTTTATCTCTAATTCTTTTTTCGGCATCAGCTATTTTCTTATCCCTGCCAAGAATTACCTTTTCATGTTCCGCTTTAAGTTCAATGAATTTTTCCTTTGCCTGTAGAATCTTGTCTTTTTTCGTGCTTTCGGCCTCCTGTTTCGCTTCTTTAAGAATTCCTGCGGCAGACTTTTTAGCCCTTTGAATGACTTTAGAAGCCTTTTTTCTTTCAAGCACCTTTGCAATAGCAAAGCCAATCCCAAGACCAATTAAAACCGAAAGAATAATTATAGTAGTTGTTTCCATATGTTAGTTTATATATATAAAAAAAGCCTGTATTAGTATGGTTTTGTATAAACTCTTTAAAATCACGTTTAGGGCTAACAAGCTGATCAAGTATCCGCTCAACGACGGCTCGCTTTTACAACTTAAACTCACCCTTTTTAAAGAATTGGTGTTGAGTTTATCAAAAAAAATAACTAATACAGGCAGTAACCTTAGTTTTATTTAAAGAACGTTAAACCAAATGCTTCTGAAGCAATTCATCGAGATTCCTCAACTTATCTTCAGCCATAAGAATTTCGCTTTTAGTATTTATGTCTTTTTGCTCGGTTTGGGCGGCAAATTGCAAGGCGCACATAGCCAGCACATCCTGCTTATCCCTAACAGCATAACTCTGTTCGAATTGCTTAATCATGCCTTCAATCTTTTTCGCAGCCTTGCGCAATCCTTCTTCCTGATCTGGATGAATTGTTAGCGGGTAAACCCTGTCTGCTATTGAAAGCTTTATTTTAAGCGCGTTAGACATTCTTTTCTTCTTATTCAGAAAGTTGAACAATACACTGGTCAATTTCCCTTATCAAGCCGTTGATCTTAAGCTTGGTTTCTTTTTTATAATCATTACTGCCCAGCAAAGCATTTGCCGCTTTAAGAGTCTGGATACGTTTATCACTGGATTCCAGGTTTTCCTGTAATCGTTGATTTTCCAGCTTTAAATTGTATAGTTCTTCCTGTAAGGATTGATTCTTTTGCTTTAGCACCTTATGGTCCTGTAGCAACTTTACAACCTTACTTTCAAGACTACCAACTATTTCAGATAAATTCCTCATTAAAGCTATTCGTGCTGCTAATCCCTACAAAGTTAACATACCTCACCAAATAACACAATATTTTGAGTTCAATTTTTTAGCAATTCTTAACAGAAAAATAAAAGCCTCAGGTGCAAGGGTTTAATTTTTGATGCTATATTACATATCTTTGAACCACTACTTTAAACCCCATTTTTGACCGTCTATGAGAATTCATTTTGCACTTTTTATAAGCCTTTACACCCTCACATCTTACTCCCAAAGCGAACTTCCACAAGATTATTTTCAGGATCCATTAGATGTTGGCCTCGTTCTATCCGGGACTTTTGGGGAACTGAGATCTAATCATTTTCATAGCGGACTCGATATTAAAACGCAGCAACGGGAAGGTTTGCCGGTGTACGCTTCCGCGGAAGGTTTTGTAAGCCGAATCAACATTTCCCATTACGGCTATGGGAAAGCTCTTTATATACAACATCCTAACGGCTACACTACCGTATACGGGCACCTGCAAAGACTCTCTCCCGAGATTGAAGCATACATTAAAAAACTGCAGTACGAACGGGAAAGTTATGAAATAGAAGTCTTTCCTTCTGCCGCAGAATTACGCGTGGAACAGGGGGAACTTGTAGCCTACAGCGGAAATACAGGAGGTAGCGGCGGCCCGCACCTGCACTTCGAGATTCGTGACGGGCAGCAACGGCCTATGAACCCTATGATGTTTGGAATTGAGCTGGAAGACAGTCGTGCGCCATTAATAAATTCAGTTTTTGTGTATCCTGTAGGCGAAGAGGCGCACGTGAACAACTCAACAGAACGACAAAGGCTTAATCTAATCCCTCAAAGTGATGGTTCTTACCGGGCAGAACAGGTAAATGCCTGTGGCACCATTGGCTTTGGAATATCAACCGTAGATCAATTAAATGGAGCGCCTAACCGCAACGGGGTTTTTCGTATTGAAGCGGTCTCGAATGGCGATAAGATCTTCCAGGCCAACTTTGAGAAATTTTCATTTTCAGAAACCCGGCATCTCAACCAATTGATCGATTACGAATATTATTCGCGTTACAGGAGCAGGGTTCAGAAGTTATTTGTGGAAGAAGGAAATCCTTTGAGCATCTACAGCAATGTTTCAAATCAGGGATATATTGACGTGAAAGACAGCCTTTCTTATAACTACAGAATACGAGTGACAGATTTTGCAGGAAACGAGCGCATTGTCACCATTCCCATACAAGGAAAAATGCCTCAGAACATGACCGCTCCAGAAAAAATTGAAACTGATTATTTTGTGAGTTCAGCAGAAGCAACTGCTTTTGAAGGAAACGGGATAGATGTCTACATTCCCAAAAACAGCCTTTATCAGGATACGTTTCTGGACGTTGTTTTTGAGAACGAAAAAGTAAAACTGCACCAGGATGACACTCCTATTCACAGCAACATCACCATAGGCTTTGATGTGAGCAAATACAAACCTGAAGACCGCGAACAAATGTTCATCGCCAGGTTGAGCACGAGCGGAAATCCCATTTATTCCACTACCTACAAGGAAGGTGATAGATTCACCACCAAAACCCGCACTTTTGGAGAATATACACTGGCCCGGGATACGAATCCGCCGAGAGTGAGTGCCGTCAACTTTAATGAGGGGCAATGGATCTCGAATAACGAGGATCTAAAAGTGAGAATTTCTGATGATCTCTCCGGAATCAAAGAATTCAGAGCCACCGTAAACGGAAAGTTCATTCTGATGGAATATGAATACAAGAAAAATCTGCTCACTCATAACTTTAGCGACGGAGTCATCACTGAAACTGAAAATCACCTGAAAGTAGAAGTTACAGATAACGTTGGAAATACGACGGTGCTTGAAAGAACCTTTTTCAGAAAGCAATGAGAAAATGCCATTTTTGGATCTTTAGTAGCCGAAGAATTTTAAATAAGTCTTTAGCTGATCATCCAAAAATGGCCTTTTTCAGATAAATTCTTTTACCCGAATAACTCTCAGCAGACATAATTTTAGAAGTTAACTTCCGAAGAAAACAGTAGGAAATACAGATGTTTTAAAAAGGTTTATTTCTCTACAAATTCTTTCAGCACCTCTACAACGTAATCAATTTCCTCTTTGGTATTATATCTTGAAAATGAAAACCTTAGAGAAGGTTTTTTAAGGTCTTCTTCAGATAGAAAAGCGTTCAAAACATGAGAGCCTCCTTCACTTCCACTCTGGCAGGCGCTTCCTTTTGAGCAGGCAATCCCTTTAAGATCCAGCTGGAACAACAACATCATTGCTTTTTCTTCAGAAACCGGTAAGCAAACGTTGATAAGGGTGTAAGTACTGTTTTCAAAATCATCACAGGAACCGTTGAGTTTTACCCCGGGAATTTCCTTTTGGATAAGGTCTGCAAAATGCCTTTTTATAGAAGTAATATATTCCCGCTCTTCTGCAAGATTTTGGTAAGACAGCTTTAACGCTTCTTCTAAGCCGACAATATTGTGGACTGCCTCTGTTCCAGCTCTAAACCCGCGCTCCTGCTCTCCTCCAAAAATAAGCGGTTGCAATCTGCTGTTCTTTCGTATAAAAGCAAAACCAACTCCCTTGGGACCATGAAATTTATGGGCACTCACGGCTGTAAAATCAATATGAATTTCGCTTAAATCAAGATCAAAATGTCCCACAGACTGAACTGTATCGCTATGAAAAAGTGCTTTATGGTTTTTACAAAGTTCCCCCACTTTTTTAATGTTTAGCAGGTTTCCTACTTCGTTGTTCACGTGCATGAGGCTTACCAGCGTTTTCTCTTCAGAGGAGGAAAGCAATTCTTCTAAATGATCCAAATCCTGATTTCCGCAGTCGTCCAGTTTGAGGTATTCCACGTCAATACCATATTCCTCCTTTAACTGATCGATGGTGTAAAGCACGGCGTGATGTTCCATCCTGGAAGTGATGATGCGCTTTACACCAAGGTCACGTACCGCACTGTTCAAGACGAGGTTATCTGCCTCGGTCCCGCCAGATGTGAAAATAATTTCTGAAGGCGCCACTTTTAGAAAACCTGCTACGGTTTTGCGCGCCTGTTCAATAAGCGTTTTGGCAGAACGGCCAAAAGAGTGGATCGAGGAAGGGTTCCCGTAGGTTTCCTTCATTACTTCTGCCATTTTTAAAATTACTTCTTCCCGAATTTGGGTAGTTGCTGCGTTGTCCAGATACACTTTTTTCATGGGTTCAAAATTAAGACAAATAAAATTATTTGAAAGAAGAGTCGGTATAAAGTGTGATTTACTTTAATTTTGTTTCAAATCTTTTTCATGAAAAAATATTTTTTGGCTCTCTGTGCTGTTTTACTGCTGGCATCCTGTGATGACGGAGATATCATAATCACCAATTTTCAGTTTGAAGAAAATAATTTTGACTGGTGTACGGGGACTGATGATACGCAGGTTTTCTATAAGATGAACAACGACCTTTCAAATGAAGCCATTGCTGTCGTTTTTGAGCTAGAACCTTTTTCCGATGATTTTCTTCTGGAGCCGCTATCAGAAGATGATGTTTTCCTGGTGGAGGATGTAGATGAAAGAAGAATTCCCCTTAATTCTGAAAATGAGGTGATCTACAGGACTTTTGACGGGGAAGTGGGTGATAATTATTTTTGCAATGAAATTCCTCCCACCTCGCCAGATGTTCTGGATGAATATAGAAGTACGTCGGGAGGAGAAATCGTCATTTACAGCATCCTGAACAATTTATCGGATCTTGACAGAGATGGCGTTCCTACAGAAGTAGAAAATGCGGTTATTGCTGATTATTATGTCACTATTGACGATGTAGAATACCCGGATACAGACAATGACGGAATTCCAAATTATCTGGATATTGATGATGATGGAGATAATGTTTCTACGAGCGAAGAGATAGCTGTGGAAGCGGAAAATACTGCGTCAGATTTGCCCGATACTGACGGGGACGGAATTCCAAACTACCTCGATGCTGATGATGACGATGATGGTACGCCAACCATTCTCGAGGACTGGGATGAAGATGGCGATCCTACAGATGATCAAAATGACGAGGGCGTTCCCTATTATCTCAACCCTGAAATTTTACAGGCTTTTGATGCAGAACCTTCTACTACGAATGAGATCACGATAAGCTATAGATATACTGTTTTTATCGAAGATCTTACGTTGGCAAGACAAGGCGGCGATGGAGAGCAAATTAGGCTCAACACTTATGATTTCGGTTTTATAAATTCCGGCACAGATTCAATAGATCTCTTTGATTTACTGGAAGAGGAAGAGGATGATGAAGATGAGGGTGAGGAAGAAGCTGAAGAATAAGAGTTACGCGTTCTGGAAAATATAAACTTCAGTAGCTCCCAAACCATATTTTTGATAGTCGGCATCGTAGTACTTCAGGTTATCGTATCGGTTGAATAAGGTCTCAAGCTCTGCACGCAGTACGCCCTCTCCTACTCCATGAATAAAAACTACTTTCTGAATCCTTCTGCTCATGGCAAATTCTAACTGTCGTTTGGCAGTGTCAAGCTGGATAGTCAACATGTCGTAATTGGACATTCCCCTGCAAGAATTCACCAGCTTATGAATGTGTAAATCCACTTCCATGGGTGGCATATTTCGTTCTTTTGGCTTTACCCGTCTGGCCTTTTTCTTTTTAGATGCTTCTTTTTCTTTTAAGGCTTCAGAAATTTCCTGAAGATTACCGGGCACCAATTCATGCGGTGCTTCTATTTTCACCAGTTCGTCTTCTTTGAATTCCAACATAAAACCTTCAGAAGTCTCGATGGTTACAACACCATCATCAAGGGAAGCCACTTTGCCTTCGAGGGTATCGTCAAGAACAGCTACTTTATCTCCCGGTTTAAACATCGCGATCATTTTTAGTGTCGCCGTTGTCGTCATTATTTTTATGGTCATCTTTGGTCTCCACCCAAAAATTGGTTGCACGGTAAAGCCCGAACATGAGAAAAACGAGTCCAAGAATCATGATGTACACATTCTTTTCCTGTACAGCGATTTGAAAAACCAGCAATCCGCCTCCAATAATGATCAACAATGAATTAATAACCTGAGAATTCATATTTACACAATTACCTGTTTGTCAATGTTATAATATTCATAAATTCAGAATATTTTGCAAAAAACATCTAAATTTGAACAAAGCTCGGGAAAATGCAAAAATTATTCACTCTTATTCTAACATTATTTATGGTGAATGTTTGCTTTTCGCAACTTACGGTAAAACCTTCAGCTCCCGGAAAAAGTAGTTTTATATACGTGAAGGATGAGCTGCTCTTCGTCAATGGCCCAATAGGCCTTTATAAAAATACCGGCAGTCTTAATACAGAAGCCAGCATTTATTTAAGAGAAGAAGCGCAATTACTGCAGGGGGACGGTGTTAGCACCTTCAATCATGGAGATGGCATGCTTTCGGTATTTCAGGAAGGTACCAGTAACGCCTTTGACTACAACTACTGGTCTTCGCCGGTTGGAAATGATTTCTTGAGCAATGGTTTATTTGGCCTTGATATGCTCTATGCGCCAGACAATGCTACCAAAAGCACCCAGGCGATCACCACAAACGCTCTTAATGGCACTGCGAATCCACTAAAAATCTCCAACCAATGGATTTACCTATACACAGGCACCAGTTATACGGACTGGCAGCATGTGGGCAATAAAATGATCATTCAGGCCGGTCACGGCTTTACCATGAAAGGTGTCAACGGAAAAGATCCTACTGTTATAAACGGCAGAGAGAATAATCCGGGAAACAGCCAACGGTATGATTTCCGGGGAAGGCCGCACAACGGTGATATCTTATTATTTACAACTCCCGGAACCAATATGCTTATAGGAAACCCATATCCTTCGGCGCTGGATCTAAGTCTTTTTCTTTTAGAGAATTCAGGCACAGGAACTTTAAACACCACTTGTTACGGTGAAATAAGTCGCAAAAATGCCATTTCCGGAGTTGCTTATTTCTGGGATTCCAAAGAAAATGGAACCTCACATAATTTAGACCAGTACGTAGGCGGTTATGGGGCTTTTAGCCCGGTTGACCCCTGCACTGCCGGCATTTATGTAAAGCCAATATTTAAGAAATATGGCGGCGGTTCACCACAACCTCCGGGTCTTCCTGCTTCCAAGCATTATGACCGGCGATTTTCTCCTATTGCCCAAGGATTTATGGTAAAAGGAACTACAAATAACACCCTGGAATTCAAGAACAGGCATAGGGTCTACCGTAAAGAAGGGAGTTATTCCGACTTTAAAAACGTGGAAAACAATGCATCAAACAAAGCATCAGGAGACAAAAGAGAGATTGTTGAAATTCCGCAGATATTATTTGATGTAAATGTGAATGACAGTTATGTAAGGCAGTTGTCACTCGCTTTTTGGCCCACAGCAACTAGCAAGACCGATGCTGCCATGGATGCTGCCGCTTACAATATAGCACCTACAGATATAGGATTTCTTCAGGATGAAAATAGCTATGTAATAGACATTCGCCCTTTTGATGAAAATGAAGAAATCCCCCTCTTCCTGAAAGTTGAAAAAGAAGATGCCTCTATTAGTATTTCTGTAAAAGCATTTCAGAATTTCAACCCCTCTGGTCTATATCTATATGATTCTTTCCTGGAAACGTATCATGCCATTAAGGAGAACACTTTTGAGTTTGAACTGGCGCCAGGTATTTATCACAGCAGGTTTAAAATAACTTTTTTAAACAAAAAAGAAATACCTGTTGTAGATGATGAAATTGTGAATGAAGATGTGGTAATCTTCCAGAACAATGGTCAAAGCCAGCTGGAAATACGAAACCCGGCTTTAATTCCTCTTTCTGAAGTTACTGTTTTCGATCTCTCCGGCAAACAGGTCTTTCATAAAAAAATGAGTCCGGAAACAGATTATATGAGCTTTGGTACCGCATTTTTAAGGAATTCCGTTTATCTTGTGAAAGTTTTAAACCACGACGGAAGCGTAAAAACGCAAAAGATTTCTGTTCGAAACGCGCCTTAGTTTATGGAGGAATTCATGTTGCCCTGTCTCAACAAACAGTTGTTCGGGATTGACTGCCTGGGCTGCGGTGCACAGCGCGCATTCCTGCTGGTTTTTCAGGGCGAATTTGCTGCTGCTTTTAAAATGTATCCTGCTGTTTATTCTTTACTTCTTCTTGTTTTATTCCTTATTGTCAATCTTTTTTATAAATTTAAACATGATTGGTACTTTAAAATCGGACTAATCTTTTTTAATGCGCTTGTCATTATTGCAGCCTACGCCATTAAGATGAGCCATATGTATTACTAACCAAAACCACTTAAATTATGGAAAGACAATCTGTTCCTAATTCCACACTCATCCTTATTTTTGGAATTCTTTCATTACTCGCCTGTTGCTGTTACGGCCTACCCGGCCTTGTCTTTGGGATCGTTGCTCTTGTAATGGCCAAAAAGGCAAAAGAAACCTACCTCGAAAATCCAGAGCTCTATTCGGGTTACAATAATGTCAAAACAGGACGCATCCTGGCAATTATAGGAATTGTACTGTCTACACTTTACATACTTTCCCTGGTGGTTTATTTTGCCATGTATGGAATTGAAGGTTACCAGGAAATGCAGGAAGAAATCATGAGAGAGTATGGCGGATAAATGCTAAAACCATATTAATAAAAAGGCTGCGCCAGGCAGCCTTTTTGTTTTCCAAAACATTCAGCAAAAAATGCTATTTTTCGAACTCCTGTAGTGTTTTTGTAATAATTTCAACACATTCGTTCAACTGTTCTTCATTCATCACCAGTGGAGGTGCAAAACGTATGATGTTTCCATGCGTTGGTTTTGCAAGCAATCCATTCTCCTTTAGTTTCATACAAATATCCCAGGCGGTAGAACTTTCTTCAGAATCATTGATCACAATGGCATTTAAGAGGCCCTTACCTCTTACAAGGTTTACAATATTTGAAGTCCGGATGAAATCATTGAGTTTTCTTCTAAAAAGATTTCCAAGTTTTTCGGCATTTTCGGCAAGATTTTCATCTCTTATCACTTCCAGGGCGGCCATTGCCACCGCACAAGCCACAGGGTTTCCTCCAAAAGTGGAACCATGTTGCCCGGGCTGAATGACATCCATCACCTCATTGTCTGCAAGCACGGCAGAGACTGGATAAACTCCTCCTGAAATGGCTTTTCCAAGGATCAATACATCAGGCTTTATTTCTTCATGATCTACAGCCAGTAATTTCCCGGTACGGGCTATTCCCGTTTGTACTTCATCTGCAATGAAAAGAATATTATGTTTTTCGCACAATTCCTTCGCTCTTTTCAGAAAACCTTCAGAAGGAACATACACTCCGGCTTCTCCCTGGATTGGCTCTACCAGGAATCCGGCGATATTTTCATTACTTTTAAGCACTTCCTCAAGCGCATCTGGGTCGTCGTATGGGATCTTTAGAAATCCCGGAGTATAAGGGCCAAAATTCTTTCGGGCACCTTCATCATTTGAGAAAGAAATAATAGTGGTGGTTCTTCCGTGGAAATTGTTTTCACACACCACGATCTGCGCTTCAGTCTCTTTGACCCCTTTTCTTTCGTAAGCCCACTTACGGGCAATTTTTATCGCCGTTTCAACAGCTTCTGCTCCCGTATTCATTGGTAGCAGCTTGTCGAAGTTAAAATATTCGGTTGCAAATTTTTCATACTTTCCAAGCACATCATTATGAAAAGCCCTGGAAGTAAGCGTAAGAGTTTCGGCCTGACGGGTCATGGCTCCAACAATTTTAGGGTGACAATGCCCCTGGTTCACCGCAGAATAAGCCGAAAGAAAATCGTAATATTTCTTTCCTTCCACATCCCAAACATGAACACCTTCGCCACGCTCCAGTACTACCGGTAAAGGATGGTAATTATGGGCTCCATGTTTATCTTCTAACTGAATAGCTTCTTCTGAAGTGATTTTTTCTGAAATCGACATTTTGTGATTTTTAAACATTATTAAAAAGTAATTCCTGCTTTCCGAACAACACATTTTTGAGGCATTTGGAGGAGAGAAATCATCCCAAATTCAGAAGTCGCAAATTACTAAATGTTTACCGAATTTTTCAATGCCAGCCCTATTAAATCTTGGCATTTATCCTATTTTTGCGCTATGGCAAGAAAGAAAAAAAATAAAGAATTTAAAGAGCTTTCGGTAATTGATGCCGGGGCAAAAGGAAAGAGTATCGCAAAGGCACCAGATGGTAAGGTGATTTTCATAAATAATGCAGTGCCCGGTGACGTGGTAGACGTACAGACCACGCGAAAAAAAAGAGCTTATTACGAAGGTACTGCCACAAATTTCCATGAATATTCTGATAAACGTGTAGAGCCACCCTGCATACACTTTAGCGTGTGCGGAGGCTGCAAATGGCAGTTCATGGGATATGAGCACCAGCTTTACTACAAACAAAAGGAGGTCACCAACAATCTCACACGACTCGGGAAAATAGAACTTCCTGAAATTACTCCCATTCTTGGCTCTAAAGAGATATATTTCTATCGAAATAAAATGGAGTTTTCGTTTAGCGACAGCCGCTGGCTTACACAGGAAGAAATTCAAAGCGGAAGGGATATTGAAAACCGTAATGCGCTGGGATTTCATATTCCGGGGATGTGGGATAAGATCCTGGATATAAAAGAATGCCACCTGCAACAGGCACCGAGCAACGGAATTAGAAATAAAGTAAAGGAATTTGCCATAGCAAATGAAATTCCCTTTTTCAACACCCGTGAACAAAAGGGAATGTTGCGAACCCTCATGATTAGAACTTCTACCACTGGTGAGATCATGGTTCTTATCCAGTTTTTTGAAGAGGATAAAGAGAAAAGAGAATTGCTACTTGATTATATGATCAAGGAATTTCCGCAAATCACTTCGCTCCAGTATGTCATCAATCCAAAAGGAAATGATACTATTTATGATCAGGAGGTGATTTGTTACCACGGAAATGATCACATTTTCGAAGAAATGGAAGGGCTGAAATTTAAAATAAATGCCAAGTCTTTTTACCAGACGAATTCCAAACAAGCTTACGAGCTGTACAAAATAGCACGTGATTTTGCAGATCTTTCAGGCAATGAACTGGTGTACGACCTGTACACAGGAACCGGAACCATTGCCCAGTTCGTGGCAGCAAAAGCAAAAAAAGTTGTTGGTGTGGAGGCAGTGTCCGAAGCCATTGAAGACGCAAAAGAAAATGCCCGTAACAACAACATTACCAATACCGAGTTCTTTGCAGGAGACATGAAAAAGGTATTTACAGCTGATTTTATCAAGAGACACGGACAGCCAGATGTAATCATTACAGATCCTCCACGCGATGGGATGCACAAAGATGTAGTTGCACAAATAATTGGTATCTTGCCGCAGCGAATTGTTTATGTAAGTTGTAATTCGGCCACCCAGGCGCGCGATCTTGCCCTGCTGGATGAGCATTACAAGGTAACAAAAGTACAGGCCGTAGATATGTTTCCGCAGACCTTTCATGTGGAAAACGTAGTTTGTTTAGAAAAAAGAGTATGAAAAAACTGGAGAAATTATTGCCGCCACTTCTTCTTTGTTTGGTCTTTTTGAATTGTCAAAGAGATGATATTTGTCCCGAAGTAACTGAAGTTACACCTCTTCTTATCATCGAATTTTATGACGATGAAGATGAAGAAACTTTAACTGCCGTCCAGGGTTTGCTTTTACAAGCAATAGGGGAAGAAGATATTCTTTTTGGCCCTGTCACCACTAACAGGATTAACATTCCTCTAAGGACCAATGAAAATACCACGAGCTACCGCTTTGTTAGAAACAGCGGAACTGAAAACGAAAATGTGGACACGCTTTCCTTTTCTTACAATCCCTCTCCGGAATACCTGAATCGCGCCTGTGGATTCATTGTGAGTTATCTGGATATGGAGGTAGAAATAATAGACGACGAAGACAACTGGATCCTGACAGAATCTGTAGAACAAAACGATATAATAAATGAAACTGAAGAAGCTCATATTTTTCTTACTCATTAGTTTTTCCTGGCTGTTTTCTTCAGAAGTAGCTGCACAGGAAAATCAACAGGCGCCTTTACAGGATTCCCTCGAGTACAGGGAAAAATATGGCTTAAGAGTAGGTATTGATATTTCAAAGCCCATTCGCAGCTTGTTTGATGAGGATTACCGCGGCCTCGAAGTGAAAGGAGATTACCGCATTTATAAGGACTATTATCTCGCTGCAGAACTGGGGAATGAAAAAAACCGTATTATTCAGGAAAATGTGACTGCCAGCGCAAGTGGGAGCTATATAAAGCTTGGTGCAGATTATAATGTTTATGAAAATTGGAGAGGAATGCAAAACCTTATTTATGTAGGCCTGCGTTATGCCTTCTCCTCTTTCTCTTCAGAACTGGAAAGTTATTCAATTTACACCCGTGACCCTTATTTTGAAAGGGACACTAGAATTGAACCACAGGAATACAATAATTTGACGGCAAACTGGCTGGAATTTCAGTTGGGGATCAAAGTGGAAGTACTGAGCAACCTTTACCTGGGAACACACGTAGAGTTGAAGCGCCGCCTGGGGCAGTCCACGCCGGGAAACTTTGACAATCTTTATATTCCCGGATTTCACCGCACCTACGACGGCAGTTCTATTGGCGTGGGTTACGGCTATTCTGTTTCTTACCTTATCCCGCTGTATAGATTATAGAAGCTCAAAGATTTAGTTCTTTTTTGCCTTTTTTGAGCCTTCATATATTTCATATTTCAGCAGCTTTGATTCCAGTGCTCCATTGTAGAGCTTTATTTTTCGGGAAGGCCGTAAGCCAACATGCTTTATCGCTTCAAGATTGGAAGTGATGAACCAGGATTGAGTGCCAGGGTAATTTTGCTTCAGGGTATCGCCAATTGCTTTGTAAAATACCGGCATATCTATGTTTAGCCTTTCCCCATACGGCGGATTGAACACCATATGCAGGTGACGCTCTGTAGTCTTTTCACTTTCGAAGAAATCCTGCTGCTCCACAGTGATAAATTCAGATAAATTGGCATTGTCAATATTATCCTGGGCTTTCCTGATCGCAGAAGGAGCTTTGTCATATCCCTTAATTGTAAAATGGAAATCCCGTATCTTCTTTAAAACAGAAGCTTCAATTTTTTCGAATAGATCTTCATCCCAGTCCTGCCACTTCTCAAAAGCAAATTCTTTCCTGTTTAAGTTCGGGGGAATATTACAGGCGATCATTGCAGCTTCAATAAGAATAGTCCCACTACCGCACATTGGATCGAGGAAATCACATTGCCCGTCCCAACCCGAAAGTAAAAGCATTCCTGCAGCCAAAACTTCATTTATAGGCGCAATATTAGTTGCCGACTTATAACCACGTTTGTGCAGGGACTGACCGGAACTGTCAAGAGAAACGGTACAATCATTTTTTTCTATATGAATATTCAGTCGCAAAGTGGGAAAATCAAGATCAATTCCCGGCCTTTTTCCGTATTTATCTCTAAACCGGTCTACAATAGCATCTTTAGACTTTAACGCAACGTACTTGGAATGCGTAAATCTATCTGAATGTACAGTAGCGTCAATGGCTAAAGTATCTGTAGGGCCCAGCAGTTCTTCCCAGTCTATTTTATAGATCTCTTTGTAAAGATCTTCTTCGGAATATACCTTAAAAGTAGCATAAGGTTTTAAAATCTTGATGGCTGTTCTCAGGGATAAATTTGCCTTGTACATAAAACCGGTATCGCCATAAAAGGATACAGAACGCACACCCTCCTTAACTTCAATCGCACCTAAATTTCTTAATTCTTTAGCAAGTACCGGCTCAAATCCGTAGAGCGTTTTCGCCAGCATTTTAAAATTATTTCCCATAAGATCATTCCTCTGAGAGGCAAAAATACGTTAATTTTGCCCGATATGACAAAAACAGGAAAAAACTGGTTTTCTTCGTGGTTTAACACTCCATATTACCACATTTTGTACAGGGATCGCGGCTATGAGGAGGCCGGATTTTTTATGAAAACACTCACAAATTTCCTTGATCTTAGACCTAGTGCGAAGGTGCTGGATCTTGCGTGTGGAAAAGGCAGGCATTCCATATTTCTAAATAAATTGGGTTTTGATGTGACGGGAGTAGATTTATCTCTAAATAGCATTGCGTTTGCCAAACAATTTGAAAACTCCAGTTTGAAATTTCAGGTTCATGATATGTGTAAACCTATGAATACGAAATTTGATGCGGTCTTTAACCTTTTTACCAGTTTTGGATATTTTGATGAGGAAGAAGATAATTTCCGCACCATACAGGCAATCAAGGCTGAAACAGCCCCTAACGGTTACGGAGTAATAGATTTTATGAATGTAGAAAAGGTAATTTCCAATCTTGTACCTTCTGAAGTCAAAACTGTGAAAGGAATAGAATTCCATATCACCCGAAGCTTTGAGAATGGTTACATCTTCAAGAATATTTCTTTTCAGGATAAAGGAGAAAGTTTCAATTATACCGAAAAAGTCAAAGCCCTCACCCTTAGACATTTTGAAGAATATTTTGATCGTGCAGGAATAACTTTACTGCATTGCTTCGGAAATTATCACCTTGAGAATTTCTCAGAAAGAGAATCAGATCGACTTATCCTGGTTTTTCGCTAATGATATATCTACTCCCCATATTATCGGTCTTTATTGGCTTTTTAGCTGCATTGTTTTTAAAACCAAGGAATCCGCTTGGGTTGAAATTATTGCTTGCTTTTAGTGGAGCCTATTTATTATCTGTAACAGTTTTTGAATTTCTGCCAGATGTTTATGGCTCAGGTAACTCTCAGGTGGGCATTCTTATCATGGCGGGTATTCTTATTCAAATCCTGCTCGAATTTCTATCGCGTGGCGCTGAACACGGCCATTTGCATCATGATGAAAACAGCACAAAATTTCCGTGGTTATTGCTACTAAGCCTCTGTGTCCACTCTTTACTTGAAGGATTTCCATTGACCCAGAGAGAACACTTGTTGCACGGAGTTGTTTTGCATAAAATTCCTGTAGCTGTTATTCTGGCAAGCTTTTTAATAAACTCGAAAATCAATAAAATCAAAACAGCAGCTTTTTTGATCTTTTTTGGTCTAATGACCCCGCTGGGCAGCTGGTTAAACCGCACTTTTGAAACGCTACAGGAATTTGAGGTTTATATAAATGCTGTAGTAATTGGAATTTTTCTTCATATTTCTACAACGATTATTTTTGAGGCTTCAAAAAATCACAAGTTCAATGCAGGGAAATTACTCGCGATCATCGCCGGAATAGTACTGGCCTACTTTGCATGATTCTTCAGAAATGATGTTTTAAAACGTCCTTTTGGAGAAGAAAACTTTTTAATATTTTAAACTGAAAATGTACAGCCGCGTAGAATCAAAAAAAATACGTCAGGAATTATGGATTAGCTTCGGAAAAAATTATCCACGAAAATGGCTTTTATACAATACTAAGATCAAAGACCTAAATCTCAAATTTGATTTTACCAGGAAATATGCAGAAGTCGCAATAGAAAGCACCTCCAGTGATGAAGTGTTTCGGGAGTATTATTATGAAAAAATTCTAAGTCTCAAATCTATATTAGAAGAAGATTTTCTTCCCGAAATATCATTCGCTAAAGATTACGAACTGGAGAATGGCAAGGAAATTTCTAGGGCATTCTTACGTAAAGAAGGTGTCAATATCCACAATAGAAATGACTGGCCAAAAGTACAGGAATGGTTAGCTTCAAAAATGACATTATTAGAAGCATTTTTTGTAGAATACCGTGACTTTATCGATCAATAGCTATCCAAAAAAGGCATTTTAGAAGCCATTTTTGAGACTCACAATTTATTTAGCGAAAGATGGAATTTTCTACTTGATTTTCTTCAGAAGACCTTTAGGTAGAAGTATTACTTCTGGTGGTATTCTCCCAGACTATATCGGACAATAGCATTCAAAAAGGGCATTTTAGAAGCCATTTTGAAACCTTACTTACTAGTTGCTTCTGAAGATCGACTCTGTAAAAACAAATTTTCTTTAGCCGACTT
>JACLAD010004135.1_pt1 | contig 65551 bp, 69 predicted proteins | sample 8027901 | NCBI WGS metagenome assembly JACLAD01 (sample SAMN15725071, study PRJNA655200) | protist metagenome | isolation source: fluorescence activated cell sorting (FACS) single amplified genomes of... | place: Spain: Blaines Bay Microbial Observatory, Mediterranean Sea | collected 2016-07-05 | reverse complement strand
AGGTCCACAAGGAACAGAAGCAGGACCTCAAGGACCAGTAGGATCTCAAGGTGTAACAGGATCTCAAGGTGTAACAGGACCACAGGGCACAGTATTTGGTCCTCAAGGACCAGTAGGATCACAAGGTGTAACAGGATCTCAAGGTACAGCAGGCCCACATGGAACAGAAGCAGGACCACAAGGCACCGAAGCTGGACCTCAAGGACCAGTAGGATCTCAAGGACCAGTAGGATCACAAGGTGTAACAGGACCACAAGGTGTAGTTGGTGGTACAGGTGCAGCATTTAGTGCCACTGGTTTATTAAATAATAGAATAGTAACTGCTGCATCTTCTAATAGTATTCAAGGAGAAGCTAATTTTACATTCGATGGAAGCACAGCTCTTTTAGATGGTAAATTAACAATTGATCAAGAAACATTACAAGATGCCTCTACTATAGCTTGGAATTTAAATAATGGTTCCAATGCTAAAGTTATTTTAGGAGGAAATAGAGCTTTATCTATTACAAACGCATCAACAGGAGATACAGGTTTATTATTAGTACAACAAGGTACTGGAACTACCCACAATTTAACTTTACCAGCTGGTTCTATTTTAATAGGAGGTGGAAGTTATACAACTACAACAACATCAGGAGGAACAGATGTATTAGGTTTTTATTACGATGGTACTAATTATTATTGGAGTGTACCAGGTGCATCAGGAGGAACAGCAAATAATCCAACAGCAATTACAACAGGTACTTATGATGTAGTACTATCAGCGGCGGGTGGGGATTTAAAATACGATTCTAGTACCGTTGGTATAGAATATTATGCGAATACAGAAGAATTAAGATTAGGTGGAGATATTATAGCATTTTACTCCTCAGATGAAAGGTTAAAAGATAATATTGAAATAATTCAGGACCCAATTGAAAAAATTAAACAAATTAAAGGTGTTAAATTTGATTGGAATAACAATACAGAAAAAGAAGGAACTGAAATAGGAGTTATTGCCCAAGATATAGAAAAAATCCTTCCAGAATTGGTAGTAAATAGAGAAAATGGTTATAAAGCTGTCAGATATGATAAATTAGTAGCTTTATTAATTGAGGCAATTAAAGATCAACAAAAACAAATAGACAGTTTAAAAGATGGCAGATCATAATTTTTTTAGAATTTTAAATAAATACCCGGGAAGTCCAATACTAGGTTTATGTTATCCTTTATCGGGGTTATCTCAAATGCCTATAAGTGGCAGTTATAGTTATAGTACCGGAAAAGGAGGTGCTGCTTCATTTTCACATGCTTTTGAATTAGATAAAAACTATAGTGGGTTTGATGCTAGTTATATAACTTCTTCAACAGCAGCAACTTATTTTGATAGTGTAACTAGCCATAATCAAATTTATGATAATAGTATTTATCAATATTATAATACCTTATACTATCATTTTCATGTTGGTGATTATTATTTTGGGGCTTCTAATATGACTGATAATTTTAGACTTGAACAATTTAGGTTAGATTATACAGGAGATGGAAGAAGTTCTGGAGTAAGTCATTTGTCCTCTTTTTATACAAGTAGTGAAGCTATTTTTAATGCCCTAGGGCTTACTAAATCCCATCCAAATAATTACATAAGATCCAAATTTATTAGAATAGATGAGGGTCAAGGAAATTTCGATACTCGGACAGCAGCTCGGGATTATGTATACACAACATTAACTGAACTCGATTCTCAGGTTTCCTATGGCCCCAGAAGAAGTTGGATAGTACAACTTAAACTAACAGGATCTGGTACTTCCCAAGCATCTAATTTCAATCAAGGTTTTGTAGAAACTATAGATATAAATAACACAGATACAAAAGCTATTGAAATTGATAATAATGGAGATTTTTGTGGTATATTAGGATTTGATATAGGATACCAATATACATCTTCTCTTGCCTCTGAAAATGGAGTAGATTTTAAAAAATCTATATACATTTTATATCATACAGCTTCATATGCTGGGGGTAGTGGTGGAGATAACGTTAATACCATTCATATAGAAAAACTTCCTGTTACATCTAGTATAGGATCAGGGGGTACCCCATTTGGGTTATTATATAACCTCCCAACTATGAGACAATATTCATCTTCATTACAAGTAAATGACTGGCCCTCTTCTTTTTTAATGGGAGGTGATGGAATTGTACCATTTTCTACAGTTCCTTCATGGTGGGTTGAAAGTTTTGATGGAGATACAGGTGGTGGGGATTTTGAAAATGATTGGAAAAATAATGGATCTCCTGTTAATACTAATTATATAATTTCCCAAGTTGGTGGTTATGCTACTTATCAATTAATTACATTTAAAGATCCTTCTGATGGAAGAACATCTAATATATCTAATCCTGTAGAATTATATACTTGTGAAAAATTACCTCCACATATTCCATATTTAAATCAACTATTTGCAACAAATGCTGGAAGTTTTAAATCAATATCAAAACAACCTCATCTAGATAATCCTGGTAGTGCTACCAATACTACAGCCTATTATACCATCCCATTTACAGACGTACAATCAGGATATCAGGTTGATTCAACATATACAGCTTCATTTTTTAGATTTACCCCATCTGCATCTTATACTTATTATAATCAAACATAAAATTCATTATCTTTTTTTTAACTAAAATAGTTATATTCATATTTATAACATATATTATAGGCCATAACGGAAGTGGGCTCTTAGAGTAACCAACCATAATAAAGATATTAAAATGCCAAATTGGAAAAAATTAATAGTTAGTGGTTCTGATGCAGCCCTTAAAACTCTTCAATTAACAGGTACCCCTTCAGGTACAACTGAAACAGATATATTAGTAGCTGATGGATCTGGTAATATAAAAACTAGATCTAATTTATCTTTACAAGGTTCAACAGGTACTCAAGGAACAACAGGTAACCCCGGAGTACAAGGAACAACAGGTACTCAAGGAACAACAGGAACTCAAGGAACAACAGGAGCACAAGGTTCAACAGGTTCTCAAGGTTCAACAGGAACCCAAGGTTTAACAGGTGCACAAGGAACAACAGGTGCTCAAGGTACTAACGCTTCAACTTCAATTACAGGAAATGTAGATAATAGAGTTGTAACAGCAACAGGTAATAGTTCAACCCCCTTTAATGGTGAACAACACTTCACTTATACTGGAGGAGTTTCTGCACAAAATGATACTATACTTAGTGTTGGCTATAATAATACTTTTACAGCAGTTGGTAATTCTTTCCACAACCATCATGTTTTAGGGCGTTATAATGAAATTTCTGGAAGTAATGTATTTGATAATAATATATTAGGTAGAGGAAATATTATAAAAGGAGGTTTTGGATCTGCTATTATAGGATTTACTAATAAAATAGAAGGAGCTGCTGTACCCTATACTTATCTAATTGGTACTAATAATACAAGTAGTGCCCCGTATTCAGTAGTTTTAGGAGCAGGTTTAAATGCAACTACATCTTACTATACTTACGTAAATAACCTAGATATATCAGGATCTTTAAAAGATTCATCAGGTGATACAGGTACCTCTGGCCAAGTATTATCCTCTACTGGTGCAGGTAAAATAAATTGGGTTGACCCAGATACAGGCCCTCAAGGTTCAACAGGAGCACAAGGAACAACTGGTGCCCAAGGTTTAACAGGTACACAAGGTTTAACAGGTACTCAAGGTTCAACAGGTAACCCCGGAGTACAAGGTTCAACAGGTACTCAAGGTTCAACAGGAAATCCGGGAGTACAAGGAACAACGGGAACACAAGGTACGACGGGAAGCCAAGGCACAACAGGATCACAAGGCACAACAGGTACCCAAGGTTCAACAGGTAAACCCGGAGTACAAGGCACAACAGGTTCACAAGGTTCAACAGGTAACCCCGGAGTACAAGGAACAACGGGAACACAAGGTACGACGGGAAGCCAAGGTACAACAGGTTCACAAGGTACAAACGGTACTCAAGGCACAACAGGTACCCAAGGTTCAACAGGTAATCCCGGAGTACAAGGCACAACAGGTACCCAAGGTTCAACAGGACCTCAAGGTACTAACGGAACTCAAGGTACAACAGGTACCCAAGGTTCAACAGGTAACCCCGGAGTACAAGGAACAACAGGTTCACAAGGTTCAACAGGTTCACAAGGAACAACAGGTTCACAAGGTTCAACAGGTTCACAAGGTTCAACAGGACCTCAAGGTACTAACGGAACTCAAGGTACAACAGGAAGCCAAGGTACAACAGGAAGCCAAGGTACAACAGGAAGCCAAGGTACAACGGGATCACAAGGTACAACAGGATCACAAGGTACAACAGGATCACAAGGAACAACAGGTTCACAAGGTTCAACAGGTTCACAAGGTTCAACAGGTTCACAAGGTACAAACGGTACTCAAGGTATAACGGGATCACAAGGTACAACGGGAAGCCAAGGTACAACGGGAAGCCAAGGTACAACAGGTTCACAAGGTACAACGGGAACAGGTACCCAAGGTTCAGCGGGACCAAGCGTAACAGGCCCTCAGGGTTCAGCAGGACCAAGCGTAACAGGTCCACAAGGTCCAAATGGTCCTCAAGGTTCAACAGGAACAAGCGTAACAGGCCCTCAAGGCCCAAATGGACCAAGTGTAACAGGCCCTCAAGGCCCAAATGGACCAAGTGTAACGGGTCCTCAAGGTCCAGTAGGTCAAATAGGCCCTCAGGGTCCAGAAGGCATATTACCTTTAACAGGTACCCAAGCAAATGGTGTTATCACATTTGATGGTGATGGAACAGGAACAGTTGAATCAAATTTACAGTTTTCAGGAGCTACTTTAAATATAGCATCAAATTTAAATTTACAACATGGTTCTGGGGGTGAAACTTTTTTTCAACAAAGTGAAGATTATTTTGCAATATCAGATCAGGGAAATAGTGGAGAAAATTTCTTTGAATATAGAGAAGACCAAACTCGAATACGAATTGGAGATTTTGCTAATTTTCTTGAAAATGCTCATATAGACATTAACTCGAATAGTGGTAGTGTAGAAGTTAATTCAGATCAAACAGATACTACCCAAGCTATTTTTGCAGTTAATGGAACTCAAGGACAATTATTTTCAGTAACAAATAATCTTACTACTGGAGATGTATTTGCAGCCTCAGATATATCAGGTGCCCCAATATTTGCCGTAAGCTCTTCAGGAGAATCAAGATTTGAAGATGATGTATTCTTTAAACAAGGTATAAAAGATAAAGATGGAGATTTAGGTAGTTCAGGTCAAGTACTTTCATCTACAGGAACTCAATTGAATTGGGTTGCTGCTAATTCAGGTCCAACGGGTCCTCAAGGTTCAACAGGAAGCCCAGGTTCACAAGGTTCAACAGGAACAAGTATAACAGGCCCTCAAGGTTCAACAGGAACAAGTATAACAGGCCCTCAAGGTTCAACAGGAACAAGCATAACAGGCCCACAAGGTTCAACAGGAACAAGCATAACAGGTCCACAAGGTTCAACAGGAACAAGCATAACAGGTCCACAAGGTTCAACAGGATCTACAGGTAGCACTGGTAGAAACGCAGGTATTAGATGGAGATTTTCAACGCTCACCTCCATGTCTGATCCAGGATCTGGTTACTTTAGACTAAATAGTAGTAACCAAGCTTCAGTTACTGCCATGGCTATAGATGATATAAGCTATGATGGAAATATAGATGTACAGGGGTGGGTTAGAACCTGGGATGATTCAAGTAGTACAGTAAAAGGACAATTAGTACTAAAAGGTTCAGATAATAGTCAAACATGGGACGGTGCTGAATTATTAGTTTATAATGTAACATCAGTTACAGAAAATAGTGGATGGTTCCAAATAGGTTTATCTCACGTAAGTGGTCCTAATGATGCTATTGACAGTTTAGACCCAACTTTCTTTGAATTTTATAGAAATGGAGATAAAGGTAACACAGGTTCAACAGGCCCTCAAGGTTCAACAGGAACAAGCATAACAGGTCCACAAGGTTCAACAGGACCTACAGGTAACTTTAGTGGAACATTTAATACTAATTCTTGGTATAATTCGACAGATGGTAGGGGTAGATTATATTTTGCTTCAACTAGTCACACTTATATTAAATCTTCTGATGACATTATATTTAGAACAAGTAATAGTGATACAAATAGAGTATTGTTTGACAACTCAGGTAATGGGCATTTTGATGCTGATGTAATTGCTTATTCAACTAGTGTATCTGATGTAAAGTTTAAAGAAAATATTAAACCTATAACAGGGGCTTTAAGTAAAATAGTTAAATTACGTGGTGTTGAATTTGATTGGAGTGGTACTCAAAGAAAAGGAAAACATGATATTGGATTTATAGCACAAGAAATAGAAAAAATTATACCAGAAGTAGTTACAACACATACTTTAAAAACAGGTGAATTTGAAAACAATCCAACCGAATCAAAAACAGTTAATTATAGTGTGTTAACTTCATATTTGGTAGAAGCTATTAAGGAATTAAAATTAGAAATTGAAAATTTAAAAAAATAATCTATGCCTGTACCATACAGTGGAGCAACCTCAATGTTAGGTTTAGCTCGAGAAAAAAAATACTGTAATTATAGTTCTACTGGGGCTATAACAGGAGCTATTTCCCTTATAGATTTATTTAATGGAGGAAATAGTTGTGGTCCTTCAGGAGAAAATTATGATAGATCTAATGATGCACAATTTTGCTATCCCCATCCTACATGGATAATTAGCTCAAATAAAAGAATATCGGATTGGAGATGTTCTTTCCCACCAGCCCCTATAGGTTATTGCCATAGTTTTGGAGGATATTGGCAAACAAAATCAAATTTACCTGCATGTAGAATTTTATCATCTGGTATTGGCACCTTTTCTAATGGTGTTGTTGCAGGAGGAGCAACATCTTATAGCACCAGCACGGGTTGTGCATATACTTTTGGTGGGTGTCGACAAACTTATGAATGGAATGGATCAAGTTGGGGTACAGGGGGAAATTTCCCATCCCCTGGCATACATTCAGGTCAAGGAGCAGGTACTGGTACTTCGGGAGCAGTGTTTGGAGGATGTTGTGGTGCAACTATAATGACACAAAAGAATTACCGTTATAATGGTTCTTCATGGAGTTTATCAAACCATTGTTCATATTCATCTACATATTGGGCTAGACAAAGAACCACTTTATCAAGTGGTTTTAATTGTAATGCATGGGGTGCAAGTACTACATTAATGGCTGGTGGTCAGAGTGGGACAAATAGAGTAAGACAATTTAGAAACACGGGTGTTTCATGTACTTTAGTTGTGGCTAAAGCAAATATGAATGCGGGTTGTAGAGAAATGCATGCTCAAATAGGACAAAATTTATATAATGTTTTTTTAACAGGGGGGTATGGATTATCAACTTATCCTAGATGTGATACCGAAGAATATAATAGTGTTAGTTGGGCAACTAAAGCTAATATGATTACTGGTAGAGCAGGCCATATGGCTAATGCTACAGCTCGAGCATGGTCTTATTTTACCGTGTGGGGAGGTTGTTGTCATACTTATTCACCTTTTTCAGGTACACTATCAAAAACTAATACTCAAGAGGCATGGAATGGTCAATCTTGGTCTTCCCAATGTTCAATAAGTGGAACATCTTTTCAATTTCAAGCCGCATCGCTAGGAAGAGCAGGTTACATAAGAAGTTGGGAAAATGATTGTAGTTTAAGTGTAGGTGGTGCTACTAGCACAGTCTCTGGGGGATATGCAACAAACAAATCTTATAGTATTAGACAAAATTCACAAAGAACATATTACTAATAAAATAATTAAATATTTATAATAAATAAAATTATGTCATTAAAATATTACTATATAGATTACACAGGATCTGGAAATGGTTTTATTACAACTGAAGATACTGTATTTGGGGAAATAACTGATTATGGTGATGGGTTATTTAGAACTAATAATACTGGATGGGTAGATAAATGGAGTGGTATAGAATTATCACAATCACAAGCTCAATCTCATTTTGATACTTATTTAACTAATTCAATAAATAATATTTTACCTAATAGACATAGTGAATCTATTAAATATTATTATGTAAACTGGACTGGGTCTATGGGTGATTTTATTACACCTGAGGATTCTTCTAGAGAATCAGGTTCTATGCCTATTGAATCATATACTGATAATTTATTTAGAACTAAAAATACAGTATGGGTTACAAAAGTGGGGGGTATTGAATACTCACAATCCCAAGCCCAAGATTATTTTAATAATTTTTTATCCCAAAGTAATAGTAATACTCTTCCAGAATAATTTGGAACATTTAATATAATTTATTATATTATAATTCATATTTAAATATAACTATGTCCAAAAATAAGTTACAAAAAACCAAAGAGTATAAATTACCTGTAAACCTACCAGTATCTCAAAGTATAGGTTCTTTATTTCATATTTTAGATGAAAAAGATAGTAAAATTGTCCAACAATTAAGTAATGAACTTATAGATACCTATGAAAAAGCTCATATGTATAGATCTGATACTGAAGCTCGTATTTCTATCCTTAACGATATTGAATACCCAACCCCAGCATCAAAATATTGGCAATGTGTAAGAGAACAAAATAGTCATTTTGAGGAAGCAATAAATGAATCCTATAGAATTAAATGGTGTAAAATTGAAGTTTTAAAAGCTGAAAAGGCTATTAAAGAGGGGATTGAAGAAGGTGATGAAATTAAAAGATTAGAAGGTGAATTAGAAAAGGATGGAAAAACTATAGAAATTGGTAATCTAACCCGTAGTTTAAAATGGAGAATTTATGAACTGCAAATGTGGTCTGATATAAAAGCAGAATTAGATGATGGAAGTTTTGATACTACTCATGTGAATTCCCATATGTCAGAAACATATCAATTATATTGGGCAGATAGAGTAAAAGCTCTTCATAAGGATTCACCTTCTGGAGAAATAATTAATGCCTTAGGATCATATATATCTTCACAAAAAGTAGTTGGGGAAAATAATAAAATTATCCCCTTTTCAGAAATAGACCCAGTTTTAAATTTAAACAAACCTCCAACTAATAAATTAATAAATGATTTATCTAAGAGTTTAAATAAAAAAATAGAAGCCCAAAATGAAGGTAAGCCTATTATTTCAAATGATGTACCTCCTATGGTTATTGAAAGATTAGAAGAAGTAACTCTTAAACAGTTACATGATAAAAATACAAAAGAAACACCCCCTAAAAATAATAGTTGGTATTAAAAAATTTTTAAAATAGTTATGAATAACCCCACTGCAACAATAGTTCCGTTATTTTCTACCCCTTTATTTGTATGTCCCTATGAAAAAGATACTAGTAATCTTTATAATTATTTAGCATCTCAACCTTTAAATGAAGGTACACTTGATTATGGAAAACATTCATTAGATACTTATATTTTAGATCATGAAGAATGTAGTGATTTAAAAGAATTTATAATTAATGCTTTTGAAGATTTTGCTACTTATGTAATGAGATATGACCATAAAGGAATAGAATTATCCCAATCATGGATATCAGTAAAAGAACCTGGTACTTTTCACCAACCCCATCAACACCCAAATTCAATAATTTCAGGTGTGTTTTATTTTAATGATCAGACCCCACAAACCCCGGCAATACAGTTTGAGAAAGAATTAAGAACTTTTAATTCTAATAGACTTGAAACTGCTATTTTAGAAGATCATCAAGACCACCCCTATTCTCAAACTAATGTAAAATACAAACCAAAACCAAATACTCTATTAGTATTTCCTTCGTATCTTACCCATGGTGTTTTACCTAATACAGATTCAAACCCAAGATTTTCTTTAGCAGTAAACTCATTACCTAAGGAAACACTTGGTAATTTATTTCACTTAACTGAACTTAATTATGAAAGATTTAAAAAATAAAGAAAAATACATTGTTTGGCATATAGATGGAGGGTTAGGAAAAAATGTAGCTGCAACCTCATTATGTAAGTCTATAAAAGATAAACATCCTGATCGGAAATTAATTTTAGTAGTTTCTTTTCCAGAAGTATTTTTAAATAACCCTTATATTGATAGGGTCTATCATTTAGGAAGTATTCCTTATTTTTATGAAGATTATATTGAAAATAAAGATACCCTTATATATAGACATGAACCTTATTTTCAAAAAGGACACATTAACCAAACAAATCATATTATAGAAAGTTGGTGTGAGCTTTTAGATATAGAATATAATAACCAACAACCGGATTTATATGTAAACTATGCCCAAAGCAAAACTGTAAATGTTTGGAATAGACCTAAACCTATATTAGTACTACAAACAGGAGGAGGTCCTATTGAAGGACAAAAATCTCCATATTCTTGGGCTAGGGATATGCCCCCTGAAATAGCCCAAGGCATAGTTAATGTTGTTTCAAGAGAATATCATGTAATTCAAATTACAAGGCCTAATGGTTATGAAATAGAAGGAGTAGAAAGAATAGACCACCCACTTGAAAATTTTGAAATGTTTTCTTTATTAATAGCTGCTCAAAAAAGAATTTTAATAGATTCTTGTTTACAACATGCTGCTGCAGCCTTTAATAAAACCTCAACAGTTTTATGGATTGGAACATCCCCAGAACAGTTTGGGTATAGAATACATAATAATTTAATAGCATCTTTACCTAAAATTGCCTCCCAACGCATAAGCAGTTATTTATACCCTTATTCATTCCAAGATAATATACATGAATGTCCTTATGTAGATGTTGGTGAGATTTTTAATTTAAATAAAATATTAAATACTATTTAAAAAATGGTAGTTCACGTTATGTTCCCTGATAGTATCCAAAAACCAATTGGTGGGTTAGGAGAGCAATTTGGTCATCTTTATTCTAATTTAAAAGATAAAATAAATTTTCAAATAATGGGAATGCCTGAAGAGAAACCTATGGATGGGTACTATCCTGTTAAAAATACCCTTCCTAATCTCTCACATTCTAGTTTAAATTCCATTGCTAATTATATGTCTTGGGCTTTTGAAAGTATAAATTGTAAAATTAAACCTGACTTAATACATGCATATGATTGGTCTAGTTATATACCCTCAATTTTTGCAGCAAAATATTGGAAAGTCCCTTTATTATGTTCAATGCAATTATCAGTAAAAGGATTAAAAGAAATTGGAATAACATATTGTTCTGATCCTAATACCTTAGATGGTTATTGGATACATGAAACCCATATTCAATCAGAAATATTAGGTTTGGAAAAATCAAATAAAATAATTCATGTATCTAATAGTTATGCAAAAAGATTTAACCAATATAAAGACAAATCTGTCATCATACCAAATGGAATAGATTTTAAATTTTTCCAACAAACACACACCCCTTATAAATTTCCGGGAAATGGAAAGAAAAAACTTATATATATTGGTCGTTTTGCTGAAATGAAAAACATAATGAATTTGTGTAAAGCTAATATCCCAAAAGAAATAGATTTATGTTTTGTAGGAGATAATAGAGGAGGAGAACACCATTGTTGGGAAGCAGTTCAAGAAAAATGCAATGAAGATAATGTACATTATTTAGGATATTTAAGGGGGCAAGATAAATTAGATGTTTTGAAATCAGCGGATGGGGTAATTTTACCCTCACTACATGAACCTTTTGGTATAGTTGGTTTGGAAGCCCTAGCTTCTGGTTGTATATTAATATCATCTTTTGTGGATGGTATTTCTGATTATTTAACTAGAGATATTGGTATAGATTGTGGTACTACTCCTTTTTCTATATCTAATGTGTTACATGATTTTATATCACTCCCAGAAAAAGAAATAGAATATAGAAAAAAAGAAGGTATTAAAATATCAAAAAATTATGATTGGGGTAAGTTATCCCAACAATATTATAAAGTATATAAAAATTTAATTAAATAAAAAATATGTTTAGCAGTTATAATTTCCCCCAAAAAGAATCAGATGCCCAAAATTATTATTATTATGAAAAGGGATTTGATAAAAAAGAATTAAAAACTATATATAAAGGAATTCAAACTTTAAAAGAACAAAAGGCAACTACTGTTGGTGGTGGTGAAGATGATATAAGATCTTCAAAAGTTAGATGGATACCTCAAAATAGTAGTTGGTTTTGGTTATATGAAAAACTCGCAAATTTAATTATTACAGCTAATAACACATGCTGGAATTTTGATCTCCACCATATGCCAGAATCAATTCAATATACGGAATATCATGCTAATGAAAAAGGCCACTATACCTGGCACCAAGATATTGGTCCTGGTTTATTGTCTAAACGTAAAATATCAATCACCGTCCAATTATCAGATCCAAGTGAATATAAAGGAGGGGAACTTCAAATGTGGTCTGGTGGTAATTATGAAGATGGAAATTTCACTACAGCTTATAAAGGTGCAGGATCAGTATTTATATTTCCTTCTTATATGATGCATAGAATTACACCCGTTACAAAAGGAACTAGACGTTCTTTTGTGTTATGGGTGGGGGGTTCACATTATAAGTAAAAAATTATATATTTATAACCAAAAACTAATCAATAATGAAAAAACAATTACCTAATTTCATAGTTGCTGGAGTAATGAAAGCAGGAACTTCTGCTGCTTCCTTAAATTTAAATTTACACCCAGAAGTATATTGTATAACTCCTTATTGGAAAGATAAAGTTATAACACATTATGCCTATGATACTGGATCTTTTACTGGGGGTATGGCAAATGAAGAAAGTAAAGAAATGGATTTTTTTAATCTAACCCAAAATTTTGATCATGGGTTAGAAGTATATAAATCCTTTTTTCCAATATATTCTAATTTACGAGGAGAATCTACACCTAATTACTTTTGTGTGGATGAACCCATTTATGATGGGATGTTATCTAGAATGTCTTCTAGTTTAGATACATCTAATACAAAAATTATTATAGTATTAAGAGACCCAATAACTAGAGCTTATAGCCATTGGAATCAGATCCAAAAACCAGAAGTTTCTTGGGGGACTAGATATAAAAATAAAACATTTAATGAATGTACAGAACAAGCCTCAAACCCTTCTCAAAGAAATGCCATATTAGGAAGAAGTAAATATATAAATAATTTAACTTCATATAGAGAAATATTTGGGATAGATAATATATATTTAACTACTCAAGAAGCAATTTTGGCAAATCCTTTATCTGAATATAATAAAATGTGGGAATTTTTAGATACTTTCCCCCTACCATCAGATCCTGGATTTATACTGTCTAACACAGGCAATTATACTGGTTCTATAGATTCTGGATCTTTAGAATGGTGCAAAACTTACTTTAAAGAAGATGTTGATTTAGTAAAAGCTATGTATCCTAATCTAGATTATTCAGGTTGGTATACATACTAATATAAAGTTTTTTATTAAAATAAGTTATGAATATAGATATATATGCTATTACTGTATGTGTCAATTATGCACATTTGCTTAAACATGGTATAATAGCAAATAAATCCTTTTTTAAACGATGGGTTATAGTAACATCAGAAGAAGATGTAGATACCCAAAAATTATGTAAAGAACATAATTTAGAATGTTTAATTTCTAAAACAATTCGTAAAAGGAATTTTTTTAAAAGTGGGGCTATTAATGAAGCTTTTGACTATTTAGGTTATGATAAGGGATGGTATTTACATATTGATGCTGATATAATATTACCTCAAAATTTTCCTAATGTGTTTGCTGTTGATGAAACAGAACAGCCCTTAATTAGAGGTAGAAAAAAAGAAAAAAGTTTTAATATTCTTCAAAATCACCAAGTTACAGGCTTCAGAAAATACATTAATAAACCCCACCAACAAGCTATGTTATATTGCATGGGTAGAATAAATGTTGATGAAGATGAAGATATTGAAAATTTAAATATACAAAAATATTTTGATCGAGTAGATGATATTATTCAAGAATTTGATGGTTATGGATATTTCCAATTATTTTACCTTCCAGCCCTTCAAAATAAGTATAAAAATCATCTCCAACAAATTTATCCTACTCTGTCAAAAAATGCTGGATCTGATGATTGGATATTTTCGAAACTATTTGATAGGAAAATAAGCTTAAATACATATTGTATTCATCTATCCCCAGAAGAAATTAATTGGAATGGGGTTGAAAACAATAAAACATATAAAGAAAGTAGATTAATGTCAAATCCAAATTCTGATAATAAATGATATACTGGCTAACTGGTCAGCCTTGCGCTGGTAAAACAATATTAGCAGATTTACTCCAATATCATCATCTCCCTAATGCTTATAGAATAGATGGGGATGATATGAGAGAATTATTTTCTAATAAAGATTACTCTATTAAAGGTAGAGTTGAAAATGTAGGTACAGCTCAACGTATTGCTCATTACCTCCACAATCAAGGAAACGATGTTATAGTTTCTTTAGTAGCACCTTATTTAGATCAAAGAGAAGATTTTAAAACACTTTTAGGTGATAATATTAAAGAAATATATGTTCACACAACAGAAGCAAGAGAACGTGACCATTGGAAAGCAATTGCGTATATTGCCCCTCAAGATAATTTTATTGATATAGATACTACAGAAGACACACCTGAAGAATCTTTACAAAAAATTATAGATCAAATTTAATGGAAAAGAAAAACACATACTTTTGTGATATAGATGGTACTATATTTAAATATCGCAAATTCGAAACGTATGAGACAACAAAAGCTGAGGGGATAAAATCTACTATAGATTATTTGGACAAGGCAGCAAGTGAAGGACATATGATTATTTTAACTACAGCTCGTCCTGAATATCTTAGAATGCATACTGAAATAGAATTACATGAAAATTATGTTCCATATGACAGATTAATTATGGGGATTGAAAGAGGACCTCGTTATCTTATAAATGATATGGATCCAAATAAACCTGGAGAACGGGCTATTGCAATAAATTTAGAAAGAGATAAAGGTATATGAGTAAGCAATATTCAATGTTTATAGGCCGTTGGCAGCCATGGCACCCCGGTCACCGTTGGTTAATCGACCAACGCTTAAATAACGGCAAAAACGTATTAATTTGCATTAGGGATGTAGAACCAAGTGATAAACAACCTTGGACTGCTGATGAAGTAATGTTAAATTTATCTAAAGAATTAAAAGATTTACTTAATGAAGGTAAAATTAAAATTATTAAAATACCTGATATCGAATCAATAAATTATGGTAGAGGAGTAGGGTATGAAGTAATAGAACATATACCTCCTGAAGATATAAAAGAAATATCTGCCACTAAAATTAGAGCTAAAATGAGAGAAGATGGCAAGTTATAAAGAAACATTAATTAAAACCCTTATATGGAGAGTTATAGCTACTACCATTACTATATTTACTGGATGGCTGGTTAGTGGTAGTTGGAAATTTGGATTAGTTATAGGTAGCATAGATACTTTAATTAAGACTGTAGGGTATTTTAGTTATGAAAGAGTTTGGGATAAAATAAATAAAAAATAAATATGGTTACAAATTTAGTTAAATTATCACTTGAAGCTGGAGGAAAAATAGCTCCTTCTATAATCCCCGGTGAATTAACAGATGGAACCGGTTTATGTAATTCATCAGTTTTTATTGATGGGAATGGGGATATTATTTTAAATATAAGACATGTCCATTATTTACTATATCACAGTGAATTTAATCAAAAGCATTGGTGTATGTGGGGTTGTTTAGCTTACCTAAACCCTGAAGATGATATATGTTTAAAGACAGGAAATTATCTGTGTAAATTAGATCCTGATAATTTATATGTTAAAGAATTTAAAAAAGTAGACACTTCTAAACATGACATAGAACCAAATTGGGAATTTATTGGCTTAGAAGATGCTAGAGTAGTAAAATGGGATGAAAAATTATTTATTTCTGGTGTTAGACGAGATATAAAAAATGATGGAGAGGGTAGAATGGAACTTTGTGAAATAGATTGGGATGATACCCAATGTAAAGAAATTACTAGAGATAGAATATTACCTCCTACTCATACCTATTTAGAAAAAAATTGGATGCCCATTTTAGACATGCCTTATTGTTATATAAAATGGACTACTCCTTTAGAAATTGTAAAAGTAGATTTATCAACTAAAAGATCATCTACAGTTCCTAAAGGTGAAGTAAATGTTGTAGATAGTGAAACTATTATTACCCGAAGTTTTACAATTCCTGGAGCTAGACATCAAAGAGGAGGATCACAAGTTATACCCTTTCAAGGGGGTAGGATGGCTATATTACATGAATGTAATTTTTTCCATAATGATAATAATGCTAAAGATGCTCATTATTACCATAGATTTATTTTTTGGGACAAAGATTGGAATGTAACAAAAATTACAAAACCCCTTAAATTTATGGAAGCCCAAATTGAATTTAATTGTGGTCTTGCCCAAAAAGAAAATGATTTTCTTATTACTTTTGGATATCAGGATAATGCAGCCTATATTTTAAAAATGCCTATTAATGTTTTAGATCAATTAGAATATGAAAATTTAGATTCACATATTAAATTTGATTGTAAATATCCTGAATTTAGTTGGGAAAACAATGAACCATACCTTTCTAAAATTATAAATGAAGAAATATTTGTTAATAACATTTACCAAAAACATTTTAAAGTAAAAGAAGGTGATATTGTAATGGATATTGGTGCAAATGTAGGTGCTTTTTCTTTCTCTGCTTTAAAACAAAATATAAAACATCTTTATGCTATTGAACCTTCTTCAATTCTTTTACCAACTCTTAAAAAGAATCTAAAATCAAATATAAAAGTAGATATTATTAATTCTAGAATAGGAGATAAAGAAGAAACAAATCAAACACTTACTGAAGAAGAGGGTATTAATATTTACGATAATGCTAATTCTTTATATAGTACAACTACCTTTTCACAACTTATAAAAGATTATAAAATTGAAAATATAGATTTTTTAAAGTGTGATTGTGAGGGAGGAGAGTATTCGGTATTTAATAAAGAAAACCAAAAATGGATTTTAGAAAATGTTAAAAAAATAGCAGGAGAATTTCATTTATGGGGAGTACCATCAGCTTTAGATAATTTTTATATATTTAGAGACCTTTATTTAACTGATAAGGTTAAATATATAGTAGAAGATAGAAATGGTAATGATGTAACATTACATATAAAAGATAATGTTTGGTTAAAAGATTTTAGTTGGGGCAAACAAAACTCTGCTCAACTTAATGTTTATATAATAAATGAAAACAGATGGTAGAAAATAAAATACAACCCCTATTAGAAAAATATATATCATCTCCACAAAACCCAGAGGCAAATTTTTGGTTAGCTTGGGAATATGAAAAAATAGGACAAAATGCTTCTGCATTATCTTATTACTTAAGGTGTGCAGAACTATCAGATGATAAAGATTTAGTTTATGAATGTTTACTTAAAACTTGGTATGTAGTTCACAAAACAAAACGTAGACCTGTTTATTGTCAAAAACAATTATTAGCTGCTATTACCCACTCCCCTAAAAGACCAGAAGCATATTTTTTATTAAGTAAATTACATGAACAAAAAGAAGAATGGAAAGAAGCATATTATTATGCTAGTGTTGCTTTAGAAATATGTAACTTTAATTCACCAAAATGCAAAACGGATGTTGATTATCCTGGAGATTATATGCTACATTTTCAATATGCCTTTACTAGTTGGTATGTAGGTCAAAGGGAACAATCTAAAAATTTGTGGGAAAATTTTATCCAAATCCCATCTATACCTAAACTTTATTTTGATATAGCAATTAATAATTTGAAAAAATTTGGTTTATCTAAAGAAGATATTTCTAAACTTACAGATAATAAAGATAAGATAGATATTATATTACAAGGACCATATAAAGATTATGTATTAGAAACTGCCAAACATTATTTAAACTTATCTTTTATTAATCAAGTTATTATTTCTTGTTGGGAAGGAGATAATACCCCCTCTATTAGTTATGATAATATTTCTATTATAAAATCCCCTATTCCAAAATCAGATGGAACTGCTAATAGAAATCTACAAATAATTTCCTCATTAAAGGGATTAGAATTTTCTAATTCTAATTTGGCAATAAAAATGAGGAATGACCAAAAATATGATTTAGCTAGTATGGAAAATATGCATAGCTTTTATTTAAAACATCAAATAAAACCTGATTTAGATAGTAACTATGATTTACCTTTGGGTAAAATATTTACTGCTGGGGTATTTGAAGGATTCCCCTTGCATCCTAGAGATGGAATATTTTGGGGGTATAGAGAGGATTTAATTAGATTATTTAGTTGTCCTTTAGAACCAATTAGTATACATAAAAAAGCTAATATTAGTAAAAGAGATTATTGGAAATATTATAAATACTTTATTAGAACAGAATCATATTTAGGTACTTATTACGCATCTAATTTTAATGATGATGTAAAAGAATTTTTACTTGACCCAAAAACATTTTTATATGATGAAGCCCCTAAATATAAATATGCTTTAAAAGTTAGTGAACCTTTAACTAAAAAATTATTTAAATCTTTTCCAAAAAAAGATATTGATCTGGAATGGATAACTTATAATTGGCCAACTTATCCTTATAATAATCAATATCACCAATTTCAAGAAAGATGGCATGAAGATGGTTATTAATCTTTTTACCATATTTATAATTAACTTTAAAACATACATATGAGTTGGACCTATCAAACACACACAATAGGGGACATCACTCAATTTCCAGAAAAAACTTTCGGTTTCGTTTATATAGTTACACACAAACCCACTGGAAAATCATATATTGGGAAAAAAGTCTTATTTCATAATAAAAAGAAAAAACTTGGAAAACGAGAATTAGAAAAACTACAAGGTGTAGTTGGTCGTCGTCCTGCATACAAATTAGAAGTAAAAGAATCAGATTGGCTTAATTATTATGGTTCTCAAAAAGATATTAAACAATTATTACTTGAAGGTAAAAAAGATGAATTTGAGCGTACTATTCTAAAAATGTGTCCTGATAAAAAATCATTAACTTATTTTGAAATAAAATATCAAATGATATATCAAGTATTAGAAAAACCAGATGAATTTTTTAATGATAATATTTTAGGTAAGTTTTTTACAAAAGATTTAAAAGACATTGAATTTGAAGATTTCGTGTCTGAAACAATATAATTTCATATATTACCATTTATGGTAAATCAGTTATTAGTTACATTAGTAAACTCTGTAATGGGTTCGGGTAAAGCTACTGCTCGAAACAATTATGCTTATCATTGCCCTTTTTGCCACCACCATAAACCAAAAATGGAGGTAAATTTAACGGAAAATAGGGAGGGTAAAAACCCTTGGCACTGTTGGGCTTGCGATGTAAGAGGTACTACTATATATTCTTTATTTAAACAATTAAAAGTAGATGTAAGTAAGCTTACAGAACTTAAATCATTAGTTAAAACTTCTAAATCAATAAAAGAAACACAAGTTGCTAATAGTGTAACATTACCTAAAGAATACATACCTTTATTTCCAGATGATAAAACTATAACATGGAAACAAGCATATTATTATTTAAAAAGTAGAGGCATTACAAATGATGATATTTTAAAATATAATATAGGATATTGTGATTATGGTTTATATGCTAATATGATTATAATTCCTACTTATGATGCAGATGGTAGATTAAATTATTTTACAGCACGTTCTTTTGATAAAAATGCTTATATTAAATATAGAAACCCTTCAGCAAGTAGAGATATAATCCCAAACGAACATTTAATTAATTGGAATATACCAATTGTAATATGTGAGGGATTATTTGATGCTATGGCTATAAAAAGAAACGCAATTCCACTATTAGGAAAAAACATACAAAGTAGCTTAATGAAAAAAATAGTTACCTCTGTAGTAGATAAAATTTATATTGCATTAGATAGGGATGCAATTAAACAAGCTTTAAAATTCTGTGAGAAATTAATGGCAGAAGGTAAAGAAGTCTATCTTGTAGATTTACAAGATAAGGATCCGAGTGAGATGGGTTTCGAAAATTTCACTAAACTTATACAAAACACAGTTCCATTAACCTACTATAATTTAATGGAGCAAAAACTAGCTATATGATTAAAAAATCTTATAATAGAATACTAGAGATCTCAAAGGATCATAAACAAATCACCCTACCAGATTCACGTTATTACAGACGTAATGGAGAATTTTACCCCTCAATTACTTATGTTTTGAATGCTTATCCAAAAGGTAAATATTTTGAGGACTGGCTTAAAAAAGTAGGATATAGTGCAGAATGGATTGTTAAAAAAGCAGCTGAAGAAGGTACAATGGTCCATGAAATGATCGAGGAGTATTTTGAAGGTAAAGAATTAACATATCTAAACGATAAGGGTAATCCTAGAATGGCACCCCATGTTTGGCAGATGTTTTTACGTTTTGTTGATTTTTGGGAAACTTATAAACCAACTTTAATAGAAACAGAAGTATCACTATTCTCAGACGTATTACAAGTAGCAGGTACTTGTGATTTGATATGTGAAATTGAGATAGATGGTAAAGTAGAACTATGGGTGATTGATTTTAAAACATCTAACCATTTACAAACAACATATGATTTACAAAGTGCAGTTTATGCTCAATGTTATGAAGAGTGTTATGGTAAAAAAGTAGATAGAGTAGGTGTATTATGGTTAAAATCTAAATCCAGGGGTGTAGATAAAACTGGCAAACGCTTAAAAGGTAAAAATTGGGAAATGTATGAATCCCCTCGTACACAAGAAGAAAACCTAGATATATTTAAATCTGTTAAAAAACTATTTGATCTAGAAAACCCAAAACATAAACCAGCTACACAAAAATTTGAAACGATAGTAAAAAGAACTGTCTGATATTTATAATAAAATAAAATTAGATGGCGTTTTTTAGAGGACCAAATATTGTTACGGATGGATTAGTATTACACGTAGATGCAGCTTCATCAAGATCCTATCCTGGGTCTGGTACTACTTGGACTGATTTAAGTCCCACTAAAAATAATGGTACCTTAATTAATGGGACTGGGTTTAATACTAGTAACTTTGGTAGTTTAGTTTTTGATGGAACTAATGATTATGTAAATTTTCCCCATACATCAGCTTATAATATGTCTTCTTTAACAGTTTTAGTATGGATAAAACTTGATAGCCCTTATACAAGTACTTTTAGAAATATAATTAGCAAATCCGGGACAGATAGAGATTGGAATTTATACACTTACTCATCTTCAAATAATGGTAATATTAATTATTTTCATCTTTCTACAGCTAGAGCATCAGGTTATCCATCAACAGCTTTTATTTCAGGTAATTTATCACTTAATACTTGGCATCAAGTTGGATTTTCAATGTCAAGTTCATCATTTTTTTATGTTTTAAATGGTAAAAAACTCCAAATTGATACTAGTGTTAGTTTTTCAAATGCTAATAATTCATACCCTATAAGAATTGGATCAGATGGTAGTAATTACACTAATGGAAATATTGCTAATACTACAGTGTATAATAAACAATTAAGTGCTAACGAAATATTGCAAAATTATAATGCTATTAAAAAAAGATTTTTATAATAATCTAAAAAATTTACATAACCATGTCAGATCTCAAATATATAATATTTAATACAAGTGAAACTAGTAGTATTGATTATACTCAAGTTAAAGAAACATCGTCAGAAACTCTAAGATTAAACCTTTCAGGATCAAGAACTTTTGTTAAATATCCGGATGATATGCCTACTAGTGTAGCATCATTAACTACAAAAGAAGGACCTTATAGTTATGATGAGATAATTAACATTTTAAATGGGAGTGAATGGCAACTCCCAATAACATCATCAGGTGAATAATGGGAGTATCAGGAGGACCGGCAATAGTTGAAGATCAAGCATTAATTTTAGATGCTTCAAGTGATAGATCTTGGGTAGCAGGATCATCTACATGGTATGATTTATCCGGTAATGGTAATCATGCTACAGTATATAATTCACCAGCAACACAAAATGCTAATACTGCTAAACAAAATATTTATTTTAATGGTACTGATGAATACGCTCAAGTAACAGCTAATGAAACCAGTTTATCCTTTAAAAATGGTCAAACAATTGGAATTTTATTTTATCATACTTTTACATCTGGTAGAAAAAACCCATGGGATCAGGCATATGGGGGTTATGGAACAATAACCCATGAATCTGGAGGGTATTTTAATTATTATTACGGGGGAAATGGGGGAAATGCAAACCCTTATACATCTAGAAGTTCTTCAACAACTACAAGAAGCCAATGGCAATATTGGGTAATAAGTAGAGATACAAATAATGTTAAATGGTATAAAAATGGTAAAGTATTTAACTCAAGTACTGATGCTTATACCCCAATGAGTAATACAACAACTAATAACATTAGGATTGGTAGGGGGTATGCTGGGTATTGGGTAGGTAATATGGTATTTGTACATGCTTACACTAGAGGACTTTCTGCTAGTGAAATACGAAATAATTATCACTCACTAAAAAATAGATACGCATAATGTATACAGGACCACACTTACCAAAACAGGATAATATTTGTATTTCTATTTCTCCCTCAAAGTTTAATGGAACATCAACAGCTTCTTGGGATAAATCAGGAATTACAATAGATGCTGATGATTTTACTAATGGAAATAGTGCTAATTATACTCCTACTTTTCAATCTAATGTATCATCAATTTCAGGTGCGGGAACTTCAAAATTTAGAATGGGGAATAATTCTTCTAAACTTCAAACAGGTTCAATTACTGTTAATTTTTGGTTTAATTTAGAAGGAATATCTATTAATGTTGGGAGTAATAATAACTGGAGAGGTTTACTCTGGTGTAATGGAGGATCAGCTGGATACCCTGTTACTATGGTTTTAGAACAATCAGGATATATAAACTTTTCAACAGGTCATACTGATGGGTATAGAAGATATTTAAATAGCTCATTTACACCAGTACAGGCAACTTCAAATGGGTGGCAAATGATTACTTATACTTATAATAAATCAACGGGAACTGCTACAGCCTATAAAAATGGTTCATTAGTAAGAACAGGGGCAATGACTACTAATTCTTCGAATGCTTCCCCTACAAGTAGTGGAACTGCATTATCTTATAGTAATTATACAAGTGCAGGATATGGCCATGGAGGAACTAATACTGGCTCAAACCCAGGTGGAGATGGTTTAGTACCTGGTGAGTGGGGGGTAACACAAATTTGGAATTTAGCCTTAACAGCAGCCGAAACTAAACTAGTATACGAACGCACAAAATCAGGATATGGCTTATAACATTTACTATATAGAACAAATAAATATGTCGGGTTCACTAACCCCTGCATTACCCTATTTTGTTACTGAAGGGGATAGAAACATTGAACCTTCTTATTATTTTGAAACAGAAGAAGAAGCCCAAGCATGGATAAACAATCAATAAAAAATTTGGCTACCCGGGCTATCTTTCGTATATTTACCCTGTTGATAATTAAGTCAACGCATTAAAATTAAGGTTATATGATGAGTCCAGAAGAAATTTATTTTGCAGAACAAGAGTTCAATCGATTTGAAGAGATTATGAATACAAAAGAAATCCTTACCCAAGAGGAATATGATTTTTGTTTCGGGTATGATAAGGATATTAGAAAAGAAACCACTTCTATAGGTGGTGGTAAGTACTTAAACCTTAATGTTTATACAGAACACGATCATGAGAAGCGTGAATATGAAATGGAAATTGGTGGTTAAAATAATGCACGGGAAGCTTGGCTTCCCGGGCTAGAGTTCGTATATTCATGGGGTATTAATGATTAAAAATAAAGGTTATGTCAATTTTAAGTAAAAAAATCAAAAATTTAAAAGACGGAGAAAGTTTCAACTTTAACTATAAGGATAAAAAATATGAATTTTGTTGTTATTCTTATTCAGATGAAAAAAAACATTATTCCGTTCGTGATGCAAGTAGTTTTTTAGGTGCAGGTATGAATGTTGAAAAAATTACTAAAAAATATATCACATTATATGATTATAACTTATTTAATGTTAGATCAACATATAAAATTCCAGTTAATGCAATAGAAGTTTAGTTATGAAAAAAATAGTATATTTACATGGTTTAGAAAGCGACCCAGGAGGGCCTAAAGTGTCATTTTTAGCAGAAAAAGGTATGGTTTATGCCCCTACTATGGATTATCACTCATTTGATTTGCATGAATTCATTTATACTTTAGGTATGCCTGATTTAATTATTGGTTCTAGTATGGGTGGTTATATTGCTGATATTATCGGTTCTCAATTAGGAGTAGATGTTTTATTGTTTAATCCTGCTTTACACAGTAGAAGTATTGAATTTGATTTTGATGGTGGAGTTGGTTATGGGGGTGAAGATTACAAACGTACAATTGTTTTAGGTACAGAAGATGATGTTATTAATCCTGAAATGACCAAAAAGTTATGGCCATTGTATGATAATGAAGCAACATTTGATGAAATAGAGGGAATGGGTCACAGAACACCACTTGATGTTTTTATCAATATGTATAATAAACATGCTTAATTATGATCAAATTAGTAGATCTTCTTAATGAAATAGATATACCTAAGAATGAATGGAAACCTATTTCTAAAAATGAATTAAAAGATATTGAAAAACAAATTTTAGATCTAATAAATAACGCTTACGGTTCAATTGGTGGTCATCCTAATTATAAATCAGTAGGGGATTTAATAGGTTCTGAATATCAAGTAATTGATTTAGATAGTGATCCTGAATTGGATGCCGTTACAGTAACTAAACAAAGACCAGGAGGTACAAAGCATGTTGGGATAGGTCATGATAATTCAAGCCCAGCTAAAAGAGCAACTATTACTCGCACAATTGATAAATTAGATGAACCTGGAAATTATATAGAAGCATCAGGTGCCATTGAAGGTATTTTACGTAAAGCAGGAGTAGTACAAGTTACTGATGAAAAAACTATTCGTAAAGCTTTAAAAGGTAAAGAAATAGAAATGCATAGTGATGGTTCTTACGATAGAATTTTAGGTGGTAAAAAGTATAAAAAAACAATGTTTGGAATCCCAAGAGTATGATAAGTTTAGTACAATTATTAAGAGAAGCACAAGGTAGTCCTAAAGCGGTTATCTTAGCGGGAGCGCCTGGAGCAGGTAAGGGATATGTTTTACGTGGTCTAGATTTAGGTGGTCTAAAAGTAATGAATGTAGATAATTTGTACATTGATAATCTAAAAAAAGCAAATGTATCTTTAGATTTAAAAAACTCTACACCTGAAGAAAGAAGTGAAGCAGCAAAAGCAATGGCAGCAGCTGTTAAAGATTTTAAAGGAGATGTAGCGGATACAATTGAAGCTAAAGAATCTTTTATATTAGATGGTACAGCAGCTTCTGTAAACCAAACCACCAAATTAAAAAGTGGATTAGAAGAAGCAGGATATGAAGCATTCATGCTTTATGTTTATACAGATCTAGAACGTTCATTAAGACAAAACCAAGATAGATTTGAAAAATCAGATGGTAAAGATAGAAGTTTAGCACCCGCTATTGTATTACGTACTTGGCTAGATGTAACTAAAAATTGGGCACCTTATAAAGATATGTTTGGAGACAATTTTGTTTCTGTTGCTAATACATTAGAAGACGAAAAGTTAAAAGATGTAGAAGATGTGATCAAAAAATATCTTGACCCATTTAAACCAACAGGTACTAAACCCAAAACCCCAGCTCAACAAGCTAGAAGTGATAAACAAAAAGCAGAATTAAATAAAGATGTTCAAGCATTATTAAGTGATGATGGAGCCAAAGATATTATAGATGGTTCTGTATCTAAAGAAGAAGCACAATCTAAATTAAAACAATTCTTATTTAAATGAATTCATTAGTAAAGGAAATAATAAAAGGGTTATTACCCGAAGAATATAATTATGCTGGTAACTGTGTTACAGGTTTAGATGATCCTTATTTTCAAAGGAATGTATGTTATGATGCTACTGAAATGGCAGGTATAGTAGATGAATATGATAATAAGTTCATGCAAGCAGATGAATTTACAAAAAAAGTAAATTGGCCATCGGATCAATTAGGACCAGCTGAAGATACTATTTATGATTTTGCCTATAATGAAGATAAAGACATATACTGGGCTTACCATATAGAAAATGATGTACATTTATTTTTTATTAAAGATGTTTTAGGTGAGGTTAAAGACCCAAATGATTATATTACAGTTAAAAATATTCTAGAACAAAAAAAAAGCTCAACCACAGCAGTATACGCCGGAGGTTTTAAACCACCTACTTCAGGTCACTTTGAAGTTGTAAAACAAGCACTTAAGGCAAACCCCGAAATAGATGAATTCATTATTTTTATAGGTAATAAAGAAAGAAATGACATTTCTCAGGAGGAATCTTTATTAATTTGGGAAATATACAATAATTACCTTCCATTTAAAGTTAAAATAGAACCTACCTCTATTCCCCCAATTAAAGCAGTATATAATTTTGCTAAAAACCACCCTACAAGAGAAGTATTATGGGTTATAGGTGCTAGAGAAGGTAATGAAGAAGATTTTAAAGATATTACATCTCGTACATCTTCAATTTCTAAATACCCAAATTTAGAGCTCCGTACTATTATAACAGCAGGAGGTGTATCAGGTACAGCTGCAAGAAACGCAGCTAAAGTTTCAATTGATAAATTTGCAAAATTTATACCCGATGAATTATCAGATGAAGAAACGGAAGAAGTATTTAATTTAGTAGCTGATAAAATAACTGAAGGTAGAAAAAAGAAAAAAGATCCTAAAAAGGGTACAGGTAAAAAACCTGAAGGGTCTAAACGTAGATTATACACAGATGAAGATCCTAAAGATACAATTGGTATTAAATTTTCTACTAGACAAGATATAGTAGATACATTAAATAAAACTTCATTTAAAGCTAAATCACATGCTAGGCAGTCTCAGATTATTAATTTAATACATCAAAGAGTAAGAGCAGCTTATGGTAGAGCAAAAGACCCTAAAGTAAAAAAACGTTTAAAAACTGGTTTAGATTACATTACTAAGAAAAAAGAAGCATCTAAGAGAAAAACTCAACGTTTAAAAAAACTTAAAGAAGGAGATACAATAGAAAAATACTCAGCTAAGGGAAAAGCTACTGGTAAATTAAAACAAGGTACAGTTAGAAAAAGATTGGGTATCCCTAAGGATAAAAAAATCCCAATGTCCCTAATTAATAAAGAATTATCTCGTTTGAAAAAGATGGATAAAGACCCAGATAAAAAAGGTGCACAATTGGGGGATAAAAATGCTAAGTATTACAAGGCATTACAATTAGCTAAAACATTAAAAACAACTACTAATGTAAGTGAAAATGCTACATACTCTCAACATATAGATGTAATGGAAAAAGTAACCCAATTAACCAATCATATGATTGATAAGGGTATGAATATTGAACCATTACCTACTATAGAGTTTATAGATGGTGATACAGAAAATGCAGAAAACTTTTTCGGTAAAACGGCGTATTATGACCCGAACAACCAGCACATCGTGGTATATACTGAAGGTAGACATCCTAAGGATATACTACGTTCATATGCGCATGAAATGATACATCATATACAGTATTTAGAAGATAGATTACATAATATCACTACTACAAATACTAATGAAGATGAAGATTTAGATGCTATTGAAAAGGAAGCATATGTAAGAGGTAATATGACATTTAGAAATTGGACAGATTCACTTACAGGTAATTTAACAGAAGGTAAGAAAAAAGATCCATTTGGTATATTAGCATATGCTCAAGAATTAGGTCGTTTACGTGAAGACGAAGGTGAATACAAAGTCTATTTAGATATGGATGGTGTATTAGCTGATTTTGACCAACGTTTTAGAGACATATCTGGAATGGAACCTAAAGAATTTGAAAACAAATATGGTACTAAAGCATTTTGGAACCTTATAGATGAGGAAAACAAAATTAAATTTTGGGTTGGCATCCCACCTATGCCGGGTGCTGCGGATTTAGTAAACGCTGTAAAAGATTACAATTACGAATTATTAACATCTCCATCAACTAAAAAACAGTCATATTTAGGAAAAATACTTTGGGTTAGAAATCATGTAGGTGACGTGTTTCCCTCAAAACCTCGTATTAACTTTAAGCGTGCTAAAGAAAAGCATGAAGTAAAACCACAACTAGCTAAAACCGATATTTTAATTGACGATAGAGAAGATACAATTGGAAGATGGAACGCAGCAGGTGGTACAGGTATAGTATACAAAAATATAAGCCAAGTATTAAATGACTTGGGTAAATTAGGTTTATGAAAGACAATGTTCTAAAAAAAGATTTTCAAGAAAGAGACGTACAAAGATTACGTAATTTAATTCAAGGTAAACAAGGAGAAAAAACACGTTCAAGTGTTGGTTTTTCTAAAGCAGATGAATTCCACACTGAGGGAGACATTTGGGAAAGTGATGGTCGTACTTGGACTATTAAAGAAGGTATTAAACAAAATATTACTAAATTAGATAAAGCTAAAAAGGCGCATAATATGCCTTTATTTTGTCCTAATTGTAATAAAGTAATGAAAAAACGTAATGATAAACCCTTTTACCGTATTCATAAAAAATGTTTTGATTGTGTTATTGATATGGAAATTCAATTAAAACAAGAAGGTAAATGGGAAGAATATGAAATTAATATTAAAAATAATGAAATTGATAACCGTATTAAAGAATTTAAAATTTGGGTTAAAGAGAAATTAGAAGAAGGTAATGATAATTTTGTATCCGAATCAGGTGAAGTAGAAAAATGGGTAGGTAAAGTTAATAAAGAAAAAGTTAAAGAATATGTTCAACAGGCAGTTGAATATCTAGAATCACTTAAACAGTAACTTTATATATTTATAATATATTATATAATTTAACTATGGACAATTTTGACGTATACGAGTGGAATAAAAATCGCTATTTAAACAGAATAGAAGAATCTGATGACCCCAAAATAGGAGCTGAACTTGAAGCAGGTGTTGAAGGGGATAGAGTAGAAGAAAATAAATCTCATCTAGAATTTTTATCTAAATATTTAGAAAAAATGTACCCCGAATTAAGGTTTGAGGTTCGATTTGGGGAAAGAATTGATGCATATGGTTCACAACAAGACTTAGCTGATTTTGGAAATAAAATGCATGGTAAAAAATTCGGAGATGAATATGAAGTATTCCATATAGATGATGATGATAGAGGAGAAATTGTTCGCATTGTAAAATCTGATTCTATAATGAGAGGTAAATTAGAAGAAGGTGTAGTTAAAGATATGCATACCTTTTTAAATGATTTAAGAGACTCGGGTGTAACTAATATGTTTGGTGCCGCCCCTTATTTACAAAAAGAATTTGGCATAGATCAAAAATCAGCCAGACAAGTATTAGCTAATTGGATGCAATCTTTTAGTGAAAATTTAGAATATAAAGGTAGGAAATTAAGCTATGAAGAATTAGACAGATTAGATTTAATTGCACACCGTGAATTTGGGGGTAAAGACTTTAGTAAATTATCTGATGAGGAAAGAGAAAAAGTATTTGCACAAAGAGATAAAGTTGGTGTTAAAGAATCTATAACAGAAACTATTAAATTTATTAAAGAAAATAACCCATCTTTTACTACAGAAGAAATAGCATCTGAATTAAAAGAAATTAAAGAATTAGGTAGCCAATTAAACGAAAAACTTTGTAAAAAAGGTGAAGCATATCGTAAACGTAGAATGGCTGCGGGTGAAAAATCATCTGCTTATTTATCTGGTCGTGCTGTTAAAGTATGTAAAGGTCAAATGAGCGGTAAAAGTAAAAAGAAAAAATAATGTTAATTGAAAACATTGACCCTAAAGCACAAAAAAAACATAAGGGCAAAGCTGCACCTTATGGCTCTGGCTATGATAAAGTTAGAGAAGCAGTAGCTGAATCACTACGTGATTGGTTTAAAAAAGAAGATTGGGTTCGTATCAATACATCAGGTAATATATCTGGTAAGTGTGGTACAATGAAAAAGGGTAAAGCTACAACTAGATGTTTGCCTAGAAAAAAAGCACAATCCTTAACTAAAGCGGAACGTAAAGCAACTGTTGCTAAAAAAGTACGTGGAAGTAAAAAAGGAAAACAATTTGTTAAAAACACAGAAAAAGCTGAATTTAAAAAGAAAAAATGAAAAAATTAATCATTTTATTAAGTTTAATATTACTCACCTCTTGTGCTGGATTTGAAATTGTAACTTTAAATCACACCCCAGTTAAAAAAACAAGAGTGGTAGTAGATTATACTCCACCAGTAGTTTATCATTATCCAACTTGGCCCCATAGATACTACACATATTTTGAACCTGCTAGGGTTATTGTAGTTCAACCTCAAAAACAAAGGGTTAAAATTAATGGTAGAAGAGGCTCTACTAATAGTAATACACGTTCAACCTCTTCACAAAGACGTAACAGTAACAAAAGAAACTAATATTTATAAATAAAAATATACTATAATGAGCGATTTTAATTATCAAGCGTATTTAAAAAATAATCCTTTACTTAAAGAAGAAGTAAAAGAGGATAAATTACTTACCGAAGAAAAAAAGGAAGGTGTAAAAGAATCTGCACCTGGATATAAACATGACTGTGCGGCCCATGTAATGCATGAATCTCATGGATATGGTTTATGTTTAGAAGGAAGACATACATTAGTAGAAACTACTGAGGGACATGCTGAAGTAACTCACTACGATGTAATGTTTAAAAGTGGCAACGTAATAGAAAAAATCCCAGTAAACGAACTTAAAGTATTAACTTCTGAATCACACACTCACTCTAAATATGAAGAAGATGATGTTGATGTTAAAAATGAAGAAGTTAAAGAAGCTAATATAGAACTTTCAAAAGATGAAATGGATAAACTACATTCTGACGGTGAAGTAGAAAAAGGTGAAGATAAAATTTCATATAAAATGAAAGTATCTGAACTTAAAGCTAAAATCAAAGAAGATATTATTTCTTTACTTCAAGAAGAAGAAGAGGATGAAGTTGATGTTGAAGACGAAGTAGAAGTAGATGTTGAAGAACCATCTATGGACACAGCAGATGCTGGTCTTTCTCAAGATGAACAAGATATTCAAGATAGCCTAAAATTGGCATATGATAATGCAGTGGCAATTGGCGATCAAAAACTAGCCGATCAAATCGGAAACTCAATTACATTCTTTACTAGAACTCACGTTGTAGAAAGATAAGATGTTAAACGAACGCAAACTCACCGAAAATGAGATAGAGCAAAGGGAAATCGCTCTCAAAGGTTTGTTGAAAAACAAACGTGCTCTAGTTAAAAAGTACGGTGCGGATGCGGAAAAGGTTATGTATGGTATTGCCACTAAACAAGCTAAGAAAAAAGTTGAAAATATGAACTTAGACAAACTTAAAGAAATGATCCAGGATGCTCTTACAGTAAAAGAGGCATCCCCTTTTGTATTAGCAGCAGACGCAGCTAAAGATGCGGGTAAAAAAGAATTTGAATTTCCAGAGGGAAGTGGTAAAATGCACCCTGTTACAATCAAAGCAGATATAAAAGAAGAAAATCTTATCAAAGAATTTATTGGTGGTGAAACAGAAAAAAGAATAACTGTTTTATTTGACAAATTAGTCCCTGGCTCTGGTAATGCTGATACTGTAGAAGGTGAAATTATTAGAGCATTAAATAGAATTATTTACAGATGGGGTAATGATGGTGATCATTTCGCACAAGGTTATGGAGCTGAAACAGCAGGCCCTGCTATGGAATTTTTAACTGATGCCCCAGGCATACCTTCTGAAATAAGAGCTAAGTTTAAAGCTTGGGAAGATGATAACTTTAGCAATGATTACGGTAAAGAAGAATTAGAAGATCTAGCCCAAATAGCTTTACAATATGTTGAAATGAAAGTAAGAAAAGATGAACTTACTAAGAATGAAGATGATCTATTCAACTATGGTGAAAAATATATTGAGCATGTAAGAGATATGGAAGCTGAAGATGATGAATACGAGGATTACTATGATGATGATGAAGATTATCTACAAGAAGATCTAGATGTAGGACATCAAGACAATGAACCAGGAATGTTAAAGGCTGAATTAGCCAGAGCTGGTAAAATGATCCAAATGCTTTATAAAGCAATTGACAAATATGATGGTGAAGGTGAAGTAGATTTTCCTCAATGGTGGCAGAAAAAAATTATTCAAGCTAACGCAATGTTAGATAGTGCTTTTGATTACTTAGATGGTCAAGAAAATGTAGCTAAAATAGATGCTATGTTAGGTGAAAGAATTGACTATGATGAAGCTTTAACTCTAAGAGGAATGTTAGCTGATTTAAAAAAGGAAAGAGAGCAATTATTTAGAGATATGGAGCAAGAAGCTGAACCAGAAGGAGGGCCAATTGCAGACAGATACGGTGATGAATTAAATAAAATTGAAGACCGTATGTATAAAATTGCTAAACAACTTCGTGATTATGATATGAATGAATCATTAAACGAAGAAATGGATGGTGGTCGATTATTTGACTACTTTGCAAAAAAAGGATATGATGTAACAGAACGTAGTGCAGATGGTAGAAAACCTGGATTCGAAGGATATATGGTAAGTTATGGAGATGGTCCATATCCTCAATCAGTAATATTTCAACATAATAAAGATACTGACCAGCTTACTATTAGTAGAATAGGTGGTTACAGAATTGATCAAGATCAAGCTGTTAAAGCAGGAATGAGACAAGCAGGCTACTCAGGTGTTGCTGGAAGAGATTCTTACATGACAGATGGAAACTATTCACCAGTAAGCATTTCATCTGAAGGTTTAAAAGATATAGTTGACCATGTAATGGGTGGTTTAGGAAGAGAAGCTAAAGCACAATCAGATTTTTATAGAAATAGAGGTCCAGTATCAGGTACTATAGATGAAGAAAAAATTGAAGTAGATGCTGATACAAAATTTGAGTTACCTTTAAAACACCTTATCCAAAAACACGTTAAAGAGGTAATGGGTAGCAGAAAGAAAAAAGAATTCAAAGTAGGCGATAAAGTAACATACTTAGGACATCCAGGTGAAATCACTAAAGTTAATAAAGAAATGACTGGTGCTACTACCTATAATGTATCATATGATAAAGGTACAGGTAAAACTAAAGTATCAAACATCTATAATAAAGGTGGTGAAATAAAAGCTGTAGAAGAAAAACTTACTAAAAGATCATCAGTAGAAAAATATATTGAAGATTTTAAAGATTCAGATGCACCCCAATTTAAAGGTAAATCTCAAGAAAAAAGACGTAAAATGGCTGTTGCAGCTTATTTGTCTAAAAAAGATAAAAAATAATGACAGCTTCTGAACTAAAAGAAAAAATAAAAGTACTTGTAAAAAAAGTATATAAGGAAAAAGGTAAAGGAGAAGATGCTGCCATTGCATATGATGAGCTAGTTAAATTTCCTGAACTTAAAGCAGTTATTATAGATTTACTTACAGTTGATTTTGATAAATTCTTAGAATCAGTAGACTGGATTGCTCCACGTCCTTCAACTTTTCGTATAAATCTGTTGAATGGTGAAGATTTTATTCTTATATTCGATCCTAGAAGTTGGATAGCCCAAATATCAGGTAAAAAATATTATCTACTTAATTTAGATGAAGAAGAAATGGCTGCTAAAGCAATTGCTCGTTTATTATCTTATGGTGGTAAAACATCTACAGGTGAAGGAGCAGATGTTGAAGGAGCTGAAGATATAGAAACCGAAACAGAAGAAACGGAAACTGAAGAAGCATAATGAGTATATTCGATAAATTTTTTAAAAAATACGCTTATAAATTTGATAAAGGGTATCCTGATATGGATAACCCTACTGATGTTTCTTTATTAGAATCTTTATTTGAACAAATAGGTATTGAAGTTTCACTAACAGAAGAAGTACCTAATTTATCAGGTACTAAAAAAGCCGTAGCTTTAATTTCTCAAGAACTAGGAGATGAGTATGGTATTAGACCTTTACCTTCAAAACCAAATAGGTTATCTGCCCCTGGTATTAAAGATGAAAGTACGTTTTTAGACATTATTAAAAAAGTATTTGGTCCTGAAACTGAAATAAAGGTATTTGGACCAAGACAAGGATCTAACCCTAGTGGTAAATTTCCTATGTTCCAATTTAATACAGATGAATTTGACCAAGTGAATATGTTAGCTAGTTTTAGTGCCCCGGGTGGAGCAGGAAAATCAAATGAAGCGGTATTTATAGATAATTTAAATAACTTAATTGCTCAAGCAGGAGAAACAGCTAAAATCATAATTAAATCACCGGATCATACTGAAACATTTAATAATGTAACTCAAGTTGAAGATTCTTCAAAAGCAGGAGCAGGTGTTGGAGATAAATCAGATGCTCAATTTTTATCTGATGGTACAGTAGTAGCAAATATATCTTTAAAACAAGATGGTGGGTTTAGATGGGCTTCAGTAGCTTCCAATTTCCCTGATTTTGTAAAAACCTTTCAAGAAAAAGCATTTGCTGGTGAAATACCTGGATTTGAATTAAAACCAAACCCCGATGTTAAAGGTAAATATTTGATGTATAACTCTAATACTGGGGATAGGGTTACTAAAGTAATTATACCTGATTTTATTGATAACGAAGAACAAATAGATAAATTCGTATTTGGTCCAGAAAAACCAAAACCTATTGTAGTATCTAGATCTTGGAAAGAAGATGATTTTAAATTAGAAGGCGATACTATTATAGTACAAGCATCTCATATTTATAAAAATATAGATGATATTGAAAAAGGAGGAATATCTCCTGTATTTACAATAGCTCAACATCAAAATAAACCAATAGGATTAGATTATAGAATTTATCCTGAAAATATGGCTAAAATAGGACCTAGAGCTAGAGGAATAGAATTGTCAATTAACGATATAATATAAAAATTATGTGTAGCTGCGGATGTAATACTTGCGAAACAAAAATACAAGGACCTTTACTAACAGAAGGTAAAGTAAAATCTTTGCTATCTGAAGGTCTACAATACCACATAGATAAAAAAATACCTTTATTTGAAACAGTATACCGTATTGGTTCAGAAAAACACTTATCTTTAATTAAAGAAGCTAGAAAAATGTATTCACGTAATGTAATCGATTTATGTGAAGAAGATGAAGCATTAATTAAAACACATTTAGGGGAATTTGCTTTATATGAAGGTGAATCTGTACCCTTAGATTTACCTATGTTAAATGAAGAAGAAATTGAAGAAGCTGAATTTAAAGGTAAAGACGTTCCACTAAACAAACCAAAACGTGGTGGTTCAAAAGCATATTATGTTTACGTACGTGATCCTAAAACTAAAAAAATTAAAAAAGTATCATTTGGGTCAGGTGGTTTAAGAGCTAAAATAAAAAACAAAGAAGCACGTAACGCATTTGCGGCACGTCACAACTGTAAAAATAAAAAAGATAGAACTAAAGCAGGATACTGGTCTTGTAATTTACCAAGATATGCATCAGCTTTAGGTTTAGGTGCAAATATGAATACATTCTGGTAAAATGAACCCATACTCAAATAAAGGTAATATAAGAACGTTTTCGAAAGATGTAAATAAACTAGAACTAGTTTGGCATCAAGATGCTGAAGATAGAGATATTGAAATATTAGAAGGCAAGGGATGGGAATTACAAATGGATAATGAATTACCCTTTGAATTAGTAAAGGGAGATCGTATATTTATAACAGAAGGTAGAATACACCGTATATTAAAAGGTACTACTGATTTAAAAATAAAAATAAATGAAATGTAATTGTAAAATATGTAATTGCGGAACATCATGTGATTGTACATGCTGTAATTGCTAAATAAAAAACATATAGGATAGATTCATAGCCTATCTGATTAGAAATAATTAAAGAGATCTGTGGCCTCCATTTGGAGGTCACACTTAAGTTTCGTATATTAACGTGTTAAAAATAAAAATATAGATGAATAAAAACGTAGTAATGATTGGAGCAGGTGTAGCAAATGTAAATGCTGCCACCAAATTAGTTGACAACGGATTTAAAGGTAAAATCACTATTATTGATATGGGTAAAGACCCATATTTAAGACCATATGAAGAGGTAATGACAGGCTTTCTAGGTGCAGGAGGTTGGTCTGATGGTAAATTAACTTATCATACTTCAATTGGGGGACAATTATCTAAATATTGTGGTGAAGAAAAAGCAATGGAATTATTTGATCAGGTGATAGATAACTTTAAACGTTTCCACCCCAAACCAGAGGAAGTACAATGTTCCAACCCAGTTGCAGAACCAGATTTTATTAAACCATATTTTGGTTTACGTTTATTCCCTGTATGGCACGTTGGTACTGATTATTTACATGAAATAGGTAAAAATTGGTATGACTTTTTAGTTGATGGTGGTGTGGAATTTCATTGGGAGACTAAAGTAACTGAAATTGATTTTGATAACCAAATGGTTTTTTCAAGTAGAAAACTTGGTATTAAATATGATGAACTTATTTTTGGTGTAGGTAAATCAGGTATTGACTTTGGTAAACAATTAGCTGAAAAATATGATCTACCAACTGAACCTAAACCCGTACAAATAGGTGTTCGATTTGAAGCACCACAAAAACACTTCCAAAAATTAATTGATATTTCATATGATTTTAAATTGTATAGAAAATATGAAGATAAAGGAGTATCATTACGTTCTTTCTGTACAAACAACAATGCAGCATATGTTGCCGTTGAAGAAACGTATGGAGACCATTCGTACAATGGACACGCTAAAAAAGATGAAGCATTCCGAAATGATATGACCAATTTTGGTATATTAATGGAAGTTAGAGGTATTGAAAAACCATTTGAATGGTCCAGAGATGTAGTTAAAAAATTACAAATAGATGGTACAGGGTTGTATTATAGTCCAACTCGTGAACCTTCCCAAACATCAGAAGGTGTAGAAGTATCCGCTGTTAAAGTAGATAGATTACATGAAATTGCTAAAGCAATGCAACCGTATTTTACATATGTATTTGAATTTATTGAGGACATGAAAAAGGTATTCCCAACACTTAAAGATGATTGGGGTATTTATGTACCTGAAGTAAAATATTTATCTCCTGAGCCACTCGTCGATTATTCTAATCTAGCCCTGACCAAGTATCCTAACGTTCACTTTGTTGGAGATGCACTTTCCGCTAGGGGAATCACGGTGAGTGGTGCACAAGGTACTTATGTTGCTGAATCACTTTTGGAGAATTAAAATATATTTCGTATATTGATATCAAATAAAAAATAATATTATGGGCATAGAAACAGGACAAACATATCCAAAATCAAGAAAATTAGTAAAAACAGATGGCACTATTGCCTATACATGGGACAATAAATTACATAACTGGGAAGGACCAGCTTTAATTCCAGAAGGTAATACTAAAAAGGCTGAATATTATCTTTATGGATATCAAAAAACACAAGAGGATTGGAAAGAAATGAGACGCCAAAGAGAAGGTATTCCATTTTATAAGAATCAATCAATGAAATCACAATTATCAGATTATAGAAATTAAGATATGAAAATAGGTTTATGTGGTACAATGAGTGTAGGCAAAACTACACTTGTTAATGCCTTAAAAGAAACAGAACAGTTTAAAGATTATAATTTTGCTACTGAACGTAGTAAATATTTAAGTAATTTAGGTATTCCCTTAAATACAGATTCTACATTAAAAGGTCAAACTGTATTTTTAGCAGAACGTTGTGCAGAATTAATGCATGAAAATATTATAACAGATAGAACTATATTTGATGTTATGGCTTTTACTCAAAATGCTAAATCTATAGCTTATCAAGATAAAGATGCATTTGAGGAATATGCTAAAGAATTTATTAGAGAATATGATTACATATTTTATATTTCTCCACATGGTCTTCCAATTGAGGATAATGGTGTAAGGGAAACAGATGAACATTATAGAGATATAATTGATTTTAGTATTACTACATTTATTAAAAGATATAGTCATAGAGCTAAAACAATTGAAGAAATATCTGGATCTACAGAGGAACGTATTCAACAAATATTGAATATTACAGGCCTTTAACATATTTATAATAAAATCTTATTATAATGAAAAAATCTGAATTAACATCTTTTATCAAAGAGGAAATCAAATCTACACTTAACACAGAAGGTGTATGGAAAAAAGGCCATCCTTCTTTAATCCAAGATTTCCTTGATGAATTAGATACAATAAAAAATAAATATTATAATGTTGTAGGAAGTGATGATGTATTTAATGGATTAGATCAAGCAGAAAGAGCGGCTCAAGAATTAATGTCAATGAGTGAAGATAAACAAACCCAACAAGACATTAAAGATACAGAAGAATTAACTAAAGCAACTGCTGAATTAGCTAAAGCTAAAAAAGAAGCAGGTATCGAAGAAGATGCTACACCAAAAGGTGAAGACTTTTTTTATGATTATTTAGACATTGGTATGTCTTACTTAGAAGGATTTGGTAAAAAACATTCTTTAGATGATAACCAGTTAGAAAAACTAGGTAAAAAAATAGTAGATCAATTATATAAAGGTGATGTTGGTAAAGCATATGATGCTATTGTTAAAAGAGGTGCAATGAATGAAGATGAAGATAAGGAACCATCTAAAGCAGATCTCAAAAAAACTAAAGGTTTAGCTAAAGCAAAAGAAGAACTTGCTCAATTAACTAAACAAATGAAATCTTTAGCTCGTAAATATAAAGAAGCTGAAGGTGAAGAAAAAGAAAAACTAGTAGCTGATCTTAAGAAAAAGACAAAACTCAAAAAAGAGTTAGAAGCTATTATAGATAAATAAAAAATGTTATGTTAAAATGGTTAAAAAAGAACTATCAATTATTTGTAATTATAGGGGCTTGCATCTTAGTCTTTAGATTTTTAGATGATAAAGAAAGTTATGTAAGTGAATATAATGATAAAATTACTGCATTAGAGCAAAAAGTTGATTCGTTACACCATATAAATGATGAATTAACTTTTAAAATAGATACCCTAAATGTCCAGATAGGTAAATTAGATCAACAATTAGATTTAAAAGATAACAAGATAAATAATTTAAGATATGAAATTAGCACAAAAGTTGATGCTGTTGATTCTTTTAATGACGATGAGCTTGAAAGGTTTTTCACAGAGCGTTACAGACAGTACATCGATTCAATTAAAAAAACCGATAGCAAAACTAGTAATTAAGGATTTAATTACTGGGGATGGAGCTAAAGACGAATTAGCTATTACTATAGATAAGATTAAACTATTTGAACAAAAAATAGTTTTAAAAGATAGTATTATTTTAAATTTAAATTCCCAAATAGGTAATTTTAATTCTATAATGCTTACTAAAAATGACCAATTATTATTATCCCAAGAATTATCTAAAAAATTAGAAACAGACTTAAAAAAACAAAAAATAAAAAATAAGCTAACTATGGGAGCGGGTTTAGTAGGAATAGTAGCAGCTGTACTTTTAGTAAAATAATATGTCTGAAATAAAAAAGGTAATACGCCAAGAATATTTAAAATGTGCCCAAGATCCGGTACATTTTATGCGTAAATACTGCTATATACAACATCCACAACGTGGCCGCATACAATTTAATTTATATCCATTCCAAGAAAAAGTATTAACGTTAATGAGAGATAATCCATATTCGATTATCTTAAAATCTAGACAGTTAGGTATTTCTACTTTAACAGCAGGTTATTCTTTATGGTTAATGATTTTCCATAAAGATAAAAATATTCTTTGTATTGCAACAAAACAGGAAACTGCTAAAAATATGGTTACAAAGGTAAAATTTATGTATGAAAATTTACCTTCATGGCTTAAAATAGATGCAGATGAAAATAATAAGTTAACATTAAGATTAGCAAATGGATCCCAAATTAAAGCCACTTCAGCAAGTTCAGATGCAGGTAGATCAGAAGCAGTATCTTTACTATTAATTGATGAGGCCGCTTTTATTGATAACATTGGAGAAATTTGGGCTTCAGCTCAACAAACATTAGCAACTGGAGGAGGTTGTATTGCATTATCTACACCTTATGGTACAGGTAATTGGTTTCATCAAACTTGGGCAAGAGCAGAAGCGGCAGAAAATGAATTTTTACCTATTAAATTACCCTGGTATGTCCACCCAGAACGAGACCAAGCATGGAGGGATAGACAAGATGAATTATTAGGTGATCCTAGAATGGCAGCTCAGGAATGTGATTGTGATTTTAGTACTTCTGGTGATATAGTATTTTATCCTGAATATATTGAATACTATGAAAAAACATATATTAAAGACCCTTTAGAAAAACGAGGTGCAGATCAAAACTTATGGGTATGGGAATCCCCGGATTATAGTAGAGATTATATTGTAGTAGCAGACGTTGCTCGTGGGGATGGTAAAGATCATTCAGCATGTCATGTGATTGATGTAGCAAATAATACACAAGTTGCTGAGTATAAAGGTCAAATTGGTACTAAAGAATATGGACATTTATTAGTAGGTTTAGCTACTGAATATAACGAAGCAATGTTAGTAATAGAAAATGCTAATATTGGTTGGGCAACCATACAAGTAGCTATAGATAGAGCATATCCTAATCTCTACTATTCACAACGAAGTGACTCCCCAAATGCTGATTCGTATTTTGATAAATATCAAGACCACTCCAAAATGGTAGCTGGTTTTACTATGTCCTCTAGAACAAGACCTATGGTTATAGGTAAATTCCAAGAGTATATTAGTGATAAAGGAGTAACAATACAGTCTAAAAGACTATTAGAGGAAATGAAAGTATTTATATGGCGTAATGGAAGAGCAGAAGCCCAATCAGGATATAATGATGATTTAGTTATGTCTTTTGGTATTGCAATGTACATTAGAGATACGGCATTAAAATTAAGACAACGTGGTTTAGATGCAACCCGGAATGCATTAAATAATATAACAGTAAATCGATCACAATACCAAGGTGGTTACTTTTCTAAGGGAGTTGATAATCCTTACCATATTGATACCCAAAATGGTGATAAGGAAGACATTAGTTGGCTTTTTTAGGTAATATTTATAATAATAACTATACACAATGGCAGATAAAGGCTTATTTAGTAGACTACAAAGATTATTTTCAACAGACGTAATTATACGTAATACGGGAGGAGATCAAATTAATGTAATAGATAGTAATACTATTCAAACTAATGGTGAATTAGAAACTAATTCACTAATAGATAGATATAATAGAATATTTTCAACTAATCCATCATCCTTATATGGTGCCCAATTTAATTTTAATTATAAATACCTTAGACCCCAATTATACTCAGAATATGATGTAATGGATCAAGATGCCATTATTGCTTCTGCTTTAGATATTATTTCAGATGAATCCACTTTAAAGAATGACATGGGTGAAGTATTATCTATTCGTTCTAGTAATGAAGCTGTTCAAAAAATATTATATAATTTATTTTATGATGTATTAAATATTGAATTTAACCTTTGGTCTTGGGTTAGACAAATGTGTAAGTATGGTGATTTTTTCTTAAAATTAGAAATATCCGAAAAATTTGGTGTTTATAATGTTATACCTTATACTGCTTACCATGTTGAAAGACAAGAAGGATTTAATATGGATAACCCATCTGAAATTCGCTACAGATTTTCACCTGATGGTATGGTAAATTCTAATTCTGGAATGTATAATGTTCCCGGGGCGAGCGCAGATAATTCTCCTGGTATTTACTTTGATAATTATGAAATGGCTCACTTTAGGTTGATTGGGGATGTTAATTATCTTCCCTATGGTCGTTCATATATTGAACCCGCTAGAAAACTATTTAAACAATATACGTTAATGGAAGATGCGATGTTAATTCATAGAATTGCTCGTGCGCCTGAAAAACGTATCTTTTATATGAATGTTGGTTCTATTCCACCAAACGAAATAGATGCTTTTATGCAAAAAACTATTTCAAATATGAAACGTACTCCCTATGTTGATAATAAAACGGGTGAATATAATTTAAAATATAATATGCAAAACATGATGGAGGATTTTTATATCCCTATTCGTGGAAATGATCAAACAACTAAAATAGAAACTACAAAAGGTTTAGATTATGATGGTATTCAAGATGTTGAATATTTAAGAGATAAACTATTTGCTGCACTTAAAATTCCTAAAGCATTTTTAGGATATGATGAAAATATAGAAGGCAAAGCTACATTAGCTGCTGAAGATATCCGTTTTGCCCGTACTATTGAAAGACTACAAAGAATAGTTACATCAGAATTAAATAAAATTGCACTTGTACATTTATATGCCCAGGGGTATAGAGATGAGTCATTAACAAACTTTGAATTGTCAATGCAAACTCCATCTATTATATTTGAACAAGAAAAAATAGAACTAATGAAGTCAAAAACTGAATTAGCCACTAATCTTAAAAATGAAGGTTTACTACCATCCGATTGGATTTATGATAATATATTCCATCTATCAGAAGATCAGTATGATGAATATAGAGATTTAATGCGTGAAGATGCTAAACGTCAATTTAGGTTAGATCAAATAAAGGCGGAAGGAAATGATCCAGTTGAAACTGGTAAATCGTATGGTACCCCTCATGATTTAGCTTCATTATATGGTAAAGGAAGAATGTATTCCGATCCCGGAAATGTTCCAGATGGATATAATACAGATTCCGACTTAGGTCGTCCTAAAGATAGTATTTCAAATCATGGAAAACAAGATAGTAACTTTGGTAAAGATCCATTAGGTACTAAACGTATGAAGGATACTGATAAAAACGACTCATCTAATAGCAGAACAGATACTAATAAATCAGGCCTAGCTCTTGAAAATGCTCAAGTAACTTTCTTAAAAAATAAAGATATATTTAAGAAAATGAGTAAAAAACAATTAGTATTTGAGCAAGATAAGGATAATACATCACTATTAGATGAAAACCAATTAAAGAAGTAAAAAACTTTACATATTTATAAATAAATATATTTTTTGATGAAAATAAAACACTCTAAGTACAAAAATACGGGTATCCTATTTGAACTATTGGTGCGTCAAATCACTGCGGACACATTAAAAGGTGGAGATTCTCCAGCTATTGATATATTAAAAGAACATTTTGTTAAAACTTCTTTAGGTCGCGAGTATAAGTTGTATGAATCAATTTTAAAATCTAAAGTTTTAAATGAAGGTAGAGCAAATATGGTAGTATCTACTATATTAGAAACCTCTTCAAAATTCAATCGTACTTCGTTAAGAAAACAAAAATACAATTTAATTAATGAAATAAAAAAACATTATAATTTAGATGTTTTCTTTGGTGCTAAAATTAAAAATTATAAGGAATTAGCTTCATTATATACCTTAATTGAAGGGTATAACTCTAAAGAAGCTAGTGATTCCCAACAAATAATTGATAACAAAGTAACTTTATTAGAACATTTAACTAAACAAGAAGTTAACACTAAAGAAGTTAAAGAAGATGTTCTTAAAGAATTTCAAACATACGATAAAGATTTAAGAATTCTTACATATAAAGTTCTTTTAGAAAAGTTTAATTCTAAGTACGAAAACTTATCTACTGAACAAAAACAAGTACTTAAAGAATTCATCAATTCAGTAGACTCAGCTCCAGGTTTAAGAGATTTTTATAACAATAAAATAAACGAATTAAAAACTACTTTAAATAAGGAAGCTAAAACTATTAAAGATAAAGCTACACAAATCAAAATTACTGAAGTAGCTAAATATTTAGTTGAATTAGATAAAACAGCTAAAGTTGACAACGATAATTTAGTTGACCTGTTACAATATTTTGAATTAGTAAAAGAAATCAAAGTAGCAAATGGCGTTCAAGTATAAACTTAATGAAATGTCTAAAACTGCTTCTCCTGAAGCAGCTGAAAAAGAACTAGACAAACCTAAATCTGGGTTTAAAGTTGGTGATGTAACTATTAGTGATGATGGTACTTCAAAATCTACTATATATAAAATTGATGATGAAACTGGGCAAATTAGTTGGAGAATAGAACAACTACCTGGGTATGATAAATTATTTAATGAATTAGATGATGTAGTAGGTATAGCAAAAAGAACTGCTAATAAATCAAAGGATGATCCTAAATTTAGAGAATTTTACGATCAAATACGCCAAGTAAGAAATCAAGTTAGAACTCATATTAGAAAATTCCATCCTGAAATATATAGAAGAATCCAATTAAGAATGGATGAAAATGAAGTTGAAGAAATATCTACTTCTGCAGGTGCGGGTTCATACTTAACTAAGTATGCTTTTAAAAAACCTGGTAAAGAAGGAGTAAAAGATAATATATATGTTAAAAAATTTGGATATAAATTAGTACCTAAAGATAAAAATGGTAATTATGTTCAAAAAGGAAGTGGTTTGGAAGTAAAAAACTTTTAATATGTATAATTATAAATTAACAGAGCAAGAAGATAAAGTAAAAAAATTCCATGAAAAAAGAATCATGGCTTTTGATGCTTTAGAAGCTCGTTTAGAAAACATAAAAAAATTATTACGTCAAGGTAAAATCGAAACAATAAAATACTACAGAGAAAACCCTAAAAGTTATGCTGTAGATAAGCCAACAGATTTAATTGACGACTATATAAACGATATTGAAATATTACTAAAATCAGAAGAATGAAAAAAGCAGATAAATTATTTAAGGAATTATTAAATGAAAATTTAGGATATATTGACCTTAAACCAATTACCCAAATAGAAGCTACACCAAAAACCAATTTTGAAAAAGCTTTTGCTAATTTTTTAGCTGAAGAAGCTAAAGTAGAAGAAAAAAAGGTAACTAAAGAAGTAGAAGAAGTAGCTGAACATAATTTCGATTATAAAGATACTAAAAATTTGGATAACCAAATTGGTCAAGAAGTGATGAATGGTGTTTATTTTGAAGCTAAACAAAACCCAGATAAAACAATCGATGAAATTAAAGAGATTGTATCTAAAAATTTAGCTAAAGATGGTCAATACTATATGAAAAATGCTGCTTTTGGTGTTGAAGGTTTAGGTTATCAAGAAACTGAACTAGAAGAAGTATCTGGTAAATATGCAGCTAGTGGATATTCAGATAAACTAAAAAAGGTAGTTAAAGAATCTTTAATGGGGGAATCATATGATGAATTTCAACGTGATGATAAAGGTGCTAAAGGTGTAGATAAAAAGGATAAAGGTGAAGAAGAAGCATTTGGTGCTGGAGTAGCTAAAGGTGAAAAAATTGAAAAGAAAAAAGCTAAAAAAGCTAAAAAAGAATCAATTGATGCTGATTTAGCTGAAATTGATAAACAAGCCCAAGTTGTAGCTTTAGAAGCTAAACTAGCTAAAATGGATGAAGTAATTGAAGGTAAAATGAGCCGTATCAATATGGTATCCGAAGATGAAAACTTATCTGAATTAGTAGATAAGAAGAAAATGAAAGCCATGCAAAAAGAAGTTAAAGTCTTAGAAAAAAGAAAGGCTAAGATGGAAAAAATGTATGAAAAAATGTGTGGTAAAAAATACCAAAAAGAAGAAATCGTAGACGAAAAAATGGTTAACGGTGTAGAAGTAGAAGAAGTATCTTTAGAAAATGAATAGATCACTATTAATAGAAACAAATACCTTTAAGGTTAACCCTCTTCAATTAACAGAAAATGTTAATAAGGAGACGGGTAACTTAATGGTTGAAGGTGTTTTAGCTACCGCTGAAGTAAAAAATGGAAATGGTAGGTATTATTCCAAAGATCTCTGGAATAGGGAAATGGAAAAATATAGTGAACTCATTAAAGAAAGACGTTCAATGGGTGAATTAGATCACCCCGAATCTTCAGTAATTAATTTACAAAATGTATCTCATATTATATCTGAATACTGGTGGGATGGAGATAACGTAATGGGTAAAATTGAAATATTACCTACTCCCGCAGGTAACATACTTAAAGAAATAATCAAAGCAGGTGTAACAGTAGGTGTTTCATCTCGTGGTATGGGATCGTTAGAGCAAAATGGTAACGTAATGGAAGTACAAGATGACTTTGAATTATTATGTTGGGATTTTGTATCAACTCCTTCTAATCCAGGCTCTTATATGCATACTTTAAATGAAGGTAAACAAACTATTACTTACGATTATACAAATATAAACAATATTGTACATGAAATCCTTTGTTCAAAGGGTTCTTGTCCTGTTTGTTAACCCCTCTAAATTTAACCGATTTAGACCTAAGCCCTCTTTTTGAGGGCTTTTATGTTTTCTAAAATACTCATATACGTATAACCGTAATACACCATCTCTTATATGGTGTCGATAAATAAATTATTCCCTATTACGGTTCCTAATAACCGTATCTCACAAATTTAAATTTTGCGATTATGTCAAACAACAGAGATTTGCTCAAAGAAGCAATTGCTGATGCTAAAGCGGTAAAAGAAACTGCCATAGCAAACGCTAAAGCTGCTTTAGAAGAAGCATTTACTCCTCATTTAAAATCTATGTTATCTGCTAAATTGGAAGGAATGGACAAAGACGAAGACATCGACGAAGGATACGATAAGTATGAAGAAGACGATGTAACGAAAGAAGAAGTTTCTGAAGAAGTAGAAGCAGTAGAAGAAAATGAAGAAGTAACTGAAGCTGAAGAAGTAGAAGAAGCTAAAAAAGAAGAGATTGACGAAGAAGAAATCAATCTTGACGAATTACTTGCAGAACTTAATGAAACAGAAGAAGTAACAGAATCTAAAGAAATCGAAGAAGCTAAGGAAGAAATTGACGAAGCTAAAGATGATAAAGAAGATGTTAAAGAATCTGAAGAAATTGAAGAATCTGAAGAAGTAACCGAAGCCGAAGAGGACGAAGCCGAAGAGGACGAAGCCGAAGAAGGTGAAGGTGAAATGGAAGAGGAAGAAATTGACCTAGAAGATATGTCAGAAGACGATCTAAAAGGATTCATTGAGGATGTAATTAAAGACATGGTAGAAGCTGGTGAATTAGAAGCTGGAGAAGAAATGGAAATGGATGGCGAAGAGTCAGAAATGGATATGGATATCGAAGTAGAAGATGAAGAAGCTCCTATGATGGAAGAAAAAGAAGAGTTAGAAGAAATGGACGAAGTAAGTTGGAATGAAAAAAACAACCCCACACGAGGAGCTAGTAAAAAAGAATTAGATCCTAAAAAGGTTGGACAATCAACTTCTGCTTATGCTGTTAATTTAGAAGAAGTAATGGCTGAGATTAATGACTTGAAACAAGAACTTCAAGAAGTTAATTTATTAAATGCTAAATTACTTTACACTAATAAAATCTTCAAAGCTAAAAACTTGTCGGAAGACAAAAAAATTAAAGTGTTGAAAGCTTTTGATAAAGCTGAAACAGTAAAAGAGGCTAAAGTTATTTTTGAAACATTAAACGAAGGTTTAGTATCAAAAACAGAAGCTCAAGCAAGACCAAAAGGTCAAGCTTCTAAAGCAACTGGAACAATAACTGAAGCTATAAAACAGCCTATCGTTGAAAACGCGGCTTTTGCTCGTATGCAAAGATTAGCTGGAATTATTAAAGAAAATTAATTAACCCTTATTAAAACTTAAAAACATGAGTTTACAAACTTTATTAGAAAGTGCAAACCCATACCACTCAGTACAGAGTGATGCCGCTAGATTAGCTAGCAAATGGGAAAAAACAGGTCTATTAGAAGGTTTAAGTGGTGCTACTAAAAGCAACATGGGGATGATCCTCGAAAACCAAGCTAAACAACTTGTAGTAGAAAGTTCACAAACAGGTGGTGGAGTAGCCCAGGCTGGCTTTACTGCAGGTGTAGGTGAGCAATGGGCAGGTGTTGCTCTTCCGTTAGTACGTAAAGTATTCGGACAGGTAGCTGCTCAAGAATTCGTATCAGTACAACCAATGAACTTACCATCAGGTCTAGTATTTTTTCTAGATTTCCAATATGGAAGTACATCTCAATCTCCATTTACACAAGGCGAATCATTATATGGTAATGGTGCTGCTAATGGTTCAACGGATCCTTTTGGGAATGAATCAGAAGGTGGTCTTTATGGCGCTGGTCGTTTTGGATATTCAATTAATAACACTGAGTCTGTTGCAACATTTGCTTCCGGTTCAGCTACTTGGAAAGATGTAGATTATTCTCCTTCACTTTCAGCTTCAATAGCCGCAGGAGATTTCCTTAAATTCAGAGTAGTCAAAACTGGTTTATCCAATGCAGACTACGAAGGAATTAGAGGTTTTGCTCTAGCAACTGGTTCTAGTGATGCTGCTATTAACTTAGCTCAGTACACTAAACAAGTTGCAACTCACGTGCATTTTGTAGTAACTGCTTCTGCTGTTACTGATGGTAATGCTGTTAAAGTAATTTACCAACAACAACCTAAAGATAATGCAAGAGGTGATTTTGAAGATGGAAACACATCTTTAAATGGTGATAATAGCCCAATTTCTATTCCAGAAATTAACGTAGAGATGAAATCATCTGCTATCGTAGCTAAAACTCGTAAGTTAAAAGCTGTATGGACTCCTGAGTTCGCACAAGACTTAAATGCTTACCACGCTTTAGATGCTGAAGCAGAATTAACTTCTATCTTAAGTGAATATATTTCATTAGAAATCGATCTTGAGATTTTAGATATGTTGATGGAATCAGCTGCTGCTGGAACTGAAGTATGGTCTGCTAAGAATAACGTAGCAAGAGCACATGATGTTGATGGAACTGAATCAAGTTTAGGATTCTATAATAGCCAAGGACAATGGTTCCAAACTTTGGGAACTAAAATCCAAAAACTATCTAACATCATCCACCAGAAAACATTACGTGGTGGTGCTAACTTCTTAGTATGTTCTCCTTCTGTAGGTACTATCTTGGAATCTATTCCTGGATTTGCTGCTGATTCAGATGGTGATACTTCTAAAGCAAGCTATGCATTTGGTGTACAAAAAGTAGGTGCTATTAATAGCCGTCAGAAAGTTTATAAGAACCCATACATGAAAGAAAACCAAATTTTATTAGGTTTCCGTGGTGGACAATTCTTAGAAGCTGGTGCTGTATTTGCTCCTTATATTCCATTAATCATGACTCCTCTAGTATATGATCCAGCGACATTTACTCCACGTAAAGGTCTCTTGACTAGATATGCTAAGAAAATGGTACGTCCTGAATTCTATGGTAAAATTATTGTAAGTGACCTAAATACTATTTAGTAGATACTTAAAATAATACTTTATAAATTAACCCGGCTTTGTGCCGGGTTTTTTTATCCTTTCTATATTTATAATAAAATGCGTTATAGCCAAACTATATTTATCTCCCTATATAGCTATATTTATAATTTACTGTTTTTTAACGTATTTACACCGGTTTTATTCAATCAATGTATAATCCCTAATTTCAAGAATTTATGGCAAGTAAACCCCATACGGACGATGTTTATCGTCCTAAGAGAATTCCTAAGAACCCAATTAAGTTCAAACTCCAACTTAATGACGAACAAAAAGACGCTAAAAAACACATCCTGGAAAATACAATTACCCTCTTGGGAGGGGGTGCAGGTAGTGGAAAAACATTACTTGCATGTAATGTTGCCCTAGATGGTCTGTTACGAAGACAATATGATAAAATTATAATCACCAGACCTACTGTTTCAAAGGAAGAAATAGGATTTTTACCTGGCGATTTAAGAGAAAAAATGGATCCTTGGGTTCAACCAATTTATCAAAATTTCTTTCAATTATATGATAAAGTCAAAATTGAAAAACTTATAGAAGATGGTAAAATAGAAATTGTACCTGTTTCATTTATGAGGGGTAGAACATTTTTAGATTCAGTTATTATTGTTGATGAAGCCCAAAACGTTACTCATGAACAAATGGAAATGATTACTTCACGAATAGGTTTAAGAAGTAAAATGATAATATGTGGAGACGCTCATCAAACAGATCTAAAGAAAAAATCAGATTCTGGGTTTAAATTTTTATATACAGCAGCTAGAAAAATTAAAAATTTAGAAGCTATTACTTTAAACACTAACCATAGGAACTCAATTGTAGAAGATCTAATTAAATACTATCAGGAAGCAATTGAAAAGGGTATATCAATAACTACATCAGGTTCCTATACTTATAATAATAAAAACTAATTTAATATTTATAACAAAAATAAAACATGAATATCCCCATATATAATGGTAGTCCTGTTTGGTCCACTGGTTTAACACCTTTTGGGTTTTATGATAGTGAACCCGAATTTCAAGCTGACGCAGTTAAAGTAGCAAAATTTTGTGCTCAACGTTTAGGGTATCCCTTGACTGATATAGAACTACAAGATATGAGTTTCTTTACAGCATTTGAAGAAGCAGTAACTACTTATGGTAATGAATTATATGCTTATAAAATTAGAGATAACCAATTATCTTTAGAAGGATTATCAACTGGTAGTAATTTAAATACAAGTATAATTTCCCCAAGTTTTGAACCTGTTGTTAGATTAACAGAACAATATGGGGTTGAAGCAGGTACGGGGGGTAATATTTCTTATTATTCAGGATCAATGCCTCTTACAGCAAGCGTACAAGATTATGATTTAGCTGCTTGGGCTTTAAATGAATCAATTACGGGGAGTATAGAAATAAAAAAAGTTTTTTATGGCCCAAACCCAGCAGTTACTAGATTTTATGATCCCTATGTCGGTACTGGTTTTGGTACTATGAATATGTTTGATAGTTTTGGATTTGGGGGTATGAGCCCAGCTATTAATTTTTTAATGATGCCTCTTAACTATGATATGCAAATTATTCAACAAATTGAAATGAGTGACCAAATTCGCAGGTCTAATTTTAGTTTTGAATTAAAAAATAATAAATTAAAAATATTCCCAATCCCAACTTCAGGGAGTGGTAATGTATGGTTTGAATATATTAAAAGAGATGATAGAATTAACCAAAGTGTTAATGATCAACCTTCAAAAGTATCCAATGTATCAAATACTCCATATACAAATCCTACTTATAGTCAAATAAATTCAGTTGGAAGGCAATGGATTTTTGAATATGCTTTAGCAGTATCAAAAGAAATGCTAGGATATGTAAGGGGTAAATATGGTACTATCCCAATCCCCGATTCTCAAGTAACATTAAATCAATCCGATCTAATTTCAGCAGCAACAACTGAAAAAGCTTCATTAATAGAAAGATTAAGAATATACTTTGATGAAACTTCTCGTAAATCATTATTGGAAAGAAGGGCACAAGAAGCAGAATTTAAACAAACGGAACTACAACAAGTACCGTATACAATTTATATAGGATAATATGGCAATGTTTGGCCGAAAAAGAGATGTTAGTTTAGTAAGACGTCTAAACCGTGAATTGATGGGTAATATAATTACCCAACAAGCTGCTATCTATAAATATAAACTGGAAGAAACAATAGTTAATTTATACGGTGAAGCAGCAGGAGAAAAATATTATGATGGTCCTTTTTTGTTTAATTGTTTATTGTTAAGACAACCCCAAAATTATACTGAAGATGAATTAGGGATAGGGTATGTTAGAAATATTAGATTTTCATTTTTAAGAGAAGATTTAGTAGATGCTAATGTAGTTCCCGAAATTGGAGATATTATATTATATCAAAACGATTATTATGGTGTAAGTGGGACCATATCAAACCAATATTTCGTTGGTAAAAACCCAGATTACCCTAATAATAATTCAGATGGAACACCAAACCCTATCAATCCAGGATTAGAAAATTTTGGAGTTAACTTATCAATAATATGTGAAACCTACTATATACCAAGAGATAAAGTAGCAATTTCACCTTATAAAGAAAGATTTTAATGGCTAACTTTAAACCATATCCGAAAAAACAAAAGGAAATAAGTATTTCCCAACAAACTGCTTTTGATAAAAAAAGGGGAAACCCAAATACATCTGCAAATCCTAATAAATCACAAACAGGTATTGAATTTAATCGTTCATCAAAAATAAGCTCTAAAGGAGACACTTCAAAATCTTTTTCAATTGGTATACAAGATTTAGATGAAGCTGTATTTTATTATTTTAATAATGTTATTAAACCTTTTGTATATCAAAATGGTGAAAGAAGAACAGTACCCGTAATATATGGTAGTCCTGAAAGATGGAAATCTTTTCAACGTGATGGGTATTATAGAGATGCTGATGGAGCAGTAATGTTACCTATTATTGTAATTAAAAGAGATACTATTACTAAAGATAGAAGTACATATAATAAATTAGATTCTAATATGCCTAATTTATATGGTACATTTGAAAAAGGATATAACCCTAAAAATTCATATTCTAATTTTAATTTATTAAATAACAGAAAACCAGTACAACAATTTCAAACTATTGCTGTTCCTGATTTTGTAACTTTACAGTATAGTTGTATAATACAAACCTACTATATGGAACAGTTAAATAAAGTAATTGAAGCTTGTGAATACGCTTCTGATTCCTATTGGGGTAATCCCGAAAGATTTAAGTTTAAATCTAAAATAGATAGTTTTACTACCGCAACTGAGTTAACAACGGGTAAAGATAGATTAGTAAAAGGAACTTTTAATATAGATTTAAGAGGATATATAATACCTAATGTAATTCAAAAAGATTTAAATTCTGTTAAAAAATATAATACTAAATCTAAAGTTGTTATTAAATCGGAAATAGTATCTAACATAGATAATACTAACAGCCCTACTAACATCCAGAACCCTAACAATGATGGAAGAATTAGATAATTTTTAGAAAAATAAACATATTTATAATTATATAATAATTAAATAATATAAAAAATGAGTAAAATCAAGTTATCAGAAAAAGAGTTACAACAATTAAAAGATTTACAGACAAAAGGAAATCAATTAGTATTTTCTTTAGGTCAAATTGAGGCACAAAAACTCAACATAATTCCTAAATTAGAAGAATTACAAAAAGAAAGAGAAGATTTAGGTAAAAAGTTTCAAGATAAATATGGAAATGGAAATATTGATTTAGAAACTGGAGAATTTACAGAATTAGAATAGTTTTTTGAACTAGTTTCTAATATTTATAATAAAAAATAATATTAATTAAATATCAAAATGGCAGAAACTTTAATATCTCCCGGTGTATTAGCAAGAGAAAATGATCAATCTCAAATAACACAGAGCCCATTAGAATATGGTGCTGCAATTATTGGACCATCATCAAAAGGTCCTGTTGAAGTACCTACGGTAATTGGTTCTTATAGTGAATACTTAGCAATATTTGGTGGATCCGTAACAAGTGGATCCCAACAATTTTCTTTTCTAAACCAAGTAGCAGCAAATAATTATTTCAGACAAGGAGGTAATTCTTTATTAGTAACAAGAATAGTATCACAATCCTCGGATTGGGATGGAGCTATTTCAAAAACAATATATAATAAAGAATCTTCTGGAGAAATAAAAGAAAATTTAACAGCTGCTTCCTTTACTCAAATTGGTAGTATGAACATTACTGGAAGTAACGGTGCAGCAGTAGTAAATGCTCCTTCTTCTACAAATGGTAGTGGCGCAGGATTTACTATTAATTTCCAAGTAGCTAACACAGTAGCAGGTACAGGAAGTTTTTCTACATCTACATTAACAGTAAATAACACAGGATCAGGTTATGCTGCTGGAGATCAAATTACTTTTACTTCTCAATCTCTAGGTGCTACTGGAACGGGTATTGGTCAGGATTTAGTATTTACAATAGATGCTGCTGATCTACAGAATAAAATTCCATTTGTATTAAAAACTATTTCTGAAGGTACTATAATGAACAATCAAGGTGTAGAATCAAGTGGAGGTGCTTTAGTAAGTGGATCTGCTGATAACATCCGTTGGGAAATTACAGCAGCAAATACTTCTTCAGGAGTATTTAGTATAGCTGTTCGTAGAGGTGATGATAAAACAAACCAAAAAGCAATATTAGAAACATTTAATAATGTATCTTTAGATCCATTAGCTTCAAATTATATAGAAGCTGTAATTGGTAATAGTTACTATGGTCAAATCACATCAGATGATGGAGATTTTTACCTACCAGAATATGGCAATTATAAAAATAGTAGTAGATATATTTATGTGTCTTCAGTTAATTCTCCAACCCCCAATTATTTTGATAATGATGGGGTTGCTAAAGCAGAATTTAAAAATAAACTTCCAATAGTAAGTTCAGGTTCTTTTGGAAACGCTACAGGAGATTTATTTATTGGGGAAGCTAAATTTAATGAAAATATATCTGCTACAAATATCCAAGGTGTTAGACCAATAGATTATACAGCATCAATCAATTTATTAAATAATAAAGATGATTATCAATTTAATCTATTAGCTGCTCCTGGAATAAATCATAATGACCACTCATCCCCAGTTAATTTATTAGTTTCAACAGCTGAAAATAGACAAGATGCATTAGCTATCATAGACTTAGAACCATATGGTGCTACAGTAGGAGCTGTAGTTAATCAAGTAAGTGGATTTGATAGTTCATATGCTGCTACATATTGGCCATGGTGTCAATCAGTAGACCCGGATACTGGAAAACAAGTATGGTCTCCAGCTTCAACTTTTATTCCTGGAGTTTATTCTTACACAGATGCTTCTTCAGACCCATGGTTTGCACCCGCAGGTTTAACTAGAGGAGGATTAGGACAAGTAATTAAAGCAGAAAGAAAATTAACTTCTGGAAATAGAGATAAATTATACGAAGCAAATATAAACCCAATAGCAACTTTCCCTCAACAAGGAGTAGTAGTATTTGGACAAAAAACATTACAGAAAAAATCAACGGCTTTAGATAGAGTAAATGTACGTAGATTGTTAATAGCATTAAAAGGATATATTTCCCAAATAGCTGATAATTTAGTATTTGAACAAAATACAATTGCTACAAGAAATAACTTTTTAACCCAAGTTAACCCATATCTAGAATCAGTACAACAAAGACAAGGATTATATGCTTTTAAAGTAGTAATGGATGATACAAATAATACACCAGATGTAATTGATAGAAATGAGTTAGTAGGTCAAATTTATCTACAACCAACTAAAACAGCTGAATTTATTGTACTTGATTTCAATGTATTACCAACAGGAGCAACTTTTCCAGCATAAAAATAAAAAAATAGAATATTTATAATAAAACATAAAATAAAATGGCAGTATTAGATCCAAACGAAATATTTTTTACAGCATTTGAACCAAAACAACAAAATAGGTTTATTATGTATATGGACGGATTTCCGTCATACATGGTAAAAGGTGTTGGAGCTGTATCATTAACTCAAGGTAGTGTAGCACTTAACCATATAAACGTACAACGTTATGTTAAAGGTAAAACTGTATGGAACACTATTCAGTTTACATTATTTGATCCAATTACTCCATCAGGAGCCCAAGCTGTAATGGAATGGGTAAGATTACACCACGAATCAGTAACAGGTAGAGACGGATATTCTGATTTCTATAAAAAAGATTTAACATTTAATGTGTTAGGTCCTGTAGGTGATGTAGTATCTGAATGGGTTATTAAAGGTGCATTAATCACAGATGCCTCATTTGGTGAATATAGCTGGGATAATGCTGATGCCGCACAAGAATTAACATTTACAGTACAACCAGATTATTGTGTATTAAATTTCTAAAAAAACCAACCCTCATACTTTCAAAAATTGCTTGGCTTCGGTCAAGCTTTTTTTTATCTTAATATTTATCAACGATAAAAACGTTTTAATTAAATAAAGATTATGGCTGAATTTAAATTCCCAACAGAAGAAGTTGAATTACCCTCAAAAGGATTATTATATCCCGAAGGACATCCTCTTAAAAGTGGTAAAATAGAAATAAAATATATGACTGCTAAGGAAGAGGATATTTTATCTAACCAATCATATATTCAAAAAGGTATTGTTTTAGATAAATTATTAGAATCTGTTATTATTAATAAGGAGATTAAATTAAAAGATTTACTTATTGGTGATAAAAATGCAATTTTAATTGCTACTCGTATCCTAGGATATGGTAAAACTTATAGTTTTACTTATAATGGGGAAAGGGTAGATGTAGATTTAACTGAATTAGAAAATAAACCTTTTGATGAATCTTATATAATAGAGGGTAAAAATGAATTTTCATTTACTTTACCTCATAGTAATACATTAATTACTTTTAAGGTTTTAGATGGACATGATGAAGCTAAAATTGAAAGTGAATTAAAAGGATTAAAAAAAATTCAAAAAGATAATGTTCCTGAATTAACTACTAGATTAAAACATCTTCTCCTTTCAGTCAATGGTGAAACAGAAAGTAAAGACATTAGAGAATTTGTTGATAATTATCTACTAGCCAGAGACTCTAGAGCATTCCGTGAACACTTAAAATCAGTGCAACCTGATGTAGATATGTCTATTACTTTAGACAATGGAGAGGAGGTAGAAGTGCCTCTTGGGCTTAACTTTTTTTGGCCTGACGCCTGATACCGCATCTCAATTTAGGTTAAATTTATTTAATCATTTACATCAAATAATATTCCATGGTAATGGTGGGTATGATTTTGAAACAGTATATAACTTACCTATATGGTTAAGAAAATATACTTTCTCAGAAATACAAAAATATTACAAAAACGCTAACAAACCCCGGGAAGAACAGGATAAAAAAACATTAATTAATTCTGAAGGTAAAGTAAATGTTCCTGAATTTACTAAAGCATCAAAACAATATAAAGGAAAGAGCAGCTATAAATAGTTGCTTTTTTTAATATTTATAATAAAATACTCTTTAAATGGCTAATTCTGAAGAAATAAAAAAACAAGCTGAAGAAACTAAAAAAGTAGGGGAAGCCCAAAGCGAAAATCTTAGAATTACACGAGATATTAATAATGAAATCCGTGAAGGGTTAAAGTTAATATCACAAGAAAAAGATTTAAAAAATGCCGTTAGAAAATCTTTAACTACTCTAAATAAACAAGCAGAATTTCAAGTAGATATAGCCAAAACTACTAATAAGGCTTTAACAGATACTAATAATTTACTAAAAACCCAAGCTTCTTTTTCAAAAGGATTAAATAACCTTAGAAGAGAAAATCAACAATTAAGTAAATCCATTAAAACCCAAGAACTGGATTTAGCAGCTACTAAGTCTTCTCTTAGTAAAGACGAAATTGTAGCAGCAGAAAAACAAATTCAACTTGCTAAAGATCTACAAAAAGGCATCTCCAACCAAATTATTAACCAAAAAGAATCTAAAAAAGTTCTTGAATCTCAAGTTGCAGTTTCTAAACAATTAGCAGATTTAGGATCAGTAAAATTATTTGGGTCATTATCAGCAATAGCAGGTGCTATACCTGGGGTTAAAAATTTAACAAAAGGGTTTGATAAAGCAGCTGAAGCCTCTAAGGAAGCTGCTGCTTCAATGATTAAAATTGATAAAAAGGGTATAGCTAGTTCTTTAACTGGATTAGATAAATTTAAAGCTGGACTTAAAGGGTTATCTGCAGGAGCAGGGGAATTAATGAAGGCATTTGGTCCAATAGCTATTCTTGGAAAAGTATTTCAGGGTATGATGAAAGCAGATGAATCTGCTGGGAAAATAGCTAAAGGGTTAAATATAAGTGTAGGTGAAGCAAATAAACTATCAGGAGAATTACTTAAAGTTTCCCAAACTTCAGATGAACTTGGTGTCACATATGATGGTCAAAAGCATGCCTTAATGGCCATTAATAAAGAATTAGGAATCTCAACTTCCATAAGCGCAAAAACATTAGCTACATTTTCTAAAATGGAAAATTTAGCAGGAATGACCCAAGAACAGATGATGGGTATAGGCAAGTTATCTTTTGCTACTGGTAAAGATATGGAAAAGATGACGGGTGAATTTTTAGCCCAAGCTAAATCCGCATCCTTAAAAAGAGGAGTACTACTAAATGAAAAGCAATTAATGGCTGATATTTCAAAAGTATCAGCAGCTACTACTTTATCATTAGGTAAAAACCCAAAAGCAATAGCTGATGCTATTGCTACAGCGAAAGCCTTAGGTATAGAAATGTCTAAAGTAGAAGATATAGCTAATAGTTTACTTGATTTTGAATCCTCTATTGAAAAAGAATTAGAAGCAGAATTAATGCTAGGTAAGAACATTAATTTAGAAAAAGCAAGACAAGCTGCCCTAAATAATGACTTAGCTACCGTAGCATCAGAAATAGCGGAACAAGCAGGAAGTGCCGCAGATTTTGCTAAAATGAATAGACTACAACAAGAAGCATTAGCAGGTGCCGTTGGTATGTCTAGAGAAGAATTAGCACAAACTTTATTTACCCAAGAGCAATTAAAAGGATTAACTGAAGATCAAGCTAAAGAGGAACAGAAAAAACTAGATAGTGCTATTGAAAAGTTTGGGTTAGAAGAAGCAATGAAAATGCAAGAAGAAGGTAAACTTCAACAACTTTTTGACCAAGCTGCAGAACAAGAAAAAATGGCTTTAGCTTCTGAAAAAATGAATGAAACTTTTATGTTAATGGGTAAATCATTAATGCCTGTTTTACAAACCATGACTAACCTAGCAGTTTTTGCTCAAAAGAATCTAACATTTATATTAGGAATGGTTGGGGCTATTAAAGGATACCAAGCATATCAAAAAGTAAGCTTATTATTAGAAAAAAGAAATGCCGCTATAAAAGCCGCTAACGCAGGAAAAGATGTTGCTGGTTTAGCAGTTAATGCTGCAAAATCAGCAGCTATGACCCCAGTTATAGGACCTATATTAGCAGCAGCAGCGGGTGCAGCAGCACTTGCTTTAGGATATTCATTAATAAGTAAAGGGGAAAAAGTAGGAGATATTAATTCTCCCGCTGGTGGTAAAACACAAATATCTACCAAAGAAGGAGGATTATTTGAATTATCACCTAATGATGATATTGTAGCAGCACCTGGTGCCTCTGCTGCATTAGCAAATGCTTCAAGTGGAGGAGGAACTTCTGCTTCAATGAAAAAATTAGAAGAATTACAAGCTCAAAATAATGCTTTACTTTCCCAACTACTAAATAAAAATGCTAGCATAAAAATGGATTCAGAAGAGCTAGGAACAGCAATATCTCTAAATAATTACGAAATTTCAGCATAAATTTAATTATCTAATATTTATAATAAAACAATTAATTATGAGCATTTTAAATAAATTACAAAGTTTAGGTTCAATATTTTCAAGAGGAAATGGGGCTACCCCTTCAACCACCCAAATTGAAGATATTATACCTACAGAATCAACATTGGGATTAAATGGCCAAACACCTGAAAAATACTCAGATAGCCAACCACAATAATATAACATATGGGATTAGTTGATTTAACAACCGACCTTAAATCTTTACGGTTTGGTAAAGACCGAATTGGAGGTGGTTCAAGTAACCAACCTTACATAAAATCGTCTTTTCCAGATAGTTTAAGTAATACGGATAATACAGGAGGACCTGATTTTTTATTACGTGGGGGACTACTTACCCCAGGTAAAATTGTAAAAGATGTTTCTCGTTTATCCCAAATGTTTTTTGACTTTAAATCCCCAAATGGTTTATTATTTACAGCTAAACAAAATATTTTATCTAGGAGTGCGGTTGCAACCCAAGGAAATTCTTCGGGTATATTAAATGAAGGAGCATATTTACCTACTTCAACTTTACTAGCGGCTGCAGGGACTCCTTTAGGTTTACACTTAAATAAACAAGGTTTAGACCCAACAGTCAGAACAGGTCCTCAATCAGGTCAAAAAGGATTATTTGATTTAATAGGAATAAATGACCCCTTAGGTCTTCCTATTTATACTAATGTAGTTACAAAAGATCAAGAAAAAGAAGATAATAGATTAGTACAATTAAAATTTGAAAAAATTGGAAAAACCGATGATAATGCCTCTAACTCTAATACTTCTAACGGTGAGGGAATTGGAAAAAATAATATTGCATTAGATAATGGACAAATTCTGTTTTATCCTGGTGGGCCTGGTTCAATACTTGGTATAGGAAATACTATTATTAAGAGATATGATAATACTAGTAATAATTTAAATTTTAATGAAGTAGGTAATGCAAATTTTAAAAATCAAAATTTTATTACTTTAGATTCTAATCAATTATCTAATAAAGAATCTTCTAGATATAACCCTACTATTAGAGAAGATTTTAGAAAAGAATTAAAACCTCCTATACCTGAACAATCAAATTTACCTAATAGTTTAAGTTATTTAAATAACAACATCCATAAAAGAGTTAATCTTGGCGACCCAGGTAAAAGAGGAAATAAATCAAGTTACCAAAAAGGTAAAAATGGAACGGATTCTCCATTAGATAAAATAACAGCTTTACCCTTATATAAATCAGATTATGTAATACAGGATAAAGTTAAAAACGATTTAGTTAAATTTAGAATAGGTGTAATTGATAATGATAATCCTAAAAAAAAGACATACATACATTTTAGAGCTTTTATAGATGGTTACTCAGATAATTATGGATCTAGTTGGAATGAAACTTCTTATGTGGGAAGAGGAGATAAAGCTTATAGATACCAAGGATTTGATAGATCTATAAATTTATCCTGGACTGTTGCAGCCCAATCTAAAGGAGAACTTATCCCAATGTATCAAAAATTAAACTATTTAGCATCGATATGTGCACCTGATTATTCCCCAAATGGTTATATGAGAGGAAATTTAATAACTTTAACAGTAGGTGGGTGGCTTCACGAACAAGTAGGATTTATTAAAGGAATTACATACGATGTACCACAAGAAAGCCCATGGGAAATAGCCATTCCTGATAGTACAGGAACAGATCAAACATCAGAAGATATAGGAAAAGACCCAAGTGTCAAAGAATTACCTATGATTATAAAAGTCACTGGGTTTACTTTTACTCCAATTCACAGTTTCTTACCTCAACTTCAGCAAAACAACTTCAAAGAAGGAGCTAAAGGATGGGAAGGAAGTACTTTAACTAATGGTAACTTTATAGAATCATATGGATCAGAAAGATATATTAATTTAGCTAATGGTAAAGATCAACAAAGAGATTTACAAGGTGAAGTGGTTCCCGGAGCAGAAGTTATTAGATTAGACAACTACGGGAATATAGAAGGTTTAGAAAATAATAATAATAAAACATATATTCCTATTAAAGAATCTTAAATATGGATAGATATACAACATTAAAAAGTATATTAGGTGAAACTACAACTCCACCTAAATACCCATCTATACCATTTCAGTATAGTGATTTTTATGTTACTACTACTATTGGGGATCGTTTTGATATTTTATCACAACAATACTATAATGATTCAGAGTTATGGTGGATTATATCTATTGCTAATCCCCAATTGCCCCAAGGTAGTTATTATCCCCCTGTAGGAGTTCAATTAAGAATTCCTAGAGATGTAGCAGGAATAATACAGCAATATAAGGATATTAACAATAGATAATATGACTGGAAATTTATTAGGAGAACCTGTTCTTGATTTTGTAAAATCAGAAGTTGAAAACCGCCAAAAACTATTTGGTAAGGGGATAACCGATGGTCAAAATAGATCAATTAATGAATTAAGTTATATCAATAATAGGAATGCATGGATAAAACTTGCTTCATCTGTTTTTATAAATGATAAAAATAGACTTCCAAACGGTTTACCTTCTTCTGAAGGTTTTTTAGGTAAAGAATTAGCACAAAAATCTATTTTATTTAATTCATTATCATCACTTAAAGACTCTAGTTATACTTTTAGGTCTGGGGTAGATAAAACTGTTAGCTTTTGGAATCAAAATTTTTATGGGTTAGGAGGAACACAACAAGGAATTGTTCCCCCTCCGGGTATTGAAAATGTAAGCATAGAATCAAGAAATAATGGTTCAATTCGAACAGCGACTATAAATTTAAAAGCCTACAATAGATTTCAATTTGAAATAATAGAGTTATTATATTTAAGATTAGGATTTACAGTTTTATTAGAATTTGGGTGGGATAAATATTTAGATGAAAAGGGTAAAATTAAAAATGTAGAATCAACTCTAACAGAAGATGTATTTTTTACTAAAGATAACCTTTCCCAATTTGATATGATTCAATCTATTCAAGAAAAACAATCTTTTTATAAAGGAAATTATGATGGGTTTTTTGGAAGAGTAAAAAACTTTTCTTGGGACTTTGGTAATGATGGTACATATACAATTAAAATTGATTTAATTACTTTAGGAGATGTTATAGAATCTTTAAAAGTTAATATTCCTCCAACTAACGAACAAAAAAATGAAATGGGGGTGGCTTCAAAAGAGGAAGTTAATAAATACACTCAATTTGGGGACAGTATACTTTTAGCTAATAAAGCAAATAGTAAATTATCTGCTTATTTATATAATACTATAGGTAGTACAAAATTTGATACTCCAGATTATTATAACCTAGCCGCAGCTATTTCTTACCAAGATCCATCTTATAAATACTCAAACAAACTAGATTTAAATTATAATTATTTTATTAGATTTGGAGAATTAATCAGTGTATTAGAAAAAGAAGTTATCCCTAATATTAAACCCCTAGACCAACAATTATATTTTGAAGCTAATGCCATTGATACTACTTTAATAAATCATAGTCCTAATTTAGTTTCATTTGACCCCAGAGTTTGTATATTTAAATATGATGATGGAGCCTTAAATCAAGATAGTATAAGCGATATATATGTTCCTCAATATACTAATTCATTAAAACCCTCTTTAACTAGGATAACAGGAGTTAGTAAGCAAAAACCAACCCAAGACCCATTTCTACAAAATACTGATTCATCGGGATTTATAGGACCTCAAGAAGAACCTCTGTCATCCGAAAAATCTGATATTAATGCCGGGGATATAGTATTTTTAAAATTATACAATATATACTTAAACTATGCTTTTATTTTTCAAATTTTAGAAAAGAATACTGATAAAGAAGGTAATTTATCGGTATATAAATTTTTAGAAGCAGTTTGTGATGGAATTAATAGTTCTTTTGCTAATGTTACTCAAATTACTCCCCAAATTAAAGATGATAAAGTTGTAACCTTTGTAGAAAGAAAACCACCTTTAGCTTTAATAAAAAATTTAGATAAAATTAAAGGATCAACATCCGGAGAAACAGTAGAACTTGAAGTTTATGGTTTTAACCCCCAAAAGAAATCATCAAATTTTTTAAAAAATATAAAATTTAATACTAAAATAGGTCCTAGATTAGCAAATCAAATTAGTATAGGAGCCACAGCATCAGGAACAACAGTAGGGGAAGATGCTACTGCTTTTTCTAAATGGAATAAAGGACTTGTAGACAGGTTTAATAAAGAGGCTTCTGTAAAATCTACAACGGAAACAAATACTAAAACAAAACCTAAAAATGATAATACTTCCCCACCTGAAGAAAATGATATTACTAAAGTAAAATATGAAGGTGATGATAGGATAGTTCAAAATGCCATTACTAAAGGAGGTACTACCCTTTTAGCAGATAAAATATCCTTCCCCCACTCTATAGAAGTAGAACATCAACGTGGATCTACAACTAGATATTATTTAAATGATCAAAATGAAAAAAAACGCATACATAGCAATAAACTAGTTTACTCATTTCAGATTGATAAAGATGGTAATATTATAGATGATACATTATATGAAAAACTAAAAATTGATGGCAAATTATATGATAGGATAACTTCATCTTCAGATACAACACAAAAAACCACTAAATACTCAAATATCACTCCCGGTTTTAAAACATTAGTATCATTAATTCAAAAACAAATCCAAAAAGAACTAATTAAGTTATATGGGGCAGTAATGCCATCTGAAGAAACCCAAAATGAAAAATCTGAAGCTGATAATGCTGAATTTTTAGAAAGAGGTAAACAATTAGCAAACATAAATTATTCCGCTTATTTAGCCCAAATGTTTGGGGGAAGTCCAAATATTGATCAAGAACAATCTGATTCTGTAGGTGCTGATATTAGTACTATAAATAAAGGTGATACTCATTATTTTCCTAACTCAAATAATGAATTTGTTAATGTTGGTAAATCCTCTTACAAATTGTATTTAGAAAACTATTTTGGTAAATCCTATAATGAAACTGGAAATCCAAGTAACCAAGCTGGGTTTATACCGGTAGAATTTAGTTTAGAAATGGAAGGACTTTCGGGTTGGAAAATATATAATAAAATTAATATCCAACAATCATTCCTCCCCCCTCAATATTCTGCTACTTTAGAATTTTTAGTTACTAAAGTAAACCATCAAATAAATGGAGATGGGTGGAGCACAAATTTATCTACTTTATCTACTTCTAACATAGATTCCCCACCTTCAATTAAATTTAACCCTGGGCCAAAAATAAAAGAAGTTCAAGGAAATAGAAATATTTCTGGTGGTTTTGCACCTGGAGATTTATTTACTTTTAATAAAAAAACAACTAGAAATGCTGCCCCTCTTAAATCTAATCCCTCAATCCCGGTTGAAAATGGATTTTTACATAAATACCCAGGTATGCTAGTAGAAGCAGATGCATCCCTATATTCTAGACTAGTAATGAATAATTATTCAGATAATAAAAGATTTAGATTACATTACGCAGCAATGCCTCACTTTATAAATTTATTAAATGCTTACGAAAAAGCAATTTCAGAAAATGGTAAAACTTTTCTTGAAAGATATGGGAAACTAAAAATAAATTCTGCGTATAGATCTATAAGTGACACCCCAAATAGTTCTAATGCAGCTTCCCCAGGTAAATCCCGCCACGGTTTGGGAGTAGCAATTGACATACAACAACCATCATCATATGCAGAAGTACACCAATGGTTTAAAGATAACGGACCTAGTTTAGGTTGGATGAGAATTCCTTTACTAAGAAGTGGGGTAAATGAAACATGGCATTGGGAATTACAATTTGAAGGACCATATGCTAAACTTACATCTTCTCATATTGGAGAAAGTAATATTAAAGAAAGTGGTAAAAATGGTGCAAAACAATATGCTGTATCAAGTAAACAAGTTACTGGGGTTAATAGTTTAAAACCTAGTTATATGTTAAATACTTCTTTATTTGAACTTCAAAAATCAACACAAATTTAATTATGTATTTTCCTAAATCACAAATAA